>Ga0326728_10007307_pt1 | contig 28603 bp, 23 predicted proteins | sample MB3enrmetagenome_FD_207602 | JGI IMG/M metagenome (GOLD analysis project Ga0326728, IMG submission 207602) | Lab enriched peat soil microbial communities from McLean, Ithaca, NY, United States - MB31MN | ecosystem: Environmental > Terrestrial > Soil > Wetlands > Peat | place: USA: New York... | reverse complement strand
CAAGCACGATGCGAACGACGCGGAGGCCCTGGAAATGATGGAGGAAGCCAGGCTCCAAGAGGCGAAGCTGGCGGAGAATTTGCCTGAGACCAACAGCATCGCCCCCGTCCCTCAAGCATTGCGCCACCCGGAGCCGTCTCAGACTTTTGCCGGGAATCTAACCGCACAATTCGCCTGCCCTTGAACAGATGAACAGCGATTGACGGGGATGGCTTTGGCTTTCTGCAATTGGCTTACGCTCTTGATGATGGCCGGCCTGGCAACAACCAATGCGCTGACTGTCAGAGCCAGCATGAAGAAAGTTGCCCCGCCATCGGGCGCGGAAATCACGAAATCCTGACCGGGGCCGGTCAGGGCCACTAGATTTGCGGCTGGGCCGTCATAAGTTGCCAGCGAAGCAAGATCATTACTCGCCCCATAATCATCGCCATTTATTGGCAATGAAAAGGCCTCGTCGATGGGGAGACCGTCGTTGGCAACGGCATTTGACGAAACAAGTTCCCATATCGCAACCTGCAAACCGGCGGCGTCGGGTGAACTCATCGTGGGAGAGTAATACTCCGCCCATAAGTCCTCGATCTCCGTCGCCGTGAAGGCATTCAATTCAGCGGGGGACTTCGGCGCGCCGGTCAGGCCGACGATGTAGTAGGGAGATGAAGGTCCAATGGCGCTCCAGTGGAACGGATCAATGCAGAAGCCGTTATAGACGGTGCTGCTTGCGCCTTCGGTCACCTCAAGAGTGTTTATTCCGGCAAGCAGGCCGCCGTAATAATCCAAATAAGGATCATTGACAGTTACCAATTCCTCGGGCGTCGTGTTCCAGTCCGTTATCTCAGTAACTGTGACTGGCTGTGTGACTAGCTGGGCGTTCACACTTGCCGCAAGGCTGGCCATCATGGTCCAGCCCAAGACCAATGCCACGGTTGGTTTGATGATCGTTCTTTGTCCTGTTTTCATACACACAATCCTCTGCTATATCCTGCTCATCTATTGCCAACTCGCGTGTCTCATGTCAATATAGCATGCCCTCTTAACAATGCAACTGCCTTGGAATCAGCATCTTCAGTGCCAGTGCGATTGTTGCTTTGGCCAGAGTCTGGAAAAAACGCTTCCTGTTGATTTCAAGCAGTTTACGACGAACGAAAACGAGTGTTCACAATTGGGACAGTTTTCTCAATTCTGGACACTGCAAAAGCCGACGGCACTTTGGCTGAATTAATGGCTACCATCGCCGTCATCGCGATTCTGGCCCGCACGCTTTTGCCGGATCAGGGTGGCCCGGGATGACACGCGGCCAGCATGATAAGCCGCCATTGCTTTTCCAGCCGCCGGGACAATATGCTTCTCTCCATGCAAAGGCATTGTTTCAGTTTCATTGGCGCCAGGTAAACCGGCACGACCGCGTTTTTTATGTCGTCGGAGCCGCCCAAACTTGAACCGCCCTGCCTGCTCAATCGGGAATTGAGCTGGCTTGAGTTCAACCAGCGCGTCCTGGAAGAGGCCCTGGACCCGTCCACGCCATTGCTGGATCGTCTCAAATTCTTTTGCGCGTTCAGTTCCAACCTGGATGAGTTTTTCGAAGTGAGGGTGGCGGGGCTCAAGCAACAAATGGAAAGCACGGTCGTCGAGCGCAGCCCGGATGGGTTGACCGCGACGGAGACGTTGCAGGCAGTCCATCGGCGGGTGAGGCGGCTGGTGGAGCGCCAATACGCCTGCTGGCGCAACGAACTGCGGCCGCAACTGGCCCGGCACGGCATTCGCTTTCTTCGTTTTGCCGAACTGTCCAAAGCCGACCGGGGCTGGGTGGAGAATTTTTATCGCGCGCAGATCCGCCCGGTGCTGACCCCGCTCGGATTGGACCCGGCCCACCCGTTTCCGCAGTTGCTCAACAAATCGCTCAACACGATTGTCCAGTTGGAAATCACGGCGTCCGGCAAGCTTCAGCAGCGCCTGGCCGTTGTCCAGGTGCCGCGCGTGTTGCCGCGGCTGGTGCAACTGCCCCACCCCGGCTCAAAGCAGCAACAGTATCTGTTCCTGGGCGACGTCATCGGGCATTATCTGGCGGATTTGTTTCCGGGGACAAAAATTCTTGGCTACTGGAATTTCCGGGTGACGCGCAACACCGAACTCTACGAGAATGAGGAGGAGGCGGCCGGCCTGCTCAAAGCCGTGGAGAGCGAATTGCAAAGCCGCCGCCGCGGCGACGCCGTGCGTTTGGAAGTCGAACAGGGTTGCGCGCCGGAAATTCGCGCCATGCTCCTGGAAAACCTGGGGCTGAAAAACGAGGACTTGTTTGTCATCAACGGCCCGGTCAACCCGATTCGCCTCATGGCCGTGGCCGAGGGAGATCATTCCCCGGACTTGCGCGAGCCGCCTTTGGTCGCGCCGCCGCCCGCCGCCTTGCGCGAGGAAACGGATTTCTTCGGCGTCATTCGTCGCGGCGATATTTTGCTGCATCATCCGTATGAGAACTTCGGCGGCGTGGTGGACTTTCTGAAACAGGCCGCGGCGGACCCCAATGTGCTGGCCATAAAGCAGACCCTTTACCGAACGGGTGGCGACCCGCAAATTGTCGGGGCGCTGATGGAAGCCGTGCAAAACGGCAAGCAGGTGGCCGCGGTGGTTGAACTCAAAGCGCCCAACGAAGAAGCTCATGGCACCCTTTGGCCGCGCCGCCTGGAGGAGGCGGGCGTGCATGTCGTCTATGGACTGCTGGGCTGCAAAATTCACGCCAAAATGTGCCTGGTGGTGCGCAAGGATGACGACGCCATCCGCCGGTACCTGCATTTGAGCACCGGCAATTACAATCCGGCCACGGCCCGCTTTTATACCGACGTCGGCCTGCTGACCTGTCGTCCCGCCTTCGGCGAGGATGCGGCCAATTTGTTTAATTTATTGACTGGGATTTGCCAGTTTCAGGGCACAAAAAAACTCCTGGTCGCCCCGTTCGAATTGCACGAGCGCATGCTGAAGTTGATCGAGCGCGAAAGCGAAAACGCACGGAAAGGGCTGCCCGCGCGCATCATCGCCCGGATGAACAGCCTGTCGGACCCGCACATCATTGCGGCGCTTTACAACGCCTCACGCACCGGGGTCAAGATTGATCTCATCGTGCGCGGCATCTGTTGTTTGCGCCCGGGGATCAAAGGGGTCAGCGAGCGCATCACCGTGCGCAGCATCGTGGACCGTTTCGTGGAACACAGCCGGGTGTTTTATTTCGAGAACGCCTGCCAGCCCGATATTTTTGCCGGCAGCGCCGATTGGACGCCGCAGAGTTTCTTTCGGCGCATCGAAGTCGTCTTTCCAATCGACGACGGCAATTTGCGCGAACGCATCCGGGGCGAGTTGCTGGAAACGGCCTTGAAAGACAATGTCAAGGCGCGCTTCCTGACTTCCAGCGGCTCCTATTCGCGACACCGGCCCCGGCGGGGCGCGGTCCTCCACCGCAGTCAAAGTGAATTGATCAGGGCGGCCGGAAGCGCTTCCCCCGGCCAGGCCTCCGCGCGCCAAAGCAAGGCGCAATTCCCGCGTTTCAAGCTGGCCCCGAATCCCTTTTCTGCAAACCCCGGATAGCGCCATGCTCAACACAGAGTTCATTGCCGCGACTCAAGGAAGCAGCGGGCGTCTCATGATCGTGCTGCACGGGCTGGGCGACAGCGTGGAGGGCTATCGCTGGTGGCCCGAAGCCATGCAGTTGCCGTGGCTGAATTACCTGCTGGTCAACGCCCCTGATCCCTATTACGGCGGATTCGCCTGGTACGACCTGGAGGACCCGGCGCACGGGATCGAGCGCAGCCGCATTTTGCTCTTCCAATTGCTGGACCAACTGGCGGGCAAAGGTTTTCCGGCCGGACAAATCGTTTTCTCCGGCTTCTCCCAAGGCTCCCTCATGTCGATTGAAATTGGCGCGCGCCATCGCCATCGTCTGGCGGGAATCGTCGGCATCAGCGGCTACGTGTTCGAACCGGAACGGCTGGTTAAGGAACTGGCGCCGGAAGCCGCGAGCCAGCGTTTTTTGGCAACGCACGGCACGCAGGATCCGCTCATCCCCATCGCGCGGGTCCGCCCGCAAATAGACATTTTGCGCCGGGCCGGCTTGCAAATCGAATGGCGCGAATTCGTCAAGGGCCACGCCATTGCCGGCGAAGAAGAGATGTCAGTTGTCCGTGAATTTGTGCGAAAGAGTTACGAGTAGATGCCATCCGGCGACGGGCAAAACCAGGATCGACTGGCTCCCCCTGCGGGGCAAGTCTTGCAAGAACGCTATTGCTTTTCATACTCGCCCTTGCCCAGACGCTTGAGAACGGTGAAGCCCGCCTTCTTCGCGTCGGAAATGGACAGCGGCTTGAGTTTGATCGGAGAATTAAAGGTCGAGATCAGCTTGCGCACCGGCCGCCGGCAGACGGGACAGACTTTCAATTCCGGCGCATCCAAGGGACGGCGCAAGGTGAACTTCCCGCCGCAAACCACGCAGTCGCCTTCGCACAGCTCGTATTCGTAAAGAGGCATCGCTATATTCTTCCGCCTTTCAACTTTAGCATCGCCCCGGCCCCAATTCAACCCCGGCAATTTGTCAATACTAATATTTACCTCAAGCCCGGGAGCCGGAATCCGCACCGTCGCCGCGAAAATACTTGACGTAAACCGTCCTGATCGCCGCCCGCGTGGCTTCCAGCGCCTGCATAAAATCACCGGGCCCGGCAAAACCGCACCGCACGGCCACGCGGCAGAGGGCGGGTTCATCATCGGGCAGGAGAATTTCGCCTTCGTAACTCCACCGCCGCAGGATGCCCTCGATCCGCCGCAAATTCCCATAGTTCCGCAACAGCAGCCGGGCGTCGTCGCGCTCCAGCAGGCCCGCCTCGCCGCCGCGCTGCAAGGCCTTCAATGAGTTGGCTTCCTGCCAGCCGCGGGCCAGGCAAAAAGCCTGCGCCAAAAATTCGGCATCCATCAGGCCGCCCGCGCCGGTCTTGATGGCCAGGCGGTCTTTGCCGGCCGGGGTTCGTTCCCGGACGATGCGCTCGCGCATGGCGTCGATTTCCTTTTTCCAGCCGGGCGTGTAGGCGGACAGGCCGGTTTTTTTGGCCCGCGCGCCGGCGCGCGCGGAAGAGGCGGCGAATCCGGCCGCGACATTTTCCGGGCTGAAATTCGCCAGCGCGGCGGCGAGCTGCTGGAATTGCGCGCCGGCCTCCAAGTCTCCGGCGATGGGCCGGACGCGGGTCAGCGCTTGAATTTCCCAAAGCGCGGCCCGGCGCCGGTAATAGGCCTCGCAGGTCCCGAGCGTGTTGACGAGCAAGCCTTTTTCGCCATCGGGACGCAGACGTGTGTCAAGGTGAAAGACGGCGCCCAACTCCGTCTGGCTGCCGAGCAGGTCCAAAAAGCCGGCGGCCAGGCGCTGGAGACCCGGAAGATGTTTCGGGCCGGAATTCGTCACAAAAACAATATCCAGGTCCGAGCCGTAGTTGATTTCCCGGCCGCCCAATTTTCCCAGGCCGACGACGCAGAGGGGCAGGCTCTTGAATCCGGCCCGGCGCGCGACCACTTCCAGCGCGTATTGCAGGCAGGCGTCGGCCAGCGCGGAGAGTTCCAGCAGGTTCTGTTCAAAATCGGCCAGGTCCAAAATGTCGCGCAAGCCAATGCGCATCAATTCGGCCTGATGATAGCGCCGCAGCCAGAGGCGCTGGTCGGCATCGCCCGCGCCGCGGCGCAAATCCTGCAGCGTTTCGACGGCGCTCTTTTGCCGCCGCACCCGGCCGCTCAATTCCAATTCATAGACAAGGTCGGGCGTGCGAATGGCTTTTTCGGCAAGGAATTCGGAACGGTCAAACAGCAGGAGCAACATTTCGAACAGCGACGGCTTCTGCGTCCACAGTTCGTACAAAGTGGCCCGCGCGCCATAGGCGTCAATAAAACTGTCCAGCCGGACCAGGACACGATCCGGGTCGGACAGGACCGGGCCGTTCCCCGGCTTCCGCGCCGCGCCGCCCGCGGGTTGGGGGCACAGGGCCAAAAAGCGGGGCAACAACTCGCGCGCCAATTCAACGGTCCGCGGCGAAACATGGACGTAGCCGGGGCCGTGCAAAAAGATTTGCACCATTTGCCAGGCGCGGACGGGGTCGCGAAAAGAATGCCGGGAAAACAATTCCTGCCACCTCTCCGCGGAGTCTTCGGCATCGTCGGGCGGCAGGGAGGACGCCTCCGGTTCGTCGCCCGCCAGAAGCTGGTCGTAAATGCGGCGCACCTGGCCTGCGCGCGCGCGCCGGGCGGCTTCGAAGGCCGCCAAGGAGGCAAAACCCATCAAGCGCGCCAGGCGTTCGCGGGCCTTGCGTTCGGTGGGAATGGTATGGGTCTGCCGGCCGGCCTCCATTTGCAGGCGATGCTCGATATCGCGCAAAAAGAGGTAGGCCTCCTCCAACTGCCTGGCGTCCGGCCCCGAAAGCAGGGAGTATTCCGCCAGCTTGCGCAAGACCGGAATCGTGGAGGCGCCTTGGAGGAAAGGGGCGCGGCCCGCGTGCAGAATCTGCAGGGTTTGGACAATAAACTCGATTTCACGAATGCCCCCCCGGCCCAGCTTGACGTTGCGCTCCATCTCGCCGGCCTTGAGGATTTCCGTTTCGATGCGCTTTTTCACCGCGGCCACTTCGCGCACGGTGCGCTGGCTCAAGGAGCGGGGGTATCGAAAAGACTGCACCATCTCCAAAAACTCGGCGCCCAATACCGTGTCCCCCGCCACCGGCCGGGCCTTGATCAACATCATCCGTTCCCAGGTCTGGCCCCATTGCGCGTAATAATTCTCGTAGCTGTCCAGGGACCGGACCAAAGGACCCGCCTTGCCTTCCGGGCGCAGGCGGACATCAATTCGGAACAGGCTGCCCTCCGGCGTCATCGGGGCGATTTCGGCGATCCATTTTTCGGCCAGGCGGGTGAAAAACTGGTGATTGGACAGCCCTTTTCCAGATTGCTCATCGGGCCGGGGCGGTGATTTGAAGACGCTGCCTTCTTCGCTATAGACAAAAAGAACATCAATGTCCGAACTGTAATTGAGTTCAAAGCCGCCCAGTTTTCCCAGGCCCAGCACGCAAAACTGGCTCTCCTGCCAGCGCCCATCCGCGTCCAGATGAAAGGGCCGGCCGAGGCGCTGGGTCAGGCTTTGGCGGCAAAGGCGGCAAACCGCCTCCAAACAAACATCGGCCACCTGGGAAATCTCGCGCGTGATCTCCACCGCGTCCGCCAGGCGGCTCAGATCGCGGGAGGCGATGCGCAACATTTCGCGCTGCTTGAATTGGCGCAAATTGGCGAAGGCCGCCTCGTACTCATTGCGCTGGAGCAGAGGCTCCAGCCAGTGGCCGACTTCGCGCCGGAGTCCCTGCTCCCACCGTGGAAAGTTCAGAAAACCCGGTTCCAGGAGCGGCGGCAGCCAGTCTGGATGGGCCAGGAGCAACTGGCTCAAAGCCTGGGAACCGCCCAGAACGGCGGCCAAAATGCGCGCCTGCTCGCCGGAAAGCTTTTTCAAAAAGCCGCCCGCGGCAGTCTGGCGCAAATGCGCGACGCCCTCCATCGCGCGCCGCGGGTCAGCGCAGGAGGCGACAGCCAGGGTCAAGGTTTGCGTTCTCATGATCCGTTCTTAATCCTAATCCTAATCTTAATCCTAATCTGTCGGTTGTTCATGGTCGAAGAAGAAGATTAGGATTAAGATTAGGATTAGGATTAGGAAAAAACATCCCCCAAAGCCCGGCCTTGACAATTGAACCGGACGGGGGCAGAGGTGGTCTATGAAAGAGAGGGTGCCCGCTGCCAAGTTTTTCTTGCAAGATTGGGGCCGGGGCCTCGTAATGAGATGTATTATGAAAAGGATGATACCTGCTCTTCTGTTGTTGGCGCTCTGCGGCTGCGGGCCGGGGTACAGTTTTTCCCCCTACTACGGCCAGCAGCAAAATTGGGCGACCCAGCCTGGGGGATTCGTTAAAGTGGTGGATGGCGCCACCCTTTATTCGCCGGGCCAATTGCCGGACCGGCCCTATGTGGTCATCGGCGACGTCACGGCGCACAGCGAAGGCGACGTGGCCAAGGCGGTCCATGAACAGCATGCCGACGGCGCGCTCATTTACTATAGCCGCACTTATCAAAACGGCTCGCTCACAATAGGGGGTGCGGGCGGCGGCTATGGCCGGAACGGGGGCGGGGGCGGGGCCTTTGCCTGGTCCACGCCACTGACCCACACAGACGTCAACGCGCGGCTCATTAAGTTCAAGTAACGAATGCGGGTTGAGCGTCTCGTTTCGGGGGTTTAACTTAGTTTGAACCGCCTTGACCCGGTTTGACCAGGATTTCATCTCAAGTTGTTCATTTTGAACAACATGCGTATAAATTGGCCCGGCACCTTGACCGGCCAAACTGCTTTGACTTGGTTTGACCGGGTTTGACCCGCCTTCGCCGCAAGGGCTTCGGCGCGGCAAGCCCTGCTTCCATCGAAATGGCCAAAAGGGGCTGTTGATCCTAATCCCAATCATCGCGCTTGGGTTTGCGCCTTGGCGACTTTGCGACCTTGCGTTTCTGGCGATGCGGGAAAGAACAACGCCAGGACGCCAAGACGCCAGGAAAGGCCGGTGTCTGCCCGCTCTTTTAACGGTTTTATCACTGCGACTGGCTGCGCCGGACTGCGACAAGATTGCCATTGATGCGCGGAGTGCGGCCCGGCGCAATGGGCATGGCGCGAAGATGTGTCTGGCGGGACGCCAACCACCGCGCGCGAGACGCACGCGCTCCCCTTTTCCATTCCGACATGGCCTGAACGGGTCATTCATTAAACGAACAATACAGTTAACATATCATATCGTCAACAGCTTTTTGAAAGAATTTATTTGAGGTTTGGCCGCCATTTTGGCATGGTTCGAGCCTATGCCGAAGTTTGCAGACATAGTTCGTTCCGCCGCTCATGTGGATGGCTGGATTGTCATCCGCATGGAAAGTGGCGGGGAGATTCGTTTTCCAATTGCGGAGAATCCCCGTCTGGCCGCTGGCACGCACCAGCAGTTGAATCATATCGAGATTTCCCCGTTCGGTCTTCATTGGCCTGATTTGGATGAGGACCTGTCTTTTCACGGGTTGCTTGAAGGCAACCACGGCCAGTTTCAGAAAAAGGTTAAAGTCTGACCGTGCGCGGCCAGTCCCGCCTTTCCGACTCCACCCAACGAACCGGTTTTCAGTCCATCCCCGCTAGCATTTCCGCTGCTTTCTTCAGCGCGTCGTCCAGCTTGGAAACGTCCTTGCCGCCGCCGCGGGCGTTGTCAGGCTTGCCGCCGCCCCTGCCCCCCACCAGCGGCGCGATGGCTTGCATGATTTTGCCGGCTTGCAGCTTTTTGGTTAAATCCGCAGAGACGCAAGCGACTAAAGCAACGGCATTATTGGCCGAACCGCCCAGCACAACCACACCTTTGAACCGGCCTTTGAGCGCATCGGCCACGGATTGCAGAAAGTCGCCGTCCACAGCGCCCAGGTTCTCGATGATGGCCGGGGTCGAACCCAGCGTTTGCGCTTTGGCGGCCAGACTGCGGGCCAGTTCCGCCGCCTGCTTTTGCTGCACGGACTTGAGTTGCTTTTCCAAATCCTTCTGCTGGGCGAGAAGGGATTCCACGCGCTTTTCCAACTCGCCTACGGGCGAATTGACTTTTCCGGCCACGCTGGAAATCAGCGCGGCGTCTTCCCGGGTTTTGTCGTAAGCGCGCAGGCCGGCGACGGCTTCGATGCGCCGGATTCCGGCGGCAATCGCGCTTTCGCTCAAAATTCTGAACAGGCCGACTTCGCCGGTCGCGCGCGTGTGCGTGCCGCCGCACAGTTCCATGGAATAGCCGTCCAGACCGCCGCTTTTGCCGCCGATTTGCACGACGCGAACCATATCCCCATACTTTTCGCCGAAGAATTGCATGATGTCTTTGCGTGCCTTGACTTCCGCGTAGGGCACTTCGGTCCACGTCACGCCGGCATTCTCCAAAATCCGCTCGTTGACCAGCCTTTCGACGTCGGCAACCTGCTCAGGATCAAGCGCGGCGCTGCTGAAATCGAAGGTCAGTTTATCCGGCCCGACGTAGGAACCTTTCTGCATGGCATCGGGGCTGACGACTTCGTGCAAGGCCCAATGGAGGAGGTGCGTCACAGAATGGTGGCGTTGGATGGCCTCGCGGCGCGGCGCATCGACGCGCAGTTCCACCGCAGCACCCGGCTCCGGTGCGTCCTTGTCAGAGAGAAAATGAAGGAAGGTGTTGCCGGTTTTCTGCGTATTGACAATGTGCCAGATTTTCCCGCCGGCCTGAATCTCGCCCGTGTCGCCCACCTGCCCACCCATCTCGGCGTAGAGCGGGGAAACGTCGAAGGTGACGGCGATTTTATCCTTCACATTGACCGCGTCGAGAACGGTGGCGGGAACGCCCAACTGATCGAAACCGACAAACCGCGTAGGCCGGGACGTGTCGATATTGGAAGCGGCAATGATTTCCTTTTTCTGGGCGGCGCGGGCGCGGGCGCGCTGCTCGTCCATGAGCCTTTCAAATCCAGCAGTGTCAACGGTCAGGCCGCGTTCGCGCGCCATTAACTCCGTAAGATCAAGAGGAAAACCGTAGGTGTCGTAAAGCTCAAATGCGAGTGCTCCGGAAACTTCCTTAACAGACGGTTTATGTGATAGTCGTGTCGTACGCGCAACAGAAATTCCGGGGCCTCCAATTGTTGTTGTTGTTTCGATAACACGAGTTGATTTCTCAAACATTGCGATACCTCGATCCAGCGTCTTGTTAAACGCCTCTTCCTCCGTGCTGATGACATCCTTGACGTGATCCTTTTTGGCGCGGATTTCAGGGAAAATGCCGCCCATCGTGTCGGCAAGCACTTCCACAAGTTTGTAGAAGAACGGCTCATGAAAACCGAGGGTGCGCCCGTAACGGACGGCCCGGCGAAGGATTCGGCGCAGGACATAGTTGCGGTCGTTGTTCCCCGGCACTATTCCGTCGGCGATGGAAAAACTCAGCGTGCGGATGTGGTCGGCTATTACACGGAAGGCGATGTCTATTTTTTCCTGGTCTGTCTCTCCGGTGGTCCCAGATTTCGGAAGCGTGGATTTGTAATGCTTGCCACTGAGTTTTTCAATTTTGTCAAAGAGCGGGCGAAAAATGTCGGTTTCGTAGTTGGAGATGGTTTTGCTGAAATCTTTGAAACCGCTCGTGTTCTGCATGATGCCGGTCACGCGCTCGAAACCCATGCCGGTGTCAACATGCCTGGCTGGCAGGGGCGAGAAGCTGCCGTCGGGGTTGGCGTTGAATTGGATAAAGACCAGGTTCCATATCTCGATGCAACGGGCGTCGCCTTTGTTGACAAGCGCGCCTTGGGTGTCGCCTGCCGGGGTCAAATCCACATGGATTTCGCTGCATGGACCGCATGGGCCGGTCTCGCCCATCATCCAGAAGTTGTCTTTTTTGTTGCCGTGGAGGACGTGGACTTTGGGGTCGAGGCCGACGGCGGAGAATTTCGCCGCCCAAAAATCGTAGGCTTCCTGGTCAAAGTCGCTCGGTTCGCCCCTGGCTTTGTCGGGGCCATAGACGGTGGCGTAAAGGCGTTTTGCGGGGAAATTCCACTTCACAACGACCAGTTCCCAGGCCCATTCAATGGCCTCTTTTTTGAAATAATCGCCAAAGCTCCAATTGCCCAGCATCTCGAAAAAGGTGTGGTGATAGGTGTCCAGGCCGACGTCTTCCAAGTCGTTGTGTTTGCCGCCGGCACGGATGCACTTTTGCGTGTCCGCCACGCGACCGGGCGTGTAGGGACATTTGGTTTGTCCGAGAAAAATCGGGACGAACTGGTTCATGCCCGCGTTGGTGAAGAGCAGATTGGGGGAATCGGGCATCAAACTGGAGGAGGGCACAATGGTGTGGCCCTTGGATTTGAAGAAATCCAAAAAGGATTGTCGAATTTCAACCGAAGTCATTACGAAGCAGGTTAAAGTTTAATGGCGAAAGTTCAACTTGGAAAAAGCAGTTTAACCACGGATGGACGCGGCTGCGGAATTTGAAATTTGAGATTTCAAATTTGAGATTATCCAGGAGAGGTTCAAAGCTCTTTCGCCGGCCTGGCCATGAAACGGTGGACGAGAAAATAATAGAGCAAGGCCAGGACCGCCACCGCGCCGAAGAGCCAAAGAGTGACGCGGCGCATGTCGCCCTGGAGGAGTTTGGGGTCGTTGCCCGCCGCGACGCCGACCCAAACCAGAACCGAACACCATATTCCGGAGCCGAGCAGGGTGAAGAGGGAGTACCATCTGAAATCCATTTTCACAATGCCCATCGGAATGCCGATGAGATGGCGGACGACCGGAAGCAGGCGGGCGACGAAAACGCCGAAGGGGCCAAAGCGCGCCGCCCAGCGTTCGGCGGCATGAAGTTTGGCTTCGGGCACGAGAAAATAGCCGCCGTAGCGCAGGACAAGGGGCCGTCCGGCCAGGCGCGAGGCCCAATACATGATGGTGGCGCCGATCCAGGAACCGAGGGTGCCGGCCAAAACAATTCCCCACATGTTCAGAGCCCCGGTGGCATGGGCGCGTTGCGCGGCGAAAGGAATGATGAACTCGCTCGGCACGGGCACGACCGTGCTCTCAATGGCCATGAGAACGGCGATCAGAGGGTAGCCGCCGGAGGCGAGGGTGGTTTGGTACCAGTCGATTAAATGGGCAATGGCTTCTTTCATGTCGGCATCCGCTCTTAATCTTAATCTCCGGATTAGGATTAGGATTAAGATTAAGATTAAGAATTGGAAACCGCCACTTCTTAATTCTTACTTCTTAATTCCGTCAGCACGCGGCACAAGGCGGCCAGCCGCGGACAAGACACCCCCGCCTGCCGCGCCTGGCGCAAGGGTTCCAGAAAGAGGCCTTCCAATTCCAAATCCTGACCGCGCTCGAAGTCGATGAGGGTGGACGCTTTGTAAGCGCCCATGTCGCGGGTGCGGTCGATTTGCTGGTCGGCGGCGGAGTCCGGTACGGCGAAACCCAGCGCCTGCGCGGCATGAATGGTTTCCATCATCAGTTCGCGCACCAGTTTCTCCCAGCGCGCGTCCCCGAGCAAAAGATCCGTCGTCAGGCAAGGCCCCAAGGTTTGTCCGGGAACGATTCGGCCCCGTTCCACCGCGTCCAACCCGGCCGCGCCCGCCACGCCGAGGCCGTTGAACGGAATGTTCCAGACCAGTTTTTCCCAGTGCGCCGCGGCCAAATCTTCCGTGACCGTGCAGGGGACGCCGGAGGCGGCAAACGTCCCGGCGATGCGTTGGGTGCGGGGCTGGGAAGGGCGGCCATATTCGCCCATGACGACCGCGCCGTGGGCCAGATGCAGGATGGTCCCCGGCGCGACGCGATTCAGGCAAACGAAACACAGCCCGCCCAAAGTCTTCTCCGCGCCGACCAAGGAGGCAATGGCCGCTTCGTTGCCCAACCCGTTTTGCAAGGTCAACACGGCGGTTTCCGGGCCGGCCAGCGGAGGCAAAAGGCGGGGCAGGACATGATTGGCGGTGGTTTTAAGGGCGATCAGAACCAGGTCGGCGGGGCCAATTTCCCGCGGGTCGCGGGCGCATATTGGCCGGACGTGAAAATCGCCTCCGGCGCTGCGAACGGTCAACCCCCCTTCGCGGACGGCGTCATAATCGGACCGCAGCAGGAAATGCGCCTCGTGACCGGCGCGGCAAAGTCTGGCGCCGTAATAACTGCCCAAGGCCCCGCATCCGACCACGGCGATTTTCATGGTCCGTTCAAAAAAAAGGCACTCTGAGAAAATCAGAGTGCCGGTGGAGGGCAAGAAAAATCACCTTGCGCCGAGGATGGCGTCCTTGGCGACCTTGGAGACGCGGAACTTGACGACCTTCCTGGCGGGAATCTGGATGGGAGCGCCCGTGGCGGGATTGCGCCCGAGACGGGCTTTGCGGTTTTGGAGCACGAGCTTGCCGATGCCCGGCAAGGTAAAGGTGTTCTTGGCGTGTTTGTAAGCCAGGGCGGCCAAATGATCGAGCATTTCGGCGCCGGCCTTTTTGGTCAATCCGCTTTTGGCGGCGAGTTCGGAAGCGAGTTCTGATTTCGAGAGTGCTTTAGCCATATAATGTGAGTGTTTACCGGTTAATTTTTGGGTCGATAACGCATTCGACAGATTCGACTGTTTGGGCAATTAAATGCTTTTAACGCCGGGGCGCAAGAAAAAAATCGCGCCCGGACGAAAAAAATCCTTCATTTTTGTCTGGACATCCGGCAACCGGGGCTTGACTTGCCCCGGCAATCTCTCAAGATTATGGCATGGCAGGGCTGTTTACCATACAGAACGAGTTCCGCTACGAGATCGTGCGCAAGATTTTCGAGGGCGGAATGGGCGTCGTTTACGAAGCCGAGCAACACGGCGCGCGCGACTTCGTCAAACGGGTCGCCATGAAAGTCATCCGGCAAAATTACGCCAACCAAAAACAGTTCATCGAGAATTTCATCGGCGAGGCCAAACTGGTGGCGGACCTGATCCATACGAACATCGTCCAGACCTATCACCTGGGCGAAGCGCGCGGGCTTTATTTCATCTGCATGGAACTGATCCACGGGGTGAACCTGGAGCAGTTTGCCCATCAACTGGCGCAGAAAGAGCGGGTGTTGCCGGTGGAGCTGGCGGTCTTCATCACCAGCCGGGTGGCGCGCGGCCTGGCCTACGCCCACGCCAAGACCGATGAGTCCGGCAAAACCCTGGGCATCGTCCATCGCGACGTCAGTTTCAAAAACATCATGATCGCCTTCGCCGGCGACGTCAAACTGACCGACTTCGGGATCGCAAAGGCCCGCGGCTTTCTGCAGGACAACGAGGGGGAAGTCGTGGCCGGCAAGGCCGATTACATGAGCCCGGAGCAGGCGGATTTCCAAATCACCGACAAACGGTCCGATTTATTTTCAACGGGGGTCGTCTTGTCAAACCTATTGCTGGGTTACAACGTGTTCAAGGGATCCAACGCCGAGGAGTCGCGCGAGCGCATCATGACTTTGCCGCTGCCCGATTTTTGTCAACTCAACCCGGGCATCGACCCGCGGCTCAATGAGATGTTGCATCGCCTCCTGGCGCGCGACTTGTCGCAGCGTTACGCCACGGCGGACGAATTGCTCTACGAATTGGAGTATTACATTTACCACAAGGGCTACGGCCCGACCAACGAGACGTTGGGAAAGTTTATGCGCGAACTCTTCGGCCAGACTGCCCCCAGCGCCGGGGACAAAGGGCACACCACCGTGGTGAAGCGTTCGGGCGGGCGCCCCCCGCAGGCGGACTAACCGGACGGGTGGTGCGACGTGCGCGGCCACACTCAATGACCCCAAAACTGAGAAAAAACAAACCCGGCCCGGTGGTGCTGGGACTCATTCAAAGCCGGTGTTCCCCCGACCCGGCGGAAAACTTTGCGCGCACGGCGCGGCGGATCGCCCAAGCGGCGCGACAGGGGGCGCAGATCATTTGCACCCAGGAACTGTTCCGCTCGCAATACTTCTGCCAGACCGAAAACCACGATTATTTCAAACTGGCCGAGCCGATTCCGGGACCCAGCAGCAAGGCCTTGCAGCAATTGGCCCGCCGCCACAAAACCGTCCTCATCGCCTCGCTCTTTGAGAAGCGCGCGGCGGGCGTTTACCACAACACGGCCGCCGTCATCGATGCCGACGGCCGCCTGCTCGGCCTCTACCGCAAGATGCACATTCCGGACGACCCGCTCTATCACGAAAAATTTTACTTTACGCCCGGCGACCTGGGCTTTCGCGCCTGGCAAACCCGCCGCGGGAAAATTGGCGTCTGCATTTGCTGGGACCAATGGTATCCCGAGGCGGCCCGCCTCACCGCCCTGCAAGGCGCCGGCATCCTTTTTTATCCCACCGCCATCGGCTGGCATCCGTCGGAAAAGCTTAAACACGGCGTCCATGAACATTCCTCCTGGGAAACCGTGCAGCGCAGCCATGCCGTGGCCAATGGCTGCTTCGTCGCCGCCGTCAACCGCGTCGGGTTGGAAAGGCCGGACGGCAGGGCGGGACTGGAATTCTGGGGCCAAAGTTTCGTGGCCGCTCCGTCCGGGCAAATCCTGGCCAAAGCGGGCGCGGACCGGGAGGAAATTTTGCTGGCCGAGGTGGACTTGGGCCAGGTCGATGTGGCTCGAACCCATTGGCCTTTCCTGCGCGACCGCCGCATCGACGCTTACGGCGGGTTGACCAAACGCTGGATCGATTAACCGCCCAATCGTGCCGGCTCCAAAAAAAACGTGCATTTTGGCTGGGAGAGGTTAAATGTCTTTTGAATGCATAAACTGATTGATACCCGGGAGCCTTCGCAAGTGGCGGCGGAGGTGCAAGAAGCCTATTTGGAGATGTTTCCGCAAGGAGACCGGGAATTCATGCCCATGATTTTCCAATGGGCTGTTGCCTGGTTCGACGGCAAATATCTGGATTATCAGGCGATTGACGCCCATTATCACGATCTGGAGCATACTTTGCAGGGCATGCTCTGCATGGCCCGGCTCTTGCGCGGGCGGCAGGCACAGGGACAGGAACCGAAACTGACACAACGGATGTTCGAATTGGGGATGCTGGCCATCCTCATGCACGATACCGGGTACCTCAAAAAGCGCGGGGACAACGAAGGGACCGGGGCAAAATACACTTTGACCCATGTGGATCGCAGCATCCAATTTGCCGGCGAACTGATGCTCTCCCGGGACTTTCTCGTTGAAGAAATTGTGGCCGTGCAAAACATGATTCGATGCACCGGCGTCAACGTCAAACTGGAGGCCATTCGATTCCAGAGCGACCTGGAGCGCATCGTCGGCTTCAGCCTGGGCACGGCCGATTTGCTCGGGCAAATGGCGGCCGGGGATTACGTGGACAAGCTGCCGATTCTTTATTCGGAATTTGCCGAGGCGGCCCGTTACAACGCCGGCAAAATGAAGGCGGGCGGATTCTTCAGCAGCGCGGACGATTTGAAACAAAAGACGCCGCTGTTTTGGGGAAAATACGTCCAAAACAAAATCAACCGGGAGTTTCTTGGCCTCTACCGCTTTCTCAACGAGCCGTATCCTGACGGGCCCAACGCCTATGTGGAACAGATCGAGGCCAACGTGGCGCGAATCCGGCGCGAGTTGGCCGGCCAGGCCGGTCTGTGAGTTTCATCCTTTGTTGAACGGGCGGCCGATTTTTGCATGTCGCGCGACTACGTCTTACAACCCTTTCGCCCGCCAATCCACTTGCAGATTGACTATGCGAAGGACCTCAACGCGCAGCAGCACGCCGCCGTGACCGCTCCACCCGGCCCCGCCCTGGTCATCGCCGGGGCCGGATCGGGCAAGACCCGCGCGCTGATCTATCGCGTCGCCTTCCTGCTCGAACAGGGAATTCCACCCGAGTGCATTCTGCTGCTGACCTTCACCAACAAGGCGGCCAAGGAAATGATGCGCCGCGTGGCCGATTTGCTGGGGGGGGAACTTCCCAGCCTGTGGGGCGGCACTTTTCATTCCATTGCCGCCCGCGTGCTCAGACGGCACGCGCCCGTGCTGGGCTATCAGCCCGATTTCTCCATCCTGGATCGGGAGGACGCCAAAGACATGCTCCACACTTGCCTGCTGGAAATGAACATCGATGTCAAAGCCACTCGTTTTCCCAAGGCCGATGTCGTGGCCGACATCCTTTCGCTGGCGGTGAACAAGGAACAGCCGGTGGCCGCCATTCTCGAGGAACAATTCGATTACTTTTCCTCCCTCGCCCCGCAAATCGGCGCGTTGCAGCAGAGATATGCCGCCCGCAAAAAAGCGGCCAATGGCATGGACTTCGACGATCTGCTGGCCCTCTGGCTCAAGCTCCTGCGGGAACACGGCGATGTCCGCGGAGAATTCGAGCGCCGGTTCCAATTCATCCTGGTGGACGAATACCAGGACACCAACAAAATCCAGGGCGACTTGGTTGATCTTCTGGCCTCGCGCCACCAGAATGTCATGGTCGTTGGCGACGATTCCCAAAGCATCTACTCCTGGCGCGGCGCGCATTTCCAGAACATCCTCAAGTTTCCCGAGCGTTATCCCAAGGCCGCCGTTTACCGGATTGAAACCAACTACCGCAGCACGCCGGAAATCCTCAGCGTGGCCAATGCCGCGATTGCGGCCAACGTCCGCCAGTTCCACAAGCAACTGGCTCCCGCCCGCCCTTCCGGCAGCAAGCCGGTTGTGGTCAAATGCGCCAACGGCCGCGAGCAGGCGGCCTTCGTGGCGCAACGCATCCTGGCGCTGCATGGCGAAGGACGATCCTTGAAAAACATGGCCGTGCTTTATCGCTCGCATTTTCACGCGCTGGACCTGCAACTCGAATTGACCCGCCAACACATTCCCTTTGGCATCACCAGCGGCATTCGCTTCTTTGAACAAGCGCACATCAAGGACGTCGCCGCCCATCTGAAATTCATCCTCAATCCGCTCGACGAACTCTCCTTCAAACGAATCGCGCGCCTTCTCAAAGGCGTGGGCGCAAAGAGCGCCGACAGACTTTGGAGCGCCTTCCATGCGGCCTGGAACGCCGCGCCCGAACCGGCTCCAACCGCCGCCCCGCCCGCGCTGGCCTCCGCCCTGCAAAAAATCGCCTCCGCCGCGCCCAAAAAGACCACCGTGGCTTGGGCGCAGTTGACCGCCACCATCGCGCAACTCGAAGCCCCGGACATCCGCCGCCACGCCTCGCGCATGATTCAGCTCGTCATGGAAGCGGGCTACGAAGACTACTTGAAAGAGCAATACACCAACTATCGCGATCGCCGGGAAGATATCGGGCAACTGGCCGCTTTCGCCGTGGAATTTGAGACGGTGGAAGAGTTTCTCACCCAACTGGCCTTGCAGACCGCGATTGAAGCCGAAGCCTCCGCAAGGGCGACTCAGGACGACGATCAAATCCGTCTCTCCACCATACATCAGGCCAAAGGCCTCGAATTCGACGTTGTCTTCGTCATCATGTTATGCGACGGATTATTTCCCTCCGCCCGGTCCGCCAAAACTTCCGACGGCGTGGAAGAAGAGCGCCGCTTGTTCTACGTCGCCCTGACCCGCGCCCGTGATGAATTGTATTTGAGTTACCCGTCGCGGCGTTCGGCCTCGTGGGACGCGGATGACACCGTGCAACTGCCCTCGCGATTTCTGAAAGAACTGCCAAAGGAGTTGATCGACGAAAGGAAGCTCCGCTCCTCCCCCTTCTACTGAATGCGCCGCGGAGACAACTCGATTGACACAAGAACGGCGCCGTTTATCATGCCCGCATGAAAATTGTTGGCCTACTGGTTCTTTTGTTGCTCCTTTCCTTGACGGCAACCGCGCAAAATGATTTGCCGGCCATGAAGCGCATCGCCAGCCGCAACACGCCGGCCCACTTGGCGGCCAAAGGCTTTATGCGCGGGGTCAATATCGCCAATTACCTGGAAGTGCCACCCGGCGAACATTGGGCTTTTCCTCACACCGTCCTTGATTTGAAGCAAATTCGCGCGGAGGGCTTTGACCATATCCGGCTGCCCGTCGGCTGGCATTGTTACGCGGGGCCGGCGCCAGAGTTCAAATTGTCGGACGAGATTTTTGCCAGGGCGGACTACATGGTGACCAACGCGACCGCGCTGGGATTGAATGTCATTGTTAATCTCCATGACTTTTACGCGTTCAACACCAATCCCGCCGCGAACACCGCCAAGTTCCTCGCCATCTGGCGGCAAGTCGCGGCGCACTATGCCCACGCGCCGGACGGTGTCGCCTTCGAACTGCTCAACGAACCCAGGGATGCCGCCACAACCGTTGTCATTAATCCCATTTACGCCGAAGCCATCCGCCAGATTCGCCAGACCAATCCGCATCGCACGATCTTCGTCGGCCCCGGTGAATTCAACTCGCCCGACGAACTGTACAAACTCCGGCTGCCGGACGATGATGACAACCTCATCGTCACCCTGCACTGTTACGATCCGATGTTTTTCACCCATCAAGGCGCAGGTTGGGTCGCCCCGGACTATAAAGTGACTGGCATTCATTTCCCCGGACCGCCGAAAACTCCATTCGAACCCGATCCCAAGCTGAAATTGAAACCATCGGTTCTGCAGAGAATCAACCTGTACAACACACAGCCTGCCGGCAGCAATCCCTCCAGTCCACGGGCCTTTCTCCCCAAGATTCAGAGGGCCAAGGCCTGGTCGGAAGAATTTGGGCGGCCCGTCCACTTTGGCGAATTCGGGGCCTACACCGCAGCAGACCAGGAATCGCGCGCCCATTATTACGAAGCGTGGCGGCAGGCCCTGGACGCCGCGGGCATTGGCTGGGCGATTTGGGATTGGAAATCCGGTTTCAATTATTGGAACCCCAAAACCCAGCAACCCCTGCCCGGAATGCGCCAGGCGCTTTTTCCCGCCAAGGACCCAAAAAACGTGCAGTAGGTCGCTTGACACTTAAAGATTGAGCGGAGCCCAATGTCGCGTCATATTGCCCGTGTTTTCTTTCGGGCCCGTAGCTCAGTTGGTTAGAGCAAGCGACTCATAATCGCTGGGTCCCCGGTTCAAGTCCGGGCGGGCCCACCATTTGCATTATGTTGTGGGCTTGCATATTGCGCGGATCGTCGCCAGCAAATGGGCGGTTAGAGCAACCCCGAATGCATTCGGGGTTGGTCCCCGGTTCAAATCCGGGCGGGCCCACCATCTGCACTATGTAATCAAATTAAAATCATTATGGAATACCGCGAACTTGGACGAACGGGTTGGAAAGTCTCCGCGATCAGCTTCGGCGGGTGGGCCATCGGCAGCACGTGGGGAAAGGTGGATGACAAGGAGTCCATGGCCGCGTTGCATCGCTGCCTGGATTTGGGGGTGAATTTTTTTGACACGGCCGATGTTTATGGCGACGGCCACAGCGAACGGTTGCTGGCCCGGCTTCGCCAGGAGCGGCGCGAGCCTTTCCATGTCGCCACCAAAGCCGGGCGCCGCCTGCCGGTTCATGACGCCGCCGGCTATAACCGGGAAAACCTCACGGCCTTTGTCGAACGCAGCCTGAAGAATCTGGCGGTGGAAACGATTGACTTGCTGCAATTGCATTGCCCGCCTGTCACCGTCCTCTACATGCCGGAGGTGTTCGGCATCCTGGACGATTTGACCAGAGCGGGCAAACTGCGCAACTACGGCGTCAGTGTGGAAAAGGTGGAGGAAGCGCTGATCGCGATGGAACATCCGGGGGTGCAGACGATCCAGATCATCTTCAACATGTTCCGCCAGCGTCCGGGCGAATTATTTTTCGCCGAGGCGCGCCGCCGCCGGGTGGGAATTCTGGCGCGTCTGCCGCTCTCCTCCGGCATGCTCACCGGCAAGTTGACCCGGGAAAGCCGCTTTGAGGCGGATGACCACCGCACCTTCAACCGCCAGGGCGCGGTCTTTGACCGGGGGGAAACTTTTTCGGGCGTGGACTTCGAGACGGGCCTCAAAGCGGTGGAGGCGTTGCGGCCCTTCGTGCCCGCCGGGGCGACGCTGGGCCAGATGGCGTTGCGGTGGATTTTGATGTTTCCCGAGGTCACCTGCGCGATCCCCGGAGCCAAACGCCCGAGTCAAGTGGAGGAAAACATCGCCGCCGCCGGTCTGCCGCCCTTAAGCCGCGAGACGATGGCGGGCATCTCCGCGGTTTACGACCGGCACATCAGGGCCTTGGTCCATCAACGGTGGTGACCTGCCTGGAGCGGCGTGAGGCGTCGAGGGCTTTCATCAATTCGGGCAACACAACTCCGGCCGCGCCGGCGAGTGCGAAGTGCGCCTGCGCCGTGAAGGGTGTTGGCTGCGGATTGATCTCCACCACGGCCGCTCCGCTTCGCAACGCTTCCGATGGCAGAGCGGCTGCGGGATAAACGACTGTGGAAGTGCCGACGGAGAAGAAGACGTCGCAAGTCGTGCTCGCCGTTGCGGCCTGTTCCATCTCCGGTTCAGGCATTGGCTCCTCGAACCAAACCACGTCGGGGCGCAACCAGCCGCCACAGGCCGGACATTTCGGCGGGACATCGCCGGTGTCTTTCCAGCTCGAAACCAGCGTGCCTTCGTCAAAGCATTTCGTGCGCATGATATTACCGTGAAGTTCGATGACGCGCCGGCTTCCGGCGCGTTGATGCAGACCGTCCACGTTTTGCGTGATGAGATGGAACCGCGGAAGAAGTTTCTCCATTTCCGCCAGGGCGAGGTGGGCCGGGTTTGGCCTGGCATCGGCGACGAGCTTTCGCCGCCATTCATACCATTCCCAAACGAGGCGGGGATTGCGTCGGAAGGCGCGCGGCGTGGCCAGTTCTTCGGGACTGAATTTGGCCCACAGTCCGGTCTGGGCATCGCGAAATGTGGGGACACCGCTTTCCGCTGAAACGCCGGCGCCAGTCAGCACGGTCACGCTTTTGGCGGCGGCAAGGCGTTGCAGCAATTCAGCCGGAATCGTCATGCCTGGATCATCACCCGAACGTGTTTCCGTTCCAACCCCAGTGGCTTGCTTTGACATCGGTGAAGTTCAGGTAAACGCGATTTTGCGGGACACCGAGGGAATCGTTCAGCAACTGGCAGACCTTCTGCGAGAGCTTTCGGTTCACGTCATCGGTCAACCCGCCAATGCTCCGGACGTCCACAAAAGCCGCGTCACCCGGATTGCCGGACATCAGCAGGGCGGCCTGGCTGGCGGCGACCATGACGTATTGCTGCGGTTTTCCAATGGTTTCGGCGACGATTTTGGACAGGGAGGCGAGCAGGGCTTGCCGCTTGGCCTCGGAGAGAACAACAGTAGTTTCGAGTTTTAATAGTGGCATAATCAACCTCTACCATCCGGGATCGCTTCATTCAAGTCCATCGGAAAACGCACGCGGAACAGACTGTCCTCGCCATCAGGGGCCAGTGGCAGTATATTGAGGCGTGGACAACAATTCACTGGCCCAGGCACTGGATCGGCACACGGTCGTCGGAACCCTTTGGCGGCCCGAAGACGGGCGCATTCGTTGCGTGGCGTGCGGGCATCGCTGTCTGCTGGCGGCGGAGCGGCGGGGCATCTGCAAAGTCCGCTTCAATGACGGCGGTCAACTGCGCGTGCCGTTCGGTTACGTGGCCGGCGGCTTGGCGAGCGACCCGGTTGAGAAGAAGCCGTTTTTCCACGTCCATCCCGGCAGCGACGCCCTGACGTTCGGAATGCTCGGGTGCGATTTTCATTGTTCCTATTGCCAGAACTGGGTCACCAGCCAGGCGTTGCGCGACGAGGCGGCGGCGTCAACCATCCTCGAAATAACCCCCGAACAAATCGTGAAAGCCGCGCGGCAGAACGGCGCCCGGCTCATTGTGTCCAGCTACAACGAACCGCTGATCACTGCGGAATGGGCCGTCGCCGTGTTTGAGGAGGCCAAGCCAGCCGGACTTGCCTGCGCATTTGTCTCCAACGGCAACGCCACGCCCGAGGCGCTTGATTTTCTGCGCCCGTGGATTGCCGCTTACAAGATTGATCTCAAGGGATTCGACGACCGGCGCTATCGGACGCTGGGCGGGACACTCAAACACGTGACCGATGGCATCCGCATGGTGCGCGCCCGCGGCCTGTGGCTGGAAGTGGTGACGTTGGTAGTACCCGGCTTCAACGACAGCGAGGAGGAGTTGCGCGCGATGGCCAAATTCCTCGTCTCGGTCAGCCCGGACATCCCCTGGCACGTCACCGCCTTTCATCCCGACTATAAGATGGCCGCCCCCCCGGCCACGACCGCCCGGCAACTCATTCGCGCGGCGGAAATTGGCGTGGAGGCAGGGCTGCATTTTGTTTACGCCGGCAACTTGCCCGGTCGGGTCGGCCCGTGGGAAAACACCTTTTGCCCCCAATGCCACACGGCGCTGGTTGAACGCGCCGGCTACCTGGTGCGGGAGTACCGGATCACCGGCGAGGGCAAGTGTCCGAAGTGTCGGATAACCATTCCGGGCCTTTGGCCAGGGAGTGGGGCCGCGGAGGTGAGGCTGGGCGACCCGGCCCGGGATTGGCTCACGCGCCGGCCGACGCGGGTAGAACTGGATTGAACCCGGTTTCTTATGTTCGTTCTTGTCCTTGTTGACTCCCCGCGCGGGGGGGTGTTTAACATGCCCAAACGCAGGCTCAGTTGCAACAAAATCATTCCGGCGTCCGCCGGAGGAGGTGATGCATGGAAACAGTTTTGCCGTCCGAGTTCAAGCGCATGATGGTTCTGATTTTGGAGGGTGCCCCGTATATCATCGAGGAATTCCACCAGAGCGGCACCGCGCAAACCAAGCACAAACTCCACACCCGGTTGCGCCATCTGAAAACCGGCCACATGATTGACCGCGTTTTTGCCGAAAACGAACGCGTGGCCGTGGCTCACTTGGAAACCCGGCGCGTCACCTACAGTTACAGCCAGGCCGGCATGCACGTCTTTCTCGACGCGGAGACGTTTGAAGAACTGGATCTGAACGACGAGCGACTCGGTCAACGGCGCTGGTTTCTCAAAGAAAACGAGGAATACAAGGCCCTGTTCCTGGAGGGCGCCCTCCTTGATATCGTGCTTCCGCCGCAAGTTCCGCTCCAAGTCCTGGACACCGCCCCGCCCGTTCGCGGCGGCTCGGACACGGCCTGGAAGGAAGCCAGGCTCGAAACGGGCCTTGAGGTGATGGTGCCCTTGTTCATCGCCAAAGGGGAGACCATTCGCGTGGACACCGCCTCCAAGAAATACGCCGGCAAGCAAACCTTGTAAGGCGGGTTTGCTGATCTGCCTTAAGGCGGGCGCCAAAAGCGCCGATACCAAACAAATGATGTCAGTGCCCGGTGAACCGAGCGCGTCAACGATGAAAGAACCAGCTACGAACTGGTCTGCGCTCATGGAAAGCGACCCGTCGGAGCCATCTCCGCGGGAGTCGCCATCGCTTCCCTATTTGCTGCTGGATCAACTGCCGATCGGTATTTTTCACAAGGACAAAGAGGGGCGCTACATCTTCGTGAATTCATGGTTTTGCCGCCTCAAAAAGGCAACCTTGGATGAATTCGTCGGCAAAACCGCCGAAGAATTTGCCGCCGCCAAATGGACGCCCGAAGCCCCGGAAACTCCTGAGAAGTTGAGAGAAATCAAGTTCTTTGGTGAGGCCGCAAAGCATCATAAACTTATCATGGAAACCGGCCAGCGCATGGAAATGGAGGAGTGTTATGTCGATGCGGATGGCAAGGAGCAGTATTGCCACGTTATTAGAGGGCCGTTACTTGGCCCCGATGGAGCGATCATTGGCTTGCAAGGCATAGTGGTGGACATCACCGAGCGCAAACGGGCGGAGGCACAGTTGGCCAGTGAGCGGCATATGTTGCGGGCGCTGATGGATTCCTCGTCGGACGCGATCTATTTCAAGGACCGCGAATCGCGCTTCCGTCGTTGCAGCGAGGCGCTTTTCCGTCGTTGCAAGGCAGCCATGGCTCCGCACTCCAACTTGAGCAGCGCGGACGAGATCGTTGGCAAATCCGACTTTGACTTCTTCGGGGAGGAGCATGCCCGTCCGGCCTTCGAGGACGAGCAGGAAATCATCCGCACCGGCCAGCCAATGGTTGGCAAGAGCGAGAAGGAAACGTGGCTGGACGGACATGTCACGTGGGCGCTGACCAGCAAAATGCCGCTCTATGACGACCACGGAGAAATCATCGGGACGTTCGGCATATCCAAGGACATAACCGCTTTCAAGCAGGCGGAAGCCCAAGTTGAAGCATTGCACAAACAATTGTTACAGACTTCGCGGCAGGCCGGCATGGCCGAGGTGGCCACCAGCGTCCTGCACAACGTCGGCAATGTGCTCAACAGCGTCAATGTCTCCGCCACGCTGCTTCTGGAAAACGCGAAGAAATCCGACGTCGCGTACTTGGGCAAGGCCATCGCGCTGCTCGACGAACACGCGGCCGACTTGGGTGCCTACCTGGCCAACGATCCAAAAGGCAAGCAGTTGCCCGTCTATTTAAGCCGGGTCTCCGAGCAGTTGGCCAAGGAGCAGCAGCGGACCGTCGCGGAACTGGAATCCCTTCGGGAAAACATTGAACACATCAAGGAAATCGTGGCCATGCAGCAGAATTACGCCACGGTGTGCGGTGTGGCGGAAACCGTCAAAGTGGCCGATCTGGTCGAAGACGCCCTGCGCATGAACGCGGGAGCGTTGCTCCGGCATGAAGTCGCGCTGGTGCGCGAATACGCCGAGGTGCCGGCGATCACCGTTGAAAAACACAAGGTGCTCCAGGTTCTGGTCAATGTGATCCGCAACGCCAAGTATGCCTGTGACGAATCGGGGCGGAAGGACAAGCAAATCAGGCTCAAGATCTCCCGGCGCGATCAGTGGATTCGCATCGCCGTCATTGACAACGGCATTGGGATTCCGCCGGAAAACCTGACGCGCATTTTCAATCACGGTTTTACCACACGCAAAGACGGCCACGGCTTCGGCCTTCACAGCGGCGCGCTGGCGGCGGCGGATCTGGGCGGAAGGCTGAGCGCCCACAGCGATGGCCCCGGCCAGGGCGCCACGTTCACCCTGGAACTGCCCACACAATCTCCAGACAACGGCTCCTGATCGCGGCTCATGCCCGGAAGAAACATCGCATCCGGGCGACAGATTAATCTTTAAACCTTGGGCCTGGCGCGGCATAATGAACCCAATGCGATGAGAGCCAAAACCGTTATTTTAGGAGTCACCGGCTCGATCGCCGCTTGTAAAGCGGCCGATTTGGCCAGCGCCCTGGTCAAGGCCGGCTGCGAAGTGCATGTCGTGATGACCGCCGACGCCCTCCGCTTTGTGACGGCGCTTCCTTTCAAGACCCTTTCGCGCCACCCCGTGGTGACCGATCTTTACGACGAAGCGGAGGGCTGGAAGCCGTCCCACATTCAATTGGCCGACCAGGCCGACTTGCTCTTGATTGCCCCGGCCACCGCCAACACCCTGGCCAAGCTCGCCTGCGGGCTGGCCAGCGATGCCCTGAGCTGCATCGCGCTGGCCCTCAATACCGACGCCAAGTTGCTCATTGCCCCCGCCATGAACGGGAAAATGTGGCTGCATCCCGCCACGCGGGCCAACGTCGCCACGCTCAAGCAGCGCGGCGCTCAATTCATCGGTCCGGAAAAGGGCATGCTGTCCTGCGGTTACGAAGGGATTGGACGTTTGTGGCCGGTGGAGGACATCGCCAAAAAGGCTGCCGCTCTGTTACGGTGAACGCTGAAGACAAGAAGAATGCGGCGGACCGCGGCGCGATCCAAAAACTGACGCGCCTGCTGGCCGCCCCGACCATCGAACCCAGCCAGCGCGCCGCCCGCATTCAAGCGGTCGAAAAGGACATTGTTCTGCCCCTCAGAGCATTGATCATCGGCATCCTGGTTTATTACTTCTTCTTTTCCGGTTGGTTCGTTACCGAGGACACGGGCAGATTGGCAAACACCGCCAGGAACCGCCCCCATGCCGCCGCAATCAGGGCGAGGATCGGCCTGACAAATACAACTCAACCCGATGATTGGAGCCTCCGCCATGCCACCACCATCAAATCCTGCTTTTTGGTCTATGCGGCTTTGAATGCAGCCGCCGGCATCATTCTTATCTGGGTGCCGCAACTGACACTGAAAAAGATCGAGACGATGGTCTTTTCCATCGGGGTGCTGGACGCGCTTTTAATGGGCACCCTGACCTTGCTCAGCCGGGGCTTTGACAGCAATCTCTACTGGGTTTTCCCCGTGTTGATTTTGCACAATGCCCTGGCCATTCCAGTCGCGCTCCCCCAGCTTTTGCTCAACTTTCTCGTCAGCGCCGCCTTTATGATCGGCGGATTTGCCGCGGATCGGGGGCCGGTGGATGTGGATCCGAGACTCGAAAGCCCGACCGAGCGTCTGATCGTTCTGATGGCGTGGGCCTTGTGCTGTTACGGCATCCAGGTTCTCTTCGAAAAGCAAAAGCGCGCCGAAGCCGAGGCCACCGAATTCGCCGTCCGCCAGGAACGTCTCCAAACCGCCGGACGACTCGCCGCCGAAATCGCCCATCAAATCAAAAACCCCCTCGGCATCATCACCAATGCCGCCTTCTGCCTTCAACGCGCCGTGCGCGACGGCGAAACGGCGGCCGAGGAACAAAACCAGAACATCGATGAACAAGTTCAGATCATCCGCGAGGAAGTCGAGCACGCCGATCGAATCATCGTCGAGCTGATGGGATACGCTCAATTGGCCGAGGGAACAGTCGAGCGCCTCGAAGTGGCGGATGAAGTGGACAATGCCATTCTGGAGGTCTTCCCGCCCGCCGCAAAATACCGGGTTCAGATCATCAAAAAGTTCGAGCCATCCCTGCCGGCGTTGCTGATGCAAAAGCGGCATCTTTCCAGCGTGCTGGTCAACCTCCTGCAAAACGCCCGCGAAGCGATGCACGGCGTGGGCAGAATCGAGGTCTCGGTGCGCTACGGAAAGAACGATTCGGTGGTCATTTCCATCGCCGATGACGGTCCCGGCATTGCCGCCGACAAGATCGACAAGATATTTGAAGCCCATTTCAGCACCCGCGAAAAGGGCACCGGC
>Ga0326728_10007306_pt1 | contig 28604 bp, 20 predicted proteins | sample MB3enrmetagenome_FD_207602 | JGI IMG/M metagenome (GOLD analysis project Ga0326728, IMG submission 207602) | Lab enriched peat soil microbial communities from McLean, Ithaca, NY, United States - MB31MN | ecosystem: Environmental > Terrestrial > Soil > Wetlands > Peat | place: USA: New York... | reverse complement strand
TTGGCCTTCGTTTTGGCAACTTGCTTCTTCGCCGGCGCAGCTGGATCGCTGGCATACGCATATGAGGCAATTAGACTGGCTGCCAGGATTGCGGCGGCAGCTATTTTGAGCTTGAAGTTCATTGGGCCTCTCTTTGTCCTCTCAAATCGGGTTGAATCGTGCCTGCGTCCGCTCGCGGAGCGAACGCCTTGCGCTCCCGCATCTCCGAAACCTTGAAATGAAACCGGACTGCGTTCTTGCCGACAATGCGGGAGAAAGATTGAAAGCCGGGGAAGCACACGCGTAGACGGAGCTTTCCCTGCCCGCTTCCGATTCCAAGACTCGCAGAGTTTTATGAATGCTTGACGAATTTACATAATTTTAACAGGACGATTGCGGAGGTTATCGACATGCGCGAGAGGACGGAGATCGCGCCAGCGAGAATCAACGGTCTGAGCTTAGAAGATCCACCTGGCGGTGAGCGCCAGCTCGTGGTTGTAAGTGTGGAACCGGCTGGTGGCGATCTGCATTCCGGCGCCGAAGGCCAGGCCGGGGCGGGATTTGGGATCGGAGGGGTGCAGAGCGCACTTGCCCACGATAACCCCTGGAGTAATGAACTCCTGGGTCTTGCTGTCGTTCACGCCGCCTTTGTAAAAGGTGGCATTGCTCTCGATCTCCGGCCAGAAGAGTTTGCCGGCGCGGTACTGCGCCACGGTATTCCACAGTACCGGGCGGCCCGTGGCGGCGATGGCGGGATTGCCGGTGGGCAGCGTGGCGCCGATCGCCGACTGCACATCGAAGTTCCCGAAGCCCTTGCCGGCGCCCAGGTTGGGCTGCACGCTCGCGTTTGCCGCGCCGTTCTTGTAGCTGCCGGTGGGAACCGTGGTCAGGGCCCATGCGCTGAGCGTGTAGCTGCCGTGCTGCGCGTTGCCGCTGGCGATGCGGTACTTGGCCAGGAAGGAAAGATCGCCAAAGCCGTCCTTGCTCGAGGCTGGGGCCGGCAGGTTGTGCTTGATGAAGGGCGGCAAATCGACGGCCAGCTCGGTGTTGGCCCAGGGAACCAGGTTGAGGCCCTTGCTGTTGTCCAGGTTCCAGGTGTTGGTGTGGGTGGGCGTGATCTGGTGCACGATGTCCATGCGCGCCACCTGGATGAGCCCGGTGTACGTGGTGATGAGCGGAACCGCCCAGGCAGGCTGCTTGGCCTGAGTGGCAGAGGTGCGGGCCAGCCAGCGGCTGAAGAAGCCGCCTGGAGCGGGAGTAGCCGGCACGGATGAGACCGGGCCGTTTTGCGCATACACACTGACTGCAGCCAGCAGGAGGAAGAGGGAAAGGGGAAGCCTTCTCATGTCGGTCTATTGAGCATCAAGGGTCGAAGCCGGAGCGGCAACCGCCGATTGGCCTAGTTTCTTCTCCATCCGAGGGTTGAGCAGCCGCCGCGTGCAGGGCAAGAAGCAGCTGGACCGGCAGACGGCTTGAGTGCTTACGGGCGCGGCGCTTGCGGCTGATCCACGCTTGCTGGAGCATTCTGTCCGGCGCTGAGCAGGTTGGCGAGGATGCGGTAGGCGCCGGGAACCAATTCGGGAAGCTGGCGATAGAGGGCGTAGGCGGCATAGATATAGGTTCCCTTGCCGGGGTGAGCAACCAGCAGGCCACCGCGCTGCGGGTCCTGGCCGGGATCGGCCGTCTCGGTAAGCGCGGTGTAGGCCGAATCCCACTTGTCGAGGAAGGAGTGGCCGCGCTCCTCGACCCAGCCGTCGAAGTCGGCGGCGGTGATGGCGTTGGGCCAGGTGAGCAGGGGATTGGAGGGGTCGAGCAGCTTGACCGGGGCAGTCTCATCCACCACGCGCTCCGGGGAGCGGCCCATGGAGAGCGGGAACGGGGCAGGGAAGTTGCCGCTTTGGTACTGGACGATCAGCGTTCCGCCGCGGCGGACGAACTGCTCAAGACGGGGCTGGGCCAGGGTTAACTCGGGGTGGACGGAATAGGCGCGGATGCCGATTACAAGAATGTTCCACGTGGAAAACTCGTCAGAAACTATCTCTTTCTCGTTTAGAATGTGCGGTTTGACTCCAAGAGCCTCGATGGCCTCCGGAACCAGGTCGCCGCTGCCCATGATGTAACCCACGCGCAAGCCGGACGCCAGCTTCACGTCAACCTTGCGGGTCTTCAACTCTGCTGGTTTGTAGAGGTTATAGGGACGCAGGCCGGCGTAGCCCACGCTCTGCCAGCCGCTTTGATAGGTGCGGCCGCCGGAATGTGCCACCGCCTGGATGGTGTAAGCGGAAGCCTCGGCGGTTGCCGGGGTCCCCGGCGACAGGTCTTGGTCGCTGAGCTGGCTGGCCGGGGTCCCGGGCGTGAGACCCTTGCCACTGGCTGTGCCGGCCGGCGTCACCGAGAACACAATTGGCTCCGAATCTCCGGCGCTGTCGAAGTGAAAATGCGCCTCCACCGGCTCCGACCGCCATCCGGCGGGGAGTTTGAGTTCGACTGTGCCTTCGGCAGCGGCTTGGGCGTGGACCGTGACGTGAACCGGGAGCGCCGCGCCGTCAAGCGGCAGAATGCGCGCCTCGGGGTCCACGCGCACACCGATAGCCGGCGTGACCACCAGCGGCTCGTAGATTCCGCCCGGCCCCAGGACGCGCTGCATGGTCTGGACCACCTGGCCAACCCGGATGGGAAGGCCGTCGAAGGTAAACTCCGCCCAGGCGACGAGGGGCCAGGGCGCGAAGGAGCGGTCGCGGTACTCGGGCTTTACGAGGTCGTAGTACGCCTGCTCGATGTCGGGCCGCGTGAAATAGGGCTGGGTAGGCTCGGTGTTCTCCGCGACTTGAACGCGGAAGACCGGGTCGGCTGTGAGGGCCGCGGGGTCGATGGCGCCGGTGATGTTCTCGTTCTTCCACGGTTCGCTGCCGCGGGTCTCCAGCCAGACCCGGTTGAGCCGGGTCTCCGCCGTGGCCTGCGACGTATGCACCTGTACCCGGAACTCTTCGCCGGGAGAAACGCTGCGCGGGGTCTCATCCGCCGAGCCGCCCCGGAACGGACCGCCCGCCTGCGCTCCAGATGTCCCTGTTCTGAACGCCACCATGTCCAAACCAAGCAGGTTGCTGAGCACGGATTGAAACTGCTCAATCTTAGAGTTGAGTTCAAATGAAAAGCTGGCTCTGGGCTTGATCTCCGGGATGCCCATACCCAGCGGCTTGTCCAAGTTCGCAGAAACCCACAGTTGCCGCAAGAGCAGAGCGTGGCCATAGATCGCCGATAGCTTGTGTGCAGCCGCAATCGGGCTAAGGCCGGTGCGTTCCGCTTCGAACTGGTGGAGTTCCTGGTCCAAATGGTGGAGGCCTTGCGGAATATGGTCGGGCGGATTGGGGCCGAGAAGAAGGATGAGACCTGACACAGAGGTGTCGATATTGACCCGGCTATTGTGGAAGAGGTCGCTATTGGTCGTAATTGCGCCGGGTTTTGCTGCCGCTTCAGGGGCAACGGCCCACAGGTGATACTCCGTGCTTGCGGGTCCGCTCAGTGTGGGATTCGCCCCTCCGTTCTGCGACTTCTGCTCTCCCCAGCCCTCGCGGGCGATCTGCATGTAGCTGCGCCCCAATACCGGGTCCAGCGCGCCCACCGGAATGCTCACGTCGGTCGAGGGTACCTCCGTGCTCCACTCGCCGGTCACGTAATTCTTGAACCGCGCCGGCGCCCACTTGCCGGTGGCGTAGTCGAACATCTTCCCCTCGTTGACCGGCGCAAAGGGGGTTCGGGAGTAAACCGCCAGCGGTTGCCAGGGTTGCAGGCCGTCTTTCAACTGCTCGGGGAAGACCTTGGGGTCGCCGGCGGCCTTGAAGGCCTCCTGCGCGATCTCGCCGGAGACCTGGTGGTGGCCGTGGCCGTCGGTTATGCCGCCGACAAAGGTGGAGACGATGATCTGCGGGCGCTCGCGGCGGACGGCCAGCACGGCGTCATAGAGCACGCGATCATGGCCCCAGCGGGCGAACGACTCCTCCTGGGTCTTGGAGAAGCCGAAGTCCACCTCCGTGCCCCAAAGTTGCTTGGCGCCGTAATACTCGTCGGCCTTCAACAGTTCGTTGGTGCGGATGAGGCCGAGCGCATCGTAGCTGTCGGCGCTCATCGCGTTCTGGCCGCCCTCGCCGCGGGTCAGGGTGAGCAGCGTGCAGCGCGCGCCCAGGCCGCGGGAGAGGTACGCCAGCAGCGCGCCGTCCTCGTCGTCCGGATGCGCCACGATCATCAGTACGCTGGCAGTTGTGCCCAGCCGCTTTAGCGATTGCTCCAGCGCGGCCTGCCCGCGGTCCTCGGCGATGGGCAGGGCAACGTCGCTGGGTTCGGGCAAGGGAACGGCTGCAAGCTCCGGCGCGGCGACCGCCGACTGCGGGGCCGGCTGCTGGCCCGCGATGAGATGCCCGCCCGCAAAAACCAGGCCCACAAGGACCGCGCTCAGCGCCGATCCATAGACTCTGCGAACTCTCTCGGTGAAAACCATACTTCCCGTCAGTGTACAATCCGTGGAGCGCAATCGCCCATGATCCAGCCCCTGCCCAGCTCCGCAAGCACCGATTCGTTGCAGCGCCGCATCGGCCTGCGCTCCGCCGTGGCCCTCAATATGCTGGAGATGATCGGGGTGGGACCGTTCATCACGCTGCCGCTGGTGATTGCGGCGGCGGGCTACCGGCTCTCGGTGTGGGCGTGGGTGCTGGGCGCGGCCATCGCCGTGGCCGATGGGCTGGTATGGGCCGAGTTGGGCGCGGCGTTCCCGCGTGCCGGAGGTTCTTATGCATTTCTCCGAGAGATCTACGGCCCGAAGGGCACAGGGAATTGGCTCAGCTTTCTTTACGTCTGGCAGGTGAGCTTTACCGCGCCGCTGGCCATCGCCTCGGGCTGCATCGGGCTTTCGGGGTTTCTGGCCTGGTTCTGGCCGGGGCTCGACGGCGCTCCCATCGCCGCTCTGCCGGCCCTGCGCTACTCGAGCTTCGCCGCCGCCGGAGCCTGCCTTCTCGTGACGGCGCTGCTCTACCGCAACCTGAGCTCGATCAAGCGCCTAGCCTGGCTGCTCTTTGCCGGGGTGCTGGCGGCCATTGCCGGGGTGATCGTCTCCGGCTTTGCCCACGCGGCAGCCATGGGCGGCTGGCATATTCCCGCCGCTCCCGCGCTCTCGTGGTCCATCGCCAGCCGGGGGTTGGCGCAGGCCACGCTGCTCACCACCTACTGCTATTGGGGCTACTACAACATCTGCTTCCTGGGCGGCGAGGTGCGGCGGCCGGAGCGCACCATTCCGCGCGCCATTCTGCTTTCGGTGCTCTTCGTTGCGGCCTTCTATGTGGCCATGAACCTGGCCGCGCTGCCCTCCATGCGCGATGCCGCGGCCCACGCCAGCGACAGCGCAATGGTTCGGGCGCAGCTGGCGGCCGACATTGCCCGCTCCGCCTTCGGGCAATGGGCCGGCCGGCTGCTGGCCGCGCTGGTCATCTGGACGGCCTTCGGCTCGGTCTTTTCGCTGCTGCTGGGCTACTCGCGCGTACCCTACGCCGCCGCCCGCGACGGCAACTACTTCCGCTTTCTGGCCGCGGTCCATCCCCGCCATTGCATTCCGCACCGCTCTCTGGTGGCGCTGGGATTGGCGGCTGCCTGCTTCTGCTTCTTGTCGCTCACGCAGGTGATTACCATGCTGGTGATTACGCGCATCGTGCTTCAGTTTTCCCTGCAGCACGTGGGCGTGATGCTGCTCAGGGCGCAGCGGCCGGAGTTGAAGCGCCCCTTCAGGATGCCGCTTTACCCCGTGCCGCCGCTCGCGGCCATGGCGGGCTTTCTCTTCATGCTGGTCAATCGCAGCCACGCGCTGGGCGGCCTGGCCGTGGCGGCGGGGATCGCGGTTTCCGGAACGCTGATCTACGGATTCCGCGCCCGGCGGATGCGCCAGTGGCCGTTTGCGCGGCGCAGTTGAGCACGGGCGACTTTTGGGCGTGCGCAATCCCGCCGCAAGACTTACGGAGGAAACTTGTGACGCTTGGCCCCCCTATCGTGTCTAATGGTTGCGAGCGGTAATCCCTGCCCGCGCGCGAGGTTAACATATGCTTATCGCCAAACCGACCGACATTCCCTCCTCCGCCATCACTCCGAAGGACCAGTACCTGAACCGCCGCCGTTTCCTGCGCGGAGCCGTCTCCGGCGTGGTGGCCGCGGGCGCGGCTGCGCTGGGAGCGGAGCGGCTGGCAGAGATCGTCTCGCCCAGCACCGGCGCGCTGGCCGGCACGAAGCTTGAGACGGTGAAGAGCCCGCTGACCACCACGGGCGAAGAGCTGACCAGCCTGAAAGACGTGACCACCTACAACAACTTCTACGAGTTTGGCGTGGACAAGGGCGAGCCGTCGATGAATGCCGGCGCCCTGCCCACGCGGCCCTGGACGGTGCGCGTGGATGGAAAGGTCAAGAATCCGAAGACCTTCGATATCGAAGCGCTGCTCAAGCTGCGGCCGCTGGAGGATCGCGTCTACCGCCATCGCTGCGTCGAGGCCTGGAGCATGGTCATTCCCTGGGTCGGCTACTCGCTCTCGGAGTTCATCAAACAGTGCGAACCGCTTTCGAGCGCGAAATATGTGCAGTTCTTGTCGTATTACGACAGGAAGGTGGAGAAGTGGGCTTCCCAGACCTCGATTTCGTGGCCCTATTCCGAGGGGCTGCGCATGGACGAGGCAATGAACCCGCTTACCCTGCTGACCTTCGGCCTCTATGGCGAAGTGCTGCCCAACCAGAATGGCGCGCCGCTGCGGATTGTGGTGCCGTGGAAGTACGGCTTCAAGTCCGCCAAATCAATTGTGGCCGTGCGCTTTCTGGACAAGGCGCCGCCGACGACCTGGAACGATCAGGCGCCCAGCGAATATGGGTTTTACTCCAACGTGAACCCCAACGTGGACCATCCCCGCTGGAGCCAGAAGACGGAGCGGCGTATCGGCCTGCCGTTTTACGCGCAGCGGCGGACGACGCTGATCTTCAACGGCTACGGCGACCAGGTGGCCGCGCTGTATAATGGCATGGACCTGCGGAAGTACTTTTGAAGCGGAGTTAGCGCCGCTAACTGCTCTAACTCCGCTAACATAGCTAACTCCGCCAACTGGCCAACCATGAAACGATCGAACCTAATCCTGCTCAAGACTATCACCTGGCTGGCCTGCCTGTGGCCGTTGGGCTGGCTCCTCTGGGGCGCCGCGACCAACGACCTGGGCGCGGACCCCACGGCTACCATCACCTTTGCTACAGGCCTCGCCACTCTGCGGCTGCTTACCATCTCGCTGGCTATAACTCCGCTGCGAAGGCTCTCGCCGCGGCTCAACTGGCTCATCAAGTTCCGGCGTCTGCTGGGGCTTTTCGCCTTTTTTTATGCATCGCTGCATCTGATGACTTACGTCGCCCTCTACGCGGGGTTTGATGTGAACGCAATGGCCAACGACATCGCCAAGCGGCGTTTTATCACTGTCGGAGTTGCCGCGTGGCTGTTGCTGCTGCCGCTGGCCGCCACCTCGACCAACTGGGCCATTCGCAAGCTGGGCGGCAAGCGCTGGAACCGGCTGCACAAGCTGGTCTATGCGGCCGCTGTTTGCGGAGTCATTCACTACTGGTGGCAGGTGAAGCCGGGGGTGCTGACTCCGATGACCATCACAGTTATTCTGGGAGTCCTGCTGCTGGCGCGGCCCGCATGGACCTTGCAGCAGAAGTGGCTGCGCAACAGAAAGGCCGCTGCTGCACGGGCGCGTGGCTAACTCCGGGCGCGAGTTCCGAAGTTATGCGGCGCCGGCTGGGGGCCTACTGGCTTTGTGACTTATCAGGCGTGGGCGCGGCCAGCGGTATCTGGAGATCGTCCATGTCGCTCTGGACCGTGAGCGGAATCTCCTTATCCGCGTAACTGGCGGCGGGGGCGGGTTTCGCAGCCGCGGCTGGCGAGTTATCGGGGCCCGGCTCGGCAGCCTTTTGCTCCGCATCCTGCGCGCCTGAGACCGCGAGGATGTACTTGCCTTCGGCGACATACTGCATGGAAAAGCTGCCATCGTCGAGAAGGGAAGTCTCGCGCGCCTTCTCCCGGTCGTCGGCGTAGAGCAGGCGCACGGTTCCGCGGCCCAGGGCGTGGCCGTCGGCAAGGGCTGTCACTGTGCCCGCCACGGTATGCAGTCCGGAGAGCGGGATCACGATGTCCGCGCCGCCGGCCATCTCTCCGGCCTCCACTTTGACGGTCGCCGCGTCCTTCTTGCGGAAGGTGTTGCCCAGGCAGACGCGGGCGGCGGAGTCTTGCGAGTCGGAGGGCATCAGCGCGCAGACGGCGTATTCTCCGGCGGGCAGATTGGTCACGCTGAAATGGCCGTGACTGTCGCTCACCGCGCGCGTCGACCAGCCATCGAAGAGAGCCAGTCCAACCTCCGTCAGCCCGCTCTTTTCTGTCTTGCGCAGGAGTTGAAAGTGCATCCCGATGGCCGGGCTTCCGTCGTCGAAGGTCACCGATCCGCCGATCTCCGCGGCGCGCTCCATCACGAGAGAGACCTCGGTCGTCTTATGCACGCTTGCCGTCAGCTCAACCAGGTGATCCTTCCACTGATCGATGGCGTCCTGATTGCGTTCCTTGTCGGTGCCGAGCTTATCGAGGCGGGCGAAATCGAGGCCGCTCAAGGGGTCCAGGTAGCCTTCCTGGGTTGCGAACGCATAATAACGGCCCGGCTCGACGGCCTCGATCCTGAACCGCCCGTCCAAGCCCGTCACCGCGCTCTCCGTGGCCGGCAGCGGATTGCCCTGATCGCCGTTCTCATCCGCCTTGTTTGCATCGGTCTTCGCATTCGCCTTCGGAGCGGCAGAGAGAGTCACCATGGCAAATCGCGCGGGCTTGCCGGTGTCCGCGCACAGCACGATTCCCGCAACCGCGCCCTTGGTTGGATCGGGCTTCTTGGGCTTGTTTTCGCAGCCGGCTGCCAGCAGGCAAACCAGAGATAGAATCCGCAACCGGCGCGGCAGCGCCATGACAAGCCTCCTCGGTGATTCAGGACTGAGGGAATTGTAGCGCCGCCTGGGCCACCGGATGAAAGCTCCTGCGGTGCAGCGGGGTCGGGCCGAGCAGTCGGAGGGCCGCTTTGTGCGCGGGGCAGGGGTAGCCCTTATGCCGGGCGAGGCCATAGCCGGGGAACTCGCGGTCCAGCTCGACCAGCAGCCGGTCGCGATGCACCTTGGCCAGAACGCTGGCGGCGGCGATGGAGAGGCTGATTGCGTCGCCCCGGACGACGGCCTCCTGGGGGCAATCCCAGTCGATGGTGTCGCGCCCGTCGATGAGCAGGAAGTCCGGGCTGAGCGTCAACTGCTCGACGGCGCGGCGCATGGCCAGAAGCGATGCCCGGCGAATGTTGATGCGGTCGATAGTCTCGGCATCCACGGCGGCTATCGCCCATCCGACGGCGCTCGCGCGAATTTCCACATCAAGCTGGTTGCGCTTCTTCTCGGAGAGCTTCTTCGAGTCGGTCAGGCCTTCGAGGCGGCAACCCTTTGGAAGGATGACCGCGGCGGCCACCACCGGCCCAAAGAGCGGCCCGCGCCCCACCTCGTCGAGCCCGGCAATGCGCAACGCTCCACGCTTGCGCGCGGCCTCTTCCAGCGCAAAGCTGCAGATCGGGGCTTGTGCCATGCATTGAGTATAGAAAGCAAAACCCCCAGCCGAGCGGGCCGGGGGCTGGATGGAAAGGGAATTCCGGATTCAGGCGCGGACCTTGCCGGTCGCCCGGTCGATCTCCTTCAGGCGGGCGGCCTTGCCGCGCAGTCCGCGAAGGTAGAAGAGCTTGGCGCGCCGCACCTTGTAGCTGCGAATGGTCTCCACCTTGTCGACCACCTTGGAATTGAAGGGGAAGATGCGCTCCACGCCCTGGCCAAAGCTCATCTTGCGCACGGTGAAGGTGCCCTGGGGCCCTTTGTTGACGGCGATCACCAGGCCCTCGAAGGCCTGCAAGCGCTCCTTGTCGCCTTCCTTGATCTTCACCAGGACGCGAACCTGGTCGCCGGGCACGACTTCGGGGAGGTCGGTGCGCTTGAGCTTCTCCGCCAAACGCTGCATTACGGGATGAATTGACATTGTGGCTTCCTACGGTTGGACTCAGAATCTAAAGTTTATCAGAGAAGCGGTCATCGCGCCTAATCCGGCTGAATTCAAGTGCGATAGTCCTTGAGGTCGATGCACTTGTCATACGTTGCCCGATCAATTCTCAGCCAGTCGGTGCTGTAGATCCCCTTCCTATTATGTGCGGCCGGGCTCCAAGGGAACGCACAGGCAATCTTGATCCAGCGGTTCTGTTGTTGGGCGATGGTGCGAATCTCCGTCGCGGCTTCCGACAAATCCTGGTCCTGGCTGAATACCACGGCCACGTCATACGACCCATTCATCGCGCCGGTGAGGATATCCAGGGCTATTCGCACATCGACACCCTTTTCCTCTCCGTGGAGGAAGGTGTGCGAACTCCCATCAGGCAGGCGAACCGTCTTGTTGCGGTAGCGCATGGGGCGCGTGAAAACTTTAACGCCGGCTCTCCCCATCTGAGCGGTCTTCTTTACCCAAAATGAGTTCCAACGGGGATTGTCTTCCGGGTTCGGGATACCAGTGTAGAAACGGCACCCTACCAAATCCCAGCCGTGATTCTTGCACACTTCTTGGGCGAGGAGTTGAACGTCGAAATTTGGGAAAGTGAAGCCGAAGGCTTCCTTTGCTGAGTAAAAAAGGTTCTGGCCATCAACAAAGACGATGGCGCGCTTTCTCGTAGGCTCTATCATGATGAATCTCGCTATCTTGGGTTGAAGGGATGTAATCCCGAGTGGCTATTTAGCGATTCTTGGCTCAACTACAAGCTAATAACCCCGCCTGAGGCCTTTCGGCAGTCAGACGGGGAGCAGATAATGAAGGCATGATAGCGCATTGAGCGGCATGCAGTCAAGGATTTCATCAATGTGGGTCGGTTTTTTGCGCTATAGTTCCCGGTATGGACGAGAAACGCGAATTGCTGCGCCATACGCTGGCCACGCTTGCCTATCGCGCCGCACGAGCACTGGAGGGCGCGCCCGACCACTTTGCCGGCTATGACGGAGCAGGCCGCCTGCCCGTACAAATCCTGGCCCACATGGGCGACCTGATGGACTGGGCGCTCAGCACGGCCATGGGGCAAGAGCGCTGGCACAACACGCAACCGCGCGGCTGGGCAGCGGAGCAGCAGAGGTTTTTCCAGTCGCTGCAGGCATTCGACGCCTTTCTGGCGACCGGAGGGCCGCTGCAGGCGCCGGTGGAGCGGCTGTTTCAAGGGCCAGTGGCCGATGCGCTGACTCACGTGGGCCAACTGGCCATGTTGCGGCGGCTGGCCGGCTGCCCCATTCGCGGGGAGAACTTCTTCGTTGCAAGCATTGCGGCGGGCCAGGTGGGCGCTGAACAGCCGGCGCCGGTAAAGACCTTCTAGCGGAGCTACCGGCACTCCTGCCGGATTGCGTCCAGCAGCTTGCGGTCTTCGTTGCTGAGGCTGGCGCGCTCCAGCAGGTCGGGTCGATTGGCCAGAGTCTTGCGCAACTGCTGCTCGCGGCGCCAGCGGCGAATCTGCTGATGGTCGCCGTTCAGCAGCACCTCCGGCGCGCGCAGGCCGGCGAACTCCGCTGGCCGCGTGTAGTGCGGGTAGTCGAGCAGGCCGCCCGAGCCATGCTGCGAGCGGGGAACGCCTTCCGCATCGGCGGCGATCTCGGCGTCGGCCACGCCAAAGCTCTCGAACTCGCCCGAGGCCTCGTTGCCCAGCACGCCGGGAACCAGGCGCATGACCGCGTCCACCACCACTGCGGCGGCCAGCTCGCCCCCGCTCAGCACGTAGTCGCCGATGGATAGCTCCAGGTCGCAGTAGAGCTGGTTGATGCGCTCGTCCACGCCCTCATAGCGGCCGCAAATCAGCACAATCCGGTCCAGCCCAGCCAGCTCGCGGGCCACCGCCTGCGTGAAGGGGCGGCCCTGCGCCGAAAGCAGAATCACGCGCGTGCGCGGTGGACCGTCTTCCCCCGTCCGGCGGGCCGTCCTGGGCTCGATGCCCAGCGTGGCCAGCGCTTCGGCCAGAGGGCCGGGTTTCAGGACCATCCCCTCGCCGCCGCCAAACGGGCGGTCGTCCACGGTGCGATGCCGGTCGTGGGTAAAGGCGCGAAGATCGTGCAAACCCACTCCGACCAATCCTTCGGCCAGCGCGCGGCGCAGGATCCCATGCTCCAATATGCTCGCGAAGAAGCCGGGAAAGATGGTGACGATCTCAAAGCGCATACACACTGATGATAGATGCCTGTCCGCGCCGCCTTGACCGTCAGCCTTCTCAGGCCCCACGCAAATGCCTCCGCTCCATTCCCACGGGCGATGTGTTCTAATATTGGCCAACCGCCATGGCTGACCTTGATGCGTTGCTAAACCGCTGGCAAAAGGCCGGCGTCCTGGATGCGGAGGCCGCGCGCCGCATCCGCGCCTTCGAGCTGGAACTGACGCGCCCCGCCGGCTTGCGCTGGCAGGGCATGGTGGCGCTCATTCTTGGAGCCATCGCGCTGGCCTGCGGCGTGGTGCTGTTCGTCAGTGCCCATTGGGACGATATAGGGCCCGGCCTGCGCTTTGCGCTGGTCGTCGCGATGGTCGCCGTCTTCCATCTCGGCGGGGCCTGGGCGCGCGAGCACTTTCACGGGCTTTCCACCGCTCTGCACGCCGTGGGAACCGTCTCCACCGGCGCGGCCATTGCGCTCGTGGGCCAGATCTTCAATATCCAGGAGCACTGGCCGGCGGCGATTCTGCTCTGGGCCATCGCCGCGGCGGCCGGTTGGATCCTCCTCCAGGACGAAGCCCAGCAGATTCTCACGCTGCTGCTGTTCCCGGCCTGGATTCTCTCGGAGCTTATATTTGCTGTCGACAGGCACATTGGCGACGATGTCTATCCGGGCCGCTTCCTGATCGTTTGGGCGGTTCTTTACCTGACCATCTTCCTCGGCTCCAAGCGCAAGATTGCCCAGGGCGTACTTTTTGCCGCTTCGGCCATCGCCGCGTTGGTTGGAATCGTTATCCTGATGGAGGGTTGGCGCTCTTCGGGGCAACAGACTTTTCTTTCCTTCGGGACTCGCGTCTGGGGCTGGGTAGATATTGCCGTGCTGCCGCTTTGCATTGCTCTCATCCGGCTGCGTAAGAGCCTGGTTCCCGTGGCTGTGGCCATCGCCTTCTCGATTCCGCTGCCTTGGTGCCAGCGCGTCTGGACGGAGAGTTACGACTACGGTGGCGGGAACCACGGCTCCCTCGTCCGCAACGAGCCCAACCTCGCCGCCCACGCGCTGGTGGCGGCTTTTGCCGTCTTCATCGTCTGGTGGGGAGTGCGGCAGGCCTCGAAGGCGCTGGTCAACTTGGGCATTGTCGGCTTTGCCATCGCGGTAGGCTGGTTCTACTTCAGCGATATCTATGACAAGGGGCACCGCGCGCTGGGCCTGATCGGCCTGGGCATTCTCTTCCTGGCCGGCGGGTGGGCGCTTGAAAAGGCGCGCCGCAGGCTGATCGATCGCATGGGGCAAACCAATCCTTCCGCGCAGGAGGTGAAATGAAGCTCTCCAAAGCATCCATCGCTCTGCTTCTAATTCAGTTGACGATCGTCTCCTCCATCGCCGCCAAGTATCTCTCCCAGCGCTGGCGCTGCCCGCGCGCCTGGACGCGCACCGTGGCTTACGATCCGGAACTGCCCATGAGGGGCCGCTACCTGAGCGTGCAGCTGATCGTGGATGGCTGCCAAAGCACGATGCCCTCCGCGCTGGAGATCACTGTACCGAGGAACGCCGAGGGCGTGCCAGTGGGCAAGACCTTCTCAGTCAACGCGCCTCAACCCGTTCAATTCCCGGCGACGCTCAAGGTGGAAGGCAGCAAGCTGGTCGCCATCCGCATTCCGGAGGACGACAGCCAGTCGCGCGGCCAGACGGTCTCCGCCTGGCCCGGTTCGTCGTGCGAGAGCTTTCGCCTCGACCAGGCGGTCGACTTTTACATTGCCGAACACGCGGCCAGCCCCGTGCCCGTCAAGCCCGGCCAGGAGCTTTGGATTGAAGTCACGGTCCCGCCCAAGGGTCCGCCGCGGCCCATTCAACTGGCGCTGAAAGAAGATGGCGCCTGGAAGCCGCTGGCGTTCCAATAGGCTCGGCTTTGCGGGGGATTTTCAGAGTGGGGGAGCGGCTCGCTCAGCCTTTTGTCGGCGCATTCAGGCCGGTAAGCCCCTCCGGCAGAGCCATTTCCACGCGCTTGGCGGCCAGGTCCAGGCGGCGCAGATAGCTCTTCGCGAAGGGGATAAGGACTTCGCCTGCCGCTCCGCGCACCACCAGCAAGGCTACCGGGCCGGCGGTGCGGTCCACATTCTCGATCACACCCACCTCGACCGGCGTTGCGCCAGCCACATCCACCAGCGCGCAGCCGATCAGGTCGGCGACATAAACCTCGTCCTCGCCGAGCGGGGCGCGCTCGGCCAGCGGAATTGCCACGATCAGCCCGGCAAGGGCTTCAGCGGCGGAGATGGAGTCCACTCCGGCAAAGTGCAGCACAATGCCGCCCTTGTGCAGCCAGTGGGCGACAAGTTCGACCTCGCGCGGAGAATCGTTCCGAGCGGCCTCGGCCACCAGCCACAGCCGCCGGCGCTGGGTAAACTTCTCCGGGAAATCGGTGAGAATCTCGGCGAAGACCTCGCCTTTGCGTCCCTGCGGGCGGCGAATGCGGGCCAGCCAGACCCATTGTGCGGATGGTTCAGACGGCTCTGGCGCGGTCATTGCTGCCTCCGACGTATGAATGGCGCGATAAGCGGCTGCGACTTAATCCCTAAATTGCGAGTTCTGTAGCGCTGCTCTCCAGAGCGGCTGTCGTGCATCCGCCGTGGCGGACAGACCTGCACTCACCGCCTCTGGCGGCTTTGAAGCCGCCAGTACAGCCGGTCTGGAGACCGGCGCTACAATTTGCGGACAGGCTCTTAGTCGTCTTCTTCCAGAATGTCGAGCGTGTAGCGGCGATGCAGCTTCATGCTGACGGCGCCCAAAATGGTGCGCACCGAGCGGGCGGTGCGCCCCTGCTTGCCGATCACTTTGCCCACGTCCTGGGGCGCAACCCGCAGTTCGAGAATAGTATTGTCGCCCCGGTCTACGGATTCCACCTCGACGGCTGCCGGCTCATCCACCAGCGCCCGCGCAATCTCGCGGACCAGTTCGGCGACTGTGCTTGGTGCGGCCAAATCGTGCTGGGTCATGCGCGTGCCTCTGACCAAAGGTATCCCGAATTAGCGAACCCAAAAACAGCTACTTGAATCGGTGCGCTGAATAGTAACAGCAGAGACCCATCGCCGTCAGCAAGAGCGTGCGCGCCGGCGCCGGCAAATTGAGCGGAGAAGGGAAGCGAGCGCTCAGGCGGCGGCCGATTCCGGGGCGGCCTCGGCGGCCGGCGCTGGCGCCGGGTTCTTGGCCACCAGCTTGGCCACGATGGCGGACAGCTTCGCGCCCTTGCTGCGCCAGTAGGCGATGCGCTCGTGCTTCAGCTCGACCGTAGCCGGGCTGGTGCGCGGGTTATAGGTGCCGACCACCTCGATCGAGCGGCCATTGCGAGCGCGGTCCTTCTCAATGACCACGATGCGATAGTAGGGTTGCTTGGGGGCGCCTACACGCGCCAAACGAATCATCACCACGGCGATACGGTTCCTTTCAAACTCCAGTGCTCGGTTGGGCTTCTTGGGGATATACCGGCTGGCGGCAGCTTCACCAATGCGCGCCCCGCCGGATCGACGGCCAGACAGGAGCGCCCAGCCTCACAAGACTCAACGTCTAAGTATCGCCGAAAACCGGGCTGAGGGCAAATTCATGGAGCCACTCTGAGAATACAAAGGCTTCGGGTATTGATCCGGAGCCCTGCTAACGGGCTCCGTGCTGGCGGAGAAGGTCTTCCATCTTGTTATCACCTCTCCGCTGTGCAAGAAACAGAGGCGTGACGCCCTGGCCGTTCTTTGCGTTCACATCGGCCTTCGCGTCTACTAACAGCTTCGCGAAATCCATGTGGCCCATCAACATCGCCCAGAGCAGGGGCGAATCACCCTTGCTGTCTCTTGCGTTCACATCGGCGCCCTTAGCCAGCAGCAATTCGGCCGCATCCTTTTGGCCCCGCATCGCCGCTTCCTGCAAAGGCGTCAAGCCCTGGTCGGAGGTGGCGTTCGGGTCAGCGCCCCTTGCCAAAAGCAGTTCAACGACGTCCATGTAGTGGTAGGACGACAACGCAAGATCCAAAGGTGTAAATCCCCCATTGCTGTCCTTGGCGTTGATATCGGCTCCGCTGGCCAGCAGGAAGTCCGCTACATCCTTGCGGTCGTTCTTTGCCGCCAAGTGCAAGGGCGTCATGCCCAATTTGTCTTTGGCGGAAACCAGGCTCGGATTCTCTTTGATCAGCTCCTTCACCTTTGCCAGGTCGCCTTTTTCGGCTGCGCTATGAATGGGGTCGCAGAAGCCGCTGCAGGAGCATGCGATCCCGACTAGCAGAGCCAAAAGCACGGCGCGAGGACGAGTGGAAAAACCGACAGGTAGGTTAAAGAAGGGATGCATATTCTTGCTCCGCGGAAGTCACAACAAGTATAGCGCCGTCCGGCGAAAGCGAAGCGCTCCGGCGGTAGTTACAAGCAACGAAAGGCACATTAAGATCCTATCGGTAAATGGATAGCGCCGGCCTCCAGGCCGGGTCGCCGCGGCGACTGCGGGCCTCCTGGCCCGCGCGCGGATTCCGGCGGCGTGAGCGCCGCCAGTACAGCCAACTCGCACAATCCCCACAAAAGTAAAGCCGAAACCTGCAAGATATCGCCGCTGTTCCGTTCTCAAAACGTGGCCAGCGGCGATTTTGCGTCCCAACTGGGAACCATTTTCCCTTTGCCGGGGTCAAAGACAATAGCATCCCATTTGCCGGTCCAAGGAGGTTTCATGCGCCGGATTCTAGCCGGATTCTGTCTTGCCGCCTTCACGCTGACCCTCGCCGCGCAACCCGCGGCCGGGCCCACAGCCAAAACCAAAGCGCCCGCGCAGGCTGCCGGGGCGGCAGCGGCAGCGCCGGCCCTGCCATCGACCATCAAGGACCTGCCCATCCGCAAGGTCGTGCTCTACAAGAACGGCGTGGGCTACTTTGAGCACGCCGGCACGGTCAGCGGCAACCAGCGCGTGGCCATCGACTTCACCTCGCCGCAGTTGAACGACGTTTTGCAGTCGCTCACCGTGCTCGACGAGGGCGGTGGGCGGATCGCCGGGGTCAATTACAACTCCACCACGCCGCTGGCCGAGCAGCTCAAGTCCCTCTCGCTGGGCATGAGCGACGATCCCACCTCCACCGAGCTCTTCCAGGCGCTGCGCGGGCAGCGGGTTGAGGTGCTGGGCGCTCCTGGTGGCGCGATCACCGGCCGCCTGCTCTCCATCGAGTCGCGCACCGAGAAGTCCGGCACGGGCGACAACACCGTGGACAAGTTCTACCTGTCGGTGGTCGCCACCTCGGGCGCGGCGCGGGTGATCGAGCTGACGCCGGCGCTGAGCGTGCGCCCGCTCGACGCCAATCTCCAGGGCCAGCTCGACCGCTATCTTGAGCTGCTCAGCTCCACCCACTCTACCGGCCTGCGTCACCTCACCCTCGACGCCCTCGGCCAGGGACAGCGCGAGCTGCGCGTCAGCTACATCAGCGAGGTCCCGGTCTGGAAGTCCACCTACCGCATGGTCTTCCCGCGCGTGCCCAACGGAAACGCCATCGTCCAGGGCTGGGCGGTCGTCGATAACACCGTGGGTGCGGACTGGGACAATGTGCAGCTCTCGCTGGTCGCCGGCGCGCCGCAGAGCTTCATCCAGCCGCTCTCGCAGCCGCTCTATACCCGGCGGCCTGAGATTCCCATCTCCACCGAAGCGCAGTTGACGCCGCAGACGCACGAGGCGGCGGAGTTCAAGCAGGATATGGGGGCGGCGCGGCCGCAAACGATTCCGATCGATACGGCCCAGATTTCCGGGCGCGACGCCGGAGAGTTGGTCAAGATGATGCCTGGGACGGTCAATGCGCCAGCAAGGGTCAGGGCGAATGCCGCGAATACAGGCATGGGAGTCGGTTCCGGCAACGGCTACGGCCCCGGCTCAGGCGGCAATATCGGCGGCGGCACCTACAAGCAGTGGCTGTCTCAGGACGTCGCTTACATCACCGACGCCCTCCAGGCGGGCGACGTCTCCACCAACGCCTTCGACGACTTCTTCGAGTACGCGCTCACCCAGCCGGTCACCATCCACAAGAACGAGTCAGCGATGGTGCCTATCCTGCAGCAGGAGCTGCCCGCCGAGCACGTCACGCTGTGGAGCGAGCGGGAGCCCACGCCGCTGCGCGCCGTCTGGCTGGAAAACAAATCGAAGCTCACCCTCGACGCCGGCAGCTTCTCCATCTTCGAGAGCGGCGAGTTTGCCGGCGAGGGCCTGCTCGATCCCATCCATCCCGGCGAGAAGCGCCTGCTCTCCTACGCCGCCGACCAGGCCGTGCGCGTGAAGATTGCGGACCGCGACAACCGGCGCACCCTGCATCACATCAAGATCGCCAAGGGTGTGGTCATCGAGACCCACATGGATGTGCTTTCCGTGACTTACTCGGCTGTCAACCACGGGGAGGCGGACCGCATGGTTCTGCTGGAGCACCCGCGCCGCGATAACGGCTGGTCGCTCGACGAGGGACTGAAGGCGGATGAAACCGCGCCCGATCTCTATCGCTTCAAGCTGCCGGTGGCCGCGCACTCGACGGCCAAGCTGGAGGTGCGCGAGCGCGGCCCGGAGCACACAGTGGTTCACCTGAACGGTGACGATCAGCAGACGGTCTACCTGCTCGACCTGGTCAAGCGCGTTCCCGATGCGCTCGACAAGCTCAAGCCGGTGATCGACGCACAGACCGCAGTGGCCGATCTGGATCGGCGCATCAAGGAATCCAAGAAGATCGAGGAGACCGCCGCAGCCGACGAGACGCGCGACCGCGACAACCTGACCGCCCTCAAGGGCAACGATGCCGCCAAGCGCTTTGTGGACGAGCTGAACCGCGCCGAAGACCTGTTGCAGGCCACGCGCAAGCAGACCGCCGACCTGGAGCAGCAGAAGAAGGCGGCTGTCGAAAAGCTCAACGAGATGATCGCCGCCGTCAGCTTCGACTGGGACGAGAAGGCGAAGTGAAAGAGCAGGGAGTAGGGAGTAGGGAATAGGGAGTAGGGAGTAGGGAATAGGGAGTAGGGAGTAGGGAGGAGGGAATAGGGAATAGGGAATACCGAGTTCCCGGCGGATGGCCGTGCTATCCCAGATCCCTCAAGCAACTTCTTAGGAAGTCGCTCAGACAACTCCACTTGCCAAGGCCGGTTTGCCGCTTAAGAACCGAGACCCAGGAATGTTCAGCGGCGGCCTATTCCCTACTCCCTATTCCCGATTCCCTGCTTTTCACGCCTTCCTTCCCAGGTTGTTTCTCCACACGTGGCCGGCGCGCTCCAGCAGCCGGTCGGAGCACTCCGGACCCCAGGTTCCGGCAAAGTAGTTGGGAAAGACCTCCGGCTCCTTGGCGGCCCAGGCTTCCAGAATGGGCGTGTAGAGCGCCCAGTTGATCTCCACGCCGTCGCGGTGCGAGAAGAGGGTCTGGTCGCCCAGCATGGCGTCCAGCAGCAGCCGCTCATAGCCGTTGGCGCTGGATTTGCCGAAGGCCGCGGCATAGTCGAAGTCCATATTCACCGGGCACACGTCCATGCTCGGTGTGGTGGGCACCTTGGCGCCGAAGCGCAGCGCGATCCCCTCGTCCGGCTGGATGCGGATGGTGAGCAGGTTGGGCTGAATCTCCTGGCAGATGCCGCTGCCCGCCATGCGGCTGAAGATCAACAGCGGCGGCTGCTTGAACTGGATGCCGATCTCCGTGGCCCGCTTCCGGAGCCGCTTGCCGGCGCGCAAATAGAACGGAACCCCGGCCCAGCGCCAGTTCTCGATCTGCAGCCGCACCGCCGCATAGGTCTCTGTGCCCGACTCGGGATTGACGCGCTCTTCGTCGCGATAACCGATCACGTGCTGGCCCTCGACGATCCCCGGTCCATACTGGCCGCGCACCGCGTTCAGAATGGGCAGCGGCGGAATCGCCCTCCACACCTTCACCTTCTCGCGCCGCACGGCATCGGCGTCGAAGCTCGAGGGCGGCTCCATGGCCACAAAGCTAAGCAGCTCCATCATGTGGTTCTGCACCACGTCGCGCAGTGCGCCCGCCTTCTCGTAGAACGGCCCGCGGCCCTCAATGCCCAGCGTCTCGGCCGCCGTAATCTGCACGTGGTCGATGTAATTCCGGTTCCACACCGGCTCGAAGATGCCGTTGGCAAAGCGAAAGACCAGAATGTTCTGCACCGTCTCCTTGCCCAGGTAGTGATCGATGCGGAAGACCTGGCTTTCGTTGAAGACGGCGTTCACCTGGCGGTTCAGCTCGCGCGCCGAGTCCAGGTCGTGGCCGAAGGGCTTCTCGATCACCACCGATACCTTCCCCCGCTCCGGCTGCGCCATGCCCTGCGCGCCCAGGTTCTCGATGATCCCGGCAAAGAACTCCGGCGCCGTGGCCAGGTAGAAGAGCCGGTGGCCGGCGATGCCTCGCTCTGTGTCGATGCGCTCCAGTTCGGCCTTCAGCCCCGCGTAATCCGCCGGCGCGTCGAACCGCAGCGGGAAGTAGCCGATGCGGCTCACAAAGCCATCCAGCTTGGGGTCGTCCGGCTCCGCGCCGCCGAACTCGACGATGCCCGCGCGCATGTCCGCGGCAAACTCATCGCCCAGCGGCCGTCGCGCCACGCCCACAATGGCAAACTGCTTGGGCAGCAGCCCCGCCTGCTCCAGGCGGAAGAGCGCGGGCAGCAGCTTGCGCCTGGTCAGGTCGCCCGAAGCCCCGAAGATCACCAGAATCCCCGCCTCGGGAATCCTCTCCTTGCCGGCCGGAACCTGAGACAGGTCTTCGGGCCGGACGCGCGCTTCTATGGTCGTCATCTGCGACTCTCCTCCAGGCGCTCAAGCGCCGCCTACCGCAGTTGGGAACCCTCGATCGACCTTGAGGGCCGCAAGCCCATTCTCTCGGGGGCCAAGCCCGCACTCAGTTGGATGCGTCCGCGGTGGGATTGACGCAGCGCTCTCTAGCCCACGCGACAGCCTGCCTAGCCGATTCCATGGGCATTTCGTTGAAAACGCCCGGCTTGGGCGCTCTCCGTCGTCCGCGAATCCCCGAGTTCTCAGTTTATTTGATTTACAGGATGCACTCCTGGCTGGCATGCAGCGATTCGAACCCCGAACCAAGGGATTATGAGTCGAGCCTTAACACTGTAAGTTGTTGATAATAAATAGAATATGAGCGTAATCTAGAAATGTCCTAAGTAACTGAGCGACCGTAATTTAACGCAATTGCTCGCAATCGGGCAAAGCTGACGGGTGTACCGCTATTGTACCCGCATATTCGATTGAAAGTGGCTGAAGGCTGCTATGCGAATGCCTCGCGGCCCCCAGCCATCAAATTCGTCCAAGATCGATCACTGCACAGTGACGGTGACGGCAGTAGAGGTTGTGATCTTCGCGTTGACTGAATCCGTTCCCGTGATGGCGAAGGTGTAGTTGCCGGCAGTTGTCGCTGGAGTCGAAGAGCCCGAGGAGCTTGAGCTTCCGTGTCCGCCGCACCCGATTGCGCCAACCACGATGAACGCCATGAGGAGAGCCGCCATCGTGATCCAGCGCCGGCGCCGTGCAGGGATGCCGAAAAACAGCAATGCAGCCAGCGCCGCGCCTCCGCCGCCAAGCCTCCACAAATTCGTTCCTGCCGGCCTGTTCAGAGCGGTAGTTGAAGCCGCTGTCGTATTCACCGTAAAAACAGTGGTTGCGTTTCCGCCGGAGATGAGTGTGACGGCTGCCGGACTCAGCCCGCAGGTGGGCAGACTCACCGCGCCCGACGGAGAACCGGTCAAGGAGCACGTCAGATCCAGCGTGCCGGAGTAAGTGCTGCCCGCCGAGATGGTTCCGGTTGAAGTTCCGCTCGCGCCGGGAGTAATTGACGCTGGAGCCGGTACGGTGATCGTGGCCTGCGCGACTGTTACCGAGGCTGTCCCGCTCGCGGCCCCATAGTTTCCATCCCCCGAATAGCTTGCGGTCAACGTATTGGCGCCGCTGCCCAGCGTTCCAGCCGCGATGGTAAAGCTGGCCGAGCCGCTGGCAAGCGTCTGTTGCGCGTTATAGGAGCCGCTCGCGAGATTTACTGTGCCAGTGGGCGTTGGCTGCCCGCTACTGCCCGCAACCGAGACGGTCACAGTATCGCTTTGCTGGTTGGTGATGGTTGCCTCTGCCGGAGTTACGGTCACGGTTGGGGTTGGCGCTCCCACTGGAGGGGTAACTGTGAGCGAAGCGGTCTGGCTTGCAGACGTGTAGTTACTGGCGCCGGCAGAGTCTGGAGTGTAGGTGGCCGTGAGCGTATAGGCGCCCACCGGAAGCGTTCCAGCCGCCAGGTTGAAAGTGGCTGAACCCGCAGCCAGCGTTTGTTTAGCGCTATAACTCCCGCCGGCCAGCGTCACAGTTCCGGAAGGCGTCGAAGCTCCGCTGGCGCCGCTGACAGCAACCGTCACCGTCAATGTCTGCGCCATCGTAATGCTGGACGAAGAGAGATTGACCCCAACTGCCGGCACAGCCTTGTTCACCGCCAGCGTTACGCTGGAGTTAGCCGTGGCGTAATCGGTCGCATCGGTTGGAGTAAACGTGACGGACAAGGTCTGGGAACCTGCGGTCAACACCGTCCCAGCCGCTGGATTGTAAGCGAAGCTGCCGGCCACAGTGGAGGAGGCATTCAACTGCGTCGCGCTCAGCGCCGTGCCGTAGTTGATGGCACCCGGTGTCGCCCAGGTAATGGCGGGCGCAGCCTTGTTCACCGCCAGCGTTACGCTGGAGTTAGCCGTGTTGTAATCGGTCGTGTCGGTTGGAGTAAAAGTGACTGACAGCGTGTGCGAACCCGCGGTTAACACCGTCCCTGCCGCTGGAGTGTACACGAAGCTGCCGGCCACGCTCGAGGTTGCATTCAACTGCGTCGCGCTCAGCGCCGTGCCGTAAGTGATAGCCGCCGGAGTCACCCAGGCGATCGACGGCGTCACCTGATTCACGCTGATTGTCACAGTTGCCGTGGCCGGCGTGTAGTCGACCGTATCGTTCGGTGTGAACGCGACGGAAAGCGTTTGCGAACCCGCGGTCAACACCGTCCCAGCCGCTGGGGTGTACACGAAGCTTCCGGCCACGCTGGAGGTGGCATCCAACTGCGCCGCGCCCAGCGCCGTGCCATATGTTATGGCTGCCGGCGTCGCCCAGGTGATGGTGGGCGTGACGGGCTGATTGATTGTGAAAGCCGCCGAAGCCACGGCGCTCTCGGTGTAGCCGGTGACTACGGCGATGGCTTGCAGCGTTTCGCTTGCGGAGACCGCGACCGGGCTGCTATAGACGCTGGAGCCCGTCGTCGGCGTGCTTCCATCGGTGGTGTAATAGATGGTCGCGCCCTGCATGGTGTCCGTGATCGCCACCGACTGCGCGCCGACGTAAGTGCCCGCCGCAAGGCCGAAGGCAGGCGTCGCCGCCGGGCCGGGGAATGTCACCTTGCGGACCCTGTAGTTGCCCGCATCCGCGATATAAAGGTTGCCTGCGGAATCGAACGCAATTCCCTGCGGTGCGATCTCGGCGACGGTTGCCGATCCGCCATCGCCGCTATAGCCGAAGTATCCGTTGCCCGCTATTCTGGTGATGATGCCGGTGCTCGCCGCTACCTCGCGAACCGCACCAGGCCAGTTCGAGATGTAGAGGTTGCCGGCTGAGTCGACCGCGATCCCCGGGGGATTGATCTCCGCGTTGACGGCGAGGCCGCCGTCGCCGGTGACGCCCTCATCCCCGTTGCCGGCCACGGTGGTGATGACGCCGGTGCTTGCCGCGACCTTGCGGACTCTCGCGGTGTAAGAAGAGGAAATGTAGAGGTTGCCGGCGCTGTCGAATGCCAACGCGTTGGGAGTTCCCAGGCCGGCGCTGGTTGCCGGGCCGCCATCCCCGCTGTATGAGTATTGACCGTACATCCCGGCTACAGTGGTGATAATGCCGCTGCTCGCGGAAATCCTTCGGACCACGCCGTGGTTGCTATCCGCGATGTAAAGATTGCCCGCGTTGTCGAGCGCCAGACCTGAGGGGTAGTCCAGGTACGCGGCGGATGCGGGACCGCCATCGCCTATCTGGCCGGCGGACCCAACTTGTTCGTAGGTTCCGGCAATGGTTGTAATCACTCCGGTGCTTGCCGTTACCTTGCGAATGACGTCGTTGTAGTAATCGGCGATGTAGAGGTTGCCGGCGCTGTCCACTGCCACGCCAGTGGGATTGTGAAGCTGAGCGCTGGTCGCCGGTCCGTTATCGCCGCTGTAGCCATACGTGCCGTTGCCGGCCACGACCGAGATCGTTCCCGTCTGCGCCGCGACCATCCAAACCACTTCGTTTTGAGGATCCGAGAAGTAGAGGTTGCCCGTGCCGTCCAGCGTAACGAATTCGGCGTAGCCAATTTCGGCGCTGGTCGCCGGCCCGCCAATGCCGGATAAGCCATACGTGCCGTTGCCGGCCACCGTCGAGATCACTGCTGTGGGTGGGGTGGTGATGGTGTAAGCCGCCGTAACGGGAGCGCTTGCCAGGTAACCTGGCGCCACCGCGACTGCCTGGATTGTAACCGCGCCCGTCACGCTGATGGGTCCGTTGTACATCGGCGACAATGTGCTCGGCGTCGCGCCGTTCATCGTCACGTAGATCGCGGCTCCCGGCGTGGAATCGGTGAGCGTCACCGTCTGGGTTCCGACGTAAGTTCCCGCCGGGACGCTGAAGACCGGCGCGGCCGCCGCCGTGGTTGGAGGAGGGCCGGAGACCGTGGCTTCGCGAATGCGGCTCTCACCGCTGTCGGCAATGTACAGGTTGCCGGCGCCATCCAATGTAACGCCTTCGGGGTTGCAGAGCGCCGCGCTGGTTGCCGGGCCGCCATCCCCGCCCAACGAACTGCACGGCGTTTCGTTTCCGTCTCCAACGACCGTAGAGATGATTCCGGTGCTGGCCGTCACCTTGCGAATGACCTGGTTGTTGTAGTCGGCAATGTAGAAGTTGCCGGCGCCGTCCACCGCCACCGCATAGGGAAAGGTAAGTCTGGCGCTGGTCGCCGGGCCGCCGTCTCCGCTGTAGCCACTGTTGGGGGGTCCGTAAGAAGTAGCCGGCGGGGTCCCAGCCACGGTTGTAATCACACTGGTTTGCGCATTCACCTTGCGGACAAGGTCGAAGCCTTGATCGGCAATATAGAGATTGCCAGCGCCGTCTAACGCGACTCCCCTGGGAATGCCAAGCATCGCACTGGTCGCCGGTCCATTGTCGCCGCTGTATCCATACTGGCCGTTTCCCGCAACCGTGGTAAGCGTACCTGTGCCCGCGGCAATCTTGCGGACGCGATAATAATCGGGAATGGCGATATAAAGGTCGCCCGCGCTATCGAAGGCGATTCCCGCGGGCGGACCCAATTCCGCGCCGGTTGCCGGCCCGTTATCCCCGCCATATCCAGTCGCCCCACTGCCGGCAAACGTGGTGATGACGCCGGTCGTCGCCGAAACCATGCGAATGACATTGTTATAGGTATCCGCAATGTATAGATTGCCGGCGCTGTCCAGCGCCACACCCATTGGGAAGTCGAGTTGTGCGCTGGTCGCCGGTCCGTTGTCGCCGCTGTATCCCCAGGTCCCGTTGCCCGCGACCGTGGTGATGACTCCAGTGCCCGCCGCAACCTTGCGGATAACATGATTGTTACTGTCGGCGATGTACAGATTGCCGGCGCTGTCCAGGACGGTTGCTGCAGGAGCATTTACGTCCGCGGCGGTTGCCGGACCGTTGTCGCCGCTATATCCGAAAAAGCCGTCGCCGGCGATGGTATAGATGAACGAAGCCGCGGTCGAATCGATGATGTACTGCGCGCTGGCTGGCACGCTCAACCAGTACCCACTGGCTAACGCAGAGGCCGCCAGCGTCTCTGAAGAAGACACCGTGATGGGGCCGGTATATTGCGCGGAACCGGTCGTCGGCTCGGAGCCGTTTGTCGTGTAGTAGATCGTCGCTCCTGGCGCGGTGTCCGTGATGGTGACGGTCTGAGCGCTCGGGTAGGCCCCCGAGGCGAGCGAGATCACCGGCGTGGGCGCGGGAGGCAGGTAAATGGTATAGGTAACCGTCGCGGTAGCGCTCGGCGAATAACCGTTCGCCATCGCATAGGCCTCGATGATTTCCTCCCCTTCCCCCGACACCGCGATGGGACCCGTGTACTGGACAAACCCAATGGTCCAGGCACTTCCGCTGGCGGAGTAGTAAATCGTTGTCCCTGGGGTGGAATCGGTAATGGTTACTGTCTGAGCCGAGTTGTACGTCCCGCCGGCCGGCGTAATCACCGGCGTCGCGGCAGCGGGTGGAATGATATCGTAGTATGCAATCGCATACGAACTCTGCGAGTAGCCGGTTGCCGTGGCGTAGGCATCGATGTATTCATATCCCTGTCCCGACACCGTGATCGGGCCGGTGTACGGCACGTATCCGCTGGTCGAAACAGGTCCCGTGGCAGAGTAGTAGATCGTCGCTCCCGGCGTTGTATCGGTGATGGTGATCGTCTGGTTCGAGGAAGAGGTTCCGGAGGCAGGCGTAATCACCGGCGCGGCGGCGTTGGGGAGACTGATGGTGTAGTATGCGTACGTGGTAGAGCTCTGGCTGGAGCCGGTCGCCACGGCATAGGCATAGATGTATTCGTAACCATTTGCAGACAGCGTGATCGGACCCGTGTACGGTACGTATCCGCTGGTCTGAACAGCGCCGATGCCCTCATAGTAAATTGTCGCTCCTGGTGTTGTGTCGGTGATGGTGACTGTCTGAGCGGAAGTATACGTCCCCGATGCCGGCGAAATCACCGGCGGCGCCAGGTTCACCGTCAGCACCACGGTAGCCGTCGCTGTTGTATAGTCTGTCGTGTCGGTGGGCGTAAAGGTAACAGTCAACGTCTGCTGTCCAGCGCCCAAAACCGTTCCCGCGGCCGGTGTATAACCAAAGGAACCCGCCACCGTGGAGCTGGCATTCAACTGAGTGGCGCTCAGCGCTGTGCCCGCCGTAATAGCCGTCGGCGTCGCCCAGGTTATGGCGGGCGCAGCCTTGTTCACCGTCAGCGTCACGGTAGCCGTCGCAGTCGTAAAGTCCGTACTGTCGGTGGGCGTGAAAGTTACTTCCAGCGTCTGCGGCCCGGCGGCCAGCACCGTTCCTGCCGCCGGACTATAAGCATAGGTTCCGGGAACCGATGCGGTGGCATTGAGCTGGCTTCCGCTAAGGGCCGTTCCATAAGGGATGGCGGCCGGCGTCGCCCAGGTAATCGAAGGCGTAAGCTGTGCGCCTGCTGCTATCAACGGAATGTTTTCGGTCAAATAATTGGGCGTTACTTCGTTGGGCGCGTCAAATGTCAGAGCCAGCCAGCCGCTCGTGTTGCTCGCCGATTGCGGTGAAAAGCTGACAGAATACGCGCAGGAAGCGCCCACGGCCAATATCCCCGGCGAAGGAGAGTTGGCGTCGATCAGAGGGCACGCCGACGCCCCGCTGTCGTTCACCGTGAACCCCGCTGGAATACTGGGATTGCTTCCCTGGCTCGGGATTGGAATGTTCAACGCGGCGTTGCCGGCGTTTTCGATTGTCAAGCTCTGCGGGCTGTCAGTGCTTGTTTGGCCCACAGCCGTTGCAGCAAAGTGCAGGACCGGCGGGTTGGACGAACTGATCTCCCAAACATCGCCAAGGCTAGCGCTTGAAAGATACACGTTGCCAGCACCATCGACAGCTAAACCCGTAAGGTCATTTCCGTTGCTGGGCAATAAGGTCTGCACGTAAGAACCACCAGCAAGTTGCTCTTCCCAGACGCCTCCGTTCGAGAATCCGATGCTACCGTACACGTTGCCAAGACCGTCGACCGCGACCCTCAGGGGACTAATAGTTCCGACCGTGCTTTGAACGTATCCGCTACTCGTTGGGGTCTCCTTGAGGATTCCGTTCTCCGTGGCAAAATAGAGATTACCTGAAGCATCGACTGCTATCGAATACGCGTAAAAAGTATAGAAGATCTCGCTTCGAATGTAACTTCCGCCCGACAAGGTCTCCTTCTCTATACCGATTCCTCCACGTCCGACGTAAACATTCCCCGCACCGTCCACTGCAATTCCAGCGACCGTTCCCAAAGTGTTGTCAACAATGCTCTGGGTGTACCCTCCGCCCGACGACGGAGTCTCTTTGTAAACAGTAAAATTATCCTGATCGGCAATGTAGATGTTCCCAGCTCCATCGATAGCGACCCCGGTCGGGTAACCGAGGCCCGTCGCTACCGTGGATTGCGTATAACCACCCCCGTTCCACGTCTGGTGACGTAAATTCGATTGTGTAAAAGGCAGGAGGGTGTAAGGTGGCTTTGGCCTCACGAGCTAAAGCCCAATCTGAAAAGGAGCCTTACACCCATGACGAAGATTGTATCG
>Ga0326728_10007303_pt1 | contig 28624 bp, 21 predicted proteins | sample MB3enrmetagenome_FD_207602 | JGI IMG/M metagenome (GOLD analysis project Ga0326728, IMG submission 207602) | Lab enriched peat soil microbial communities from McLean, Ithaca, NY, United States - MB31MN | ecosystem: Environmental > Terrestrial > Soil > Wetlands > Peat | place: USA: New York... | reverse complement strand
TGAGATCCAGCTCACCCCGGACATGGTCGGAGTGCCCTACGGCGCGACGGTGGTCCGGCTGTCGCCCTCGGAATTTGACGCTGTGCTCACACCCCACCGGGGTCCCCCTCCGACAGAGTAGGCTCCCATGCTAGACTCTTTCGAGTACGGGACCTTTCTTCCGTGAACTCCATCTTTCGCCATCATGTCTAGAGAACTCTTCGGCACGGACGGCATTCGAGGCGTGCCAGGGACGCCGCCGCTTGATGACCGCACGCTCTATGGGGTCGGGCGCGCGCTCGGGAAATATCTATTGGAACGCGAGAAGAAGCCGCGCGTCCTGATTGGAATGGACACGCGCGAATCGGGCCCGCACATCGCGCGGCAAATCGTCGCCGGCCTGGCCGATGGCGGGATTGAAATCGAGTCCGCCGGCGTCATCACGACCCCGGGGATCGCATGTCTCGTGCGGCTCGAGAGATTCTCGGCGGGCATCGTGCTTTCCGCGTCTCACAATCCGTATCACGACAATGGCGTGAAATTATTTGCCGCCAGCGGCATGAAATTTCCGGACGATGTAGAGGAGAAGCTGGAGGCGGAGATTCTCCGGTATCCGGAACCCGGCCGCGCGAAGGATCTGGATCGCGCCGCGCTGCCGGAACTGGACGAGGATTATTTGCAATACCTGCGATCGCGCGCCATTCCCGGCGCAAACTTGGCGGCCGTGAATCTCGTGCTCGACTGCGCCAACGGCGCCGCGTTTGCGCTCGCCCCGGCGCTGTTCCGCTCGCTCGGCGCGGAAGTGATCACGATGAACGATCTCCCCAACGGACGAAACATCAATACGGACTGCGGCTCGCTGCACCCCGAGGGCCTGCAACGCATGGTCCTGAAAACGCGCGCCACGCTCGGCGTGGCCTTCGACGGCGATGCGGACCGCGCGATGTTCGTGAGCGCCTCCGGGCGCGTAGTGAATGGCGACGGTGTTTTGCTGGCGGCCGCGCGTTTCCTGAAATCCGCGGGATTGCTGAGTGGCGGAAAGATCGTTGGCACTTCGATGGCCAATCTCGGATTGGAGCGCGCTCTTGCGGCCGAAGCGCTGCCGCTCGCGCGCGTTCCCGTGGGCGATCGCTATGTCCTGGAGGAAATGCTGCGCACCGGCTGCAATCTCGGCGGGGAGCAATCGGGGCACATCATCTTCCTGGACGACGCCACAACCGGCGACGGATTGCTCACGGCGCTCAAGATCGCCTGCATCGTCGCGCTCCGCGGCCCGCTCGATGAGCTGGTGCACGGCTTGAAGGTTTTCCCGCAAACCATCATTAACATCCCCGTGCGTTCCAAGCCGCCCCTGGAATCGCTGCCCGGGCTCTGCCGCGTGCTTGCCGAAGCGACGGCAACCCTGGCGGAGTCCGGCCGAATTGTTTTGCGGTATTCCGGCACCGAGCCGAAGGCGCGCGTCATGGTCGAGGCAGAGCGCGAACAAGATGTGGCGCGCTGGGCGGATGCCCTGGCAAACGAGATTCGCTCGGCCATTGGGTCCTGACCCCCCCCACGCCTCGGAAAGCGGCCTATTCCCCCTTGCCCGGCATTCCCCTATACTCTAAATTCTGTAGGCAAAGCCGCTTAGCTGTGAGATTACGTAGCCATTCTTAAGGTTCTCGAAGGCCACTTCCCGGGTGCTACGTATCTATCGAGTTGAATCTAAAGGACTTAATTGTAATGGCGGGTCATTTCGAATGGTGGCATCCCAGTTGCATCATTGAAACGCAAAGCGCAGAATTTCCCGGGGTGGCAGTCCCGCGTGGCGGGACTCTTATGGGAAATAATGGGGTGCGAAAGAAGGGGCCCAGATGGGCCCCTTTCTTTTTTGTGCTGAGTTCTCTGGCCCTCCGCAGGCAAATCCGTCCCGCTATTGACCCCGCCTAGAGGCAACGCACTAGCTGCAGCCCGAAGTCCCGCCGCAGTTCTCGCACTTATAGCAGCCCCCGTTCGGAGTCATCAGCATGCCGCACTCCGAGCAGGTCGGTGCGCCGTCGTAGGTAACAAAAGGTCCCGGCGCATCCCGATGGCTTGCGTCTTCCGTTTCGTGGGCAGCCGCATGCATCGGAGCCGGGGCCGACGCCGCAGAATTGGCGCCATGCGCCGGGTCGCCGTTGTGTGTGAGGTAATCGGCGGAAATGAATCGCCCGCCGAGCCAGCGCCCGAGATAGTCCAGGATGGACTTGGCGTACGGAATCGCCGGGTGGCCCGTATATCCGGAAGGCTCAAACCGCGTGTTGATGAATTTGTCCACGAGCGCCTTGAGCGGCACGCCGTACTGCAAACCGATGGAGACGGAAAGGGCGAAGCCGTCGAGGATGCCTGAAAGCGTCGAGCCTTCCTTCGCCATCTTGATGAAGATTTCTCCCGGCGTCCCGTCCTCGTACATCCCGACGGTGATGTAGCCTTCGTGCCCGCCCAATCCGAATTTGTGCGTGATGGACTGGCGCTCGCTGGGCAGCTTCTTGCGGTGCGCGCGCAAGAAAAGCTCCTGTTGCTCGGCGACGGGAGAGTTGGTCTCCGCTGCCTTGGCCGCCGCAGCGCGCTCCTCGGCCTTTTTCTTCTTGTCGTCCTTGTCGCCCGCGGCCGAGAGCGGCTGGCTGCCCTTTGAATTGTCGCGATAGATGGCCACGGCCTTCAGGCCCAGTTTCCAGGATTCAATGTAGGCCTGCATGATGTCTTCGATCGTGGACTCTTCCGGCATGTTGATCGTCTTGCTGATCGCGCCGGAGAGAAACGGCTGCGTAGCGGCCATCATTTGCAGGTGGCCGCGCCACGCGATCGAACGCCCGCCGGGGGCCGACGCGAGCGAGCAATCGAACACCGCCAGATGCTCGGGCTTGAATCCCGGCGCGCCTTCCACGGTTCCCATTTTGTCGATGTGCGAAACGATCTGCGAACTTTCCTCGGGCGAGTAGCCCAGGCGCAGCAGCGCTTGCGGCACCGTCTGGTTGACGATCTTCATGAAGCCGCCGCCGACTAATTTCTTGTGCTTCACCAGCGCCAGATCGGGCTCGATGCCGGTCGTGTCGCAATCCATCATGAAGCCGATGGTGCCGGTGGGAGCCAGCACGGTCACTTGGGCGTTGCGGTAACCGGACATTTCGCCGAGCGAAAGTGCGGTGTCCCAGGCGTTCTGCGCGGCGGCGAACAAGGACGGCTGCACGTTCTCGGGCCGGATCGCCAGCAGCGAAGCACGGTGCATGCGGATGACGCCCAGCATGGACTCACGGTTGATTTCGTAGCCCGCGAAGGGGCCTTTGTGATCCGCGACGCGCGCCGATTGCGCGTACGCGTCGCCGCACATCAGCGCCGTGATGGCGGCGGCGACGTCGCGTCCGGCGCCGGAATCGTAGGGCAGGGCGAGCGACATCAGCAGCGCGCCGAGGTTCGCGTAGCCCAAGCCGAGCGGGCGGAAATCATGTGAATTTTTTGCGATCCTAGGCGTGGGGTAGCTGGCGTTGTCCACCAGGATTTCCTGGGCCGTGATCGTGACGTCCACCGCGTGGCGGAAACCATCCACGTCGAACGTGCCGTTGGCACCGAGATATTTCATCAGGTTCAGCGACGCCAAATTGCAGGCCGTGTCGTCCAGGAACATGTACTCGGAGCACGGGTTCGACGCGTTGATGCGCGCCGTGTTCTTGCACGTGTGCCAGCGGTTGACGGTCGTGTCGAACTGCATGCCCGGGTCGCCGCAATGCCAGGCCGAGTCGGCCATGCGTTTCAGGAGTTCGCGGGCGCGGAATTTTTCAATGGGCTGGTGATCCGTCACGTTGCGCGACCACCAGTCGCGATCCTCTTCGACCGCCTGCATGTAATCGTCGTTCACGCGCACGGAGTGATTCGCGTTCTGAAAGAAAATTGAGGAGTAGGCCTCGCCGTCGATCGCCGGGTCGTACCCGTTCTCAATCAGCACGCCCGCCTTGCGCTCTTCCTTCATCTTGCAATCGATGAATTCCAAAATGTCCGGATGATCCACGTTGAGAATCACCATCTTGGCGGCGCGGCGCGTTTTTCCGCCGCTCTTGATCACGCCGGCAAAGGCGTCGAAGCCCTTCATGAAGCTCACCGGTCCCGATGCGATTCCGCCCCCGGAGAGAGTTTCGCGGCTGCCCCGCAGCGCCGAGAAATTTGTTCCCGTGCCCGAGCCCCACTTGAAAAGCATCCCCTCGGTCTTGGCCAGATTCATGATGGATTCCATGTCGTCCTGGACCGAGTTGATGAAGCAGGCCGAGCACTGCGGCTTGGCCTGCACGCCGACGTTGAACCAGACCGGCGAATTGAAGCTGGCTTTCTGCTCAACGAGCAAGTGGGTCAGCTCGTCGTGGAAGGCGTCGCGCGATTCAACCGAGGCAAAATAACCGCCCTCCTCGCCCCAGCGTACGATCGTATCCACCACGCGGCTGATGAGCTGCCGGACCGAGGTCTCCCGGTTGGGAGTATCGATCTTCCCGTGGAAGTATTTTGAGGCGACGATATTGGTCGCCGTTTGCGACCACGCCTTCGGAACTTCGACGTTCTCCTGGCGGAAGATGACCTGGCCTTTTTCGTTCGTGATCTGCGCGGTCCGTTTCTCCCATTCGCTCTTGTCGTACGGCGAGGACATGCCGTCCGTGTATCGCCGTTCAAATTGCAATCCCGTGCGGGGCTGACTTTGCGCCGCTGCCGCCGTTTGAGTTTCGTGAGCTTTTTCGTTGAGTGCCATCTTCGGGTGAGCCATTGTCCGCCTCCGCGCAGGACGGCGGGTTCACCGTGCAACGGTGAATCCGTCTATTGTACTCCCAAGCACGCCTGGGAGTTCGTAGTGCCCGATTCTCCGGCGGGCACTGCTGGATTCAGGGGGGATGAACTGCGGGTTCGGGACAACGCCAAAATGGCGAATAATTCCCCACGGGCGCTCCGCAACTGCAATTTTGCAACAGCGCGGTGCGCTCTTAAGGCATCTCGCCAGCTTTGCTGGGAAAGCCGGCTCGGGGGAGTGAAGGCAACCCCCTCGTTGTCTTGTCGAAACCCGGACAGGCCTCGTGGTGCGGCGGCTCGGGGATCCCAGGGTGCGGGTTCTGAAGCGACCGAATCACGTCCCACCGAATCTGAGCGCGCAATCTACAAGGGACGCTGGAAAGTTGTCAAGGGGAATCCGAAAAAAATCGCAAAATGTGAGGGTCTTCGTGTCCAAAGCGTCTAGATGTTGTGGTGTTGTTCCGCGCCGGCACAATCGAGCCGCTAGGCAAGAAATTGTGCGGGACGAAAATCTTTCAACTCCTTCACGCGAACAACTCTCGTTGTTTCATTCATATCGCAGCGCGTCAACCGGATCCAGTCGCGCCGCGCGCGCCGCCGGCCACACACCGAAAACCAGCCCTACCGAAAAGGAAACTGCGAGAGCGAGCAACATCGCCCACAACGGTACCAGCGCTTTCATGTCCGTGGCCCATCGAATCACCGGAATGAGGAGCCCGTCCGTGATCACGATCGCCAGCACGCCGCCTGCTCCGGTCAGCGCCATCGCCTCGAACAGGAATTGCCAGGTGATGTCGCCGCGGCGCGCCCCAATTGCCTTGCGCACACCGATTTCGCGCGTCCGCTCCGTGACGCTCACCAGCATGATATTCATCACGCCGACGCCGCCGATCAACAAACCGATCGAGCCGAGCACGACCATCGCAAGCGCCACCATCCCGATGATCTGATGGAATTGTTCGACCTGTTCCGCTGCGGTGGAAATCGAAAAATCGTCCGGCTTGCTGTACGCCACGTTGCGACGGCGCCGGAGCACTTCCCGGGTTTCGTCCACGGCCTCGTCGAGTTTCCCCGGCAGCCCCTGCACGCGCATGCTGACTTCATACGCGGCCGGATAGACCTTTTGAAACGTGTAAAAGGGTATCAGTGCGCGCTTGTCCTGGTCGTCTGTTCCGAATGCGCCTTGCGGTTTTTCGAGCACGCCGATGACGCGGTACGATGACCCGTCCACTTTCACTTCTTTGCCGATTGCGGACAAATCGCCAAACAGCGCCTTCCCGGCGTCCTCGCCAAGCACGATCACGCTTTCCCGGTGGAGATTCTCGGTGTCGGTGAAGAAGCGGCCCTGCTTCAGCGTGGCGTTCGCGTAGACCTCGGGGTAGGTGGCCATCGTGCCGCGAAAATCCACGGCATCTACTTCATTGGTTTGGTAGAGCACGTTGTGCGGGCCGGTTTCCCACTCCACGATGAACGGCGCAACGGCCTTCACCGACGGGCACAGCTCTTGAATGGCCTTCGCGTCTTCGAGGGTGAGCGGTTTGCGCTGGCGCTGTTCCTTCGTCGGCCGCGTGATCGAGGGCCCTTGGTCGAGCCGGGCGACAAAGGCGCTGTCGGCGCCGAAGCCGGTGATCCGTTCCACAACGCTCTGGTCGAACCCTTGCAGCAGCGCGACGACCAGCATCAGCACGGAAACACCGATGACCACGCCGAGGACTGTCAGAAAGCTGCGTAGTTTGTGCTCGCGCATCGCGTCGATGGCGAGGAGCAAATTCTCTTTGTAGTCCTGTTGCTTCATCGTGTCCGGCCTAATTTTCCGCGCGCAGCGCCACAATCGGGTCCAGCCGCGACGCTCTCACCGCCGGGTAAATGCCGAAAAAGAGTCCGACGCTGGTGGAAAGTGCGAGCGCGGTCACCACGGATCCCCAGGTCGTCGACATAGGCATCGAGGTGAGCGTGCGCACCGCCAACGTGATCGCCACCGCGACCGCCAGCCCGATCACTCCGCCGGCAACGGACAGCGTCGCAGACTCCAAAAGGAACTGCATGATGATGTGCCGGCGCCGCGCGCCCAGCGCCTTGCGAATGCCGATCTCGCGCGTCCGCTCCGTGACGCTGGCCAGCATGATATTCATGATCACGATGCCGCCGATCACCAGAAAAACCGCCGTCAGCCAGACCGCGATGGCGAAGATATTTCCCGTGAGCTCTTTCCAAAGGCTCATGATCGAATCCGGCGCGATGATCCCAAAATCGTCCGGATCGCGGTATGGGACGTGGTGTGCCGCGCGAAGGATCATGCGCGATTCATCTTCCGCCGAATCCATCATGTCCTCCGAGCGCGCTTGGATAAAGAAGCTGGCGGAATCCGTGGCAGTTTTCCACTCCTTCTCATAGGTTTGGAATGGAATCAGAACGAAGGTGTCTCGCGATACGCCGAAAACGGTTCCGAGCGGATCTGCCACGCCCACGACTGTGCACGTTTTCGAGCCGATGCGGATCATTTTCCCGATTGCATCCATTCCCGGCAGAATTTTATTGGCGACGTCCGCGCCGAGAACGCACACCGGTTCGTGATGTAAGTTGTCCGCTTCCGTGATGCCGCGGCCGGTGGCGATGCTGATGTCGCGCATGGCGGGGAAATTGGGCGTCACACCCGTCAGTTGTGCATCCTCGAACAGTTCGTTTCCGTAGCGTGCGTCCTGTATGTTCGATTCGACGGCCGCCACCTGCTGCGCCATCCGCATGCGCTCTGAGAGCAACTCGAAATCATCGGCGGTCAAGCGCGGACGCTTTTGCGCGCGCGCCCATTCCTGCGCGTTGGTAATGATGCCGAACCGGTTTACGACAAAGCAGTTGGCGCCGAGGTTTGCGACCTTATCGGCGATGTAGAGGTTCAAGCCGTTTACAGTGGACATCACGGCGACCAGCGTCGTCACAGCGAGGATGATGCCGAGCAAGGTCAGGAAGCTGCGCAGTTTGTGCGCGCGCAGCGTGTCGAGCGCCAGGAGCATCGTCTCGCCCAGCGCCACACCTGTCACAATCGTTTTTCCGGACAAAACAGCTCCTTAGGGCCCGCTCTAGGAGTTACGAAATCGAGACATCCGATATTGCACCTGTACCGCGGATGAGGCGCTCCCCATAGAATACTCTTGCAACCGCTCGCCGCGCTGAAGAATCAGATTGAGTGCGGCTTCTAAACGGCCACTCCAGCCAATGCGAAAACATCTCACGTCCGTGCTGCTGCTCTCCCTGAGCTCGGCCGCTCTGGCAGCCGCCACGTCGCCGCAAAATCCCGATGGCGGCGCGCCGACTCCCGCTCAAGTCCAGAGTTTTGTCGCACGCGCCATCGAGAACCAGCACCGCGACGACCTGTTGCTGGAGGAATTCGATCGCGTCGAACATACCCAGTTCCGCAAGACCTCCGAATCTTCCGTCGTCGACGATAAACGCTGGCGCATCGTTCCCGTGGGCACGGGGTCGTTCCGGATCGCGGTCAATCCCGATGGCAAACCTGACGATCCGATCCTATATCGCCAGCAGTTGGCGATGATCCAAACTTCATTGCAATCGGCAATGCAACCCGACGACCGCGAAAAACAGGCCCTGGCCAAATATCAAAAGCGCATGCAGGAGCGGGCCGAGATGGTCACGGACATCGGCAAGGCATTTCGTTTCACATGGCTGGGCCGCGAGATGCGTTACGGCCGGCTGCTGGCCAAAGTGCAGCTTGATCCGGATCCATCCTTCGTGCCGCCCTCGCGCACCGCGGAGGTGCTCCCGCACGTGCGGGCCACACTCTGGTTTGACGAATCGGCGGAACAGGTGGTTCACATCGAAGCGGAAATCACCAGCGATGTGTACTTCGGAGCGGGCGTCTTCGGCAAACTCTACCGGGGCGGCCAGTTCTGGTTGGATCAAGCTGAAATCGCACCCGGCATCTGGGAGCCCGTCGCCTATGAATATGATTTCGCGGGCCGCAAATTCCTGTTCGGATTCGAGGTTCACGAGAAGACCGAAGTCAGCCAGTATCGCCGCCTCGGTCCGCTGCCGCAGAGGCTCGCCTTCATCCGTAATGAGTTGAACAACGCCGGGACCAACCACTCCGGCGACTGAACGCCGCGCGCTATAATTGGACGTACGAGGCCCGCCATGAGAACCCTTCTCTTTTGCGCCCTAGGCGCACTGGCGCTTTCCATAACAGGCACCGCGCCGGCGCGCGGACAATCTCCGTCACAATCCCAGGTTCCCGCGGCCGGTCCGCAAGCTCCGGCGGCGAGCCCGCAAGCCGCGCCTCAGCAGCCGAAACCCGCGCCGCCGGCCAAGAAAGTCTGGACAAATGACGACATCGACGCGTTGCGCGAACACGGCGGAAATGGCGTCTCGGTCGTCGGTGGCGCCGCTCCTGCCGCGCGTGGCGCAACTGCGAACGGCGCTCACACGCCGGGCACACGCGCGAATCAACCGCCCCCGCCCTTGCCGAAGGAAAAGGACCCTGCATGGTACAAGAAGCAACTCGCGCCGCTCTACGCCAAGCGCGACGCGCTGGACGCCGAGATCGCGAACGCGGAAGCGGCAGTGTCCGGAGACACGCGCGGAAGCGCGACCGTGGACATGTCCGCTTTCGGATCGGCCGCAACCCCCCAGGAGCAACTCAAGCAGTTGCAGGATCAACAGCAGCAAGTTGAAAATCAGATCGACGCGCTAGAGGACATGGCGCGCCACAACGGCCTCGAGCCCGGCTCGCTCCGCTAGCACCGTTCCAACTTTCCTGGCCGATTCGCAGAGGCTTCCGAACATCCATCCTATTTTTGCCGTGCCCCGCATTCGCCGTAATAAGTTGGAACGGCGCTAGACAGCAAACTCCACCAAGCGAACCGTCTTCCGCACCGGGCTCCCTTGCGCGCATCTCTTGTTTTTCTGACCGCTACCCCGCTGCCACGGCTTGCTCCTTCTCGATGGGCGCGGCGCGCGAATTAGCAGCCGCTGGAGCGGCGTTGGCGAGCAAGAAGCCTCGCGGCCATCAGGTTGATACCGATCGAGAGGCCGAACAGCAATCCAATCAATCCGTCGAAGAAATCATCTCTGGCTTTGGTGGCAAAGTACGGGTGAAAAAACCTCTGCCCGACAAGGGCAATCGCCAGGAACATCATGCCAATGCGGATCATGGCTTTGGGATCTTTCAGGCGATATCGGAAAATCATCTTGGGGTCTCCATTCAATTTAGTCGGTCAAGAAATACCAGGCCATCACCGCCAGCTTCACCCCCACGATGGTGACGGCGACGGCGAAAAGATCCCAGCTCCAGACGTGGTTGAAGTAAAACCGGTAGCCGAAAAGGCAGATGGCCACCAAGCCGCCGATGATCCCGCCGAGACTTGTGGACCGCAGGCGGTGATTCAAGAATCGTTCATCGATCGCGCGGCCGAGGATTGGAATCTTCATTTTTCGCTCTCCAACGTGAATATCTGATCGGTGGAACACTCGAAGATTCGGGCAAACGTGAGCGCCAGCAGCAGGCTCGGCACATAACGATCACGCTCAATCGAGTTGATGCTCTGGCGGGACACTCCCACAGCCTTTGCGAGTTCCTCCTGCGTCCAGCCGCGGGCTGTGCGCAGCTCTTTGACCCGATTCTGGATTGTCGGCGCCATGTCAAGCTAACTTTCCATGGCATTATGCGCTCGACGCCTGTGGGTGTCAAGTCAACTTGTCATTTGGCGCCCCTTGTTTTCGGATTGGGGCTTCGCTGCTTTGTCGCGGGGAGCGGGCTGGATTTTCAGCAGGGAGATTCGGCAGGCAAACAAGAGCAGGTGGCGCGGGCACTCTTGCCGGCGCGCGACAGGAAACCGCACAGTCAAGAGTGACTGTGCTACCGAAGCAGAATGGGCGGGAAAAGGGACCGCCCATCCGTGGCGGTTCCCGCGTCGCGATTGCAGCGGGAACCAGCCAAGGACGGGCGGAGTTGGTTATTGGGATTGGCCGAAGTTAGCTACTTCGCGCCGCCGATGTTGAAGGTGACGCCGGTGGCCAACTCGAAGTCATTGGCAGCTTGGGGGTAAGTGTAGGTATCCGCGGTGCAGCCAGTGCAGCTTTCGGTTTCGGTAGCGGACACTTCGGAGTGGACGTAGTCCACTTCGAGGACTCGGACGCCCCAATGCCCGTGGTTCCAGTCAACGCCTCCGCCGACCTTGAAGGCAAAACCGTTACCGTGTGAGCTGTCATGATAGGGGTAGCTGGTAGAACACGTCTCGGCTCCGCTGCCTGTTCCCGGAACGCAGCTGTCCGTCTCGCCGTTGTGCACGTGTGTGGCACCGACGAGGAAGTGAGTGAAAAGAGAAAAGTGGCCGACGGGCAGCGAGAGTTTTGGCCCAAATGTGTAGGAATAGAGATCCTGACGCACAACTTCGTTATAGCTGTTGTCGACTGCTGCGTAGACGTCCGTGTAGATCGTCGAGGTGCCGTTGTGGCCGGAGAAGTTTGCCTCCAAGCCAATGTGCTTGTTCAAGTTATAGGCGACATCGGCTGCGTAGCCGTGGAGCCCAGGATCATCGCTGTAGTAGTTATTGGTCCCGAACGAGTAACCCGCGAAGAGGCTGAACTTACCATCCTGTGCGTGCGCCGGAGCGCCAGTGAGGCAAATTGTAAGTACTAGTACCGACAATACTAACCACCCCTGCTTTTTCATTCATGCTCTCCCAAGTTGGAATTTCGACCAGGTAAATTTGGTCTGAACTGCTTTGAACTTCTGGCTCTTCAATTGTAGGGGTGGAGGGATCTCGAAACGACGGTCTTGGCAAGTCGTCGTGCCCATATAGTACTAGGACTAGGTTTCCCAGATTGGGATCCTTGGGCGGGCCCTCGGGAGGTCAGCAAGGGGCAGATGGTTCGTTTCTATCCATCGCTCATCTCTTCTGGGGGGGCCCGCATGATGCCGCGTAGCCGATTTCTCAGGTTCTGGACCGACTCTCCTTCGCCGGGCCCAGATTTTGCGCCCCTGTGATTGCCGAGATAGGGGATCTTGCTCACTTCATTCGACTCTCCCGGTTGCGGGCTTCAGTGTACACTTTGAGGTCTGCTTGGCAGTACATTTGGCCTCGACGCCGATATGCGGAGCGAGACGGGCGGAGAGAACAAGACCGCAGCGAGATCCCTCGTTGCTGCGCTCCTCGGGATGACAGCGTTTGGGGGAGGGGAGGGATTTGAAGGCGGCGCTACATCGGGGGAAGAAGCGTTGAGAAGGAAAAGAGTCGGAATATGGGCGCGCAAGACTTCGATCTGATCGTCATCGGCAGCGGACCCGCGGGGCAAAAAGGGGCGATTGCCGCGGCCAAAGCCCGGAAGCGCGTCGCGATCGTGGATCGCGGCAGGATGATCGGCGGGGTTTGCGTGCACACCGGCACGATCCCCAGCAAGACGCTGCGCGAAGCGATTCTGCAATTGATCGGCTTCACCGACCGGAGCATCTACGGCCGCGATTACCGGGTCAGCGATGCCGGCGTCTCGGTGCAGGACCTTGCGTTTCGCGTGAGAACGATCGTGGGCCGTGAGACCGAGGTGATTCACTCGCAACTCCGGCGCAACGGCGTGGCCGTCTACGAAGGCACGGGGCAGTTCATCGATCCGCACACGATCGAGGTCGCCGGCGACACCGGAACGCAGACCCTTCGCGGCGAATTCATCCTGATCGCCTGCGGCACGCGTCCGGCGCACAGCCCGGAAATCCCGTTGGACGGCAAGAGAATCCTCGATTCGGACCAATTCATCGGGATCACAAACGTGCCGCGCGAAATGATCGTCGTGGGAGCGGGCGTGGTGGGCCTCGAATACGGTTCCTTCATGTCGGCGCTGGGCGCCGAGGTGACGCTGGTGGATCAGCGTCCGCACATTCTGGATTTCGTGGACCATGAGATTCTCGAGGCCCTGATGTATCACCTGCGCCGCCACGGAGCCGTCTTCCGGCTGGGTGAAAAAGTCATGTCCGTCGGCGTGGACGAGAAGCGCGACCAGGTGTTCGCCGAACTCGAAAGCGGCAAGAGACTTCACGGCGACAATTTGCTCTATGCGGTCGGGCGGCAGGCGAACAGCGATGTGATCGGCATCGAGAAGGCCGGCTTGCAAGCCGACTCGTGGGGAAGAATCGGCGTCAACGAATTCTTCCAGACTCCGGTGCCGCACATCTACGCCGCCGGAGACATCATCGGTTTCCCCGCCCTGGCCAGCACTTCGATGGAGCAGGGCCGCCTGGCGAGTTGCCACATGTTCGGAATGCCGATGGAGCACTATCCGGAATCGTTCCCGTACGGGATCTACACGATTCCCGAGATTTCGATGGTCGGCATGACCGAGGAAAAGCTGACGGCGGCGAGAGTTCCTTACGAAATCGGCATCGCGCGCTATTCGGAGCTGGCCAAGAGCATGATGCTCGGCGATGAAGACGGCATGCTGAAGCTGATTTTCGACCGCAACACGCTCAAGCTGCTCGGCGTTCACATCATCGGAGAGCGCGCCACGGAAATCATTCACATCGGGCAGGCGGTGCTCGCGCTCGGCGGCACGATCAAATATTTCCGCGACACCGTTTTCAACTATCCGACGCTCGCCGAGGCGTACAAGGTCGCCGCGTTCGACGGCCTGAATCGCCTCTGAAGCAGCGCCCCTCTCCCCACGGCGGCAGCGCGGCGCGAGGCCACCGCTGTAAAAACCGCCGATGTCAAACTCATCGAGATTCGGGTAGTGGGTCAGTTTGGAAAAGCGTACCCTCAGGGGCCAAAGCCCGCTATTTATGCGCCTGTCCAGGCGCGGCTCAAGCCGTGCCCTTGCAAAACCGGGTTTGTGCAACCGGTCCTAGAACCAGGGGCTCTGCCGCATCACCACCGACTGAGCAGCGAGCGTTGGCGTTCCCCCGCTCGTTGCAGGCGGGAAAAGCCAACCGTTCACGGAAACGAAATCATTCGTTGCAAGCCCGCTAAAGGTGTCGGGGTTGAAGCCCGTGTAGCTGGTCTGGCCGGTCGTCATCACGTTGAACGAAACGACATGGGGAGAGACCATTGGCCACGGAGCGAAGAATGGACCGCCGAAGCCGAGCGTGAAGCTTGTCGTGCTCGAATCGGTCGCGGTAATCGTCCCGGTCACCTGACTCGGCTCCAGCTCCACGGCCGACGCGATAAAGGAGATCGACCCCGGAGGCCCCCACAACCACGGTCCATTTGTTCCGTGGTTGTTCAGCGATCCGGGATCCACGGTCACTGTCACATTCTGTCCGACGGTCAGACTGAATGCCGAAGTGAAGCTAAGCCCTGAAGGCATGGTGAAGCCGTTGGCATCGATGGAGTAGGTTGTATTGTTGGCGAGGCTGACCTCTGCTTGGCCGCCCAGCGGGAAGCCAACGGCGTTCGTGGGATTCCAGTGAAGGATCATCACCATCCCCATAGGAGGAGCGCCGGCAATATTGGTGTTCGACGGGATCACCCGGATGATGGTTCCCTCGACTGTTTGCGCAGTCGCTGCCTGCACGTACTGCACTTGGCTCGCCGTCAGAGTGCCGAAGCCCACGACACTGGAAACCTGCACTTGCACAATTTGGCCCTGCGCCAAGCAGTCGATGCCCGGCGTTGTGCAGGCACTCGAGGGGAAGTCGCTAAACGTTGTGCTGCTGGTGGTGTCGATGGTGAACGTCCTGCCCCACGGCGTCTGCAGCGTGAACTGGTTATTGCTGGCGCTCACCGTTCCCACCGTGCCGGTGAGGAAACCGAAGTGCGGGGGCGCCGGAGCCGGTGGAAGCTCCGAGATCGTCACGCCACCGGTCACGCCCAGATTCACCGACAAATCGGATTGGATGACGGTGTTCAGATGGAAATCGATCAAGAATCCCAGCGGTGAGTTGGCGCTGACCGTCACCGGGAAGGGAGACGACGTAAAAGCCAGCGTGGAGGAATTGTTGTCGAACGCCGGCGTGAGCTGGCACACGCTGCCCACCGCGCACGTGCCGGCAATCGACGCATCGGACTGGTTGAAGATGACCAGTTGCGGGCTGGCAAACGTCAGGCTCAGGCTGTTGTACGGCCCTGCGGCTATATCCGCCGTGCTGAGAAACGCGGAGAGCGCTTGCAGTTGCGTCACGTCAATCTGAATGGGCGTGTTGTTATTGAGGAGGGACACCGGCGAACCGGTTGCGGGCGTCAGTGTGGCATCCGTCAGGTTCACCTGAAAGAAGAGGACGGTCACGCCCGCCGGCGGATCGTCCGTCATGGAGATGGAAACGGGAACAGTCCCCGCGGATGGAGGAACCGGGGAACTGGTCAAGTTGGAGTTGGAGCCGCATCCCGCCAGCAGCAAAATCATCATTGCGGGAACGAAAAGGAAGGGCAATGTCTTACGCATCATGATTCCTCCTGATCGCGAGTGGCCATGGCAACTCTGCACCTGTGCTTGCCTAAATGCGCAGCCGGCGCAGGAACTTTTTCCGGGTTCGGCCCCGGTTTTCCAACTCTGCGGCCTCCCTTACGGGAGTACCCGCAGCGAAAGATATACTAAACCCTTAAAGGAGTATGATCCGCCATCATAGATGAGGAATCCATAGGAAAGGTTGCAGCGCCGGGAGTTCCTGATAGGGTAGTGGGTCACTTTGGAACAGCTTTCCCTCTCTGCGGGACGCGGCGCGTCAGACGGCTTCGAGGCGGCCGTCGTGCGATTCGTATTCGATCCGCAAAATCCAGTCGTTATGGAAACCTTCGGCCGTGAGCCACGCTTCGAGCGTCTCGCGATCGGCGGCCTCGAACTCAACGAGCATTTTCCCCTCGAGCATGTTGACCTGCACGCGCCGCGCGGTGACGCCGCGGGCGGAAGCCATGCGCGCGGCGAGTTACTCGGCTCCTTGCCGCATCAGGCAGGCGAGCGTATGTTGTGTGAGGTAGCGCGGCATCGCGCCAGTGCACATCAAGGCGTCCCATTCCCAGGAGGCAGCCATGCGTCTTCGGATTCTCTGCGTAGTCGCCCTGTTGGCGTTCACAGCCGGAAGCGCTGTTGCACAGCAAAAAAATCCAGCTCCGCCGAAGCAGCCCGTTCCGGCCGCTGCGCCCGCTCCCGCGGCGTCAACATCTTCTTCCACCAGCCTGCCGGTCAAGCGCGTCGTCCTCTATAAGAGCGGCGTCGGATATTTCGAGCATCTCGGCCGCGTCCGCGGCAACGAGCAAGTCCACATCGATTTCACGAGTGCACAGCTTGACGACGCTCTCTCCTCGCTCACCGTCCTCGATCTCGGCGGCGGAAAAATCGCCGACGTCAATTTTAATTCGACGGCGTCGCTCGAACATCAGTTCAGCATGCTGCATCTGCCCGTGGCTGAAAAGACGACGCTCCCCCAATTTCTCGACGCCGTGCGCGGCGCGCGCGTCCAGGTGCGAACCGGCGCCACAACCTTTGAAGGCCGCCTCCTCAGCGTGGACTCGCAAACGCGCCAGGTTGCGGGCAGCGACGCGACCGAAGAGCACGACTTCGTCTCCGTCGTCGCCGATTCCGGCGAAGTCCGCCAGGCCGAACTCACGCCCGCGACTTCCGTCACGCTGATGGAAGGCGATCTCCGCCAGGACGTCGGCCGCTATCTCTCGCTGCTCGCTTCCGCGCGCCAGCAGGATCTCCGCCGCATGACCATCTCCGATTCCGGCTCCGGCGAGCGCGACCTCTTCGTCAGCTACATCAGCGAAGTCCCCATCTGGAAGACGACGTATCGCCTCGTGCTCTCCGGCTCCGCCACGCGCAAACCGATCCTCCAGGGCTGGGCTATCGTGGACAACACCGTCGGTGAGGACTGGGACAACGTCGAACTCTCGCTCGTCGCCGGCGCGCCCCACTCGTTTATCCAGCCTCTTTCGCAGCCGCTCTACGGGCGAAGGCCCGTCGTGCCGCTCTCTGAAAATGCGTCGCCAACTCCGCAGACGCACGAATCAGCGATGTCTGTGGGCTCGGGCGCTCTCTCGGGCCGTGTGACCGATCCATCCGGCGGAGTCGTCCCCAACGCCACCGTGCGTGCCATTAGCGATTCCGGTCAGGTGCTCACCGCGACCACCGACAACAACGGTGTCTACAGTTTTGCGACCCTTCCGCCGGGAAATTACACGATCGAAATCAGCAGCCAAGGATTCAAGACTTTACGCATGAACTCGCTGGCCATCACCGGCGCGGGCCAGCAGCGGCAGGATGCGGCATTGGAGGTGGGCACCGTGTCCGAAACCGTCACGGTAAACGCTAACGCCAATGATTTGAGCTCGGTCATAACCGGCCAGCAGTTGCGTGCAATGAGCGGAAACGTCGGCTCCGGAAGCGAATTGGGCAGCGGTGCGGGTGTAGGCGCACCCGGGGCAGCTCCACCTCCGCCGCCCGCCCCGGGCGGTGGAACCAGGGTCGGCGTCTTGGAAGCCAATTCGCAAAGCTACTTTAACCTCATCGACATACCCGAAGCGCAAGGCCAGGAACTCGGCGATCTGTTCGAGTACAAACTCACGCAGCCGGTCACGCTCAAGAAAAATGAATCGGCGCTCGTGCCGATTCTCCAGGCGAACGTAACCGCCGAAAAAGTCTCGCTGTGGAACGCGTCGCTCGGCTCGTCGCGCCCGCTGCGCGCCGTCTGGCTCACCAATACGAGTGACGACACGCTCGACGGCGGCAACTTCACCGTCCTCGAAGACGACACTTTCGCCGGCGAAGGCCTGCTCGATTCCATGAAGCCCGCCGAGCGCCGGCTGATTTCCTACGCCACAGATCTTGGCGTTCGCGTGGACGCAAAGCAACTAAATGTGCCGCAGCAGGTCACCCGCGTGCTGATTGTGCGGGGCGTCATGACCCAGCGCCGCGAAGCGCTTCAGGAAACGACTTACACCGTTCGCAACGACGATACGACCGCCCGCGCCGTCGTCATCGAACACCCCATGCGCGCGGGCTGGAAACTCACCGGCGACACCCCGAAGCCGGATGAATCCTCGTCGGACGCCTATCGTTTCCGCCTGAACGTCGAGCCGAAGCAAACCGCCACGTTGCTCGTCAGTGAGGCCGAGCCTGAAAACACATCCATCGAGATTTCCAACGTCACGAGAGACCAGGTCGCGCTCTTCCTGCAGCAGAAGTCCATCAATGCCCAAGTCGTGCAGGCGCTCGGCCCCATCCTCGATCAGAAGGATCGCATCGCCGCGCTCGACGATGAGATCAACAAGCGCGACACAGAGAGGACGGGCATCTTCGACGATCAGCAGCGCATCCGCGAAAATCTCAAGGCCCTGCACGACACGCCGGAGGAAAAGGCGCTCGCCGCGCGTTACACGCAGCAACTCTCCGACCAGGAGACGCGTCTCGAAACGCTGAAAAAGGAAGAGGCCGACCTGAACGACAAGAAGCAGCAGGCCCAGGACGAACTCGACAAAATGATCGAGCAGCTCGCTCTTGACGTCACGCTCTAGTCGAGCGGGGCGTCGTTCATGCAGCAGCGCCCCTCTTCGGCGTAGAATGGTCGCGATCGGCGCAACCAAGTGGTCGGACGTGGACAGATACGAATGAGGAAGCCAGGAGGGATTCGATGAAGATGCGGATTGCATTTTTCGCCGCGGTCGCATTGTTGCTGGGGTGCTCGGTTGCACTCACTGCTCAGAATGGCCAGCCGACCGCTCCAGTACGGCTGACAGCAACCATTGATGCGCGGCAGACCAGCGAGCCGGTCTCAAAGTACGAGTACGGAATGTTTATCGAGCACATTGGCTCCCTGATCTATCGCAGCCTCTGGTCTGAGATGCTCGACGACCGCAAGTTCTACCTCCCGATCACGTCCAAGGAGCCGCAGGCGCAAGCGCCGGCCGGTCCCATGCGTGGGTTCGCGCTCAGAAGGTGGAGCCCCGTCGGCCCAGACGAATTCGTAGTCATGGACCAAGACCTCGCGTTCGTCGGCGAACAAAGCCCGCGCATCCAACTTGATCCCTCCACGCCTCACGGCATCCAGCAATCCGGCCTCGATCTGGTCAAAGGCAAGCAATACACGGGCCGCATCTTTCTTCGCGGGACTCCCGGCGCCACGGTGAAGGTCGCGCTGATCTGGGGTCAGAACGCGAACGACCGGCAAAGCGTCACGTTTACCGCGCTCACGCTGGCGTACAAAAAATTTCCGCTCCGCTTCACAGCTCAGGCCGATAGTGATGCCGGAACTCTCGAAATCACGGGCACCGGCGAGGGCAGCTTCCACGTCGGAACCGTTTCGCTCATGCCGGCGGACAATGTGCAGGGTTTCCGACCCGATACCATCGCCCTCCTGCGCCAGCTTCATTCCGGTTTCTGGCGCCTGCCGGGCGGTAACTTCCTTTCCGACTGGAGTTGGTACGACTCGGTAGGCGACATCGACAAGCGTCCGCCGATGTTTGACTATGCCTGGAACGCGATGCAGACGAACGATGTCGGCATGGACGAGTTCATGACTCTCGGCAAGCTGATCGGCGTAGAGCCCTACATCACGGTCAACGCGGGCTTCGGCGACGCGCACTCCGCGGCCGAGGAAGTCGAGTACATGAATGGATCCGTCGACACGCGATTCGGCGCCATGCGCGCGCGCAACGGCCATCCCGAGCCATACCGCGTCAAATTCTGGAACATCGGCAACGAGCCGTACGGCGTGTGGGAGCTTGGGCGCACCGATCTGAAGTATTACGTTCTCAAACACAATGAGTTTGCGAAAGCGATGCGAAAAGTCGACCCGTCGATCACACTTCTTGCCTCGGGGGAAATGCTCGAGGATATGAACCTCTCAGGCGAGTCGCGCGCCAAGGATGTGGGCAACCTCCAGGCCTTGGCCGGCACAGAGGACGACTGGACCGGCGGCCTTCTTGCGCACTGCTGGGGGAACTTCGACGGCATCACCGAGCACTGGTACGCGCAGCCGGGCAGGCGCTTCGATCTTCAGCTTGCGAGGAGTCTGCCGCTGGATGCGCCCACAGACGCTGGTTATGTCAAGGTCGACCAATCACCGCTCGAGTACGCGCGGTATCCAGCCGATATCGTGCACCTGAAGGCCCAGGAATGGCAGGGATACCAGCAGCGATTCCCATCGATGCTCGACAAGAAGATCTTTCTGTCCATCGACGAGTACGCCTACTTCGGCGGGGGCTTCGGCCCCGGCGGCGTGAATCTCAAACTCGCTCTCTCCTACGCCATGATCTTCAACGAAATGCTCCGGCACACGGACTTCCTGCGGATGTCGGCGCATACCATGGGTGTTTCGACGCTCGACTATAACCGCACCGCTGTGGTCCTCAACACAACCGGGCTCGTGTTTAAGATGTATGGCGATCACTTCGTTGGTTCCATTCCCGTCGCCGTTTCGGGGAACTCGCCTCAACCGGCGCCCAAGTACCCTGTCGGCGGCGATCAGCCCAAGACAAACTCCGGCAGCCCGACGTATCCGCTCGATGTGGTGGCGGCGCTGAGCGCGGACCGGAAATACCTGACTGTCGCCGTCGTGAATGCGACGGAATCGGCGCAACAGCTCGATCTGAACATCGCGGGCGTGCGCATTGCCGGCCCATCCACGCTGTGGCAAATGACCGGAAAGGATCTCAATGCCGCCAACCACGCCGGCGAAGCGCCGCAAGTCGAGGTGAAAGAGATTCCGATCGGCGCCGTCCCGCAGACGCTTTCCGTGGCGCCCATCAGCATCAACATCTACCGATTCCCGGTAGTTTCCGTGACGCCGTGACGATCTGAATCGAAGCTCGCTCGCCACACATGGGTCAAGAAACATGTGGGGGAGAGTCGCGCGCGATGTGAGTTCTCGCAACCTGCGCGCCGGAACTGGTGAGGCAGTGAGTCAATCGTGAACGAGTTGCGGGGGAGACGGTGATCGACGCCGTTGGGCGACGAAGCCGCCGCATGCACCACCCATGAGTTTCAGCGCGTGGGCCACAATGTATGCAAGAGGTTCAGGCTGCGCGCGCGTCAGGGCAACGTAGATTAGCGCCGCGACCACTCCCACCAACGTCCCATGCAGAATGAAATGGGATTCGGCCCGCCGGCACACCCAGAGCGCTCCCAGGAAGCACATGACGAAGGACCCAGGGGGAGCAGTGTAGTGCAGGAAATTGTCGCCGAGACGCAAGCCGAGGGGAACAATCGCGAGAATGAGAGCTACCTCCGCGAGCAGCCCGCCGAGCAAAATTCGCGCCCAGTGGATTGTTCTGCCGCTCATTCTCCTACTCCCGTGCCGCACGTAGAACGATTCGCGATTGTAACAATTAGGGATGAATCCAAACCCGTTGTTGATACTCCGTCAGTAGCCAGCCGACTCGCGTCTGCCCGTCTTGTCGCGCCGAAGCGCGAAGCCGGCGCGCGAATTATTCCGGCAGCAGGATCTGGCCGGTGACTTCAATGTCGCCGCTCACCGATGGAGCTCCGGTTCCCGGCTGGCCGCCGCCGGCCGACACGGCGTACTTGCCTGGGGCAACGATGATGTCCCCGGCGTCGGTGACCATGCTGAGGTCGCGGCTCTCCAGGTGAAACGCGACTTTTTGGCTCGCGCCCGGCTCGAGGTGAACGCGCTGAAATCCGCGCAGAGCGCGAATGGGCGCGCCCGGAGCATCCGGAAACTTCAGGTAAAGCTGGACGACTTCGTCACCCGCGACCTTCCCCGTATTCGTCACCGTCACCGAAGCGTCCAGCGGCTCGCCCGCATTAAGTGGCGTGCTGGGCAGCGTGAGATCGCTGTATGCGAAGGTTGTGTAACTGAGGCCGTATCCAAACGGCCAGAGCGGCTCGCCCGCAAAATAGCGGTACGTCCGGCCCTTCATCGAGTAGTCCTCAAAGTTGGGCAGTTGGTGAACGTCTTTATAGAAGGTCACGGGCAGACGCCCGGCAGGATTGTTCTTGCCGCTCAAGGTCTCCGCAACGGCGGCGCCTCCTTCTTCGCCGGGATACCAGGCTTCCAGGATCGCGTTGGCGTGCGCCTTCTCCCAATTCACGCCCAACGCGCTGCCGTTCAGGAGCACGACAACGAGGGGCTTGCCGGTAGCGGCCACCGCTTGCACCAACTCCTCCTCGGCTTCCGGCATGTCGAGGCTGGTGCGGTCTCCGCCGAAGAAACCGGGCTCTTCAATCTGCATCTCCTCGCCTTCGAGCCGGCTCGTGATCCCCACCACGGCGATGACCACGTCCGCTTGTTTCGCGGCGGTAATCGCGGCCGGATCAGGTCCGTTGCTCACGGGCGCCCAGATGAGTTGCGCCGCAGGCGTGCTCGCGGACCTCTGTACATATGCCACGTCCAGCTTCACCGGCACTCCCTTCTCCAGATGCACTCGGCCGAGATTCGCGCCGCCGCGCGCCTGCGCGACCTGTTTGTCGCCGACTGAAACGCGCGCAAAGCCGTCGGCCCTGACGCCAACGAGGTAATCGCCGGTCTCAGGGGCGGTGAGGAACCCGGTCCACTGCACCCAAAGTCCGGACTTCCCTTTCGCCTCCTCGGGAAGATTGTCCTGGCTCAGGTTGACGGTGGGTTCCACACGCGAGGTGAACGGTGTCGGTGTTACGTTGAAGCTCCAGCCTGAACTGTACTTGGCTTCGAGCCCGGGCTTCCCATCGGGCGTCGTGAGCGCGGATGCCGGCACGGGATCCCCATGGGTGGAGAGGAACTGCGTGCCGGGAACGTAAGTGATCTTCGCGTTTGGGAATTCGGCTTGGATGCCCTCGAGCACGCTCACGGTGCGCGTCGGAATACCATTGTAATTGCCGAGCAGGACATTGGTCTGATCCGCGAGCGGGCCGACAATCGCGATGCGCTTCACCGTCTTCAGCGGCAGCACGCCGTCATTCTTCAGCAGCACCATGGATTCATCCGCGAGGTGGCGCGCCATGTCGCGATGCGCGGCGCTGTCGAGTTGGCTCTCGTCAATGTTCGAGTACGGCACCATCGATGGCGGGTCAAACATGCCCAGCTTGATCCGCGCGGTGAACAGCCGGACGAGCGCCGTGTCTATCGCGCTTTCCGGGAGATAGCCCTGCTGCACGGCGTCAAGGAAAGGCCGGTATTCGCCTTCGCCCGCCGAATTCGAGAAATTCTCCGCGCACTCATTATCCATGCCGCGCTCGAGCGAGATTGCCGAGGACTGCGCCTGGGTCGGCCGGTAGCGATGGCCGTTGAAGATGTCGCGGACGGCATCGCAGTCGGACACCACATAGCCTTGGAAGTGCCAGGCGCCGCGCAACGTGTGCTGTAGCAGGAATTCGTTCGCGCACCCGGGCTGGCCGTTGATGGCGTTATACGAGCACATCACCGAACCGGCATGGCCCTCGACGACCGCGGCGCGAAACGCAGGCAAATACGTGTCTTCCTCATCGTGCTTGCTCACATCCACGTCGGCGAAGTGGCGAGTCGGCTCCGGCCCGCTGTGCACGGCATAATGTTTTGGCGTGGAGATCACGCGGTAATAGCGCGGATCATCGCCCTGCATCCCGGTGACGAATGCCACCGCCATGCGGCCGCTGAGAAATGGATCTTCGCCATACGTCTCCTGGCCGCGGCCCCAACGCGGATCGCGGAAGATGTTGACGTTGGGCGCCCAGAAGTCGAGCCCCTCCATAATGTTCGAGTGCCCGGCGCGTACGTCCTGATCGTGCTTGACGCGCCCTTCAATGCCGATGGCTGTCGCCATCTCGTGAATTCCCGGCGCGTCGAAGCTGGCGGCCAGGCCAATAGGCTCGGGGAATTCCGTCGTGCCGTTCACAGCCACGCCGTGGAGGGCTTCGCTCCACCAATCGTAGGCGGGCACGCCAAGGCTCGGGATGGCGCGCGCATTGTTAACAAGCTGCGAGGCTTTCTCCTCGAGCGTCATGCGGTGCACGAGGTCCGCCGCGCGTTGCTCGGGCGAAAGGCTGGGATTCAGGTAGGGTAACTTCGCGACTTCCTGCGCAGCGGCGGCGCAGGCCACGAGGATCATGCAGGCGATGAGGACAGACAGCGGGTGCTTTCCGGCGTATTTCATATCTTCTCCCTGAAGGGGTCTAACTGCGGTCGCGCGGTTTCGTGAGCATGGCCAGAGCGCCCCGCTCAACCGCTACGAAGACTAATGATGCGCAGTCGGAGTGTCAACCCGAGCCACAGGGAATGCGGAGCGGGCCTCACCTCGCCTTGAATTGATTTTCACGAAAACTGTTTGTCCGCGAGGCGCCCCGTTTTTCGCGCGGCGAAAAGTGCGGCATTCTCTCTTATCCGCGCCGGCCGGAGGCGCAGCCTTTGACCGCGTCATATCTTCGTCCGCTGGCGTAGAATGGTTGTCGGCAATCGCCCGGCCCATCGCCTGAGCCATCGGAGGTCCCCCGATGCGACGCGTACTCTATTGTTCCGCCGCTGCATTCTTATTGGGCCTTCTTTTATTGGCGGTTGCTCCGCTGCCCATTCGCGCCGCGTCTCCGGACAATCGTCCCGGGACGCTCACAGGTATCGTCGTAAACGCGAAGGGCGCTCCGGTCCCGGGCGCGCAAGTCCTCTGGCAGAACGCCGACGGCCAAAGCATCCACGCGCTGCACACCGACGCGCACGGCCGCTTCCGCATCGACCGCCTCTACGCCGGACTCTACGATCTCCGCGCGACCACCGGCACGACGTGGTCCGAGTGGCAGCACAACGTTTTGGTTCGTCCCGGCGGCGAAACGTCCGTCACCCTGCGCGTCATCCTGACGGCGCCGCCCGGCCCGTCCTTCGTCGCGCTCACAGGTAAAATTACGTTCTTCGCCGTGCCTGTCCCCGGCGCGCTGCCGCACGATCCCGCCGTGGACCCGCACGGCAACATCTGGTTCACGCTACAAAATGTGAATCGAGTCGCGCGCTTCGACACGAAAATGACCCAGTGGAAATTGTTCACTCCGCCGACCGCGAATTCCGGACCGCACGGTCTGGTCTCCGACGCACAGGGCAACATCTGGTTCACCGAAAACTCAGTCGGCAAGATTGGCCGCATCGACGCGCAAACCGGAGACGTGAACGAATACCCCGTGCCGGGCGTTTCCGATCCGCACACGCCGATTTTCGCCCTCGACGGCTCCCTCTGGTTCACCGCTGAGAACGCAAACCTGATCACGCGCATGGATACGGCGACAGGGAAAACGCAGTCTTTCGCCGTGCCGACGCAGAACGCGCTGCCTTACGGCATCGCCCTCGGCCTCGATGGCGCCCTCTGGTTCTGCGAGTTCGGCTCGAATCGAATCGGCCGCCTGGATCCGGACACGGGCGCCGTGCAGGAGTTTGTCCTCGACGATGCTACAGCGCGCCCGCGGCGATTGGTCGTCGTGAAGAACGCTATTTATTTCAGCGATTACGCCGGCGGGCGCCTCGGCCGCTTCGACATCGCCACGCATGAATTCAAACTGTGGCCCTCGCCTTCGGGTGCGGCCGCGAAACCCTACGCCATCAGCGCGGACTCCGCCGGAAACATCTGGTACGTCGAGACTGCAGTAAATAAGCTCGTTCGCTTCGATCCGCACACGGAAAAATTCGATCTTTTTCCGCTGCCTGAAGGCTCGGACACGCGCAACATCGCGCGCGATTCGCGCGGGCGCCTCTGGCTCACGCTGCCCACCGCGAATCAGGTCGCCATGGTGCAATGACAAAAACGTGCGCTGAGATAAAAGTGAAGTGGACAGCCCGCGAAGGAATTGCAGGGGCCTTCGCCGGCCCCTGCCCTGCAAGAATATTTCTTACTACTCGTTGGAAGGCGGAGGTGTTCCCGGCTTCGGCGCCGGCTTTTGGAACTTGCTTTCGTCCACCTTCACGTTGAGTTGTATGTCCGTATAGTGGACCGTGTGCGATTCCGACGGCTGCGCCTCACGCACTGTGAACGGCAGGTTCAGCCCGCCCACGCTCTTGTAGTCCGAGTAGTCGACCTCGGAAGGATAGTTCCCCAGCGGCGTCGTCACGGCAAACTGGTATCGCAGCAGCAATCCGCTATCGGCGTCGAAATACAGCCGCTCGCGCCCGCCGCCTCCCGCGGGAATTCCCACGACGATGTACGTGCGACGGTCACCCACGGACCCCACGCTGACGAGTCGCAATTGGGAGTAGTGCTTCCGCACGTCCAGCAGGCGCAGCAGATCCGCGGCGCGTTTCTCTTGCTCGAGTTGAATTCCTTCGACGTCGTGCACTTGTCCCGCTGGATCCACTTGCCACGCGGCGTGGCCATCGAAGCCCGTCGTGATGATCCCGCTCTTGGTCTGTAGCGAGACCCACTGCTTGTTCGGCGCCTCTCCCAGGGATTCGACCGTCATCGTCGTGCTGCCTTCGCCCTCCAGCGATCCCTTCGCGTCGACGCTGGCGAGCTTGTCGATCGCGGCCTCGCCGCCCAATGCCTGCGTGTACTTGTCCAGGATTTGATCCACGGTTGGATACGCGGCCTGCGGCTGGCCCGGCGCACTGGCTCCGGGAGCTCCTGGTCCGCCTTGCGCGCCGGGCGCCATCGGCATCGGGTGCTCGCCGCCCTCTTCACCCATTTGGTGCTCGTGTTCCTCGCCGCCGGCGCCGCCCATCACGCTCGCCATCGTCAGCCCCGCGCCGGGCTCAGGAATCACCGGCACCCCGGTCGGGTGAGGCGACCCCAGATGGCACGTGTAGCACGTCACTTCCGTCCGCGCGTTGAAGGTTGACTTGTTGATGGACAACTCCATCTGGATCATTTCGCGCGCGGTTTTCTTTTCGCGCTTGTCGTCATTTTGAAATGGATTCACGTGACAAAAACCGCACCGCACGCCGAGCGACGCCGACATAAATTGCATGGACGGCACCAGTTGGTCCGCCGGAATGTCCGTCAGCACGGTGACGTTCATGAACGCCTGCTGCGCCGTCTTCACCTCGGGCACTGCGCTTTGCGCGCCGGCCGCGCCGGGCGTCGGCGCAGGGGCGGGCGCTTGTCCCGCCGGAACGCCGCCTTGCGGACTTCCGCCCGCTTGCGCGCGGGAAACTTTCGGAGATGCGAACGCCGCCGCCAGACTCAGCGCCAGCACGACGGCACACCACCCGGACGCACTCACATTCCGAATCTTCGCTCGTATTTTCACGATGCCCCCTCAGTCCAACAGGCATTCCGGAAATGCACGTATAAGAATGCTCCATTTCAGCCGCAGTTATCAACAGTGGAGCGCGCGGCTGTTCCTTCAGCCCTTGCCTCGCGTGCTCCCGGCCGGGTACTACAACCCCGGTACCGCTTTCGTTGGGGCCATCGCGCCATTGTCCGCATCGTCTCCAGCCGCCAATATGCACGCAACGGGTTGGGAGCGACGCTGCGGGGACGACGGCCTTGAGCAATCATGGTCGTAGGCGAGCTACCCAACCCGCCAGATACCGCGTGCCGATATGCGGTTCCCCTTCCTATCGGCATGCAGTGACTCGGTTTTCTGCTTCCCTCTCGCGCCCCTTTCGCCCGCTTCAGAAGACGCCGTCATTCTGCCTCGATCCAACGCACAAAATCGCGCTGCTTCTCTTCATCACCCTCCGCCTCGAGTCCGGTGTCTGCGTCACCCTCTCCGCGCGCAACTCCTAGCGTAGGAAGGCGTAGTCATCCCGAGCCTGCCTGCCGGTAGGCAGGCCTCGAAGTTTGAGGCGAGGGATCTCTCCGCCTTTTTCGCCTTGGCAGCGCGCTTTGGAGTGCGGCGGCTTGACGCCGCTTTACACCCTCTCGACGCATCGCTCGGTTCCCGTCGCCATCTCTCCGCCGTTTATCGCCTTGATAGCGCTGGCACTCCCTCGCCCGCCGTAGCCGTGGCGACGAGCGATTCTTGCGAGTTCCGCCTGCCCCGAGTACGGGGACTTGGTCGGGAAGGCGGGCACGCCGCGCCGTAGCCCAGAGCCCGCCTTGGCGGGCAGCGGACGAAGGCGGGCCACTTCCCGCGCATTTCCCCGCCGCAAGGCATATAATCCGCTCAGCCGCCCGCAAGGAGACCCATGACGCCTCTATCCTTCGGCCACATCCTTCGGGACCTCTTCGTGTACGCCCTTTATCCGGGGATCGTGCTGCTGGTTTTTCTGAGTCTGGTCGTTATGCTGGTGATCACGATCTGGGGCGGCGATTGGCGGCACGGCGCGTGGCGTCGCGCCATCGGCGCGCTGCTGCCGCTGGTCGTGCTGGTTTTCGTGATTGCCGCGGACCCCGCGAAGAACCAATACTGGGCGGCGCGAATCTCCAGCATCCGCCTGCTATTTCAGTTCCTGATCGGCTTGGCCGTGGGCGTACTCTTCATGGAAATCGGCAAGCAACTCCCGCGCAGCAAATCTGTAGTCGCGAAATCGATTTTCGCCATGTTCGTCTCCGCGTCCTTCGCGTTCCTGACGTGGTCCGTCGCGGAAAGCATCCTGCCCCATCTGCATCTCCTTCTCCTGGGCTTCATCGTGGCCTGCATCCTCCACATCACCTTCCGCGGCCTAAAAGAAGACAAACCCAACAAACAGTCCAACGTCACCGCGTTTTGATGCCAAAACCGCGCTGAGTCATCCTGAGCGAAGAGGCGGCTCTTTCGTCCGCCAGCCCGCGCTGCGCGTGCAAGCCGCCTCGCAGTCGAAGGACCCCTCTCTGCATTTGAGTCCCGACACTCCGGCTCTGGCCGGCCGCGCGTCGCGGCCGGGTCGGGACGCAGTTGAAGTGTACTTTGTGCATCTCCGGTTTCTGGAGTCCGGTGGACTCCACCGGAGTCCCGACACCGGACCCGGCCTTGCCGGGGAATCCCTCTTTGTATCCACTCTGCGAAAATCCCCCTCAACTCGCTCCATTCACTCGGATCGACCGCTCAAGGAAATCGAGTCATCCTGAGCGAAGAGGCGGCTCTTTCGTCCGCCAGCCCGCGCTGCGCGGGCAAGCCACCT
>Ga0326728_10007300_pt1 | contig 28635 bp, 21 predicted proteins | sample MB3enrmetagenome_FD_207602 | JGI IMG/M metagenome (GOLD analysis project Ga0326728, IMG submission 207602) | Lab enriched peat soil microbial communities from McLean, Ithaca, NY, United States - MB31MN | ecosystem: Environmental > Terrestrial > Soil > Wetlands > Peat | place: USA: New York... | reverse complement strand
ATAACGGCGCTATCACAGACCACTCGAAGTCCGTCAGATCGAAACGAGCCATCCAACCCTCCATCGCTTGCAAGGTTGAATCACTGTTCGCTAAAAATGGGAATCCCATTTATGGGTTCATGGCCTAGGCGGCCACCGCCCTGAAAGCGGAAGCACCGCTGCGAGCGGCGGTCAGCACGGTCACGTCGTCAAAGCCGGCGCCGAGCAGGCGGTCGCGGGCGGCGGCGGCCGTGCCGTCGGTGGGATTGGCGGTCAAAAGCATCGCCTGCGGCGCGATGTCGCCGATCGCCGCCATCTCCGCGCCGCCAAGGAGCCCGGCGTCGACGACGACATGGTCGTAGCTGCGGGCGAGCGCGGCGAAGATCCCCGCCAAGCCCGGCGACGCCAGGAGCACGAGGCGGTCCGCGGCGGCGCGGCCCGAGACGATGAGATTGACACCGGAGAGCCTGTCCCTGGTGATGATGTCGCGAAACGAGGCGCGTCCCGCGATGAGTTCGAACAGCCCGTTCGCCTTGGGATCGTTGGAGATCGTCCGGATCTTTTCGTCGTCGCCGCCGAGCCCGACCAGCACCACCCTTGCGTCTTTCTCCGCGAGCGCGCGCGCGAGCTTGAGCGCGGCCGCGCCCGTGTCCAATCCGGGGGCGGCGGCGATGACGGCAATGCGTCCGGCGACCTCGCCCGATCGTTGCAGGCCCAAGATCACGTCCTCCATCGCGTTGACCGGGATGGTGGGGACGAGCGGCGCCTCGACGGCGAAGGCGTCGGCACGCGCCGCGGCGCGGCTCGGTGCCGATAGTCTGGCGGAGCGCCGGGCCGACGCGCCGTTGGCCGTCGCCGAGCCGGTGGTAAGCGGCGCGGAGAGAAGTTCCCGCGTCACCACCCAGCCGGCGCAGAGCACCAGGGTCGCCAAGGTCGCGATCACCACGGTCGGCAGCTTTTTCGGATAGGCGGGAATGTTCGACACCGTCGCCCGCGAGATCACGCGGGCGTCGGCGGGTTCGGAATTGCTGGTCTCGCGCGCGGCCGCTTCGCGGTATTTGGCGAGATAGGATTCGAGCAGGTCGCGCTGCGCCTTGGCGTCGCGCTCGAGCATGCGCAGATGCACGTCCTGCTCGTTTGAACCTTCGGCCTGGCTCTTGACCTGATCGAGATTTGTTGAGAGCGAGTCGACGCGGGCGCTCGCGAGCTTGGCGTCGTTCTCGAGCGAGCGCGCGAGCGTTTCCGCTTCGCCGCGGATCTGATGATCGAGGTCGGCGATCTGCGCCTTCAGTTCCTTGATGCGCGGATGGCCGTCGAGCAGCGAGGAGGATTGTTCGGCAAGCTGCGCGCGCAGCGTCACGCGCTGCTCGGACAATCGGCGAATGAGCTCGGAATTGAGGATGTCGGATGATTCGATCGGCTCGCCGGAGCGCAGCATGTCGCGAATGAGCCTCGCCCTCGCCTCGGCGTCGGATTTTTGCGCGCGCGCGGCGGCGACTTGCGTGCTGACGTCGCCGAGCTGCTGGGCCGACAGCGTGGTGTTGTTGGGGCCGACGAGCAGATTGGTCTTGCCGCGGAAGTTCGCGATCTTGGCCTCGGCGTCGGCGACCCGCTTCTGCATCGATTCGATCTCGCCGGACAGCCATTGCCCGGCGGCCTGCGCCTGCTCGCGCTTGGCGCCGCGTTGCCGCACCAGATACGCGTCGGCGATGGCATTGGCGACGCGCGCGGCGAGATCGGGATCCTCGGAGAGGAAATCGACGACGATGACCCGCGATTTCTCGATCGCATAGACGGTGAGCCGGTCGTAATAGGATTCCAGCACGCGCTCTTGTGGCGTCATGCGCCGCGGGTCTTTGATGAGGCCGAGCGCGCCGAGCACGACCTTGACCGGCGACAGCCCGGCGAGCATCGGATCGAATTCGGGCCGCTCGCCGAGCTTGAGCTTTTCGATCACCTCGCTGGCAAGGTCGCGCGACAGGATGAGCTGGACCTGACTGGTCACCGCTTCCTGGTCGACGGCGCCGCGGTCGGAAATATCTTTATCGGCGTCCGGCCGCAGGAAGACATTGCCGTGCTGCTCGATAAGGAGCCGCGCCTCGGACTGGTATTTCGGTGGTATCACCTGCACCACGCCGAGCGTGATGAGCGCCACCAGAATCGTCGGGCCGAGGATCGCCCACTTCCTGCGCCACAGCGCTGCGCCGAGCGCCGGCAGGTCGAACTCAGGATCGCTCGACGATCCATCGTTCAACGACCGCTGGCTTGCGGGCCCAGTCAATTGCGACGCTACGCTCATGACGCTCGACTCCTACCACCGCCCTCAAACGCCCGCAGCGATGACAAACCATTAAGGTTGCCATTCCGTTAAGCCTTGGCGTTGAGGAGCTTGTTAACCCTCGCCCGTCTTTTATGCGGCAGCGATCAAAACGGAGGGCGAGTTGCGACCGCTGCGCTTACCGGCTGCGTCTGCCGTTTCCGTGTCGGTCGATGCGGCGATTGATTTGCGCGCGCCGCAGACTGCCGGCACGCCGGCGAGCCTGAAGATTCTGCATGTGCTGCGCGCGCCGCTCGGCGGGCTGTTCCGGCACGTGATCGACATTACGCACGGCCAGATCGCGCGCGGCCACCGCGTCGGTCTGATCGTCGACCGCCTGACGGGCGGCGAACGCGCCGACGCGATACTCCGCGCGCTCGAGCCCGATCTCGCGCTCGGGCTCACGCGCGTCGGCATTCCGCGCGAAATGGGCTTCGCCGATTTCGCCGCGCTGCGTTGCGTGGCGCGGCGATTGGCGCTGACCGAACCCGACGTCCTGCATGGTCACGGCGCCAAAGGCGGCGCACTGGCGCGGCTCGCCACCGGCGCGCCAAACGCCATCCGCGCCTACACGCCGCATGGCGGCTCGCTGGTCTACCGCCCCGGCACCTTCAAGGGGCAATTCTACCGCGGGCTCGAATGGCTGCTGAAATGGCGCACGGATCTGTTTCTATTCGAGAGCGCCTATATCGCCGATCTTTACCGCGCCGAGATCGGGCCGACCCCGGCGATGACGCGCATCGTGCGCAACGGTGTCGGCGCCGCCGAATTCGCGCCGATCACGCCGCGGCCCGACGCCACGGACATCGTCTGTGTCGGCGAACTGCGGCCGGTCAAAGCCTTCGACATTCTCATCGCCGCCTTGGCGGCATTGCGCCAGCGCGGCCGGATCGTCAGCGCGACGATCGCGGGCGACGGGCCGCAGGGCGGCGAACTCGAGGCCCTCGCCGGCCGCCTCGGCGTCGTCGATCAAGTGCGTTTCGCCGGTCATCGCCCGGCGCGCGAGGCTTTCGCCATGGGGCGCATGCTGGTCATCCCCTCGCGCGCGGAATCGCTGCCTTATGTGGTGCTGGAGGCCGCCGCGGCCGGGATGCCGATCGTCGCCACGCGGGTCGGCGGCATTCCCGAGATCTTCGGACCGCACGCGCAACATTTGATCCCGCCGGATGATACTACCGCCCTCGTCGAGGCAATCGACGCGGCGTTGAATGATCAAGCCGCCGCCGAGCGCGTTGCGCGGGCCCTGCAGCAGCGGGTGCGCAGCGAATTTTCCGCCACCACGATGGTGGAGAACGGGCTCGCCGCCTACCGCGAGGCGATCGGCCTGCGACATCTTGCGCGCCTCGCATAACCAATTTTTGAAGTTTGTTGACTATGTTCGCCGCCGACATACGGGCGAGTAATGCGTGAGTATCCATGTCGAAGCCCGAGCCTGGCCAAATCTTCGAGAAGCCCTCCGCCGTGTCGGCGGCGATGACGGCGTTGCCGCGCGCCGAGCCTTCGCCCCCGCTCGCCCCCACGGCCGAAACGCCCACGCTGTCCGCGGCCGCGCAAGAGGTCGCCGCGCAGAGTTCTGAAAGCGCCTATTCGCCGATCGTGCTCGCCGGCCTGGTGCGCGTGATCGAGGTCGCGCTCGTCGCGGCGGTCGGTTTCGCCGTCTATTTCGTCTATGTGGTGCCGACCGACGGGCTTGGCTGGCGTTACGTCGCCGCCATCGTCGGCATCGCGCTCCTTTCGATGCTGGCGTTTCAGGTCGCCGACATCTACCAGGTCCAGGCCTTCCGCGGGTACGAGAAGCAATATATGCGGCTCGCCTCGGCGTGGTCGGTGGTTTTTCTCATCGCGATCGGCGTCTCGTTCTTCGCCAAGGCCGGCGACCAGTTCTCGCGCGCCTGGCTCGGCGGCTTCTATGTCCTCGGGCTCGTCACGCTGATCGGCTTCCGCCGCGCGCTGTTTCTCCTGGTGCGGCGATGGACGCAGGAAGGACGGCTCGATCGGCGCACCGTCATCGTCGGCGCCGACGACAACGGCGCCGCGCTCATCCGTTCGCTGGCGACGCAGCGCGATTCCGATGTGCGCGTCGTCGGCGTGTTCGACGACCGCGGCGATGCGCGCAGCGCCCCGCAATGCGAGGGCGTTCCCAAGCTCGGCAGCGTCGACGATCTCGTCGAGTTCGCCCGCCACAGCCGCGTCGACCTCGTCATCTTCTCGATGCCGATCTCGGCCGAGAGCCGCATCCTGCAGATGCTCAAGAAGCTCTGGGTGCTGCCGGTCGACATCCGGTTGTCGGCTCATACCAACAAGCTGCGCTTCCGTCCCCGCTCCTATTCCTACATCGGCTCCGTCCCGGTGCTCGACATCTTCGACAAGCCGATCGCCGACTGGGACGTGGTGATGAAATTTCTGTTCGACAAAATCGTCGGAACGCTGGCGCTGATCGCTCTCGCGCCGATCATGCTGTTGGTGGCGATCGCGATCAAGCTCGACAGCCGCGGACCGGTCTTCTTCAAGCAGAAGCGCTACGGCTTCAACAACGAGTTGATCGAAATCTACAAGTTCCGCTCGATGTATGTCGACCAGACCGACGCCACCGCGAAACGGCTCGTTACCAAGGACGACCCGCGGGTGACCCGCGTCGGCCGTTTCATCCGCAAGACCAGCCTCGACGAATTGCCGCAGCTTTTCAACGTGGTGTTCTCCGGCAATCTGTCGCTGGTCGGCCCGCGCCCGCACGCCGTCCACGCCAAGGCCGAGGACCGGCTCTATGACGAGGCGGTCGACGGCTATTTCGCCCGCCACCGCGTCAAGCCCGGCATCACCGGCTGGGCGCAAATCCACGGCTGGCGCGGCGAGACCGACAATCAGGAAAAGATCCAGCGCCGCGTCGAGCACGATCTCTACTACATCGAAAACTGGTCGATCTTGCTCGACCTCTACATCCTGATGCGCACGCCGCTCGCGCTCCTGCGCTCGGAGAATGCGTATTGAGCGCGCTGCAAAGTCCCACCTTCGCCGTTGCACCCGACGGCTATTCCGGCACGGCCACGGCGCTGCCGCAGCGTTTGTTGAACGTGACGCTGTTCGTCACGATGCTGTTGAGCTCGATCGCCTTCATCGAGCCCTCCCCGCACGACGCCATGATGTTCGTCCTCCTGGCGATGTGCGTCGCCGCGCGGGTGCCGTTCGACCGCAAGCTTGTTCCCCTGCTGTTGTTGTTGATCGTTTGGCTCATTGGCGGCCTGATGTCGCTGATCCAGGTCGGCGACGAGCAGAAGCCCATTCAATATGACGGCACCTCGATCTATCTCGGCATCGCCGCGCTCATGTTCGCGTGCCTGTTCTGCGACGGCAATCTCCGCCGCCTGGCGGTGTTGCGCCGCGCCTATCTCCTCGCCGCGCTGATCGCGGCGGCGGCGGGCTATATCGGCTATTTTCATCTGCTGCCGGGAAGCAGCATCTTTCTCGATCTCGCCGACTCCGGCGCGGAGACGTTCACCCGCGTGAGCGCGACGTTCAAGGATCCGAACGTGTTCGGGCCGTTCCTGATCTTCCCGCTGCTCATGCTGATGATCACGCTGTTGACGGGCGGCATCAGATTGGGCGCCGTCGCGATGACGATCGCGCTGTTGGGCGGCCTGTTCCTGAGCTTCTCGCGCGGCGCCTGGCTGCATTTCGTGATCTCCGCCGCCGTCTGCGTCCTGCTTTTGCTCGCGGTCACCCATGACAGCCGCCAGCGCACCCGCATCTTCGCGCTCGCCATCGCGGCCGCGATCGCCGTCGTGCTGCTCCTGATCGCCGTGCTGTCGATCGGCTCGATCCACGACATGTTTCTGGAACGCGCCAAGGCCTTCCAGCCCTACGACCTCGGGCCGGGCGGACGGTTCTGGCTGCAGCGGCTCGCACTCGGCGCCATCCTCGAGAATCCAAACGGCATGGGCCCGTTCGAATTCGGCCGCGTCTACGGCTTTCAGCAGCACAATGTCTACATGGAAGCCTTTCTGGTGTTCGGCTGGCTCGGCGGCACGACCTATTTCGCCTTGGTGATGATCACGCTCGGGGTCGGGTTCAACGGGCTGCGCGTGCCGGCGCCGTGGCGGCCCTACCTGATCGCCGCCTATGCCACCTTCGTCGGCGAGGCGGTCGAAGGCATGGTCGTCGACACCGACCATTGGCGGCATTTTTTCCTCATGCTCGGCTTGATCTGGGGATTGAGCGCCGCCAGCATCAATTTGCGGCGGCTGCGGGTAGCGGCCAGGGTCGCCGACCAGGACGGGCTGATGACCGCGATGGCACCGGCCTGAGCCGGGCCTCGGCCCGACGGCGGCCCCTCCCCGCTGCCGCGACATCGTGCGACCCGATTAAAACAATATTAGCCTGCGTGCGGCGAATACTGATGGCGCCGCGACGGCGCAGCCTCGCAGGCATCCCGGCAGGTAAGGTCATGGATCCCATCGCTTCGGCAACAGCCACTGCCCCGGTCAGGAGCGCGCCCGCGGTCAGTATCGTGGTGCCGTGCTATAATGGCGGCCGTTTTCTTGACGGCCTGATGGCCTCGCTTGCTCGGCAGACCTTCCGTGATTTCGAAGTCGTCATCGTCGACGACGGCTCGACCGACGAACTGACGCTACGCAAGCTCGCGGCGTTGCAAAACAGCTTGCAAAACAGCTTGCAAGACACCGTGCAAGATTCCTTGCCCCATCAGGTGCGCGTGATCCGGCAGGCCAACCACGGGGCGTCGGCGGCCCGCAATACCGGCGCCCGCGAAGCCCGCGCCGATCTCCTCTTCATGCTCGACTGCGACGATACGATCGAGCCGACCTTCCTGGCCGAGGTCGTGCCGGCGCTGCGCGCCGCGCCGCCGGACGTCGGCGTCGCGGTCGCCCATATGCGGCTGATCGGCGCGGAGACCGGCGTGGCGCGGCGCTATTTCAATCGCTTCGATCTCCTCTTCACCAACACCTTGTCGCCCGGCATTGTGATCCGCAAGGACAGCTGGCGCGCCGCCGGCGGCTACGACGAGACCATGCGGGACGGCTACGAGGATTGGGATTTCAGCCTGCGGCTGGCGGAAGCGGGCTATCGCGCCATCGAGATCGCAAAGCCGCTCTACATCTATCACGTCGCCAGCGACGATGCGGGGCACAGCCTGTCGTCGGGTGTTCATGCACGGCGCCTCTACGCCAAACTTTGGCGCCAAATTCGCAGCCGGCATGCGCAAAGCTACGGGCCGCTCGCGATCGCGCGGCTGTGGTGGACGAAACGGCATGAGCGAGGTGGCCGTGTCGCGTTGTGGAAGGGGCTCGCGGGCTACCTCGCCGCCCTGACGCTGCCCGACACCGTGTTCAACCAGCTGTTCGCGACCCTGCAAAGACGGCGCATGCACGCCCGCACCTGATGCCGGCGGCCAAGTTGTCCTCTGATCAACGGCCTGCGCACGCGCTGTCGTCAATAAGCCGCGAGCGGCGCCACCTGTGCAAAGTGAATGGATTGGTTCACGATTTGGTTAGTCATCGGCCCTTAAAATCGCGTTACCGGCGGCACCGTGTTTTTTCTCGATCCGGGTCCAGGCCGAGCCGAACGAGATCGATCGACCAGACTTGAACAGAGGTTTCGGACATGCTGGACACCGATACCATTTCGCCCCCGACTGTTGCATCTCCGACCATATCGCCCGCGACGCCGGCACCCGCAACCGACAACCGGCGGGCATTGACGGCGGCCGATACCGACGTCCTCGCCAAGGCTTTCGCGTCGCTCGGCGTCGATTCAGATTGGCAATGGGCTTGGCACAATTACAAGCGCGTCGTGCAGGAACTCGCCGCACGGCTCGAGGCGCGCCGGTTGATCGACATCGGCGGCGGCCGCGATCCGCTGTTCGAATTGTCGGAGCTCGACGCGCTCGGCGCCGAACTGACGGTCAACGACATCGTGCCCGGCGAACTCGCGTTGCTGCCGCCGGGATACCAGACGGCGTGTTTCGACGTGACCGGCGATCTCTCGAGCGTCGCGCCGTGGCGCAACAGCTTCGACCTCGCCTACTCGCGCATGGTGTTCGAGCATGTCGCCGACGGGCGGCGCGCCTGGGCCAACCTTTACGAGTTGCTGGCGCCCGGCGGCATAGCGATCGCCTTCATCCCGACGCTCTACGCGCTGCCGTTCGTCATCAACTGGCTGTTGCCGCACAAATTGACCGCCGCCGTCGTCCGGCGGTTCGGCCCCGCGCGCAGCGAGGAAACCGACCCGGTATTCCCCGCCATCTATTCCTGGTGTTTTGCTGACGACGCGCGCATGCGCGCGATGCTGACCGCGATCGGCTACCGCGAGGTCGTGGTGCAGCCGTTCTACGGTCACGCCTATTACGGCAAGTTTCCCATCATCCGCGACGTGCACGCGCGCTTTACCGCGCTCGCGCGCCGCCGCGACTGGCGCACGCTCGCGAGCTTCGCCTATATCATCGCGCGCAAATAATCGCCGCCCCGATGCAAGCGCCCGTCGCATCGCTTACAGCCGACACGGCGCCGATCGAGAGCCGGCCGGCGCATCTTATTTCGTTGCCTTTCTTAATCCTGCGCGCTTCGACCGCGGCCGGCGCCTTCGGCATGGGACTCGTGCAGTTGCTCGTGTTCTCCCGCGTCCTCACGCCGGAACGGTTCTCGATCTACATCGTGCTCGGCGGCATCGGCTATTCGCTGTGGCTGTGCGACCTCGGGCTCGCCAAGGTCTTGTTCGTGAAATTGCGCGCCGCCCGCCTCGCCGGCACCACCGATCCGCGGGCGGCGGCCGAGGCGAGCGCCGTCGTTCTGTTTTACGTGCTGTTGGCGCTCGGCGGATCGCTGGTGTGCTTCGCGGTGATGGCGGCGCGACCGTCGTTTTCGCTGTTCGATGCGGCGGACTTCGCGCTGTTCTTCTCCTTCGTCGTGCTCAACCTCGCCTGGTTCACGCTGCGCAGCATCAGCATTTCAGTCGACGAATACCTCTTCTATGAGAAGCTCGAGCTGGTGCGCCGCGTCGGCAACATCGCGACCATGCTCGCCATGCTGGTCGGGCTCCCCTTCACCGCCTTTCTGATCGGCTCGAACGCGCTGTGGATCGCACTCCTCACCGCGGCGGCGGCGAAACTGATCCGATGCGGCGCGCTGGCGCCGCGCGTGCGCGGCTTTCCCCACGAGCTCGTTCAATTCTTCCGCTTGAACAGCACCACGATCGCCCGCAGCAGCACCTCCGCCTTGAGCGATCTTTTCACCTACATGTTTCCCTATTACGTCGTGCCGGCGGCGTTCGGCCTCGGCGCGCCGGTCATCATTCTCGAGCTGACATTCCGCATCTTTCGCGGCGCCGCCATGATCTATGTCGCCGCTTGCGACCTCGCGATCCCCGGACAGACCCGCGCGCTCGCCGCCCACGACGCGCCGCGGCTCATCCGCACGACCTTGCTGGCCGCCGCGCTCTGCGCCGTGCCCGCGGCCTTCGCCTGCGGGCTCTTGATCTTCGTCCCGCAGCAGCTCTTCACGTTCCTGCTGCGGTCGGCTGCCAGCGTTCCGCCGCCGATCGCGCATATTCTCGTCGCGCTGCTGCTCGCCGGCCTGGTGCAGACCGTGGCGCAATCGCTGTTGCAGCACACCGGCTTCTTCCGCGAAATCGCCCGCATCGGCATCGCCATCGCGGCAGCGATGGTCGCGGCGACCATCGTGTCGATCCTGGCCAAATTCGATATCGTCGGCTTCCTCACCGCCTATACGGTCGTCTTCGCGAGCGGCGTGCTTTATTACATCGTCGCCATCGTGCGCGGCCCGATCCGCGCGGCCACGCTCGGCACCACTGCCTGACCTATAGGTGTTAGCTTTAAGTACGCTTCCCGGGCGCAGCGCAGCACGCAGTGATGCGCTGCAGAACCGGGACCTTCGGAAATTGCGTGTTTGCGACGATCCCGGATCAGCAGTGCACCGCTTCGTGCTGCACTGCATCCGGGAAACGAGGCCTAACCTGATGCCTATGGCCGCCTGACCTTTGCGGAATCGCCGGCTCACAGCAGGCCGAAGCGCAGCGCGACGGCCACAATCCACACGAGGCCGGTCAGGCACAGCAGGCAAAATACCGCCGCGGAACCGAAATCCTTGATGCGGCGAATTTCGACGCGCCGCTCCAGCGTGATGTAGTCGGCGAGCTTCTCGATCGCCGTGTTGAGAAACTCGACGGCGAGAAGGACGAGCAGCGTGCCGACCATGGCGACGTACCAGGCGGCGCTGGGCGCCAGGAACAGCCCCAAGATGACGCCGGCGACGAACAGGATCGCCTCTTCGCGCAACGCGGCTTCGCTGGCGAAGCCGTAGGCGAGACCGCGGAATGAATTGAGGGTGGCGTGATACAGCCGCTTCACGATCGATCCGGAATTTCGGGGTTGGCCGACGGCAGACGCGGCAAGCAACGCCAGCGATGAATTGGTCGGAGCGCCGAGATTTGAACTCGGGACCCCCAGTCCCCCAGACTGGTGCGCTAACCGGGCTGCGCTACGCTCCGTCGATGCGGCCGGACTATAGTGAGCGGTGCCGCAAGGCGCAACCTGGACCGGCGCGTTCATCAGGCCCATCACGAGGCGCTACGCCATCGCCTGGGCGAAACATTCGCGCCGGCCGTCGGCGGCGAAATTGCGGCGTATGGCGTCCGCCGCGGCCCGCTCCAGTAGGCGATGCTGGCCGCGGTCGAAAGCCGAGATTGGCCGGAGGCGTGGCGACCGCGGAGCCGCCTCCGACAGACGCTGTCCGTGCTGCGACGTTTCAGCCGGACCGGGCTGCAAAGTGGAACCCCGCCGGTAGGGGCGACCGGCGGGGCGCTGCCCCCTCGCGAGAATCTTCTCGGAGCGGTGCAATTTCAGAACTTCACGTTCAGGCCGGCCCGCACGATGTTGGCGTTGAACTTCACGCTATCGTCGAGCATTTGGGTTTGCGACCCGAGGTCCACATACAAATATTCCACTTTTGCGCTGAAATTGTTGAGGAACGCCCATTCAATTCCGCCGCCGGCTGTCCAGCCAAACCGCGTCTCGGTGTCGCTGCGAGCAGGATCCAACAACGCTATCGACGCATTCCTGTTCGTTTGCACTCCGCCAAAGGCAGCGCCGGCGGTACCATAGAACAACACACGGTCGTACGCCCAGCCGACCCGAGCGCGCGTCGTGTCGAGCCACATCAGCTCCGAACTATGCGAAAACGACGCCGGCACGTCGTCGATAGCGTCGGAGTACGTCTTGGTGCCTTTGATGTCCGCCCAGTCCAGATCGGTCTCCGCACCAAGCACCCACGGCCCGGTTTGGTAATTGTAGCCGAACGTACCGCCGGCGAGCCCGCCGGAGGTATTGAAGTTGCCGGTTGTGAAAGACAGAACGCTGGTAGGGTCCGTCGTGTGGCTGGTTTGCCCCCAGCCACCACCGCCATTCGCGCCGATATAGAAACCGGTCCAGCTGAAAGCCGGCGGCGGCGGCGGTGATTTGTAGATCGGCGCCGCCGCCAGGTCGGCGGCGGAAGCGGACTGAGCCAGCGCGACGCCGACACTTGCGACAGCGACAACGATAACGACCTTGCGCATGATGACACCCCAATCAATTCGACGCGCTTATCAAGCGTCCAGGTCGGACAATAAGCACAACTCCTGAGAACCTCAGCCATAAAAAATTACGTATTTTGTTGTTATCAGATCATGGTTGCGCGACGGCAACAAATCGCCACACCACGCTACCTGATTAGGATCAAGATACCAGCCAGAGGTATTGGGCGCCGAAGTCATCCGCCAAAGTTATCCACAGCCGCCCTCTCCCTTCCGGCCGCGCTCACACCCGCTTACCGCGATCCATCGAACAAACCCCGCTCAGTCCTCGACTAGCCGGAATCCGAGATTCGCGGGCGGAGTTCCGACCGCGCAGCCGCCGGCGCGCGCGTCGCGGACGAAATCGGTGACGTAGGTGCGATGGCGCCCCTCCACGACCCGCACGCCGCAATTCTTTGTTTCGGAAACTTCGCGATCCGCGGAGTCGAGCGCGATCCGCGCGAAGCAGGTATCGGTCCACTCCCAGACATTGCCGGCAACGTCGAGCAAGCCTTTTTCGTTGCCGCCGAAGCTGCCGATCGCGCGCGGCGCGGCGTCAACTTCTTCCTGCGCCTCGCGATCGTACTGGGCGAGCCAGCGCTTGGCCGGATCGGCATCGTCGAAATCCGGCCAGCCCTCGTCGCGAAAGCGGCTGCCGGCCGCGAACGCCCATTCGGCGTCGGTCGGCAGACGGAATCGCCGCCCGGACTTGCGCGACAGCCAGCCGGCATAGGCGTGGGCGTCCTGCCAGCTGACCCCGACCATCGGCCGGTTGGGCGGCGGCAGCGACGCTTTGTCGACCGCGGGGCAGCCGCCATCGTCGACGCAGCGCAGATATTCGTCGCGCGTCACCTGATGCGTCATGATCGTGACGCCGGCGGCGAGCTTGACCGCGACGACCGGCGCGTTGGCCGGTTTGTCGGCGCGGGTGTAGTCGCCGGCCGGCTTGTAGGTCACCGTGCCGGTTCGCAATTCGATCATGTCCGGCCCGGCGAAATTGCGCGTCGGCGGGGCGCGATGGGCGAGCCCGTAAGAAACCGGCGCGGCGAGAATCGCCGCCGCAGCGAGGGCCTTGAGTTTCAGGAGCAACATGGCTGCACCCAAGGATTACGCGGGCGGGCGGCTGACAAGAACCGGCCGCGCTCGCATCGATCAATTGACCGGGCGACCCGGCGTCGCCGGCGTCAAGAACCCTTGCGTGTTCGACTCAGGGATCGGTCCGGGCGCTTTGATCTGCGTCATCAGGTCGTCGTTCCATTTGCCTTCGACCTTGAAATGCGCCGTGGCGCCGAGTTCGACCGCCTCGATCAGATTGTGATTGACGTAGGCATAGATGCCGGGCTGCCGGAAGGTGTAGAGCGCCGCGCCCGCGGAGCCGCCGCGCACGAACCAGGTTTCAAGATCGGTCTGCGGCGCATTGGAGAATTTGCCGGTTTCCCAGACATAGTCGCCATGACCGCCGATCAGATGCGGACGCGTGTCGCGGTTGGCCTGGGAGTGAACGATGAGAACCGTTTCGCCGACTTTGGCGGTCATCGCGTTCTTGCCGGTCAGCGCGCCGACCCGCCCCTCGAACACGACGTGGGTCGGAATGAGCTTGCGCATCATCTCGATGGTGTCGGGAAAGGATTCGCCCGGCGAATCGTAGGTCTTGTACTTGCCGTCGGCGTCGCGCGGCACATAGAAATCGCTCTCGCCGACGTAATAGATGCGGTCGTAGCGCAGCGGCTTGCCGTGGCCGTCGGTGAGGCCGGCACGCGGCAGCACCATCACGGCGCCGTTCATGCCCGATACGACGTGCCACGGCGTCATGTCGCTCCCCGGCGCGCAGTGATAGACGAACACGCCCGGCCGCGTCGCCTTGAAGCGCAGCACGACCTGCTCGCCCGGATTGATCAAGGTCAGGCCCGCGCCGCCGAGCGCGCCGGTCGCAGCATGGAAGTCGATATTGTGCGGCATGGTGTTGGTGTCGGGATTGACCAAGGTGAGTTCGAGGTAATCGCCCTGGTGCACGACCATCATCGGGCCCGGGATCGAGCCGTTGTAGGTCATGGCGCGGAATTTGGTGCCCTTCTCGTCGATGACGATTTCCTTTTCCTGCACCACCAGGCGGAACTCGACGATCTTGGGCTTTTGCGTCGTCGCCTGCTCGTGCGGATGGACGAAAGGCGGTGCGACGACGTCGACTTTCACCCGTTCCAGCTCGGGTTCGGCCGCCCATGCGGGCACCGCCGTCATGACCGCCGTGGTCACCGCGGCGCCCACCAATGCATCTCTTCGCGTGATCATGACTGTTCTCCTCTTGGTGTCGCTGTTTGTTTACTGCGCCGGGACGCAATGTTTTTTGCGCTGCATCAAATTGCGCCGCGAATTGCCGCGGCGAAGTTGCGCCAGCGCAAAGAGCGGGCGCGCCGCGCGGCGATATCGTGCCGCTCATGCTGCATGGACGAGCAAAAATCGGGCGGCGGGCGCTGGTCGACGACGTGATGCAACGCTGGCCGGCGACGATTCGAATTTTCCTCGATTTCAGGATGGACTGCGTCGGCTGTCCGATCGGCTCGTTCCACACGATCGACGAGGCCTGCCGCGAGCACCGCATCGCGATCGACGGCTTCCTGGCGAAGCTGCGCGCGGCAGCGACGACCCGCCGCGAGCGCGCTGCGAACCCTAATCGCCGCCGCGGCGCTCGGCGACGCCGAACAGCTTATGCGGATCTCGGATGACGATCCGCCGCCGGCCGCCCGTCACCAGACCGCGCTCTTCCCAGGCGCTCAGCGTCCGGCTCACGGTGTGAAGGGTCGTGCCGGTCATCTCCGCGAGGTCCTGCCGCCCGATCGGAAAATCGATCTCGACGCCGTCTTCGGTCTTGCGGCCGGCTTGCCGCGCCAAGCGCAGCAGCGCATGGGCCAATCGCCGTTCGACGTCCTCGGTCGCCGCTTCGACGATGCGGGTGTGGGCGTCCTCGAGTCGTTTGCCGATGGTCTGCAACGCGTGGGTGGCGAGGCTCGGAAATTGGGCGATGAGCTGCGGCCAGGCCGTCGCCGGCCAGCTCAGCGCCACGCTCTCGTCGACCGCGATGGCGGTCGCCGGATAGGCGCTGGTGCCGATCGCCATCGCCACGCCGAACATCTCGCCCGGAGCGATATATCGCATCACGATCTGTTGGCCGTCGGGGGTCGTCTTCACGGCTTGCACGTGTCCGTGCAGCAGAAGGAAGAAAGCTTCCGCCGGCGCGCCTTGATCGAATAGGTGGGTGCTTTTCGGAAAACGCAGCGGTCGCGCCTGCAGCAAGATCGCATCGATGTCGGCGCCGCTCAGGCCCGCAAATAAGGGCAGACGCTCGACCAATGATCGGTCGACATTGGCCATGCCGCGTGTCTCCACCGACGACCCCAAACCGCGTCGAGACCAACTCCCCTCGTGGCGATCCGTCAAGCACCGCGATCGCACCCCCGGCCGCGGAATGCCGGCGAAAAACGCCCGCAATTTGCGTTGGGACAACGAGGCGGCTCCCCTGCGCCGTGTATGGCTTGTACGCGGCCCCGGTTGACCCCCGTCGGCCTCAGTCCTGCGCGACGTGAGGGGGAATCGGCGGACCATGAAAGATTAACCCGATAACAGGGAGCAGTCCGATGTCGCCAATCCCCCGTCTGCGCGCCTATGCGGGCCCTGCTCTCCTGTCCTACGGCTTTCGCCCGTTTTTCCTTATGGCGGCGTTCTATGCCGGAGCGGCGATCCTGGTTTGGCTGCCGATGTTCTACGGCGAGCTTTCCACCGCCTCGCTGTTTGCCCCGCGCGATTGGCACGTCCACGAAATGCTGTACGGCTATGTCGCTGCGGTGATCACCGGCTTTCTCTTGACCGCCATCCCGAACTGGACCGGCCGGTTGCCGATTCAAGGCGCGCCGCTTCTGGTTTTGATGGCTGTTTGGCTCGCCGGACGCGTGGCAGTCAGCCTTTCCACGTCGATCGGATGGATGGCCGCCGCCGCGATCGATTGCGCATTCCTCGTCCTGGTGACGGCCGCGGCGGCGCGCGAAGTTATGGCCGGGCGCAACTGGCGCAATCTGAAAGTGATCGCGATCGTCGCCGTCCTGGCCGCCGCCAATCTCGGCTTCCACCTGGAAGCGCATTTCCGCGGCGTCGCCGACTATTCGCTCCGGGCCGGGATCGGCGCCATCGTCATCCTGATCACGCTGGTCGGCGGCCGCATCGTGCCGAGCTTCACGCACAACTGGCTTGCCCGTGCCAAGCCGGGGCGCTTGCCGGCGCCGCTTGGGCGTTTCGACGTTGCGACGATCGCCGCCAGTGTCGGCGCGGTGGCGCTGTGGATCGCCATCCCCAGTGGGGTGGCAACGGCCATCGCCTTGGCATTGGCCGGCGTGTTGCAAGCCGCGCGGCTTGCGCGCTGGGCGGGCGACCGCGCCTTCGCCGAGCCCCTCGTCCTCATTCTCCATATCGCCTACGCGTTCATTGCCGCCGGTTTTCTGCTCACCGCCGCGGCCGCCGTCTTCTGGGTGGGGGAGAGCGCCGGCGTCCACGCCTGGGCGGTCGGCGCCGTCGGCACGATGACGCTTGCGGTGATGACGCGCGCGAGCCTCGGCCACACCGGCCATGCGCTCACCGCCTCGGCGCTGACCCGCGCCCTCTATCTCGCGGTCGTCATCGCGGCGCTCGCGCGCGTCGCCGCCGCCCTGGAGCCGCAGTGGAGCATGCCGCTTCTTCACGTTGCGGCGTTCGCGTGGGCGGTCGCGTTCCTCGGCTTCGCCGTCGGCTACGGGCCGATGCTGTGTCGGGCACGACAATGAGAACGACGCGACGCGCGGTCGATCCAGGCGACTAATCCAGGCGACGCTCGGCGTCGTCGGAATAATCCGCCACCAGCGCCGTGTCGATGATGCGGCGGCAAGCCATGAGATCGTCGAGCACGGCTTCGAGCTTGCGCCGGTCCTCGTCGGCGAGGCCCGGCGGAACGACCGGCGGCGGCGGCATCAGCGTCGGTTCGCGCCGCGTCGCCGCTGCTTGCGGGACGGCGCGATCCTCGCCGTGAGCCGACAGAAAGCTGAAAATCGAGGGCTGTGCTTGCGCCGCATCGTCCGGCGCGGCTTCCCGTGCTTCCGCCGTCGCAGCGTCGGCGCTGTCGGCGCCTTCGTCGGCGTCTTCCGGATCCGGCGGCGGCAGCGCGCTGTCGCCGCGCCAGGCCTTCTGCACGAAGGACACGCCTTCTTCCCGGAAAATGCGCTGCACGCCGCGGATGGTGTAGCCTTCGCCGTAGAGCAAATGCCGCACGCCGCGCAAGAGGTCGACGTCGTCCGGACGATAATAACGCCGGCCGCCGCCGCGCTTCATCGGCTTGATCTGCGCGAAGCGGCTTTCCCAGAAGCGCAGCACGTGCTGAGGAACGTTGATTTCCTCGGCCACCTCGCTGATGGTGCGAAACGCTTCCGGCGCCTTTTCCACTGGCAAAGTCTCCGGCGGATTATTCGGCTTCCGCGTCGGCCGTTTCTTCTTCGCCGTTGATGCGCTGTTTTAGGATCGCGGACGGCTTGAACACCATGACCCGGCGCGGCGAGATCGGCACCTCTTTACCGGTCTTGGGGTTGCGGCCGATGCGCTGGCCCTTCTTGCGCACGACGAACGAACCGAACGACGACAGCTTCACCGTCTCGCCACGTTCCAAACAGTCCGTAATTTCCTTGAGCACCAGTTCGACCAATGTGGCGGATTCGGTGCGTGACAGCCCGACCTTTTGATAGACCGCCTCACACAGATCCGCACGTGTGACCGTCTTTCCCGACATCGCCAGCCCCGAGCACGGCGATCGATCCCTTGTCGATCAACATATCGTGCTGAATTATCAACGATATTCGGTTGTGGGCGAAGGGTCAACGGGGCTTCGCGAGCGATTGCAGAAGTTCACCACCGCAGCAGCGCCGCCCCCCAGGTGAAGCCGCCGCCCATCGCCTCGAGCAGCAAGAGATCGCCGCGCTTGACCCGGCGGTCGGCGACGGCGTCGTTGAGCGCGAGCGGGATCGAGGCCGCCGAGGTATTGCCGTGGCGGTCGAGCGTGGTGACGATCTTCGCCGGCGGGATGCCGAGCCGGTGCGCCGAACCGTCGATGATGCGCTTGTTGGCCTGATGCGGAATGAACCAATCAACGTCGTCGACGCTATACCCGGTCTCCGCCAGGGCGTCCGTCACCACGTCGGTGATCATGGCCACGGCGTGGCGGAACACCTCGCGGCCTTCCATGCGCAGATGGCCGACCGTGCCGGTCGTCGACGGCCCGCCGTCGACATAAAGCTTCGACTTGTGCCGGCCGTCGGAGCGCAGCCGTACGGTGAGGATGCCGCGGTCCTCGCGCGTCCCCGGCTGGTCCTGGGCGTCAAGGACGACCGCGCCGGCGCCGTCGCCGAACAGGACGCAGGTACTGCGGTCGGTCCAGTCGAGCAGGCGCGAGAACGTCTCCGATCCGATCACCAGCGCGCGGGAGAAGCTGCCCGATTTGAGCAGCGCGTCGGCGGTCGCCAGCGCATAGACGAAGCCGCTGCACACCGCCTGCAGATCGAAGGCGGCGCCGTGGGTGATGCCGAGCTCGGCCTGGACCGCAACGGCGCTGGCCGGGAACGTATTGTCGGGCGTCGAGGTGGCAAGGACGATGAGATCGATCGACTGCGCATCGACATGCGCATGCGCGAGTGCGGCACGCGCGGCGTGGGTTGCCATCTGCGAGGTCGTTTCGCCCGGCGCGGCGATGCGGCGCTCATGGATGCCGGTGCGCTGCACGATCCATTCGTCGGAGGTGTCGACCTTGCGCGCGAGGTCTTCATTGGTGAGAACCTGGCTGGGCAGATATCCGCCGCAACCGAGGACGACCGAACGGCGCATGCTCACGAGGCGGCTCCGCCCAAAGCGTGGCGCGGCGCGGTGCCGTGGCGGCCGAGCGCCGCGGTGATCTTGGCCAACAGTTCGTCCTGCACCACGCCGTGGCCGATCTCGATCGCGGCGGCAAAACCTTCCGCGTCGGTGCCGCCGTGGCTCTTGATGACGATGCCGTTGAGGCCGAGGAACACGCCGCCATTGGCGCGGCGCGGATCCATGCGCGCGCGCACCCGCCGGAACGCCCCGCGCGCGAACAGATAGCCGAGCCGCGCGCTCAGCGACGAATTCATCGCGTCGCGCAGATATTGGCCGACCTGGCGCGCGGTGCCTTCGGCGGTCTTGAGCGCGATGTTGCCGGCAAAGCCTTCGGTGACGACGACGTCGACCTTGCCTTTGCCGATGTCGTCGCCTTCGACGAATCCTACGTAATCGAGATCGGGCAATTGCTCCTCACGCAAAATGCGGCCCGCTTCGCGGACCGGTTCCAGGCCTTTGACTTCTTCGACGCCGATGTTGAGCAGACCCACGGTCGGCCGCGCGATGCCGAACAGGATGCGCGCGGTCGCGGCCCCCATCACGGCGAGATCGACCAGATGTTCGGCATCCGCGCCGATCGAGGCGCCGACGTCAAGCACGATCGATTCGCCGCGCAAGGTCGGCCACAGCGCCGCGATCGCGGGCCGGTCGATCCCCGGCAGCATCTTGAGTTCGAACTTCGACATCACCATCAACGCCCCGGTATTGCCCGCCGACACCGCGAAATCGGCTTCGCGCTTCTTGACCGCCTCGATCGTCAGCCACATCGACGATTTCCAACGGCCATAGCGCAAGGCCTGGCTCGGTTTGTCTTCCATGCGCACCGCGACGTCGGTGTGGACCAGGCGCGAGACGGCCTCGAGCGCCGGGCGCGCGGACAAGAGCGGCGTCACCAGCGCGGCGTCGCCGAAAAAAGCAAATTCGCATTCGGGATGACGGGCCAAAGCGAGCTCGGCGCCGGCAACGACGACAGCGGGGCCATGGTCTCCCCCCATCGCGTCGAGAGCAATGCGGATCTTGTGCGACATTGACTGACCTTGCGGATCCTATGTCCGCAAGACGAGGAGAGGAGAACGGCGCCGACAATAGCGCGTCGCAATGCGGAAACAACTGCGATCAGCCTTCATGGCCACCCTTCTTGAGATCGGCGAGCGCGGCGAAAGGTCCCTGCTGCGGCGTAACGTCTTGCGGCGGCTGAAAAATCGCTCCCGCCTTGCGCGGATAGGGATCGAGCCCCAGGATCAGAAATTCGGTTGCGAGCGCGCCGAGATCGACCCGACCGCCGACCAGCGGCTCCGGCCCGTCGGCGCCCTCCTCGCCAAGCCCGTCGCGGGCTTCCGTTGATTCGCTAGGAGCCGCCACGAGCGGCTGCGGGGCGAACACCAGGTCGATCGTTTCATCCACCTCATTGACCAGCGGTTCGAGCGTCACGACGCAGCTCTGCCCTACGGTGGCAGAAACCCGGCCGACCACATGCAGACCGGCGCCCCGCCGGGTCACGTCGAAACTCGCCGTGAACCGCGGCAGATCGCGCAGGCCCGCCAGCTTCGCCACGGCGGCGCGGACCTCGGCATTGGCGGCGAGCTCGAAATGGCTGCCGGCCTCGGCGACGTCCTCGACGGCGACCGGAACGTGCCAGGCGGGGGATTGACGGTTCGCCTCGCGGCTTCTTGGGGTTTTGGGTTCATGGGACTTGGGTTCATGCATGGGCAAAAACCTTGGGATCGGGAAAATTCACCGTGCCGGCGGCAAGGGTGCCATCGTCCTCGGCATCCAGTTGCGTCGCCGCGGCGCGCACATAGCGCGCCAGCCGCGCCGCCCGATCGTCGGCGCCGGCGACCTCGAAGATATTGCGTGCGAGCGCCTTCTCAAGCTCCGCATCATCGGCCGCGGCGAGCGCGGCGCCGTAAGCGGCCTGGCGGCCGTAAAATGCCTCGCCGAAGCGGCGCATTTCCTTCGGCACTTTGAGGTCCCCGACCCCCATTTCGCGCAAATTGCTGTCGAGATCGCGGCAGAACAGGTCGAACAAGCCCTGGCCGAGACCGCGGGCTTTCCCCTTGCCCGCCGCGGCCGGTCCGCCACCGAGCCGGCGCAGGATGAGTACGAGATGGAGCACGATCAGCTCGAACCGGCCGTCCACGGTGTCGGCGACGCCGTAGGTCGCGTAAAATACCGGCAAACGCGCCTGCGCCACGATGGCGCCATAGAGCACGGCGATGGTGGCGTGGGCGGAACCACGCCGAAATGCGGCTAGGATCATAAGGTTAACTCATTATCTCCAACCGGCCGGAATGATACGGCCGGCGGTTACGGATTGCCAAAAATCCGCGTCGGGGGTACGGCAGGCGCCGGACGGACGCAAGGTGGGTGGGTATGCGGGACGATACTGTGCATAGGAAGGGCCGGCGCGCGGCGACCTATGGCCTTCTTGTCGCGCTCGCGCTCGGCCTCGGCGGCTGTTTCGGCGAAACCTTCCAGCGCGGCTACGTGCTGCCGGAGGGAGCGCTCGAGCAGATTCCGCTCGGCGCCTCGCAGGAGCAGGTGCTGATCGTGCTGGGCACGCCCTCGACCGTCGCCACGGTTTCCGGCGAGGCGTTCTACTACATCTCGCAACGGGCCGAGCGCAGCATCTCGTTCCTGCAGGCGAGCATCGTCGATCAGCGCGTGATCGCGATCTACTTCGATCGCAACCGGCGGGTCGAGCGGCTGGCGTCCTACGGCTACAAAGACGGCAAGGTGTTCGATTTCATCAGCCGCACCACGCCGACCGCGGGTTCCGACAACAACATCATCAGGGGCATCTTGAACTCGATCCAGAACAGCCGCTTCCAGCTGCCGCTGTGATCGACGGCGCGAGCAAGCGAAGGCGCGAAATCTCCTCTCGCGCTCTATTCGCTATTCGCCGCTCGCCATTCGCTCACCACGTATAGCGCAGCGTGCCGCTGCCGCTGTAAGTCTGCGAGCCGCTGGCGAACTCGCCGTCGAACTTCGCCTCGACCATCCAGTTCGGGGTGACGAACAGCTGGGCGCCGATCGAGGCCAGGGCCGAGTCCTGCGGGATCGGCGCGCCGTTGACCGTGAAGCTCGTGCCGGGCAGCGATTCGAATGCCGCGTCGAGCGAGGGGTTGGCGACGAAGTCGTGCGCCCAGGCGACGCGGCTGCGTACGATGAGCGGCAGGCCGTACAGCAGCGTCGGCGCGTCGAACCGCGCGCCCAGTTCGGTGCGCGTGTCGACCGCGTTCATGGCGTTGTAGCTCAGCCCCAGGCCGCCGCCGGTGACGTCGGCTTCGCTGTAGCTCGGCGTGTGGAAGTCCTGCACCTGCACCGCGCCGTAGGGCGTGACGCCGAGCACCACCGGCGGCAGCGGATGCGTCACGTAGCGGTAGCCGGTCTCGAACCGCGCGCCGAAGCTCTGCCCGGAAAAATTCGCCGTCAGCTGGTCGCCCAGCGGCGACCGGTTGGTGGTGAACCAGTTGTTGGTGAACGCCACCGCCCCGGCGAGATAGACAGGCCCGAGCCAGGTCACGCCATAACCGCCGGCCTGGAACGCGTCGCTCCTTCCGGTGCCGATCCCTTTGGCGAGATTCCAGTTGGTGCCGGCGCCGGCGAGCGAGAAGCCGAGCACCGTGCGCGGGTCGAGGTGATAGTCCATGCCGGCTGCGAAGCCGTAGGCGCCGGTGGTGACGGTGTTGGAACCGACCGCCGCATTGCCGCTCGTCGTGCTGGTGCCGCCATAGGCGCTGCCCCAGGAGCTCCAGCGCTGATCGAACGACGCCGGCGGCGGCGCCTTGAGGATCGAGGCGTAGGCGACCGCGATGTCCGGCGGCAGGCTCGTCTGCTGTTCCGGTGCGAAACCGGTCGCCTGCCCGCCGCCCGTCCCGACGCGGCCGATCAGGAACGGATCCAGCATCAGACCCAGAAACTGGTTGGTCAGCTGGAACGTGGCCTGCTCGGTGCCGGTCGCGACCTCGCCGGTGAGCTGGTTGAGCGCATCGAGCAGTGCCGGGCCGGAAAGGAGCCCCAGGTTCTGGAAGCCGGCCGGCGGCGTGTTGCCGGCGAGGATATAACTGTTGATCGCATTGGCGACGTTCTGCTCGTTGCCGGTGGCGCCCGCCGGCACCTGCAGCGTCTCGAACGAGTTCGCATAGGACAGATAGACGTCGTTGCCGTGGTAGCTCAGCGACGCGTCGTTGAGCCGCGTCGAGCCCTCGTAAACAATGGTCGGATCGAAGCTGCCGCTCACCGTGCCGGTCGAGGTCAGGATGGCGACCGTGGTGGCGCTGTAAGTGCCGAGATGCGGGGCAAGCTCGACCTCCGCGCTGTTGTTGATCGACACCGTGCCCGAACCATTGACGATCGTCTGCGAATGCTGGGTCGGCGTGAGCTCGATGCCGTAGGTGCTGCCGGCGTTGAAGGCGAGGCTGCCCGCGATCGTCAGCGTGCCGATGGTGCCGCCCGGCGCCAGGGTGCCGCCGCTCTCGATCGTCGCGCCGCCGACGAGCGTGCCGTGGCCTTGGAGCGTGCCGTAAACGTCGACCGGGTTGGTGACGGTCAGCGTCGCCGACGCATTGGCGGCGTCGCCCACTTCGAGCGCGGCGCCGCTGCCGACTTTGACATTGGTCGCGCTGTTACTGCCGTCGAGGATGACGATGCCGGAATTGACGTTGACCTGATTGATCGTACTGAAACCGTAGGCCGCACCGTAGGTGAAGGTGCCGGAGCCGAGATTGAAGTTGATGACGTCTTGCGTGCCGCTGCCGACGATGTTGCCGGCGATGGTGCCGCCGGAAATGTCGAGCTGGTCGGCATAGGCCGAGAGCTTGATCGCGCCGGAAATCAGCCCGCCAGTCTGGTTGATGGTGATGGCGTTGTTGGCGCCGCTCACATCGATGGCGACACCGCCGCTGCCGGAAATGGTGCCGGAATTGACGATGGCGCCGAGGAAGGTCGAAACGTTGGAACCGACGACGATGCCGGTCTTGGCGGCGATCAGGCCGGCATTGCTGATGCCGCCGGTGAAGGTCGAGACGTAATTAAGCTTGGGAATATCAATGGCGATGCCGATGGCGCCCGCCGTGATCGTGCCGGAATTGCTGATGCCGCCGCCGAAGCTCGAGACATTCTCCAGGGCGATGCCGGTGGCAACGGCGGAAATCCTGCCGGCATTGCTGATGCCGCCGGAAAAGGCGCCGACGCCGTAGACCGCAATGCCGGTATGCGCGGAGATCGTGCCGCTATTGGTGATGCCGCCGGTGAAGGTCGTCACGGTGCCGACGTAAATGCCGGCGCCCGAGGTACTAGCGGCCGAGATCGTGCCCGAGTTGCTGATGCCGCCGAGGAAGGTCGAGACGCTATAGATTTCAATGCCGACATCGCCCGCCGAGATCGTGCCGCTGTTGGTGATGCCGCCGCTGAAGATCGAGACGCCGTTGACATAAATGCCGACATCGCCCGCCGAGATGGTGCCGGAGTTGCTGATGCCGCCGAGGAAGGTCGTGACGTTGGCGACCAAAATACCCTCATAGCCCGCCGAGATCGTGCCGGCATTGACGATGCCGCCGCCAGCGCTTGAGCTGCCGAACCGGGCGACGCTGGTGACGGCAATGCCCCATTTGCCCAAGATCGAGCCGCCCGCACTGTTGACGATCGGGCCGGAGAAGATCGACCCGCCATAGACCCAAATGCCGTCCTGGCCCGCCGAGATCGTGCCGCTGTTGGTGATGCCGCCAGAGAAGGTCGAGACATTGTCGACGAAGATGCCGTTGCCAAGCGTGCCGCTGGCGGAAATCGTGCCGCTGTTGGTGATGCCGCCGCCGGTGCTGGTCGTGCCGAATTGGGTGACCTGACTGATGAAAATGCCGTTCCCGCCTGCCGCGATCGTGCCGGCATTGGTGATACCGCCGATGAACGTCGAGACCGTTTGAACAAAGATGCCGTCATTCTGGGCCGTGATCGTGCCGCCATTGCTGACGCTGCCCAAGAAGCTCGTCATCCCACCGGCGCCGATGCCGGTCCCGGCCACCGAGATCGTGCCGGCATTGACGATGCTGCCGAGAAAGGTCGGAATCACGCTGGCGCTGATGCCGTCCTCGCCCGCCGAGATCGTGCCGCTGTTGGTGATGCCGCCCGAGAATATCGTCGTGTAATTGACACGAATGCCGCTGGCGCCGGCGCCCGCCAAGATCGTGCCTGAGTTGCTGATGCCGCCGGAGAAGGTCGAGACGCGGCTGACGAGGACGCCGGTGCCCGTGGTCGCCGAAATCCTGCCGGCATTGCTGATGCCGCCCGTAAAGGTCGAACCGGTGATCGAGACGGCCGCGCCGGTCGCGGCGGTGATCTGGCTCGCGCTGTCGATCAGGATGCCGTGGCTCGTCGCCAGGATATTGCCCGTTTCGATGATGGCGCCGATGATGGTTGAGCCGGCGATGGCGATGGCGGTCTTGGCGGAGATCGTGCCGGCATTGGAAATATTGCCGGTGAAGGTCGAGACGCCGGAGACAGAAATGCCGGCACCGCCCGCCGAGATCGTGCCGGCGTTGCTGATGCCGCCGGAGAACGCCGAGACGTTGTTGACGGCGATACCGGCGCCGTAGGTACCCGCCGAGATCATGCCGCTGTTGGTGATGCCGCCGAGGAAGGTGGTGACGTTTTCGACTTGAATGCCGTACTCGGTCGTCGCCGTGAGGGTGCCGGCGTTGACGATGCCGCCGCCGGCGCTGCTGGAGCCGAACTGGGCGACGCTTCTGACGACAATGCCATAGTTGCCTGAAATCGAGCCGCCCGTGCTGTTGACGACGGGGCCGGAGAAGGTCGACCCGCCGGAAACGTAAATGCCGTCGCCGCCCGCCGAAATGGTGCCGGAGTTGCTGATGCCGCCCATGAAGGTCGAGACGTTGGCGACCCAAATGCCCTCATTGCCCGCCGAGATCGTGCCGGCGTTGACGATGCCGCCGCCGGCGCTGGAGCTGCCGAACTGGGCGATGCTGGTCACCGCAATGCCGCGTTGGCCGGAAATCGCTCCGCCCGCGCTGTTGACGACGGGGCCGGAGAAGATCGACCCGCCATAGACCCGAATGCCGTATTCGCCCGCCGAGATGGTGCCGGCGTTGGTGATGCCGCCGGAGAACGTGGTGACGCCCGCGACAGAGATGCCGGTGCCCGGCGACGACAGCAGGCCGGCGCTCGAAATGCCGCCGGAAAAGCTTGGCCCGGTGACCGAGATGGCGGCGCCGACCGCGGCGGCGATGGTGCTGGCGTTGTCGATCGAAATGCCGCCGACGAGCGTGCCGGAATCGGTGATCGAGCCGGTGATGGTCGAGCCCTTCACGACGATGCCGGCAGAGGTGATGGTGCCGGTATTGCCGACATTGCCGGTGAAGGTCTGACCGGTGACGCACAGCCCGGCGGTCTTGCCGCTGTTGGTGTAGGCGCCGGTGACGTTGTGGCAACTCGCCCCGAATGCCAGGTACACGTCGTCGGCGCTGTAGCTGATCGTGCCGACCAGGCCGCCGACGGTGACGGTCGTATTACTGAAGGTGTTGGTGCCGCCCAGCCCGCCGCCGGTGTCGACCATGAGCGTATAGGTCGTGTTGGCCGTCGCCGTCGAGCCGGCCGCGATGACGAGGGTGGCGCCGCCGAGCGTCGCCGTGCCGGTCGTGCCGCTGATCGAGGTTTCGCTGGCGGACGTGCCATTGATGGCGTCGAGATAATCCGCGCCCGAGGCGAACGTCACGCTGCCGACGACGCTCAGCGCGCCGCCGGCGGTGCCGGGCACGCCCGGCGCCAAAATGCCGCCGCTCGAGATGTTGACGCCGACGGACGACACGATGGTGCCGCTGCCGGCGAGCGTGCCGCCGCCGCTGACGGTCAAGCCGCCGCCGAATGTGGGGCTGGGCGTGCCCGGCTCCAAGACACCGCTGCCGGTGACGTTCCAGGCCTGCGTCGCGGTGCCGCCGACCGTCCAGGTGCCGCTCGCGACCTCGAGCGTATTAAACTGATAATACTGATACGCGCTCGTCGTGCCGACATTGGCGAGATTGAACGAACCGTTGCCGGTCCCGCCGAGCGCAAAGGTGTCGTTGCTGTTGTTGCCGACGACGTGGCCGGTGATGCTGGAGGTGGGCCCCACCTCGAAGGTGACGTTGTTGGCGCCGATATTGACCGCCGTGCCGCCGGTGCCGGTAATGGTGCCGGAATTGAACACCACGCCGTTGATAAAGCTTTGCACGGCGGAGGTAACAACAATGCCGGTCTTGGCGACGATGGTGCCGGTGTTGGTGATGCCGCCGGAGAAGGTCGAGATGGTCACGGAGGCGCTGTTGCCGTTAGCGCCGCCGCCGGCGGCGGTGCCGCCGACGAAAATGCCTTTGCCGGCCGCGGTGATCAGGCCGGCATTGCTGATGCCGCCGGAGAAGGTCGAGATCGTCACGGATGCGGTGTTGTCAGCGCCGCCGCCGACACTGGCATTGCCGCCGACCCAGATGCCGGTGCCGCCCGCGGAAATCGTCCCGGCATTGGTAATGCCGCCGCCGAAGGTCGAGATCGTCACGGAGGTGTTGTTGCTAATGCCGCCGCTGACAGTGGCATCGCCGCCGACCCAGACGCCGGCGACGCCCGCTGAAATCGTCCCGGCGTTGGAAATGCCGCCAGCGAAAGTCGAGATCGTTACGGACTCTGTGTTGTGATTGTAGGCGCCGGCACTGGCATTGCCGCCGACCCAGATGCCGGCGACGCCCGCTGAAATCGTCCCGGCGTTGGAAATGCCGCCGGCGAAGGTCGAGATCGTCACGGAAACAGCAACGTTTCCGGCGTTGAAGGGAAAGGCACTGCCGCCGACCCAGATGCCGGCGACGCCCGCCGAGATGGTGCCGGCGTTGGTGATGCCGCCGGCGAAGGTCGAGATCGTCGCGGATGTATTGGTGGCACTGCCACCGACCAAGATGCCCGAACCCCAGATGCCCGAACCGCGCGCCGAGATCGTCCCTGTGTTGGTGATGCCGCCGGAGAAGGTCGTCGCGTCGCTGAGGTAAATGCCGGCGGTGAAACCCGAGATCGAGCCGCCATTGGTGATGCCACCCGTAAAGGTCGGGGCAAAGATCAACATGGCCGAGGCGTCGGATTCGGTGATGCTGCTCGTGCCGTTGAGCGAGATGCCGCCGAGAATCGTGCCGTCGCTGTAGATCTGGCCCACGAGCGTGCCGCCGGTGAACTTGATCCCGTCGGGACTGACCGTCCCCACAAAAAAATTGTCGATATTGCCGGTGACGGTGGTGGTGACGCAGAGGCCGGTGACGGGATAAGGTCCCGAATAGCCGCCCGCGCCAACCGACGTGCACGTCGTGGCAAACGCCACCGGCGCGCCGCCGCCGATCAGCAACGCTGCAATCGAGCTCGAGGCCAAAAGCAGCCTTACCCGGCCGCTGTGGCCCGGTCCGTGTCCCGCCATACTGAAAGAGCCCCCGCACCCGCCAGATTCCGTTAACCGGATGTTTTTCCTTATGCCCGCGGCATTTCCCTTTACGACGGGGGCAATGGTCCCACCTTACCTTCATGCCGGCGGCGATGGCAATTCGGGTCGCGCCCGAATCCTGTGCGTTGACAGGGTCTTCTGCGACTTTCTTGGCTAGGCCATGAACCCATAAATGGGATTCCCATTTTTAGCGAACAGTGATTCAACCTTGCAAGCGATGGAGGGTTGGATGGCTCGTTTCGATCGGACGGACTTCGAGTGGTCTGTGATAGCGCCGTTGTTGCCGAACAAGGTGCGTGGCGTTGCGCGGGTGGACGATCGGCGGGTTTTGAACGGGATTTTCTGGCGCTTGCGCACTGGCGCCCCCTGGGCG
>Ga0326728_10007299_pt1 | contig 28636 bp, 41 predicted proteins | sample MB3enrmetagenome_FD_207602 | JGI IMG/M metagenome (GOLD analysis project Ga0326728, IMG submission 207602) | Lab enriched peat soil microbial communities from McLean, Ithaca, NY, United States - MB31MN | ecosystem: Environmental > Terrestrial > Soil > Wetlands > Peat | place: USA: New York... | reverse complement strand
ACTGTGCCGGATTTTGATGCCGCTCCCGTTTTTGTAACAGCACCCGTCTTCGAAGCTGATCCGCTTTTAGCGACGCCGGTGGCCGGACTGGAAACGCCCGTGTCCGGAGTATATTGTATCTGAACAAATACCCCATAACAATAATTGGTTGAACCGCTGCCGGAAGTCTGTTGTACTGACCCGTTTGTTGCTAATAATTTCGCCCATGTATTATATGAGGAACCAAGTGTCTGCCAGCCGCTATTATAGGAGGCTTTATTGCCGCCAGAATTTACTGCTAAAGATTGACCCGCAAAGGAAAATTGAACGGTATCCGAACACTGAACTATCATTGTAAGAAGTATTTTGGTAGGCGTGCCGCCAGGCGAATCAGATGTAAGTTTTGTCAAGGTGGTCGTGTTTCCCTGAATAGGATTGGAATATGTCGTCAGATCATTATCTATACATAAGTTTGGCGAACGTCCGGAATAAGGACTATCCGTTGCCTGATCGAAAACCCAACTAAAAATATTGTCTGACGCTGCCGGATGATTATGGCTTCCAGTGCTCACGGCGATGGTATCGGAAACAGATATTCCATCATTTACGGCAATCGTGTCTACAACGGCGGTGGCATCATTAATAGTCAGGCCATCATTTATCAGCAGATCTATAGCCATCTGTCTTGTTAAACGCGATGGCACGGTGAATACAGCCATGCCTTCATAACCGGCCAATTGATTGCCCGGCTGCCCGGTATAAATCGTGCAGATTGATGTAATCCGAAGACCATCGCAATAAATATCGGTTATTTGATTAACCGGATGCGCGGCGATCAAATAGACAAATAAAGATAATGCTTCCCATACGGCTGCGCCTTGATTGTGCGTAGTGGCTGTGGTGCCATTATAACCGCGCGTGCAGCCGGTTAGAACTGTGCCGGTATTGCCGGTATAGGAAATCTGTTCAGTATCGCAACCAACCACACCGCTTGCCGGGAAATATGAAGCATCGGACAATTCAATGCTGGTTTGAGAGGCGTCAATGTCGGCGACAAGATTATTGACATCCCCGCATACAATCGCGTTGCAGGGAACGCTTTTGATATTGCCGTAAATGATGTTTGCCATCTTGCCGTATTCGTCAGGATCGGCGTCCGGATAATTGTCGGCATAAATGATTTTATCCGATCCTATTTTCTTATTATTGTATTTTTCGAAGATGCCCCGAATCGTCAGCGTGCAGGTATACTCATCATACTTAATCGGAGAGACAATGATGCCTTTAAAAATCAATTGTTTCTCGCTGTATTGAAGCGGCGCAAACCACTGATAAAGATACACTGTCACGTTTTCGGGCGGATCGGTCGGAGAAAAATTATCGGAAAAACGCGGATTGTTTGTATTGACAATCGTCAGCTGCAGATCGGCGGTTTCGATGGTTCCCAAAATCCCGTTTCCTGGAGTCTGGACAATATTGGTATCGATGAACCCCCATGTTTTTATTAAATTCAAATGAGCCGGACCACCTGCAGGTGAAATATCCCTGTCCGAAGCATAAACCGGAACGTCAAATCCGAAGGTCACTAAATTAATAGGTTTAGGACCCTGGTCTCGTTTATTTCTCTCAACGTTAAAATTATAAGTGCCGTCGAGTACGAGTTTCTTCGGTTTAATATTCTGCGACGGCCTCTTGGGTGCAGGCCGTCGTGTAGTCGGAGGTTGCCGCATTAAATTATCCTTTTACAGTTCTCTGAAAACGATGCCAAAAGCCCAGTTTGTCAATGTCGCCGGTGCCACAGGCAAGAAGAGACTGAAGCAACTCGCGATGCCGGGCGGAAGAACTATTTTTTCTTCAGGATTCGGAACCCAAAGCCAGCCATTGAGGACATTGAAAGCATCTTCCCAAATTATCGATTTGGCTCCGGCTCCCTCGGCAGAGGCATTGATGCCGCATTTTCCTGCCGCGATTGCTCCGCCTACGCCGGAGATTCCTGAAGCCAGATCGGTAAATTTTGTTTTTGCCGGTGTAGCGGTTACTACGGTCGGAAAAGCTGTAACCTGAGTAACCAATTGAACGCGCTGCTGTGCGCTCGTATTATTTGCGCTCTGCGCCACCCACGCGCGAAGAATTTCAAAGCCTATTGTCGCGCTTGGCATAAGGCTTGCCAGTGTCACCGGCTGATTCGCCAGCGTGATTCCACCTGCCGATATTACATATTCCCTCATCTTCTTTTCCCTCCGGATTTATTTTTTTAAGCTTTTAATGTAGCCAGAACGGCTTCTATTTTCGCCGTCGCCTGGGCCTGCGCATCCGCTGCTGCTATCTGCCCGTTGAATAATGCCAGTACGAGTTGGTTCAGATCTCCGACATGCTGCTGCAGTAATTTATATAATGCCATTTCATTCATCTTAAATTTCCTCCCTTAATTGAATCGTTCCCGAATACAAAAAACCGTTTGCATTTTCACCTGTCGCCTGCAGCGGGTTTTGCGTGTTTATCAGACGGACGGTATGATTTACGCCGCTTTCATCGGTCATCTGAAATGTGTTGAGTGGTCCGACTGCTATTGTTTTTAGCCAGTTTTCAAAGCTGGTAAAATCCGTGGCCGGCAATTTCTCATAAACAAGATTATAAAGTTTTTCGGCTATGCCTTTATTGTAGGCATAAAGTTGTCCGCCGTCTGTCATGTCGGTCGGGACATTCACCTGAACCGGATCGGAAATAGGGAATTTCCGGCCTTTAGAAAAAGTAAAAGTATTAACTCCTAGTGTGAAAATGACATTGGCCATGATCTATCCTGTTACCTTCAAGAATTGAGTTTCCGCAATTCCGGAACAATAATATTACGTGTAATTGAACGCCAATCTGCCGCGCTCTGCGGTGCTGCATTGGCCGGTATATTAATATTTAAATTACCAATACTCACACTCCGGCTGCCGCCATTATTTTCTGATGCAGTAATAACTTTTTCACCTTGATGCAATTGATACAAACCGGTGCGCGGCACATAATCCGTGCCGGAGGCGTATGAACCGAGAGCCAGACCGGCATTGAGATTTAAACCTGAATCCAGATTTAAACTGCTGTCATAAGGATTAGTCGGGAGGCTCGGAATAACCGATGCCCCACCGCTTGCTGCGATCACAATCGGTTCATTGGCCAGCGTATGAAGTAGTTGAATTCTGGAAATGATGCTGTCTACAACACTGGAGACATGATCCACTCCAGTCAGTTCGACCGTCTTCTGCATATTTTTTATCTGATCCGATAAATCTAAAATCGTGGCTTTAAGTTTATCCATCTCATTCTGGGCATCGGTCATAGATTGCTGAAGCGTCTGTGCCCAAAGTTGATCCGTCGTAATTTGCTGCTGCTTCGCGTCCGCCAGAGATACTAAATCCTGCTGTTGTATGGCATAGGCTCGATTGAGATCTGAACTCGCGTCTTCGGCCACTTTTGCCGCAGAAATAATATCCTGTTGTGATTCTCCGCCGAATAAATCTTTGGCTCCGGAAATGCCTTTCTGAAATTGCTGCTGCAGGTCGACGACGGCCTGTTTATACTTCTCCAACGCATTATATTGATCCTGCCCGGTCATGGTATTTGTAATATCCATGAACTGCTGATTAAGAGCCGACCGGGCGGAATCATACGTCTGCTGCGGCGACATATTTTTATTAGTTCCATTGACCAATGCCAATTGAGCCGCCGTTGATGTTTGATTATCCTTATATTGCTTCTGGAGTGCTGTTAATTCCGCCAGATGCTGTTTTTCGTCTGCGAGATTTTTATCCATCATCGCTTTTAGCGAATCATAATATTTCTGATAATCCGCCAGGCGTGAGGTCAGATTTTTGATATCCGCCTGCGCGGTAGAAATAGAAAGCACAGTGCGCTGCTGCATTAATGAGATTGCCTTATTGGCCGTTTGCGCATCCAACTCCTGCATTTTTTGCGCGGTGAACGCGGCATCGGATATCTTGTCTCTATCTGCTTTAGAACGCGCGGCGGCTTCCGCATCGATCTCCGCTTTCATCCTTGTATAGTATTCGGCATTAAGCGCCTCTTGCCTTACCAGTGAATCACAGGCAATTTTATAGTCATCATCTCCAGCGGCTTTCCGAAGTTCCGATATAACTTTAATATTGGCTTCCTGAGAGGTTAAGTAATCTTTGTCCAGGGCCTTCATGGTTTCAACATCGGCTTTTTTCTGCGCCATGAGAGTCTGTGCGGCGCGCAATTCCGCTTCCGCGCTGCTGGGCTGCGTTGGTACAACAGCGTGAACAATATTATAATTATCTCCCGTCTCTGACAGATCCTCTTTTGATAATCCCGCGAGCCTTTCAAAATAATTATCCATCGGTTCGGTGGAAAGAGTTGTGAAAGTAGATTTTAATGCCTGCAGCAATTTACCTGCGCTTTCTGCTGCGGCATCCATTCCGCTTTTAGTCTTCTGTAATCTTTCCGCCTCATTTTCTTCAAGCGGCCCGATTTTCGCGATCTGATTCTGGTAATTTTCCCAGGCAAATGACAGGAGATTAACATTAGGCACGCCGTCCGCGATTGCCTGATTTATAAGGGTCATCTGTTCTTTAGTGACCAGTCCGTATTGCTTCAATCCGCGCGGCATATTGGTGCTGATTGCGTTTACGATGGTATCAAATGTCTGATTGACATCTTCGCCGCTTTCACGCGCCGCCTGCCGCGCCATTTCGGCCATCTGCTGCGTCTGTTCAGCGGTAAAATCAAGAAGGTTGGCTTTAACAGCTTTTTGCATCAATTGACTATCGGTAATGGTGCCGTCCGTGGCGCGTTTTAAATTGGCGAGAATATCATCCGCAGCCTGATCGGAAGAGTCGGTCAACGTCTTAAATGTGTCTTCCGCCTGCATGGCTTTTACGCCTTTCTCCATGTAATCCATAGCCGTTTGCACAGCCATATAAGCGGTAGCCGCTTTAGCCATCATATCAACATAAGTGTTTTTTAATGTCTCCATCGGCCCGACAGTATTTTTTGTAGATGAACTGACTTTGTTCATCGCGTCTTCGGTGTTCTTGCCGAACTGTTGCATGGTGACAGAGCCGTCATCATTGACGGTTAATTGCACGCTTATTGTATTTTGATTAGCCATTTTTTACTTCCACCATATAAACCGGTCTGGGTTGTTTCCTTTCACTTTCTTCAATAACATCTTCCAACATGCCCAGGTCTTCCCACTCCTCAACGCTTAAATCATTTTTGCCGAATGGATATCCGGCCTTTTTCAATGAGCGAATATGCAGCATCTTGTGAGTATATTCGCTTAACTCAAAACTCCGTTTCTGCTCGCAGCGGGCGCAAACCGATTCCAGAATGTCGCCGAATTCGTTTGCGCATTTAGCCTGCTGAAACTCGCCGCAAAGTCCTTCGCGGATCGCTTCCAGATCCGCTAGGTAGGGTTTTCCTCCTCTTCAACCTCGCTTATAGTTAAAGCATTTTCAAAGACATGCATTGCAAGTCTCTCAATGACATCCGGTGCAAATTTTTTAACAATTTCTTTCCATTCTGCATCGTAGATGGGAGATTGCGGGCTGGAGGATATCGGAGTCTTTTTATTTCTTCCAAATTCACCATCAGTAATGCCTGTCAGAATATTGTAGCCCCATTTCTGGCGAGTTTCGCCATATGCCGATTCTACTTTTTTGCCTTTTCGTGTAATCAGGGCATTTGAATATATAACTCGTTCATCCGGTGTCGGAAGACGATATTCCAGTGTAATCTTTCCGCCTGCTATGTTGTCCGTGAATGTCACTTTGCAGGGTTCATCCGATAAAATTCTCATAATGTTTTCTCCTTCGTTTTTTTATGTAGGGCGCGATCCCCTGATCGCGCCGGTTGTTTGTGTATTCAGTTAACAGCCCTACCTTTTATCCCGCGTATGTGGTTTGTTTGTTCTTCACTCTCACAATAACGCTGCCGTAGGTGCTGTCTTCAAGCACCTGTATGTCTCCGGCTTCCGCCAGCCGCTTCCCGTTGAGCGATATCGGCGATGTCAAAACGCCGACTTTCGGGAAAATAATTTCGACCTGATAATTATTGGTGGCATCATAGAGCGCGCCCTGAGCCAGAATGTAAATACCGAAAGTGTCGTTGTCGGAGATGTGCTGTTGTAAAATGAAATCGCGGAATTGTTTATCGCATTTTATTTTTTGAGTACGGCCATCACGCAGTGCACGGCCCGCATATGCCCCGCCAGCACCGGGGACAAACTCAACTTTTAAATTATTCTGGAACGTCCATTCCAAAGTTTTGATTTCCGACTGCACTGGTCTGCCGCCGACGAAGGTGGTTCCGTTCCATCCGCCGCCCATAATCAATGACATTTGGGCGATTCTCAAAGGATCCTCGGTGATACGGGCCGGAAATGACATCCAGCCTGCTTCAGTCGTGATATATATAATTTTATAATTAACAGGTGAGGCTGTGCCGCCGGGAGATGTAATTGTTATAACTGCCGGTGATGCGCCGGATACGGCTGAATAGGCAACTTCTGTATAGACGCCCGTCCCCAGGAGATCAACTTTGATTTGCTGGACATTAGCCAACCTAGTTGCTGCATCAGATCCATTCACACCATTGGCTGCCAGGGTCAAGGATGTCGCATTCCCTGCCGCACTGACAGTTTCGGAAACAATATTATCCGTCTTTTTGCCGGTGCCTTTAAGAGTAGCGGCGATTTTACACCAAGTGCCTGCGGCAAATGTTGCGATCACCTGATCAACAAACATGGAGGCAAATCGTCTTTTCAAGACGGTCAATCCATATCTTTGCGCCGCTGTGAATGATGGGACGGAGCGGCTTATATCCACATCTCCGCTAATCGGTGTAATGGTATGCTGATAACCAATGCCTGCCGCTGCGGATGATCTCTGGCCTAAAGCATATGCCAGCAAAAATGCAAAATGCTGAGGCTGAGCTTTCGAAAAAGTGAAAGTCCCTTTGGCAAGCATACCGTCATCATAAATGGTGTCCGGCTCTTCATGCCCGGTCGCCTGGTCGGCATTGTTTTCCCGTTGAGGGTCAATGTCAAGAATATCAGTGATGTCACTCAATAGACATGTGTCCAGGGTTTGTTCTATATTGATAACCGTTTCTTGTGCATTTGCCGAAACAACCATTAAATTATTGGTCGCCATGAAACTTCGCATAATATTTATCCTCCTTTTACAATGGATATTTTATTGTTTATTCAGTGGCCGCCGCTTCCGATCCTTCAGGCATCGCCTCAAATTTGTCCGCATATTCCGCTGGGACGGCTTCATATATTCTTTCCTGGATGAATTCTTTACCGGCGTCGGGTCCATCAACTATCTGAAAATTTTCACTGCTTGCTTTTAATCTATATCGTGATTGTGCCATCTTCTCCTCCTCCTAACGTCTTTTATATTTGAACTGTTTCAATCGCGCACAGCCGCATCTCCGCATAATGGCAGAGCACATTGCCGAACATGCGATTCTCGTTGATATCCAGTTGAATTCCGTCTACATTATTCATCGGTCCCCATTGAGGCATTGTGGTTTGACATGTATCATTTAATGTATCCTTATCGCGGAAAGCGGCCTCAACATCTTCCAGATGAAGATCAAAAATATTTCCTGTACCCTCGCTATCATTCAATCCTCTAAAAAACCGGATAACGAAGATATGCGCTTTTTCATATTCGCCCAGTGTGATCTGATTTTTCGGGCATTTTTCGCGGGTGAACATGCAGCCGTTAATCCGATTATTGGTATCCTGAAAAAGAGCCAAAAATTTATTCCAATCCCTGCTGAAACGCTCATAATCATGCACCACGCCGATATCCGGAACGTCGGAAAGAATAACCTTGATCTGTGCTTTTATATCTGCCAGTGGCATCAATTCACCGCCTTAACGATATCCGCAGGGATCATCTCCAGGATGCGGATGATCGCCTGTTCATTTTCCGAAAATCCTTTTTCAAACATCTTGACGCCTAACCGCGAACTTCTGGACATAATAGTGGCAATGGCATAAGCAACCGATTTTGCCTTTTTACCTTCCAGACCCAGTTTCTTTTCCACCCAAAATTGAATGGGCGCAATCGGCGGAAAATGCGGGCCGGAACCCATCTCCACAGGTTCGCCATACACACACGGCGTGCCTAGAATACCAACGACAGGTTGCCCATAAGTTACCTTTTGAAATATTGTATCGCGTAAATGAATCGGCCCCGCGCCAACGGGCGTTTGCGTTTTAACCGCAGCTTCCAATAGCAGCAATGCTTCGGTGACCCGGCTGACCTGGGCATTCTGTGAAGCCTCCGGATATTTCGCCGTCAATGCTTTCAGCGCGTCTAAATTTACGATTGTCTTAACGTCCATTATCTAAACTTCCTCGGATGCGTCAGAGAATCCGACCGCCAACTCGGTTTTGGCTGTACTGCCCTCGATGCACTGGCCGGAACAACCTGGCCTTCCTGAATTCCCAGGTGATTAAAATATTGCTGCCGATAGGTTTTTGCCCTGGCCGCATAATCCGATGATTTGCTCTTGTGATCCACGGAATCCGCCTTGATCGTGCTATCCTGATCCTGTGAATAATATGTGGCCAGCATGTCGCAGAATCCAGCCGCTGACAGCATCTGCACGGCTTCTGCATCAGCGACCGGAATCGTGCATTGCGTGTCATCGCATAGATGGAGCGTGGTATAAGTAATTCGCAGTGTTTCAGTCACAGCGGGTTGATCTTCCAGTAATCTGATCACCTTTCCGGATGGTTTCAGATAAATCATCCAGGCATCATCTGTGAGAATATTTGAATTATCATAGAGATCATCCGTGATCGGATATTCGATTTTTTTAACGGTCGAAAAACCTTCGATCCATGATTCAAGCAGATCCAGGGCATAATCATATCCGCCGTTGCCGGTCTCATCTTCAGCAATCTCCCGAATCCTATCAAGAGAATAACGCTTAACCGCTTTGTTGATCGCCTGTATCTTTTCGGCTTCACCCAGCGGAAGATCTCCGCCGACCAGGCTACCGATGGCCGCGATATAATCCGCTAAGGTAGTGAGGGTGCTCGCAGCGGCTACCGGCAGGAGAGCATCCAATTCCAATATCTCACCGGCTGAATCTGTCACCTTGCATAAAATTGCGTAAAAGGAACCGCTTGCGCCGCCTTTAATCCAGACATTAACAGCAGTATTTGTATTGGATTGTTGAGTGGAATCTGTCAGTGTGGCCGTTACATCGATTCCCTTCGAATCTTTAGCCGTAACGACTGCCTGCGCTATTGTCGTTGCTGTCAGCCATTGAGCAAAATCAAACTCTATGAAATATTGGTCTCCCGGCTTTTTCGCACCTAATTTAATCATCTGATAATCCTTTACAAATACAATTCAAAATCGGCGGGCGTCACCAAAGCCGCCCCGTCCGTGGAGCGGACATATAATCGAAAATCTTTGCACACCAGACAATGAAGATACTCATTGAGTCCGCCCTTATTGACACGGATAAAACCACGGCAGAATCGCCGCACCATTTCCACGCCGACAACATCATGGTGCGGCATGTCAGGTTTATTGGGAATCAGGGAAAACCGGACACACTCTGCAAGATCGCCGCCTTCAGTAATGATAGTGCCGTCCGGATTTTCCGCTTCCCATCTATAATTATCTTTGGGATCCATTTTAAATCTCGTCGTATGCCAATGTTAAAGTTTCCGCTGAGAGAGCGCCGTTTGATGCCGTACTGGCAACGGTCATCTGTAATTCAATCAGATCGCCGATGAAATTACCGTTGCTTGCGGGAAGCCACGGACCGGTGTCCGTTGTGCATCCGCTGAGCGGAGCTGCTGATGTATAACCAAACAGATCAGATCCGCCGCTTTGAGCCGTGATGTAATTCGCCGCCCATGTGGTACCGAGGTTCTTCACGGTCACCCCGATTCCGGTCCCGAAAGAATTTGCGCCGTCTGCATACCAGCGAAGATTGGAAACATTGGTATTGGGCGCGACTGTCATTTTAGCCCGCAGTTTCTTGGTGTAACTATATGCAGTTCCTGATCCGGGTACGACGATAGGATTATTCCCGTCGACCGTCGCATTATCCGCTACCTTGAATCGTACGGTTCCGCTGGTCTTATCTGTCCCTGTCGTCAGGGCTGACATTTCTTGAATCTGGATTGTTGCGCTCATATTTGCCTCCTAACTTGCAGTTATGGTTTTATTTTTCGGTTTTGCTGAAACCGTCTTGTTTTTTTGTGGCGCTCCTATTCTTGTTTCTCGTTGATTGCCGGTCACTTTCTGCCGGTGAGGAACAACATAACCGGCAGTAATTATCAGGGCATCAAGTCTGGTGGTACATAAATCTATTGATGTTACCAGCACAGCATCCATCAAGGTCTGATGTCTGTAAGTCATCAAAAGCATTGCATCCAGCCATGTTTGATTACAGTTAGTGATCGAAATCAGAGCATCCAACAATGCCTGGCCTTTCCTTGTCTGTGCCAGCATAGCGTCTAAATTTGTTGATTTAAGCAAAGCGGTCATCAGCAGCAATGCATCCAGACTGATTGAACGCTCTTTAATCTGGAGAATCAGAGCGTCAATGATCGTGGTCCGGGTAAAACCTTTCATGATCCGGGCATCAAGATTGATTGATTTTGACAAGACGATTGCCAGCAGGGCATCGAGGCTAAGGGCCTCCGCTTTAGAAATCATTATAAAAGCATCAAAGCTGATAGAGCTGCTTTTTGTGAATTTCAACAAGGCATCAAGAGCGGTATTGGTATTGTAACCCTTCTGCAAAAACGCATCCAGAAGAGAGCCTATAGTATAAGTGGCGCCGCTGTAGATAATTGCATCAAGAGATACAACGCCTGTTCTCCTGGCCGCGATTAAAGCATCAATATCAAGAATCCCGGCCTTAGCCATCTGAATAAGAGAGTCCATCGAAATGGTCAGTTGCTTACTTTGCTGCACCATCGAATCAAAACTGACAGACGATGTTTTTTCTTTTTGGATTAAAGCGTCAATATCGGCAAAAGAGATTTTCCGGGTTTGTACAAAGGCATCAAGATTAGCCGATTTCGCTGTCGATACCGCAATCAGAGCGTCAACTTCGGCGGAGGTGATTTTACCGATCCGAATGTAACCGTCTAAAGACAGACTAACGTGCCGGGTAATGGCGATAAATGCATCAATGCTGATCGTTCCTGTTTTAGTTGCCTGAATCAAGGAATCAATGGAGATGGTTTTTGCGATACCTAATTTCTGCAAATAACTATCGAGAACGATTGTTTGGTTTATGCCCTGTTTTTTCAGATACGAATCCAGTGAAACGACATCCGTGATTCCAGCTTTTTTCAGATAGGAATCCAGCAATGCCGTCATTATTTTCGACTTTTTAATATAAGAATCAAGACTGAGTGTTTTAGCGATTCCTGCTTTCTTCAGATAGGAATCCAGCAATGCTGAGATTATATTTGTTTTTGCAATATTCGAATCCAGAGAAACAACATCTGTTATTCCTGCTTTTTGGATTAAAGAGTCAAGGTTAGCTATAGGGAAAGTTGAATAGGGCAAAGTTGAGGGAGTAAAACTGCTTGTCCATCGGCCTATGCCCAGCGAAAATCTTACTTCCTCCAAATACCATGCCGATGTTTGACCGGTATAACCGCCAATATATACACCTGTTGTATCAGGAGTGAATGTAATTCCTGTCACATTGATAGTATTAATTAAAGTTCCGTTTAAGAAATAATATTCAGTGTTTCCCGTTCTTGAAACGGCCACATGGTACCATTGACCGACACTGAGAGTTCCTATTGTAACTCCGCTGGCAATATTCCAGGAAGTTCCATTTGATGACTGATAAAGTTTAAGAGTAGCACCTGCCATATTGAGATTTAGGAAAGAATATGACCCACTGCCATAGGCCAACCAGAGTAATGAATTTCCACCGGTGCCTGTTAAATATACCCACAAATCTACAGTCCAATCTCCCGAACCGACTGAAAAATCTGCACTGTATGGCACTGATATAAATTTTGATGACCCGCTGAATATTCCGGATGCTCCACCAAACTTTGATTGCGCGGTGCTAATAGTTGCTCCATTTGCTGTAAAAGTTTTAGGAGTTATTTCACTGTCGGTAAATGTCGTCGAATCATTTGTCCCGTCCATGTGAAGCATGGTTTTTACGTAAGAATCTATTCCAGCCATACCAAAATTCCTTAAATTGAATTGCCCTTAAGCGATTCAAAAAATGCTCCTGAAATTAAAAACCGGAGAAATCAGGGTCTAAAATTTGCAAATTCCTGCCATCAGAACGGCAAAACATGGCCTATTTTCAATTCTGGCCCCCTGGCATGCCCCTTTTATCGTCCTAACCCGAAAAAGTGGCTTTAAAGGCCATTTAAACCGTTTTTGCATTTTTTAATCCCTCTAAAAGCCTGTTTTTTAGTCTTTACAGGCGGTTTTCACGGAAGTTTTAAGTTATAAATTAATCACTTAACTCTTAAAACTGCCCTGAAAACCGGCGCAAGCCGCCTTCGCAGATCGCCCTGCGCCGATTCTCTGGAGGAAAAGATGGTCAGTAGCCGGGAAGTGCGTTTGCGGCCAAAAACATTTGTATTTTATAAGTTGTGGTCACATTCGCCGCGCTCCCCGGCAATCCGAAACCGATTACCTGCGGAGCGTTGGGCGCGGATGTGGTTATTCCACCGGCTGTCGTATCGAGATACAATCTTCCACCGGGCGTCGCGTTGGACATACCGGCGATTATCCCGTCTGTAACGATTTCAACAAGAGCGCCGGACGTGCCGCCCTTGCCGATAACCCCTACAGCCGGTCGCAAACTGGCATCATCGGCTTTGGCCTTGTAAATCTTATTATCCGATGCCTTGATGCAGACAACCTGCCCGACCGTGAGCGTCTCACCTGCAGTGCCGGAAAAACGCGCGTTTTTTACCTGCCAGAAACTACCGCCGTAAACCACGCAGACAAACATTGCCATGATAAAAACAAACAACATCGATGCTATTACTTTTGGTTTTAAAAACCTGTTCATATTTAAAATCCTCCTCGTTCCGAAATATTCTTTTATGTGGCGGGCGACGGATCGCCCGCCCTGGTTTCAACGATTCATTGAATCAAAACTATACCTGTGCTTTATAACCGCCTCTGTAATCAATCCATGCTCCGGCATATTCATGGCGAATCTTGTGGCGGATCTTGTCAGCCACGAAAACCTGTTCGCTCTGCGGCATGTCGGCCACAAACAATTCCGGATCTTCGCGCCCGTTGAGATAACCCATTTCCACCATGTCGATGAGTTGAGGCGGAAGCAGCAGGCCCCAATCGTTGGCATCGGTAAAGAGCGGGCATATAACGGGATTGACCTTGCCCTTTAAGGTATTGGAAACTTTGGTGGTCAGATCATTGCTGGAATAATAGAAATCGTCATTGGCGACTTTATTGATCAGTTCCATGATATCAATCGGCCCGACCAGATTCGGTTTCACGCTCGGATCGGAAAGCAGGCCGATGCGTTCCCCGGAATCCTTTTCCGTCATGCTGCCCAACGCTTTGTAAGCCGTCAATGCCGTGGAAAAGGTCAATGCCGAAGTTCCCAGATTGTTATGGCCGACCGTAAAAATGGCCGTGCCGTCCGAACAGTTGGCGTTATTTATGAACATATTCCAGACATACTTCGCATGGGTGCGCCGTGCCGCGCGGCCCAGACCGTCAATCAATCTCTGGATGATACTAATATCATCGTTGATGATGGTCTTGCGGGTAATGGTCAGGATGTTGCCCTTCTGCCCGACAGCATAACTAGATTCTTCATCCGTCACACCGGCAACTTCCGTGTAATCTCCGCTTTCCGGATCCACCGTGGCGAGATCAGAGAAACCGCCGACAAGAACCGCTTCCTGAGTACGAAAATCTTTGACAGGTTTCTTAACCGAAATCAGCAACTCTTCTAGATAGGCGATGGCCTTGTATACCTGCACCAACCTACGGCCCAGAGTGTTTCCCAGGACATAGGTAAACGTGCCGCTGTTTACATCCATGCTGCCGCGCAGTTCAGGAGAGAGTGCCTTGCGATTGAATGTGCCCCTTACTTCCGGATCGCCGGTGAAATAGGTGTACATCTCGCGGAGACTTCCGAATGCGGGCACCTTATCAAAATCGTCATAATCCTGGACGCTCCGGACATCTTCAAAATACGGTTTATGATCCAGCCTGGTTAACTGCGCCAGACGAATCATTTCGGCTTTATTGAGGCCGAACATCTTGTCCGCAGCCATGCAGGCGCGGTCGAAGGAACCGAGACCGCCGGAAATCGTGCCTGCGCCCACCATCGCAATATTCTGCGATGTGTTGATCTTGGCCAGATAATCCTTTTCAGCGGCAATGGCTGTGTTCAGATCGGCGTCCTGAAATACTCTGCCTACAAACTGCCCTCTGATGCGTTCCACGGAAACGGCAGGCAAACCCAGATCGGCATCCGCCAGTTTCTTGTCGAGCGCCATCTCGCAGCGGAATATTGCCATTTCGTCTTTTGTGACAAGTTTATCCTTGTCGATTTCGCCGCCTGCAGGCGGTTCCATCGCCATGCGGGCCAACGCTTCAATGTCCTGATTGGTCAGGGTAGCCTCATCCTTCCCCGTCAGGAGGTCGGGTCTTTTCTGCTTAATAATTGCTAAAAGCTGTTTCATAGAATCATCCTCCTCGTTATGGGCCAAAGGCAAGCCTGCCACTGCCCTGATAAATTTTCCGCCTGCGGCGGGTCTGCTTACAACATCGAGCGAATCTGCCCGATTGAAGCCATCAATATTAATCACTGTCTGCCCGGCGATGACCGCTCTCGTTCCGCGAATCATTGCATCCCATGACAGACCGTAAACACTCTTTCCCTTATCCATCGCGGCCAGCATATTTTTGCCGAGCCATTTCGCCGAATCCAGAAAATGCACGATTCCCGTCAATCCTCTTCCGGAAACATATTTTACCGTGTCGAGCCATCCGATCTTATTTTTCACAAGGAACGATTTTATGTCGAATAGTTCCGGAGGAACATGTGTGACACCCTTCGGCAATTCGAACATATTGACATCAAGACCTTCAAAAGCCTTTGCCGTATCAGCACGTCCGAGCATTTCCGGCGACATGAAAAAACCATTTTTTGTTTTTCCCGGTTCGCAGATATCAACTTCCCATTCCGTTCCCTCCGGATTTTTGGACTGCGCCATTCTGACGACCAGAGGATATTCCTCGTCCTGTGAAACCTGCACTTCCTGCCAGGTCTCCTCGACTTCCACCGGATCATCGCCGAGCGTGACTTCGCCATTGTCAACGGCATAAGAGCGTTTGAAATAATCGTCTCCCAGGGAATAGATCACATAATCCGGATAAACATCTTCGATGCAGATCGAATCAGGAGTTAAAGTCTGAATGGCATCCCACAAGGCGCTTCGGATATCGGAAAAACTCATATCCTGCGTGGAGCGCAGGGTTTCCGGCATGTCGGCTTCTTTGACCTTTAGCGTTTTGGTATAGATGCTTTTAATTTTTGCCAGAACTTTTGTCTTATCCGCTTCCGGCATGTCCACTTTCTGGCCCCGGAATCCTCCCGGAGAAAACGCGGCAACGGCTTTGCCTAATTGTTCCGGATCAATTTGCAATTTCCCGTCGACAAAATTCTTATAGCGCAGTTTCCATGTGCTGGGCGTCGCCGGATCCGGAACATAGAGATAAGCCGTTGCGGGATACGCAGTGCCATTTTCAGTTTGTGTTTTTTTCATTGCTTTCACCTTTCACCCTTTACAATTCACAGGGCTTTTTTATTTTCCCGCGCCGGTTATGGGTTTTTTCTTCGGTGCCGGATTAATGCCGGTGATAGCGACGGTGCTCAACTTTTCCGGTTTATCGCCATCCTTGAACCGTACTTTTGTCCCGCCGTTGGTTACAATAACCGCTTCGCCGGTTACTTCGTCATAGCGGCTTCCCGCTACAAATTTCGGGTCGATGTTGAAAGCATCAAGGGCCGCTGCAATTAATTTGTCTCCGATTGTGTTTCCATCGCCTTTTGCCATTGTTCATTCCTCCTATTTTTAAATTTTTTATTTGTTGTCATTCCCGCGCAGGCGGGAATCCAGTTTATGATTTATCAATCTGTTCGTAAGTTTCTTTAAAAATACCTATTTTACAGGGATAGATTTCTCCCTTGATTCCAGTAATCAACATGTCATCTGGCGTGAATTTAAAGATGCCCTCTAATGTCGGGATAAGATAACACTGATCATTCTCGTGAGTTATGGCATGACCTTCGTAATCAAAAGACCACGGCATTCCATTTACAATATTGCTACTGTTCTTTTTTCCGTATTCTACGAATTCTTCAAAAGTGATTGCCTCAATCTCAACTGGTTTCTTTATAAATTTCATTTACTATTCACCTTTCACTTTTTATGGCTCTATGCTGCTGCCTGTTCTAACTCACTCCAATTGTCCATAAATGGCACCATGAAACATGAACAATTCAGTATATTGCCCAGGGATCCTGCCGGATCGCGCGGATACATCAATGCTTCGCCGCCGACATGAAACGGTTTATCCGCATCACGGGTTTGCCCCTCTGCCGCCAGATGCGGCAATCTCGGAATCTTTGAGTTTCCATGCTTCCACTGTTTTTTTAATCCCGGTACCACCTTCATTGCTGCTTCCATGCGCTCCTGGCTTGCTCTCTCCAGAATCGTTCCGCATTCCTGCCGCGTGATCATTTCCGCCCGCGCCGCGATGGAAGAAAATATCCCTTTGTCGTTGAGATTGTTTCCCACGGCCTTCATAACTTCGAACGGTGTTTTCTTCCCGATCAATCCCGATGCAAATTCGCTGTAGATTTTATTTGTTGCGTCCGCGCCCAGGGAATCAATCAGGTGCTTCGAGTAATTCTGCATCGCGCCGAAAATGGTGGTATCAATCGCCGGGATCGCCGCCATGATGCCGACCGTCCGAAGCGGATCATCAATCATCTGCTGGCCGAAGTTCCAGAATTGCGATTGATCGCGGGTCAATTCGATGCCGTATTTTGAAGCGAATTCCTGCATGGCTCTTTCGATGGCCGTCTTTAGTTGCGGGAGATGATAAAGCTGCCAATCAGTAGTTCCGACCGTAGCGGCCACTTCCTTGCGCGCCCGGTCCAAAAACTGGATTGCCTTGACAACCTGGTCATCGGTCATCTGTTCGGCCGTCGCGATTAATTCCTCTACCTTTTTGTCGAACTTATCCTTGAGCGCCATTTGCCTGATCCTTTGCTTTCTTCAGTAACGCTTCATAATCTGTCGCATTGTCCGGCACTGCGTTTGCCGCATCGATCTCCGCCTGCGGATCAATATCGTAACCGAGATATCCGGCTACGAAAGAGAAAAGTTGAATTGCCGTATCCCTTCGTATTAACTTATCGCTCACTGCCACGGTTAATGCCGTTGTCAGTTGCGGAAGGACAGTACCCATCTTAGCTACATCCTTCTTTGATACTTCCGGCATGGTGATTGTAAACTTTGATTCTGCCTGTGCCGGGGTTAACTTGCCGTGAATAACTGCCTGATCGATTACAAATTCAATAACCATCCTGATTTGGTACTTAAGATATTCCTGCCGTTGCTCCAGATCGGCGATTGGTCCCTGCAGGGCGGAATCCGCTTCCGTCTGATACATCTTGCCGCCTGATCCAAACCAGCTATCCGGCCTTCCCGCTGCGCCCATGATGAAGGATTTTCCCATCTCAAAACCGGATTTAAAGTCTGTTGCTTTCAGATCGGGAGACACGGCCTGCCAGGTAACCTGTTCATTATGCGCCCGCTGGGATCCCGGTTCGGGAGGCGGATTGTCACGCAGAAAATCACGGATCTGATCGGGGTTCATTCCCTTGAGGGTAATGTCCCAAACAAAATTCAGCATTAACTCTGCCCGTTCCAGATAATTGTAGCCGTATCGTTCCAGGGAATCTATCCAGTCCACCAGCGTCATGAAATCGGACCGGCCCCGCGCAGCATTACGCGGTTTATTGATGGCAAAGAAAAAACAATCTCCGACCAATCGGTTGTAGGTTTTGGAACTGATATTGTAATCCTTTCGAATAATGGCTAATTTATCGCCGGTTCGGCCATTTAGACCCATCATTTCCACCTGCATAAGTTGTTCGGGTTTGAGTGGGTTGACCCAGATATCCTTAATCAAAGCGGGATCGCGATATCCCAATCGTACAAAACCATTATAGGGATTGACTTCCACCGGCCAGCATTGCTCACCGAGAATTGACAACCATCTTGCATTTTCGGGGAAATTCATCGCCATGTTGTTCTCTGGATCATTCCAGAATTGATCAATCACAGCCTGCACATTTTCATCACTGGTGTTTATTTTGATCGGACCTGAAAAGAGAAAACCTTTGTCCAATTGTGCCAGGCGTTTAAACATGGCTGAGGAATCATGCATGAAATAACATATCTCAAACATCCGCTGCTGCTGTACCGGCATCAGATTGCGGGTATAAATGCTTTGGGATGCGAGGCGATACCCTTCATTTTTCGGATCATAATTGACGGATATCGGGATATCCATTTTTGCTTTGGTAATTGCCTCATCGACCGTTTTTTTAGTCTCCACGCTCATCAATCGGCTTAACTCAGCCATTGCCACGCCGACTTCATCTTTAGTCTTTAATCCCGGCGCGAGTTTCTTTGCTATGATTTCACGAATATCCATTAAGACGCCCTCTCGTTCATCGTTATCCTGTTTCCAAACCGTCCGAAAAATCCGCCCTTTTGATGTGACATCCCGCCGCGACCCATCGGCGATTCGTGCTTCGCCGGATTCTGCCCGATACAAACCGCGCCTGAGCCAAGTTGGCTTATTGCCGCTTCCAAAGCATCCGGCCCGTCGTCATTGACATTTTCATCCATGATATAAATCAATTGTTCGACAAGAAGATCCTGATCGGAATTACCCTTGATGAAACGGAGTTTTCTAAATTCGCAAAGAGGTGAAATGCGGTTAATGATGCGCGCTATCTTTTCCGTGGAGTGATTTACCTTTTTCATATTCACCCAACGGTTAGCCCTTTCCGCGTAGTTGGTATAAGAATCAATCAGGAAGTCCTGGAACATGTTGATTTCCACGCCCATGCCGCAATGGAATTCTTCATCGACCTTCCAGACCTGCGCCCACATTTCATTCACCGTCGCGTGACGAATCCACGCATTGAGCGTGTCGATAACGGATGTTTCCACACATTGTCCGACTGTAACGATGGCTTTGAAATCTGACGTTTCCGTTCCTTTCCCGGAAGGATCCAGAAATGACGACACGACAAAATGTTTCTTTATCCAGATATCCGGTGCGAGTTCCTCCTGCGGGATATAAACAATCCAGTCTTCCTTGATCGGGCTTTCCTCCGCGCCCACGCGGTTGCGCATTTCCTTGTTGAAACGGACTGTGCCCATCTGCCGCCGCCGTTTCTCAATTCTTTCCATCGGCCACAGCGCGGGCCACAACGGAGTGCCGTCTTCCCGGATAACGTCATAAACATGGCTGATATAAAGCGGCTTATTTGTTTCGGGATCTTTTTCTTTGATTAATTGCGCGAGAATAGAACGGGAGGCAAACAGATTGCCGACCATCGTAAAAGAATAATCGTCTGCGAGAGATCCCAGGACGGCAGTGAGTAACCAATCCATACCCTGTTTAACCAGTTTGGGATTGCGCACATTCTGATCATTCTCAAAATCATCCACAATAACTCGGTCGGGACGGTATTGCATATTTTTCAAACCACGGACTTTTTCTCCGCGTCCGCGTGCCAGCACACGAATGCCGTTGGCCGTCGTGAAATCATTCATTTTCCATGTAATGCTGCGCCGACCGTATGCGCTTTGAAAATCTCCGAAATCGTGCCGGAGCCGTGGATTTTCTTCCAATTCAAGACGAATGGGAACTGTAAAACCGGTGGCCTGATCGTTGCTGTCGGATATCAGAATGATGAAATGCCGCAGGGCATAGGCAATATCGTGGATGGGAACGCCGAAGGAAAAGAAGGTTGATTTTGCATGCTCGCGCGGCGCGCCTTCCAAGCATATATCGCCTCTGATATTTGATACCTCTGCCCAGTCCTCATGAAAATCCTCGAAGTCAACAGTAAAATAATGCGGCAGATAGGTCTTGAAAAAGTAAAGAATATCCCAGGAAGCCCTCTCCTTGCGTTCCTTTTGCTTCTTTGGCGTGTCATTTTCAAACGGAGAAACGCTCTTGCGGATCCACCCGCGAAGGTCTTCCGCCCATTGATCGAATTTGTTCTCTGTTATCTCAGGTCGCTTGCGCATGTTTCGCCTTAAAAGTCTCGATGAGACCGTCAAAATTATTTCCCAGGACTTTTAAACCTTCCGGGTCATTATCTTTCAAATAGGTCGCGATAAATTCTATCGCTTCCATGAACAGGGCCGGGCGATCCACTTTCAGGGACGCGCTTTCCTGCCTTCTTTCTTTTTTATCCGCGAGCGCCTCGAGACGAATAAAAGCAAATACCTTTTGCGGATCTTTGGAATCTGCCGCTTCTTTCGCCATATTCTGCCGGAGCGTCATCAACGTTGACTTGATGTTCTTTCTTGCGGTGCGGTATTCCTCGCGCTTATCCCGCCAGCCTTCCGCTGCAGACCAGTTTTTCAATTGATTGACGGAAACACCGGTTTGCTTTGCCGTCTGTTCAAAGGTCAGGCCGTCGACAATGTAGAGTTCTTCGGCCTTCTCGCGAATATCCCAATCAATCTCTTTAGCCATTATTACTTCCCTAAAATGTCCTCAATCTGTTTCAAGCCGTTTAAAATCTCGGCATAACGGTCTTTGGCATCGGCAAGATCAATCGCCCATTCCGCGACGGCGTCGGTTCTTAATTCAGCAACCGGCGTCAACGGATCAAGGGCATCGCGCATATTGTTAATAAGACCGTTGATGCGGATTATTACTTTCTTCTTTGCGAGTTCCAGTTCCTGGCGTCTGCCCAGATATTTTAAATGCTCAGTCATCTATCATCCTCCGTCTTCAAGTGTCTCAAGAGCAACCCTGGCTTTTTTCTTGCTGATACGGATTACAGGGCAATATTGATTTTGATCTATCGAATCCTTGCATTCCGTCATGGTCTGGATATTCAAAGTGACAATGTCCCGTAAATCATTCGTAACACTCGCAAAATCCTTGCAGAGGGAGACATTGGATTTATACATTTCGCGTTGCTCGATCATGTCTTTTTTATATTGCTCGAAGACAAGATTCATGTCCGTCTTATTTTGATCCATGACGGTTGCAATGCGCCGGTTATCCGCCCACCATAAATAAATAACCAATCCGAGAGTTCCGAAATCGCCGATGATTTTTAAAATATCCGTGAAATTTAAGGGCCCCATGCGTCATGATTCCTTTCGCTCGTATTTTGTCTGACACGGCACGCATCGAATTGCCGCTGGATTTGCTTTCAATCTGGCCTTCGGGATCGGCTTTCCGCAGTCTTCGCATTCCCTGTTTGTCGGGATTGCGGAAGAAAGCAGAGACCGGGTTTTTTCTAATTGTTTATTCAAAGCGTTTTTCCTGAACAACTCATCATTTTCCTGCGCCCGGTCGAATACGTCCATTAAGTATTTCCTTAATTATCGTTCTTATATTTTCCGCCTGTAACCTGTCTGTCCTTCATGTTAAGAACCGTCAGGACTCCGAAAAATAGAGATGTTAAATTGAGTATCTTTGCCGAGAGACCGAAACTGGCAATATAGGATTGTATCTGTCCCGCCACTTGCGGGAGAACCGTCAGCAGTCCGTAAAAACTTGTGCGCCAACTGCTGCCGAATATTTTTGTCATTATTTCATTTATTTTTTTAAAGAGAATTCCGTCCATCTTCGCCTCCTACCATCGATATTCCACGCTGATCATGGCTTTCCCGTCTGCATGGGAATTAACCTCCGCATATATTCCTGCGTGCAAACTGGCGACTCTTAAGAAATCCCATCGCCCATAGACATCAACTTCCGTGTTATTGAGGTAATTCGAACCGAAGCAATAGCCATACCGCAGACCTATTGCTTTGACGTTTTCCAAAGCAAAAAAAGAGTGCGGTTCCTCTTTGGTTTCTATTTTTGTTTCCTGAGTCTTTTCATCAAACGCAGCAATGATATCGGTTTTTCCGGTTTCTGATGTTGCCGGTATTGTTCCTGTTGCGAGAACCTGTTTTGTGTCATCATTGGCTATTTCATCCGGAAGTTTTAATTTTTTAACTGCTTCTTTTTTATTCAGAACAATAATCTGCTTAACCGGGATTGCCTCTCTTGGAATATTTGTCGCCGATTTCATTTGCGGAGCGGGTGTAAAATTGGGAGTAATACCAGGAGCCGGTTTGAACCAGGCATAGATTGCCGAGATCAGGGCTATAACCGCCAGTATTACTACGAGTGCAATTATGATTTTGGTTTTTGTTTTCATGTTATTTCTGTTTCGGTTCCGGGCGGCGTCCCGCATCCCATCCGCCCGGAACCTTTCCAAAGGAGTTTTTTATTTGATTGCGTCCTTCAATTTCGCCAGTGTATCTTCGTCAAGTTTCCCTGACGCTAAAATATCGTTGACTTTATCCAGTTTAGTTTTGATTGCCGGGTTATTCCGGAGAGCGTAATAACAACCGCCTGCTCCGATTAAAATGCCGATGGCCAAAATGACGAGAGAAATTAAAAACAATTTAAACATGACTTCCTCCTTAACTTTTGAATAAATGAATTCTTGCTATTCCGGCAGGTAAAACCATGCTATCCATGTGCATCCATGAAACACCGGCTTCCAGCCGCGTTATGCCTTCTAAAAGCGGATCATCTTTATGCGCCAGAACTATCTCGCGCATTTGTTCCGCCGAATATATCTTGCAATGGAGATCCGCCGCGTTGCCATCCTTGTGCTGAGAATGCCCGGCTCCGATGGGATGGCCGTCCGCGTCAAAACATTCTTCCGGTCGCCATCCGCAATATTGCCTCTGGCCACCATAAAAATAGTCATTGATAAAAATCGGGCAATGGGAGCCGTAATACCGGCTGAAGAAATCAGCCACATTATCCAGGGCAATAAGAAACGCAGGTTTAAAAAGAGTAAGAGAGCCATCACCCATTTTTTCATAGGTTGCTTTGGGAACCAGTTCGTATGGTTTAAAATTTTTCATGTTCACTTCCTCCTCTTGCGCTTTTGCCGTTTTGCCTGTTTCGCGGCTTGTTTCCTTTTAACCGTTCCCGTCTTCATTTGCGCCTTTGTCATTGCGAGCCGCGCCTCGCGCGGCGTGGCAATCTTTCTTTTATTTATTCTCTGCTACGTTCGGGATTTCAGCCGCCGCAATATCATCGATGTGAAGGCAATCCCCGACATTGATGTAAGCATCGTTTTCTGAGATTGTCGCAAGTCGACCATTGCATGTGGTTGATTGCTGATTCACGTTATAAAGGATGCCAACTTTTTTATAGGTTCCACAGCTAACAACAGTATCTCCTTCCTTTGCTTCTCTTCCATTTTTGTAGTGCATGTCTCCTCCTCTGAAATAAAAAAAGCCCGACGCCGGAATTTAATCCGGAGCCGGGCTTCTTGAGCCTCTTCCTTCTCTGGCGGCGCTCATGGCGCTCTTTCCGCAATCGCGGAATCAGGGAAGGTCAATTATTAGCGGTCTAGCCGTGCTTTCAATCTAAAGAACAATTAACTTGATGGTTGCAGAATAATAAAGTCAAAAGGGAAAGTCAAGCTTTTTTTGAAAAAATTTGCATTTATTTTTAAAACATTCTATATTAAAAAATTTTGCACAGTTCACATCTGAAAAAAGACAAAAAAAAGGGCGGTTGAAAAACCGCCCCTTTAAACTTGATCATCCATACCACATGGAACTGAATATCATTTTTTTATTTCATGTGTTCACCTCCTTTGGCAGGATCACTTGAGCCGTGTCCTTTGTATTTGTCGCCGAAACTTTCAACAGCGTTCCGCATTTCGGGCATTTCGTTTCAATTTTTCCCTGATTCAATTCACCGCGAAAGAGAAGTTTCCGGCATTTAGGATTTGGACAACGGAAATCCATTATTTTTTAACCTCTTTGTTTTCAAATACACCATTAGCAAGATCGCGCGCTCTTTGTTGATTCGCCTTGATCTGATCAGGCGTCAGTTTACCGGGTTTAACCTCTTCATCAACGCGATAAATCGGCCCGCGCGGAATCGGCACATCCGGACGCTCATCGCCGCGAAGGTTGCTTTGTTCTCTTTGGCGCAGAGCCTTTTCTTCCTGGATAGATTTTCCTTTTCCTTCGCGCTCGGCAATGCTGATCATGACTTTCTTCAGGTAATTATGATTTTCAAGCGTCTGTTCAAAATGTTTCTTGATGCAGATATCGAGGGCCTCCACAATACCGGCATGTGTAATTTGATATTGCTTCTTTTGAAAACTGAATGCCTCGGCATCGAACAGCTTTTTCATCTCTTCCATAATCTTTCTGAATTTCGGTGCCTTTAAATGAAACGGCGTCACTTCAAAAAGGCAGACATAGCACATGATCGTGTTAGAATATTTGGCTATGGTTGGCGATGTCAGAATATTAAAAACAGCATTCAAATCCTTCGACATTTGTATATCCATAAAGTGTATTTCCTTTCTACAATACGGGCAGTGAAATTTCATGAGTTATGCCTTTTATAAGTTCAATGTTTTTATTGTTCTTAATGAAATGCCGCTTCAGCGCAGGGAAGGAATTCCATGAATATCCTTTGTATTCTCTCCGTGCGTTAAGATTAATGCCGTTCTCTCTACAATATTTTTTACCGAACGGAGTCTTCAACCAGAATTTCTTTTCCTTCATGGAGTATTGATTTATAAAGTGCGTAGGAAAGAAACGGCGCGCTTCTTCAGAAATAGCGCCAGTCTTGAACCACTCACCCTTAAACCAGCCGTTCACATAAGGGATAATTTCCAGTTTGAACTGGCCGACCTGGCATAACGTCAGAGTAACCTCATAATCATCACATTTTAAATGTACCGTTCTGAATTGGTGCTTCAGATCTTCATCAACACTCTGCCAGTCTTCGCTTGTCATTTCTGCCGATCCTGTTCTTTAAGATTTTTTATAAATTCATTTATCTTTTCCATTGCATCTTTTGCGCTATTCGATAATGCGAATAACCTTTGTGGAGCTGTGCGAAAGCGTTCAGAGTCCGGCTCAATAAACTCTTCCATTTCCTCCATTGTGGCCTGTATCTCTTCCAACCGGAAAACTTCCGTGCAGGCATACTGTTTAGTATGGTCAAATATTCTGGACATATTCTCACCCATATAGTTTTCTTAATCGTTGCAAGGCATCCTCTGGAACACCACGTTTTCTAAGTTTATAAGAAAGCGATCGTAATATATTTTCGACACGTTCCCGTTCCTTCGGCCTTGTAAACATTTTACCCATGCTGAGCATTGCATGGAGGGCAATAATATCTTGAACTGATAATGATATATTAATTTTTAATTCCATTCTTCGCATCCCTTTCGTTCCCCTGGCTTTTCAATGCTCTCCTGGAACCATTTCTTTTTTAAATTACAGTATGCCCATCTCCATCCATTCGGATTGCCGGGTTTCCAGTCGAAGTGTCCACACGTCGCGCAGATCCTCTCCAGTGACGCGGTTAATTCAGGCATTACATAATCGCCTTGTCTGATATTTCAGTTATGATCTCCCATTCCCTTTTGCTGATCATTGTCTTGATGCCATAGCGGCGGAAACGTTCCAGCAAATTCTCAGTAAATGTCTTTTCCCATTTGGTCAGATCATCCCAGTGTTTATCAACTTCCTTTTCCAGTTTCTTCAACCAGTCGAATTCTTGCTGCGACATGGTTATGTTTTTAAATGGCACACCGGAACCGCCTTGCGGTGGTATAGAATCATGTTTTTGTTTAATAGGTTGATAACCATCTCTGATGATCATGGTAATCTCCACAATAACGCTCTCAATATTCCCATAAAAATTATAAAGGCTAATACTCCAAGTATGGCATAGCCTATCAGTTCCAGAAGACTGACCTGAATCTCACGATTTTCTCTCAACTCCAGATCGTGATTCAGGTCCATCAACAACTGTGCTATTTTCCGGTTTTGTTTTTCAATGTACATGTGTTTTCCGTCAACGCATTTGGCGACAAACAGGAATCCTGCCAGGCGCGATATGTACAAATCAATGTTCCGAACTGGCGTTTATAATGTTTGCATCCAGATTCAGATTCTTCCGGCGCGGTGCAGTTGCCGTCTTTGTCGCAATAATTGATTTTATCTGCTTCCATCGTTTTACTTTTCATCCTTTACCGTATACTTGAACTCTTCCTTCTTCTTACGCTCTGCGCCGATCAGCACCAGTTTGGCGTCCGGCCATTTCTCAATGGCGTCTCTATCCAATGATTCGACAATCTTGATGACGTCGTTAAATTTATTTTCCTTGCAGGCTTCCAGTGCGGTTTTTGGGATAGTGACGTGATCGCCAACGTTACGGATTAATGAACCATGCGGCAGATTGACAACATCTGTGCCGTCGAAAAGGATTTTCTTTTCGTATTTCATAGTCTGCATGATCGCAAGTTCACAACCTTTTTTTAATGCTTCAAAGGCTTCCATTTTGAGCATATATTTTTTATCAACTTCTTTTATCGCCGCTTCATACTCGGCGCGCAGATTATTAAGTTCGACAGTATGATAGGATAGATCACGCAGATACATATCCGCATTCCCGCGCACTATTGCTAGATCACCATTACCATTTCCGTATTTGGTCTTCACGTTCCCGCCTCCGTTTCGATTTTGAGTTGACCAAGATAATTCGGCAGAGTTGTTTTAAGCATTTTCGCGTCACGATGAAGGATGCGAAGCGCACGGTATTTGTCGCGACGCAAATATTCAGCCTGTTCACTTCCTGCCGCCGCTATGTAATATCCTCCACCATGTTTCGAAGTTGCCGAACAGATCGGAATTCCTTCATCGCGCATTAATTCTATGAGTTTCCGCAATGGACGGGTATCATTGACACGATCATTCCAGGGTCGATCAAAGACGGTCTCGTAAAGTTTCGTCATGCTGACCGCATTGACTTCACCGATATGGTTGCTGAGTTCAGTAAGCAGACGATTTCTGTTTTCGTCTGTGTCGATTACCTGTTTCTTTTCATTCTCCATGCGTTTCATCCTCCATTTTAATTTTTCCCAGGACGGCCAGAAGCCGTTCCAATTTCGGCACGCTATTGCACCAGACCAATTGCGTGGTGCCGCATATTTTCTCGGCCAGACCTGCCAGCCGTTTGTCTCCGTTTTGAATTTCCCTTGCGGCCTGGACGCAGCGGGCGCGCAGGGCGATGATCTGGTCAGGATTTATTCCCGGTTTCTTGCGGGAGATCTCTTTCCATCCGAAGTGTTTCATCATCTTGACCATTGCCTCCAGTTGCTCGATGGTCATGTCGGCTGCCGAGGCCACTTTAAACGAGCGAAGGATCATTTCATACTCGCCTTCATTGATTTGCATCTGCTGTTTGGCTATATGGATTTTCGCCAGTAGGCCGCGCCGTTGCTTAGTTTCCCTGGTGGTCAATAGTTTGGGCGGACCCTTGCGCTCGATGACGGCAAAAGGAAAATCGGTGCCTGGAATGGTTTGAATATTCATTTCATATTCCCCATAATGTCTTTGATGAAGATTTCTGTGCGATCCTTTAATAAACCTTGCTCCATCCAGGAGACGGCAAGATTAAAATTATCCATCGGGAAAGGTTTACCATCAGGCATAATTATGAATTTAGTGTGAGTGATACCGATCTTTTGCCAAATGGTTATTTCTTTCATTTCATCAACTCCAACTTAAATTTGTCGCGGTTCATAATGTGATAGACTGCTTCGGCACCGGCTCCATGAGCGCAGCGGCGGCGGAAAACCTGCTGCACATGTTTATCTTCTTTGAGTTTGCGTATAACCTTGTCGATCCAGTTGCGGTCGGTAAGGCCGGTCAATCGTTTGACATCCGTGACTGTAAAATCCTGCGACACGTACATCGCCTTGAATAATTTACGGTTAATTTTTCCCTTCAATTCCTTTCGCCAATCATGGACGTAGAGATATTGTCTCCGATTGTGTTTCTCTGTTGTGTAACTCTCCACTTCTTTGCGCCGGATAAAATCAGTCAGGGCATTGACCAGGGTCGCGTGCTGTTCGCCCGGTTCAACATTCAGAGCCTCGCACATTTGCGCGATGGTGAAACGCCGCTGCGTCTTGTTGCCGGTGCGCGCTTTCATCCATGCGCGCATCCTGTCGGCAAGGCCGGTCTTAGGAACTTTATTCTGTGGATTCCCCTTCTGTTTGTCATGTGGACAATCATCGAATCCTGCCGGACACCCATAGATCCGCGCATACTCTCTACTCTCGCCGCATTTGTTACAGTCATGTGGCAGTGCTCGGAGCGCAGTTTGCTCCGCCAACTTGGCAAGGCCGGTCTTAGGAATTTTTAATGATGTCATTGACCATCTCCACGGTGATATCCTTGACGCTGCTTGCCTTCATGGCGCGTTCGATG
>Ga0326728_10007298_pt1 | contig 28636 bp, 25 predicted proteins | sample MB3enrmetagenome_FD_207602 | JGI IMG/M metagenome (GOLD analysis project Ga0326728, IMG submission 207602) | Lab enriched peat soil microbial communities from McLean, Ithaca, NY, United States - MB31MN | ecosystem: Environmental > Terrestrial > Soil > Wetlands > Peat | place: USA: New York... | reverse complement strand
AAGTTTGATGGCACGTGGCAGCCAGAACGTATGTTTGGATACAGGTATCCCAAAAGTACCGCCAAAACGGACAGCTAAGCCATCCAAGTTCAGCCAGGCGGCGAAACCAACCAAAAGCAGTGCCGTTGCCGAAATCAAGTGCGTCTTTCTGAATTTCCAAAGCACTCCAATTCGCCTCCATCTTCAGCGCCGCAATATTTTGGATTCGCTGTTGTGTCCCGGCCCCGGAAGGGCTTGCCATCTTGTGAATTCTACCGCTTCCCAATCACAAAGCGGTCTTTTTGCAATTCCGCCGGACTTTGCGCCGTTCGTCCGAGTAGGGGCGGCTTGAGAAATTCCTCGCCCGCTAAGGCCTTCGCTTCCGTATAACGAAACCCACCGCGCAGCAACTTCGCCAGTCACAGGTCCCCATTGGCCAGCTTTACCGCCTCGAGCGCACTGACGGGCGTGCTTGTCACCATCTGCCCCATCGCGTGCAGCCCCGCGCCGCCCAAGTCATCGTTGACCGCGGAGCCGGTCATCTCCTGGCCGTCGATGGCAACCGGCCAAGCCTTCTGTCTGAAATAGAACGTCTTAGCGATGCGGACGAAGCCGCTGTGAATCGTCACACCAATGTGGATAAGGGGCGTGGACGTATTGAGGAGCGCCGCTGCTTGGTGAGCGCCGCCGTGGATTGGCTGGACGGCGGCCGGCGCTTTTCACGCGAAAACTCGCCGCTATCGCGACGATCGAAAGCAAGGTTGAAACCAAAGCGGGCACAAAAACCAGCCGGCGGTTTTAGATTGCCTCGCGAGCCATGGCCGCAAAGGGGTTTGGTAAGGCCGTCCGCGCGCATCGGCAGATCGAAAACGCGCTCCACCCCGGCCATACGCCATTCCAGCCAGTGGGCGAAGATGCCTTGGGTTAGTTCGCCACGGCCGCTTTCGTATTCTGACTACAGACAAAACATTGTAGGCGGAAAACCGGGACACCGGTCCGCCCCCTGAAGCGGTCCTTATCAGTGGCGTATAAGATCGGTGAAATATTGGTCGATCTGCTCGCCGTTGAGTGCAGCGGTGAGCGCGTCGAGCGCATCGTTGATTTGCGATGCTTCCTCCTCGTCGAGAAGGCGCACGGCGTTGCCCAGGTGGATCAGCACCCACCCGCCCGGAGCGGCCTCGTCAAGCAGCATGACGTTCACGCGCCGCCGCTCGCCGCGGCCTTCGCAGAGTGCGGTGAAGCCGTCGTTCTCGATGACGCGCATGGGTAGACCGATGCACATGTCAATTGCTTCCTTCTATTCGGCGGCAACCGGAGCCTCGCGGCGCTGCAGCCCTATCCCGGCTGCAGCTAGCTCAGCGGCCAGCGCTTCAACCATGGCCGGCAGCGTGGCTGCAAGCTCTGGCGTTGGCTCAAGACCGAGCGCGAAGGATTTCGGCTCCGCACCGATCAGCACCGTGCGCGACGGCGACAAACCATGCAAGGCTAAAGTGGCTAGTACGTCCGACAGCCCCACCTGATGCGGCGAAATCTTCGTCCGGAAAAACACCTGCAGTTCGCCGTCTCCCAGCCTGATCAGAGCCCCCGGTTCCCTGCCTCCGTGCACACAGTCTGCGATGAGCAGTAGATCGGAGCTGGCGATACGGTCGAGACAGTCCATCGCCGAGGTCCCGCCGTCGATAATTTCGACCTCCGGCGGTAACTCGTAGCGTGCAGCGAGCTCGTTGACGGCGTGCACGCCGATCCCCTCGTCGGAGAGCAGAATGTTGCCCACCCCAAGCACCACCGCGCGCATGCTGTCTCTCATTATTCCGAACTTCTCGATACCGGTTTTAAGACCCCCTCACCCCAACCCTCTCCCGGCCGCATCCGCTGGCGGATGCGGCCGCTCCAAATTGCAAGCTCGCCAAGGTGAGGTTGCTCGGAGAAAGACAGGATGAGGGGGGACTTCCCTCTTTCTTTATACCACTTTCACCCGTACAGCCTCACCCGATTCCTGGTCGTGAACATGCACGGCACAGGAGAGACACGGATCGAACGAGTGAACGGTGCGCAACAGCTCCAGCGGCTTTTCGGGATCGGCCACCGGGGTGCCGACGAGCGACGCCTCATAGGGACCGGCCGCATCGTCTTCGGCACGCGGACTGGCATTCCAGGTGGACGGCACCACGCATTGGTAATTGGCGATCTTGCCATCGCGGATCACCGTCCAATGTGAGAGGGTGCCGCGCGGCGCCTCGTGGAAGCCGTAGCCCATGATCTCGCCCTTGGGGAAGGTGGGCTTGTTGAAGGTTGCCAAGTCGCCCTTGCCAATATTGTCGATCAGCATCTGCCAGTTCTGCTGCAGGATGTCGATCATCGCGGCACAGCGCACAGCGCGGGCGGCGTGACGGCCGATGGTCGAATGCAGCGCCGCCAGCTCGACCTTGGTGCCTGCCAGCGCCGACACCGTGGCGAGCACCTTGGTGGCGATGTCGATGGTCGGCTTGTGCCCCGCCGCGACGGCATTCAGCACGCCGGCGAGCGGTCCCACCTGGGCGCGCTTGCCGTAGAAGGTCGGCGACTTAAGCCAGGAATATTTGCCGTCGTCCTCGAAGTCGGTGTAATGCGGCGTGGTTTCGCCCTTGTAAGGATGCAACGGGCCGGGTTTGCTGTAGGTGTACCACGAGTGCTTCACGGATTCCTCGACGCCCTTGCCGAGGAAGTCGTCGCCGAAGCTCTTGATCGCCTGGTATTTCGTCAGATCGCCGTCGGGGATATAGCCGCCGGGATACATGAACTGCGTGCCCCTGGTATCGGTGGGGAAGTCGGGCACCGAGAGATAGTTGGTGACGCCCTTGCCGTAGCCGGTCCAGTCCGCGTATACCGCGCCGACGGCCGCCACGTCGATGAGGTAGACCTTGTTGACGAAGTCGGCGAGCTTATCGATCTGGGTCTTGATCTCCATGAGCCGGTCGACCGTCAGCACGGACTGGCTATCCACCGCGATGGGATTCGAGACACCGCCCACCGCCAGGTTCTGAATATGCGGCGTCTTGGAGCCGAGGATCGAGACGATCTTGTTGGCTTGCCGCTGCACCTCCAGCGCCTGGAGATAATGCGTCACCGCAACAAGATTGATTTCCGGCGTCAGCTTCATGGCCGGATGGCCCCAATAGCCGTTGGTGAACGGCCCCAGCTGTCCTGTGCCGACGAAGCTCTTCAGCTTTTCGAGCGTCTGGGTCATGACCTCTTTCGAGTTCATCGGCCAGTCGGTGTATTGCTGAATCCACGCCGCCGCTTTCACCGGATCGGCCTTCAACGCCGAGACTACATCCACGAAATCGAGCGCCGACAGGTGGTAGAAGTGCACCATGTGATCGTGGATGGCATGCGCCGAGCTGATCATGTTGCGGATGAACTGGGCGTTCAGCGGCACTTCCAGATTCAGCGCGTTTTCGACCGCCCGCACCGAAGTGATGGCGTGCACGGTCGTGCACACGCCGCAGATGCGCTGGGTGATGGTCCAGGCGTCGCGCGGGTCGCGGCCGAGCAGTATCAGCTCGACGCCGCGCCACATCTGGCCGGACGACCACGCCTTGGTGACTTTGCCATCGTTGATTTCGGCGTCTATCCGCAGATGGCCCTCGATGCGGGTGATGGGGTCAATGGTAATTCTTTTCGACACAGCTCAAATCTCCTTGGGATGCTCAGCGGCCTTGCACAGCGGGATGGCCGGGCAGAATGGGGAATTTTTTCACGAACACGATGTAGGCCAGCACCTCGAGGGCGATGACACCGGTCGTGACCAGGATTTCCGGCGCGGATGGGAAGTAATGCCATGCTGGTCCGCGCTCGTTAGCGACGAGGAAGGCGTCGATGCGATAGAGCGACGCGCCTGCAAGCATGCTGAACGCCGCGGGGAACAGCTTCGACAGGCGGGCGCGGTTCCCAGGTTGCGCCAGCACCCAGACGGGGTAGGCGAACAGCAGGGTTTCAATTCCGAACATCACACTGCGGATGCCGGAGTTGAACACCGATTCCAAAGCATTGCGCCAGGCGAGGTCGCCGAACCGCAAGGCGAGAAAGACCACAAGCACAAGAGCGATGATTTGGCCGAGCTTTGATAGAATCGGCAGTTCCGCGTGGATGTCGCGCTTGAAGCCCACCGCCGCAAGCGTCACCTCCAAAATGACCACGGCAAAGCCCATGCACAGCGCGGTGAGCAGGAACAGCACCGGCAAAAGCGGCGTCTGCCATAGCGGGTGGATGTGAAAGCCCATCACGACGAGCAATGAGCCCAACGAGCTTTGGTGCATGCTGGGAAGCAGCACGCCGAGAGCGATGAACAGGAATAGGACGCTGTTCAGTGCCTTGTTCGTGCGTTTGAAGCCGTAATGCTCCAGCGCCACGGGCGAGAACTCGATCCACAGCACTAAGATGTAGAGGGTGATGCAGGCCGCCACCTCGAACATCACCGAACCGGTATTGAAATAAGCCGGCGACAAGATGTGCCAGAAATTCCAATAACGTCCGAGATCGATGAGCACGGACAGGCCGCCCAGCGTATAGCCGAACAGCGAGGCCGTCAGCGCCGAGCGCACCAGCGGATGATATTCGCCCCGGTTGAGGATGTAAGTAACGAAGGCCATGGCGTAGCCGCCGCAGGCAAAGCCCGTGGCAATGACCACATCCCAGACCACCCAGATACCCCAGGTATAGGCGTTGTTGATGTTGGTCACTGCGCCGAGACCATAGACGAAGCGCTGGTAGATGAAATACACGGCGACACCAACAAGCGCAGACAGTGCGACCGTGAACAGGCCGACCAGGCGGCCGCCCACGGGTCTGCTGGGCATGGCCCGTACAGAACTTCTATTATTCATGGCCGTCCTCATCGTGATGAAGTTCACGCGCGCCGCGCCAAGCTGCGGCCGCTAGTCCCGCCAGCACGATCGCCGGAGCGATCAAGCCGCCGTAAAGACTGTGTTGCATCGTCTCGGACACCGAAGCGTAGGACCGCTCCGGCAGGCCGACGGGCATGCCGAACTTATCGAACGGCACACCGGCGAGGTAGCGCACCTGCGTTCCGCCCATTTCCTTGTCGCCGTACACCTGTTCGGTGTATTCGGCGGCTGGCCGTTCGTGCGTATCGCCAGAATCGACCGTGCGGCGTGGGAACAAATTGGGTTGTCCCGGCTTCATGGCTTTCCGCCGCTCGATTTCAGCGGTCAGCGCCTTGTAACTGCCGAACAGCGTGGCGCCGGTCGGGCAATGCTGGGCACAGGCCGGGATACCGCCCTTGGCCAGAATGTGCTTGCAGAACTGGCACTTGGCGATGCGCGGAAACGGCGTGTCGTACTGGAATTGCGGCACGCCGAACGGGCAGCCCGCGACGCAATAACGGCAGCCGATGCACGCGTCGGCATCATAGCTGACAACGCCGGTGACCGGATCCTTCCGCATCGCCTGCACCGGGCAGACCGAGACACAGGACGGATCGATGCAATGGAGGCACTGGCGCTTGAGATGGGCGAAGCCGTCTACCGCCTTATCCTTATGCTCGCTGGTACCGTTCTGGTACATCTTGATGACGGTGTAGGTCTTGCCGGACAGGTCCAACGGCGTGTCCCACAGTCCCGTACCGGTGTTGTCTTCGAACGGCAGCTCATTGGCAGTCTTGCAGGCCGATTGGCAAGCCTTGCAGCCGATACACAGGGTCGAGTCGTAGAGGAAGCCGATGGCGTTCTCGGGAACGGTGAGATTGCCCCGCGCTTCGGCCGGGTCCACGCCCAAGGTGGCGCAGGCCGTCACGGCCGCCGCACCACCCAGTCCCCCGCGCAAGAAATCGCGACGATTGACGGTCATGGCAGCTACTCCTGGCTGTTAGCGCTGTTGCCGGCGCCACTCTCCTGATTGGAGATCCTTCGGGTCAGCACCACGCCGGCGCCAACTGCAGCACCCACGGCGGCGGAAACCGCAGCCACCCCGCCAAGGTTCGGGCCGGTCCCCTGCTCATCGGCGACGCGCGGAAAGCCAGCCGGCGGCCACTGGTTTTTCAGGTCGGCAAGTGCATGGATGGGCTTGGAGAAGCCGATGCCCTGTTCCGAGCAGCCGATGCAGGGGTGCCCCGTGCCCACCGGCCAGGATGCACAGCCGACGTCGCCGTACAGCACGGCCGGGCAGTTGGCATAGGTCTCGGGGCCTTTGCACCCGAGCTTGTAGAGGCAATAACCCTTGCGGTGCCCCTCGTCGCCGAACTCCAGCGCGAAACGCCCGGCGTCGAAATGAGCGCGCCGCTCGCAGTTCTCATGGATGAGACGGCTATAGGCGAACAGCGGCCGGCCCTTCGCGTCCATGGGCGGCAGCTTGTTAAAGGTAAGGAAGTGCACAACAGCGGCGAGGAAATTATACGGGCTCGGCGGGCAGCCGGGGATGGTCATCACCGTGCGGCCGAGCGCCTCGCCAACCCCGACGGCGCCGGTTGGATTGGGGCCCGCCGACGGCATGCCGCCCCAGGAAGCGCAGGACCCCATCGCGACGATGGCAGCGGCTCCAGCCGCCGTTTCCCGGACCAACTCGAGCGAGGTCTTGCCGGCGGTCTTGGAGTAAATGCCGCCATCCTTCATCGGGATGGAGCCTTCCACGACCATCAGATATTTGCCTTTGTTCTTTTCCATGGCGGCGAGGCGGGCAGCCTCGGCCTGATGGCCGGCCGCAGCGAACAACGTCTCGTGATAGTCGAGCGAGATGATGTCGAGGATCAGCTTTTCGAGCGTCGGGTGCTCGGCGCGCAGCAGCGACTCGCTGTTGCCGGTACACTCCTGACCGTGAATCCAGATGACCGATGGCCGCTCCTTCTTTACGAGGGCTTCCGCCACCTGCGCTGCGGCTGCGGCCGGCAGCCCCATGGTGGCGGCAATGCCGGTGCAAAATGTTAGAAATTCGCGCCGGCTGACACCGAAGCGTTGCTCGACTTCATCATAACTTTTCTGGGCTACGGGCATGTTTTCTTCCCAGTGTTGTCGCCGTTATTATTGCTGATCGCCCCTTCTTTAGCCGAAGAGAGACAGCAGCTACCCTTACCTCCAGTATTACTGCTGGAGGTTTTGCTGCCTTCTGGAGGGAGGGCTAGCGGTTTGGAGCTAGCCCATGATTACAGGAAGGTTCGCTTGAATACATGAGGTCTAGTTGTCGCACCACCGAAAGTCTATGAAAAGTTTCTTGTCACAGTTGCTTCCACTTTGGCAACCGCTCTGACGATAATCTTGGTCCGCGCGACTTTGTGTGTTTGCCAGATTTCAATCAATTGATCAGTAATCCTGATTTAGCGCAGCCGCATCGGGCAGCGCAGAGACGGCCGGCTTGCCCGATGTCCTTCCCAGGATGAATCGGAAGTGTTTCTCCTGCCATAAAAATATTCGTGAGCCGAAGGGCAGGCTCGCGATCGCCGCAGTGGATCCCGCAGGCCTAGCGCGCGTTTCCGCTTCGCCATTTTGCAGAACTTGACGCACATAACTGTCTCGATAATGAGCATGCGTCCGCCGCGACAGGGGCTGGGTTGAACCAGCATGTACGGCGCCTGAACAATGGGCCTCGCCGCCGGCGTTTTTTGTCGCCGCGGCCGGTCAAGAGTTTGCGGTTGGTATGAGAGTCGCGCGCGGCGCGAGCCGGCGAAGGCAGGCCGCCCAAATAAAAAGGCTGCCGCCCTATGGTGCCGCAGCCTTCCCGTTTTGGCGGAGATTACTACCGGGTCAGAATCACAAAATCGGTCTCATCGCCAGTCTCCCCGCTCATGCCTTTGTCGGAAACGATCAAAGATCCGCCCGCCCAAATCATTTCGGAGATCTTGCCTTCAACCTCGGCAGGAACCTCGATCCGGTCCAATGCCTCGGACGCGGGCGCTGCGGGAAGAGCGATGCGAGGGGAGTCGTTGTCGCCGTCATAATGCTTGCGCTGCTTTTTCCTCGACTCGCCGGTATCGGTGCTAGCCTCGGGGATCGTCACAACCAGCCAGCGCAGCGATGGTGTGCCGCCTTGGGCGCCCTGCTCTGCGGGCATAGCCAGAAACAAATGCGTCCCCAGCGGCTTTTCGGGATCGCGGATCGTGACCGGCACGTCGAAAACTTTGATATAGCCCTGGCGGATGTACAGGCGCTGCGTTTTGCGGCTCACAAAAATCGATAGCGGCGAGAGCCTGCGGTTCCAAGTTTTGATAGAATCCGACGCCGCTTTTCTCGTGGATTCGACTTCTTTGTATGCCCTCAAGGCTTCCGCGGCCTCTTGCTCTTTCCCGGCTTTCGCGGCCCGCGCGGATGCAACGAGCAATTCCGAATCCTTGAGCTTGGCCTCCGCATCGGCCTTGGCGGCCGCCGCAGTCTTAACGGCTTCGTCTCCCGATGCCCGGCTCAGCTGCCGGTCTGCATTTTCAAGCCGGTCTTTCGCGTTGGACAGTGAGATTTCCGCCTTGCGCAGCCCAGCTTCCGCCTCTCTCGCTTCCTTTGTTTTGGTTTCAATTGCACTACGGGCCGATCGGAGCGAGGCCGTAGCTTGCTCGGCTTGCTTCGCGGCCCGCGTTTTCATCGCTCTTGCAAACTCGAGCGGGTTGAGCAGCTTTTGTCCCGCGTCCCGGGATTCGGGAGCATCGGCTTTTACCGCCACGTCGAGTTTCTCGGCTCCGCCGGCGCGGTGAGACGATTCCGCCATGGCGATGGCGTTTTGAAGCATAATCGCCGATCCTGAGGCGATATTCTCGGAGCCTGGAGCGGCCATCAGCTTGGGAACCGGGAGGTGCGGGTGCGAAAAGCTCGCCGGTACGATGTCTTGGCGCGTTATGACGACGCGCTCGTTGCCCTCGGTATAGCCGAAGAGGCGCCTGGCGAAATCGTGAGGCATCCGGATGCAGCCATGCGAAGCCGCATAGCCTGGCAGCACGCCCTCATGCATAGCGACACCAGACCAGGTGATGCGCTGCATGTAAGGCATGGGAGCGCCGCTGTAGATGTTCGAATGGTGGTAGCGCTCTTTTCCAATAATACTGAAGATTCCGTGCGGGGTCGGGTGATCCGGCCTGCCGGTCGAGACAGGGGAACGGGCGAAAAGCCCGTTTCTGCCGTAAACGGAGACATGCTGCTTGTTAGTCGAGATCACGAAAAACAAGGGACCGGCGGGCGGCGCAGGCTCTTCGGCCTTCTGCCTTTTCTCGGTGTCGCCCTTATGGCGGGAGCGCGCGAGAGCGGAATCTGCCGCAGCTGTGCCCACCAAGCCAAAGCAGGCAACAAGCATAAACTGTGACCATTGACGCGGAGCCCATACGCCCTGGCCGGGTAAATTAATCCTCACGCTCAATGCCTCCCCACACATAGCCTGACGCAACATTAGCAGCCTTTTCTAATTTCGCCACACATCAGAGATTATGCAAAGCTGAACTCATCGCTCTGTGATGCAGTTGCAACTAGTGCCTCCCACCGCACATTCGAAAGATAGTCCTTTGCACATCGTTAGCTGGGCGAGGTTACGATTTAGTGTGTTTGCCCGATCGCTAGGTTCACGATTGCCTAGCCAGCGCTTGAGCAATTTATTCAGTGTGACAACAATAACACTGAATTTCGTCTCTAATGCCAATGGCAGTAATCCGTTCCATAAAACCACTTCGCGCCCCGGCACGCCGGAGTTTGGGAACGGATAGGGATAGCGGCCGGTCTCTGCGACCGCGGACCGTGGTGAGCGCCAGGCAAAAAGGTATGTTGGAAGGTATCGGCGAAGTTGAGGCTTTTAGCCGCGAGCAATCGCGGAATCGGGCGTCTTGCTATCCCGGATAAGGTTTGCTCCTTATCCGGGATAGCGGTTCGCTTAGGCGCCTGCCGAAGCGCCCGATTGCGCATGCAGCTGGTTGCGTTTGATGGCGAGCTTGTTCAGCGCCGAGACATAGGCGCGAGCCGAGGCGACCATCGTATCGGTGTCGGCGCCGCGCCCCGTTACGGCCTTTCCGTTCTCCTCAAGGCGCACGCTGACCTCGGCTTGGGCGTCGGTGCCCTCCGTCACAGCATGGACTTGATAGAGCGGCAGGCGGGCCTCATGCGGTACAATCGCCTTGATGGCGTTGAAGGTGGCATCGACCGGGCCGTCGCCCTTTGCTTCGGCGGTTAGGTGCTTGCCGTCAACCTCCAGCGTGATCGTGGCTTTTTGGTTGCCGCCTGTCCCTGCGATCACCGTGAGGGACAACAGCTTAATGCGATCGTGCGAGGAAGCGATCTCCTGATCGACCAGCGTCTCGATATCTTCGTCGAACACATGCTTCTTGCGGTCGGCCAAATCCTTAAAGCGCAGGAACGCGTCCTCGAAGGCGCTGTCGCCCAGATCGTAGCCCAAATCCTTCAGCTTCTCACGGAAAGCGTGCCGGCCCGAATGCTTGCCCATGACGAGCGAGCTTGCACGCATGCCGACGCTCTCAGGCGTCATGATCTCGTAAGTCTGCGCGTTCTTCAGCACGCCGTCCTGATGGATGCCGGACTCGTGCGCAAACGCGTTTTGGCCGACGACGGCTTTGTTGTACTGGACCGGGAACGCGCTCACCGCCGAGACGAGCCGCGACGCGCGGGTGATCATCGTAGTGTCGATGCCCGTCCAATAGGGCAGCACGTCGGAGCGGGTCTTGATGGCCATCACGACTTCTTCGAGGGCCGCATTGCCCGCGCGCTCGCCGAGCCCGTTGATCGTACATTCGATCTGGCGCGCGCCCGCGCGCAAGCCCGCCAGGCTGTTGGCGACGGCCAGCCCCAAATCGTTGTGGCAATGCGTCGAGAACACGGCCCGGTCCGCGTTCGGCACGCGCTCGCGCAGCGTTTTGATCATCTCGTAGAACTCGTCCGGCACGGTGTAGCCGACGGTGTCGGGCACGTTGATCGTGGTTGCGCCCGCCTTGATCGCGGCCTCCACGCAGCGGCATAGAAAATCCGGCTCGGTGCGCGTTGCGTCCATAGCCGACCATTCGACATCGTTGGTATGCGTACGGGCGCGGGTGACCGAGGCGACGACGTTCTCGAAAACCTGCTCGGCGCTCATCTGCAGCTGATACTGCCGGTGGATCGGCGAGGTGCCGATGAAGGTATGGATGCGGCCCTGCTTCGCACCCCGCACCGCTTCGCCCGCCCGGTCGATGTCCCTCGGGTTGCCGCGCGCGAGCCCGCACACCACGGCGTTCTTGACCAGCTTCGAGATTTCCGCGACCGCCTCGAAATCGCCGTTCGATGCGGCCGGGAAGCCCGCTTCGATGACATCGACGCCCATCGCATCGAGCAACTGGGCGACCTCCAGCTTCTCGTCGTGGGTCATGGTGGCGCCGGGCGACTGCTCTCCGTCGCGCAGCGTAGTGTCGAAGATTATGACGCGGTTTGCTTCAGATCGCGAAACGGGTGTGTTTGCAGCTTCGGAATGCGGGAATTCGGTCATCACTTAAGTTTCCTTGCCTGGATGTGTGGAAGATAGCACAAACCGGGCAAGGCCTCCATCGAGCGCCCGGGCTTTAACCCCCAAGCGCTCGCCCGCGAGCCGGGCAGCCAGCGCTCAGGGGCGAATAAGGATAAGAAGAAGGCCGCGCAACGCGTCCGGCGCCGCGAAAGCGCGGGCGGGAGAGGTCGCGAAAATTGAGGCGTGCGCCGTGGCCATGCGAAGGTGATCCGTTTGCTTCGCAAGGGTTACAGCATATTTTCGCAGGTTGGGCAAGATGCGGTTATGCGCGGTCCTCAAATGTCCGCTGGCAGCCCGGCGAAGTGGTCGTGATCCGGTACGCCGAGACGGCCAAACTCGCCCATGCCGCGCCGCGGTCGCGGCAGTGATCAGATCAGGCAAGGAAACCGGCTGTTGATACGCGGCCGCGCCAACCCGCGCGGCGTGCCGCGCGGTCTCGATATCCATCGCTAGAACCCGGTCGCCGAATTCGGTGAGGATCGCGTTCACGAGCCCTGCGATCTCATCGGCGCGCCCAGTCTTTCCATCGCGCCGCAGCTTCAAGACGCCTGTATCTATTTCGGCGATGGTCATGACGGAAAGGAAGAGGCTCGCTCCTGGAGTAGGAGCAAGGCAAGAAGCGCATTTGCTTACACAATATCGCGTATGTTGGCGAGACGGGGCGCAGGAACCGCGTGCAGCCGTTCAAGTCTCTTCTCCGCTAGGCGTAGTTAGTAAGGGTCGCTGTGGCGGCTTCAATTGCGGCCTCGGGCTTCAATTAACCGTGAATAGTCCGCTCTTGCCTAGCTTGATTCTTGTCAAACGAGGATCGAGCCTTTGAACTTAGTCTCCGGACGTAGCTCAGCTCTAGGATTTCCGGTCTCGCCGGCTAAGAAAGGGCAGCCGGATTTACCAGCATTTCGCCGGAAATTCAGCGGTTAGGTTATAGTTCTCGCGAGCGCAATGCCGGGTTCCGGGCAAACATCGGCGGCGGACCGGCCGGGGTGAAGCTTTTTGCGCAGCTTCCCAGGCTAACCAAGTAGCGCAATACGGTCTCTAGCCGAACGATGAGGGGGATTTCATGAAAAAAGCGATCTCGTTGGCCGGGGCGGTCGAGATGATCCCCGAGAACGCCTCGCTTATGATTGGCGGCTTCATGGGCATCGGCAGCCCGCACCGCATCATCGCCGAACTGGTCCGGCAAAAGCGCGGCGGCCTCACCGTCATCGCTAACGACACGGGGCGGCCCGGCTTCGGGATCGGCCAGCTGATCTCTGCCAAATTGGTCAGAAAGCTCATCGCCTCGCATATCGGCACCAATCCCGAAACGCAAAAGCAGATGATCGCCAAGGAGATCGAGGTCGAACTGTGCCCGCAAGGGTCGCTTGCCGAACGCATTCGCGCAGGGGGCTATGGTCTCGGAGGCGTGCTCACGCCGACGGGGCTCGGCACAATCGTCGCCGAAGGCAAACCCACTGTCGAGGTCGACGGGAAGCAATTCCTGCTGGAGCGTCCGTTGAAAGCCGATTTCGCGCTCGTCTGGGCGAGGCGATGCGACTATCGCGGCAATCTCGAATATGCGCTCACCGCGCGAAACTTTAATCCAGTCATAGCCATGGCCGCCAGCACAGTGATCGTCGAGGCGGACGAGATCGTGCCGGTTGGCGTCATTCCGCCCGATACCGTTCACACCCCGCACGTGGTGGTCGACCACGTGATCGAAAGGAACAGCAGCCATGGATAGTAAAGAGCTCATTGCGAGGCGCGTTGCGGGCGAATTGGAGGAAGGAAGCCTCGTCAATCTCGGCATCGGCCTTCCGGCGACCGTCGCCAATTATTTGCCGAAGGACATGACGGTCTATTTCCAATCGGAGAATGGAATCATCGGCATGGCCCCCTTGCCGGAAGCTGGGTTGGAGGACCCCTACCTCGCGGATGCCGGTGGCAGGTTCGTTGGCGCGATTCCCGGGGCCTGCGCCTTCGATAGCTGCTTTTCGTTCGGACTGATCCGCGGCGGGCATCTGGAGGTGACCGTACTCGGTGGATTGCAGGTCGATGAACAGGGGCAGCTTGCCAATTGGGTCGTGCCGGGGGCCATGGTGCCTGGCATGGGCGGTGCCATGGACCTCGTCACCGGAACCAAGCGCGTGATCGTCGCAATGACGCACACGAACAAGGGCGAGCGCAAGATCGTGAAAAAGTGCACGCTGCCGCTGACCTCGCTGCGGCGGGTGACTCTCGTCGTCACCGAACTAGCCGTGATCGAGCCCACGGCCGATGGCCTTATGCTCAAAGAACGGGCGCCGGGCGTCTCGGTGGAAACGATCGTGGCTGCAACCGAAGCGAGGCTCATAGTTCCGGCAGAGGTTCCGGAGATGCGTATCGCCGCCTGAGCCAAGAGATCGTTGCAATGCGCAAGCTCAATTCGCTTCGCGGCTGTAACGGTTACCGGCGCGCTAACACGCTGGGCGTTTCGCCTGCAGCGCGATGCGCGCAAACGTCGCAAGAATGCGGCTGCCCGCGCGAAGCGTGCCGGTCAGCGATCCTGCGACCTTTGAATTGCCGCCGGTGCGGCAGGCGTAAGGGACAGGGACCTCAAGGATGCGCAGGCCGGCGCGAGCCGCTTTCATTTGCATTTCCAGGTTCCAGCCATAGGTCATCTCTTGCATGCCAAGCGAAAGAAGCGCATCGCGGCGGATGGCACGGAATGCGCACATGTCGGTGTAGCGGAAGCCGTAGAGCAGGCCTGCAAGGGCGCCGGTAATTTTGCCCGCGGCGAGTTGATGCCAAGCCATCGAGCCCGGCTCGCGCTTGCCCCTCGCGCGCGAGGCGATGACGAAATCGTGAGTTCCAGCCAGGACCGGTGCGGCGAGCTTTTGCAATTCCTCAGGGAAATCGGCGCCATCGCCATCCATATAGACCACGATCTGGCAGCCATCGCCCGCAGCGAGCGCGCCTTCCATGCAGGCCCGGCCATAGCCCTTGCCGGCGTTCAGGACCCGCGCGCCATGTTGCGCGGCGATTTCCACCGTGCGGTCTTTCGAGCCGCCATCGGCCACGATGATTTCATCAACCGCGCCGCGGGGGATGCGCTCTAAGACCCCCGCGACGGCTTCCTCCTCGTTAAGGACCGGAATGACCACGCACACGCCCGTCGCCTCCTTCTCCACTTGGGCTGAGGGGGGCTCAGCTTCATTTGGAAGAGTTGCCGGTTCCACGGCGTTGCGCGGTCTCCCGCCCATCACAAACTCCAGCGCAGGCCGCAGCCGGCACAGGCTTGCGGCGGGGATTCGCTTAAGAGCGCCTCGCGGAAGCTCTGGTATTGCGGTCCGTTCCAGATGTCGCGCAGCGGTGTAGTCTTGGCGTTGCCGAGCGTGAAGTTGTCATAGCCGTGCATGGAAAAGGGCGCGATGCAACAGGGCAGCGCGCGCCCATGCGCGGTGAAATACATCAGCGACCATGGGCGGCGGCAAAGCGACCACGGCGTGCGGCCTTCGAGCCGGCGCAGGCTCGCCTCGGGCTCGGCCGCGCCCGACGCATCGAAAAGCACGCCCAAACTTGCGGCAATCTTCTCCGCCTCCAGCAGATATTTGCCCTCCGCCGCGTCGCGGTTTTCGAACAGCGAGGACTCCGGGCGCGCCAAGCCAGACGGGCTGCTTTCGAAATAAACGAGCCGCTGCAGATGCACCTCGCGCACGCCTATTTCATGCGCGAGCCGGATGAAAGCCGGTAGCTGCTCAAGCGTCTCGCGCAATCCCGTGAGCCACAACGAAAGGCGCGGTTTCTGCGCCCCCATCGCCTTTTTGAGAGCGACGAAATTCTTGACGTTGCGCAGGATGCGCTCGAACAGATCGCGGCCGCGCACCGACTCGAAGGCCTTGCGCTCCGCTGCGTCGAGCGAAATGCGCATCTCGTCGAGGCCGGCCTCGATCAGCTCGCGGCTCTTCTTCTCGCGCATCAGCGTGCCGTTCGTGTTGAACAGCACGTAAACGCCGCGATCCTTGAGATACTTCACCATGGCCGGCAGCTCCGCGACCATCATCGGCTCGCCCACCCCATGCAGCACGGCGCGCTCGATCTTCGGGAATTGATCGGCGATGGAGGTGAACAGCTCCCAGCTCATGTCCGAGGGCGGCTCCAGCTCCTCGAACGTGCGCGGGCAAGTGGTGCAGAGGAGATTGCAGCGGTTTGTGGTTTCCAAGTAAAGGCAGACCGGATCGTCCTTGGCGATGGGCGTGCGCTCCTCCCCGATGCGCTCGAAATAACGGCGCGGGTCCGGTTGCTCAGCCGCAATAGGCTCGCGTTCAAGCAACTGCGCGTCCATCGGTCTCCTCCTTGGCGTTGAAAAGCTTGAGATTTTCCGCAGCGAGCAAAATCGCGAACGGCACATATTGGGTGCTGAAGTCCGCGATGCCGGGCGGCCAACTGGCGGTGCGGTAAAGGATTGGCGCCGAAAGCGTCAGCCAGAACACCGACGGCTTCGGGAAAAAGCACAGGAAAGGAACGAGCCAAAGGAAGTACCAGGCATAATGGGGCGAGAAGAGAACCGTGCAGGCGACGGCGATTGCGAAAGCGCCCTGAAGGTCCGGCTTTTCTGGATCGGCCCGGAAGCCGGTCCGCCAGGAAAGTGCGAAAAGCGTTAGCGCCGCTGCGCCCAAAAACACCGGAAGCGCCGCGGAGCCGAGCCCGGCCTGCTTCAAGATCGCAGCCATATAGAGACCTTCGCCCTCGCCGAGCTCTTCGCCCGCATAACCGCCAAGGAAGCCGAAGACTTTCTTCCCGGCCGCAAGGTACGGCAGATACAGCGCCAGCGCGGCCGCGGCAAAAGCGGCGGGCATGCGCCAATCCCAGCGCCGGTAGATCGCGGGCGTCAGGGCGAGCGGAAAATATTTTGTGAGCACCCCTGCTCCCAGGGCCGCACCCGATGCGAAGCGCTTGCCCTTCTCTGCCGCAAGCAAGGAAAGCAGGATAAAGGCAGCCGCCACGACATCGGCATGGCCGCTTCCGGCGATTTCCCAAACGGCCAAGGGGTGGAGAAGGTAGAGCGAGGCAAGGACAATCGGCAGCCCGCGCGCGGCGAGAAGCTGGATCAGCGCCCAAACCGCCAAGGCCTCGAAGGCGAGCATCGCCGCCTTCATCATGGTGACGGTCTCGCTCAAACGGCTAACCGCGAAATAGACCGCCTGGGCTGCGGGCGGATAGATCGTCGGCGCGTACTCCTTCCGGTTTATTTCCGGGTAAATATCGCGGTCGCGAAGCGCGACCAACGCCGGATCGGCTGGAACGTACCGATAGGGATTGATGCCGTGCGCTTGCACGCGCCCGTCCCAGACATAGCGATAGACGTCCGAAGAATGCGGCGGCGCAAAGAGCAGCATCGCCCGCATAAGGACCCCGAAGCCGAGCAGATAAACCAGGGTGCGGCGGCTTTGCTCAGCGGACAGTTCATGCCTGGCTCGCAAGAGTAGCCACGCGAAGACCGCGTAGATGCCCCCTTGCACGAGAGAGACATAGACAGCCGCGTCGTCGCCTATGCGAAAATATAGGATGGCGCCGGGGATCATCGACGCAAACAGCGCCGCCGCCGCAATCATGAAACTCGGAAAGGCCCGGAAAATGCTCACGCGGCAGCCTCCTCAAGCTTGCGCGCCTCGCTCAACGCGCGGGCTTCGAGACGTTCCATGAGATTGGAGTTCGAAAGCATCGGCTGAAGGAGCGCCAGCGAATGCCGCGCGGGGCTTGAGCGCAGGGCCGGCGAGAATCTCCGGCCATCGAAAAGCTCGCCAATCAGCAGGCGGACGCTGTCGCAATCGTCGACGTCGTACCATTCGGGAAGCACATGCACGGCAAGTCCGATTTCTGCCGCGCGATCGAGCGTTTGCGCGGTCACCGCATTGGTGCTCCAGGCGATGTTCTGGAAGAGGCGCGCATGCATCGTCTTCAAGGCTAGGAGATAGTAGCCTCCGTCGGCCGAAGGTCCGAGCACTGCGCAGTCTCCAGGCTCCGCCAGAACCTGCGCCGTCTCGATCAACAACCCGGCCGGCAAAGTGGGACTGTCCGAATTCAGGACGCAAGCCGCGCCGTGACCGGCTGCGAATTGGAGCTTCAGCGCCTCCATAAGGCACTCGCCAAAATCGGGATACCAGACCTCGTGCAAGGCGATGGCCGCCGGCATGTGCGCGCGGAAGAAAGCCTCGGCTCCCGGCGGCCCGTAAGCCATGGAACCCGCAATGCTGGCTTCTTGGGACGCCGCAATCAGGTTATCGGCGGCGTCCTTCAAAAAGGCTGTGTTGAATGCGGCCGCCTCCTCGAATGTCAAGGGCGGGCATAGGCGCGTTTTCGCCCTGCCTGGATAGGAGGCTTTGGCCATTACCGCTATGCCGCAAAATGCTCCGTCCGGCCGTCGTGTCATCCGGCGCCCCCGTTTGTCTAAGGTTCATGTTGCAAGATTTATTTAACCCAGCCCGGACAACGTTTTTACTAACGTTTCCGTGCCCTCACGAGGTTGTGTTCTATTACTGATTGGATATGACGAAAACTTGAGCCGAACGTTGCGAATGCGCGAGAAATATTGCCCTTGACGTGTTCGCCGTTTGGGGCGCGGCGTGATACTCTTATCGCCCGGCAATCAATGCTTTGCTGCAGCAGAGGTTGAGACAATGGCAACGCAAACTGAGCCTGCGAGCGGGCAGCTTATCCCGGTGCACTCGCGTTTCGTGCGCGTGACGCACTGGCTGAACGCAGCTGCCATCATCGTCATGATCGGCAGCGGCTGGCGCATCTACAACAATGTGCCGGTCTTTCATTGGCTCACCTTTCCCGAATGGGCGACGCTCGGCGGCGATCCGGAGATCACCTACAAGCTCAACAAAGACGTGGGCTTCTCGAACGCGCTTCTATGGCATTTTGCGTTCATGTGGCTGTTCCTCATCAACGGCGCCGTCGCGCTCGGCGGCGGGCTGTTGAGCGGCAGGCTGCGGCGGAAATGGCTGCCGATCAGCGTGGCAGAGCTGATCCACGACGTGCGCGAAGCGCTCTCCTTCCGCCTCGCCCATGACGACATCACACTCTACAACGCCGTTCAGAAGCTTCTCTATATCGGCGTGGTCCTAGCGATGATTGTGATGCTTGCCTCAGGGCTCGCAATCTGGAAGCCGGTGCAGTTCCAGTGGCTGACCTGGCTGTTTTACGATTTTCAGGGCGCCCGGCTCGTGCATTTCCTCGGCATGTCGGCGATTGCGCTCTTCCTTCTCGTGCATGTGACGCTGGCCGTCCTCGTTCCGCAAACCATCGTCGCGATGACCACGGGATCGATCCGCGCTGCCGCGCCGGCCGATGAGCCTATCGAGGAACCTGCCGAAGTTTCCGTTGAGGCGCCTGCCGATGCGCCAGCTGAACCGCTCACCGATGCCGCCGCGGATATCCCAGCCGGGACACCTGCCGAGGCGGCCGCCGGTGCGCGTATCGATGCTCCGCACGCTGCGGAGGCGGGAGAACAGCTATGACACCGATCCGCCCCAGGGGCTCGCCAGCCGCGCTCATCGAGCACCGTAAGCTCATCGCCAATATCGAGCGGCGCGCCTTCCTGCGCGGCACAGCAAGCCTCGGCGCGCTGACCCTGCTCACCGACTGCGACATCAGCAATGAACGCGCGCTGCAAGCTGCGCTGCATGCCATGTCGGGCTGGAACGACCGGGTGCAGGCTTTCTTGTTCAATCCGCGCCGGCTCGCGCCAACCTATTCCGACGCCGACGTGACGATCCCGCCGCGCTTCAACGCTTACTACGCCATCAAAGAGGTGAAGCCGGTCGATGGCGCCACGTGGCGGCTGGAACTCGCGGGGCTGATCGGGAACAAACAGCCCTGGACCAAGGAAGCGCTCTACGCGCTGCCGCAGGAGACGCAAATCACCCGGCACATCTGCGTGGAAGGCTGGGATTATATCGGCAAATGGTCCGGCGTGCGCTTGCGGCTTTTCCTGGAGCGCATCGGCGCCGACAAGACCGCGAAATATGTCGCCTTCAAATGCGCTGACAAATATTGGGGCAGCATCGATATGCCGGCCGCGTTGCATCCACAGACCATCCTCGCGACGCACTACGCCGGCCAGCCCATCGGCGATGCTTACGGCTTCCCGGTGCGGCTCAAAACGCCGCTCAAGCTCGGCTTCAAACAGCCGAAATGGATCTACGCCATCGAGGTGTCGAACACCTATACCGGCGGCTACTGGGAGGACGGCGGATATAATTGGTTCAGCGGGGTTTGATACAACGCGCCTCGTGCGTGGCCTACCCCTCATCCTGTCCTTCTCCCGCAAGGGGAGAAGGGACGTTGTTGCGCGGTACAGCTTCGAAATGCACTCGCGGAGCGTGCAACAACGCCCCCTTGGGGAGAGGGCGGGGTGAGGGGGTCTTAAGCCACGCATCATACCGAATCCGGTTGAGCCGTTCACATCCGTCATTGCGAGGGGCACAGCCCCGAAGCAATCCAGAAGCCGCAAATGCAAGCGTAGACAACAAGTTGCACTGGATCGCCACGGCGGCGCTGCCGCCTCGCGATGACGGTTCTGGAATCGCCGGCCGAAGCATTCAACCGGATTCGGTATCATGCGCGATGATACTGTTGCGCGCCCGCCTCCGGCGGGCCACCTTACGCCGAATGCGAGACAACCCTTCCGGTCTCCAATTTGGGGCGGTTAGGGGGTAGGAGCTAAAAGGTCCTGGCAACCCGGAAACCGGTATAGTCGCAACGGCCCGTCGCGCCGTCCTCGAAGCGGTAGGCCGCGCGGAGAGCCTGCGAAACGTAGAACCACGAACCGCCGCGAAGGACCCGGACACTACAATCTCCCGCTGTCCACGCTGAACCATCGCTTGGCGCGCCTCTGTAGTTCGCATTCTTGCAATCCGCGCACCATTCCCAGACATTGCCGTGCATATCGTGCAAGCCGAACGCGTTCGCCGGGAACGAGCCAGATTCCGCCGTCTTACTGGCGCTACCATATCCTCCTTCTGAGTATTGCGCCTGATTCTTCGTGATGCGATCGCCAAATGAGTAGGCTGTCGCGGTCCCTGCCCGGCAGGCATATTCCCATTCGGCTTCGCTCAAAAGGCGGTAAGGATTCCCGCTCGCTTTCGAGTTCAGCCACTTAATATAGTCTTGCGCATCCTCCCAGGAGACGTTGATAACCGGCCGCCGTCCTCGCCCCCAGCCTTGATCGCCGGGCTTATGCGAAACGCCGCCGGCGGCTGAGGCCGCGTCCCATTCCGCAAAGGTCACCGGATATTTGCCCACCGCGAAGGCTTGCGGGATCGCGACCTTGTGCTGAGGGTGCTCACTAGCCTCCCCTTCGCCCTTCTTCGATCCCATCATAAACTCGCCGGCCGGAACCACGACCATCTCCGGCGCTTCAGAGAAGTCGCGGAAGCTCTCGCCCGGCTTCAGCCAGTAGCTCACCGGCTTGCCGTCTTTTTGCGAGGCAACCTTGACAAAGCCGAGCGCTTGCAGCCGCGCGATAACCGCGTCCGGGTCTTCCTTCCAAAGCTCGAACAGCGCCTCGCGTCCGGTGGCGCGCGCGATCTTCTCCCGGATTTCTATGCCCCTTGCGTCGGCACGCCGCCGCTCAGCTTGCTGAGCCAAGGCCGCTTCCCAAATCGCCCTCCCGCCTGTGACGCGCCCGGCCTCGGCTTGCTTGCTTGGCGCGATTTGCTTTTGGGCAAGCGCTGCAAAAATCCTCGCGCGGTCGCTGACAAGCTCTGTGTGCCTGGTATTGAATGGCAACGGGATTTCGTGAATTTCGAGCGCGGCGTCGCGCACGGTGATGAGCTTTTTCTGGGCGTCGGCGCGTGTGGCTTCGGCGTGAACCCATTGCGAACTCACCGAGCTTTCTGTCCAGACCACGATGACGGCCTTCGCCGCATCCAGCTGGCCCTGAATTTCGCGGGGAAATTCGACGCCCGCAACAAGGCTCGTGTCCCACCAAGTGCTGTAGCCCTCGGCTTCGAGGTCGCGCGCTAGCGCCTCGGTGAGGCCCGCGTGCTTCTTGGAGTACGAAATGAAAATATCGGCCATGCTCATCCCGCCTGCGCTGCGATCACTAAAATACATAGCAGCTCGGGGCGGAGCGCAAAAGCGCCGGGAAGGCCGCGAACGGGATGGCTTCGCATAGGCCGGCTGTTTTCGGGAACCGCCGCACCTCACCGGGCAAGAAAAACCCCTGGTAGCGCGGGGAGCCACCAGGGGTTGGTGCATTTAGCGGAATGCAACCCAAACCTATTTGCAAACGCAGGTTGAGTCAACCGCGCGCAAGGTTGTATGTGCATAAACCGTGGAAAAAGGCCCCTAGCCCCCCGCTAAGCTAGGGATTCTCCTGGAAGGAGCATCGCTACAACTACAGGTTGCGCCATGCTCTGTCAAGCGCTGGATGGCGCTCGAGGTACCGCCGCCGGTGCGGTGCCGAAGGAAAGCTTGGGCCCGGCTTCCGGCCGGAGCACGGCAACCCAGGGATCTTGGCTCATTAGGCGCCGCCAGAGCCGGAAAATCGCTGGAGCAGCTCGTCTGCGAAATTTTGACCGAGGCGGCAAAACCGGGCGGACCTGTAACATTCGATGCCCCCGATCCTAATCGCGAAGGGTGCGATGGCCGATGAGGCGGCGCGGCGCCAAAGCGCCTCGCGATGTCGGCGGAGTATGCTTAATAGCGGAATGGTAAACGCGGGTGGATTTTTATATCTTCCCGCCGCAAATTCGTGATTTTTCGCGTTTTTACCCCGAAATGCGCGATTCAAAAAGTCCGTTAAATATATTGCAAGCTCAGAATTAACCATGCAAAGGCACAAACGGCTTACGGTTGCGCGCCGCCTCGGCTGTATTTTTCGCTGTGCTATCAGTGCGCTAGCTCGCTTAAGGTTTTGGCAAGGCGCTTTCCCGTAAGGTTGCATCTTAAACGAACGCGCTCGCAGCGGACGGTGCAGCCATGGTCTTGTACGCAAATTGTAAACAGCTCACCGGCGCCACCCGGAGCAGGCCGGACGGCCTGCTCCGCGCACCGATGACATCGCCCATCAAAGCGGGATGTTATCGTGCTTCTTCCAGGGCATCTCGTCCTTCTTGTTGCGCAACATGTTGAGCGCGCGCGTGACGCGGTAGCGCGTGTTGTATGGCGCAATGACCTCGTCGATATAGCCGCGCTCGGCCGCGATGAACGGATTGCCGAAGCGGTCTTGATACTCCGCGATGCGCGCGGCGATCTTGTTCTTGTCGCCAAGCTCGGAGCGGTAGAGGATCTCGGCCGCGCCCTTCGCCCCCATCACCGCGATCTCGGCGGATGGCCAAGCGTAGTTCACGTCGCCGCGGATGTGCTTCGAGCTCATAACGTCGTAGGCGCCGCCATAGGCTTTGCGCGTGATGACCGTCACCTTCGGCACGGTCGCCTGGGCATAGGCGAAAAGCAGTTTCGCGCCGTGCTTGATGAGCCCGCCATATTCTTGAGCGGTGCCGGGAAGGAAGCCCGGCACGTCGACAAAGGTCACGAGCGGGATATTGAAGCAGTCGCAAAAGCGCACGAAGCGCGCGGCCTTGCGGCTGGCATCGCTATCGAGGACGCCGGCGAGCACCATCGGCTGATTGGCGATTATGCCAACCGTCGAGCCGCCGAGCCGTGCAAAACAGGTGACGATGTTCTTAGCGTAAGCCTCTTGGATCTCGAAGAAATCGCCCTCGTCCACGACTTTCAGGATCAGCTCCTTCATATCGTAGGGTTTGTTCGGGTTGTTGGGGATCAGCGTGTCGAGCGACATGTCGATCCGCTGGATATCGTCTCTGGTCGGCAGAACCGGCACCGGCTCCCTATTGTTCTGGGGCAGGAAATCCATCAGCCGGCGCATTTGTAAGAGGCATTGGACGTCGTTGTCGAAGGCGCGGTCGGCGATGGAAGAGCGCGTGGTGTGGATGCTCGCGCCGCCAAGCTCTTCGGCCGTAACCTCCTCATTCGTCACGGTTTTCACCACGTCCGGTCCGGTCACGAACATGTAGGACGTATCGCGCACCATAAAGATGAAATCGGTCATGGCCGGCGAATAGACGTCGCCGCCGGCGCACGGCCCCATAATCACTGAAATCTGCGGGATCACCCCGCTTGCCAGCACGTTCCGCTGAAACACCTCGCCATAGCCGCCGAGCGCTGCCACGCCTTCCTGGATACGCGCGCCGCCCGCGTCGAAAAGCCCGATGATCGGCGCGCGGTTGCGCAGCGCCATATCCTGCACCTTGGTGATCTTCTGAGCGTGCGCCTCGGAGAGCGAACCGCCGAACACCGTGAAATCCTTCGCGAAAACATACGTGACGCGGCCGTTGATCGTGCCCCAGCCCGTGACCACGCCGTCGCCTGGGATTTTGCTCGCCTCCATGCCGAAATCGACGCAGCGATGCTCGACGAACATGTCGTATTCCTCGAACGATCCATCGTCGAGGAGCAGGGCGATGCGCTCGCGGGCGGTCAGCTTGCCCCGTTTGTGCTGGGCTTCGATACGTTTGACGCCTCCGCCAAGGCGGGCCTCGGAGCGGCGGCGTTCGAGTTCGGCGACGATTTCTTTCATGGGGCAAACCTAAGCGGGGACGACGGCTTCTTATGCCCGATGCCTGCGCCATATTGAACAGAAAATCAATATCGAACAGGAGAAGAGCGGCCGGCGGGACCCGCTGGCATCGTCCCCGCCGGCGGCGGCGCTCAAGCGCCCGTTACGTCGATCTGAACGTCAACATTGCCACGCGTAGCATGTGAGTAAGGGCAAATCTTTTCGTGCGCCTCCTTGGCGATGGCCTCAAGCTCCGCCTTTGGCAGGCTCTTATCTTCGACGTGCAGCCTCACTGCCAACCCAAACCCGCCGCCTTCGCGCGGCCCGATCGACACCTCCGCCGTGACGCTCGCCTTGGTTGCGTCCTTCTTGTGCTGCTTTGCCACAAAGTCCAATGCGCCGCCGAAGCAGGCGGCATAGCCAGCCGCGAACAGATGCTCTGGGGTCGTGGTTCCGGGCTTGCCGGGCCCCCCCATGGCTTTGGGCACCGATAGCTCGGCTTTCACAATTCCGTCGCTTGACCCGGTGTGGCCGTTACGGCCGCCGGTCGCGGTCGCGGTGGCCGTGTAAAGCGGTTTGATCGTATCCATGACCTGCTCCTTGCATTCGTGAACGGCTAAGTCAATGGCCAGCGCCGCAGAAGCGTTCCCGCCCCATCGCCTATCGTCATGCGGCCCAATCCGGCAGGCTTTGCCTGCTCTGCGCCGCGACCCGCATTTCCGGCGGAGGAACGTGAGGCGCCCTGGCGCGTTTTGGTTGTGCGCCTGCAAAAGTTCTGTTAGACAAACCGCTCAGCCGGATTAAAGTGCCAGGCGTTGCGGTCGTGGCGGAACGGTAGACGCGCTAGCTTGAGGTGCTAGTGGGGCAACCCGTGGAAGTTCGAGTCTTCTCGACCGCACCATTTCCTTAGATTGTTAGGCGCGGCAAAGCTCCAAACCAGCGTCAACCATCCTTCTCGCAGTTAATCATCCAGGGGATGCCGAACCGGTCGGTCGCCATGCCAAAGCGGGCGGCCCAGAAGGTTTGCTGAAGAGGAAACTGCACCTCCCCTTTCGCCGCCAGTGCCTCGAATACCCGCTCGGCGTCCGCCACTTTGCCGGCATTCAGCGAAACCGAGATTCCCTTTGGTGGCTCGTAATGCTGCGGCGGTGCGTCGGAGCCCATCAAAATCTGCCCGTCTATGTTTAGGACGGCGTGCAGAATCTTCTTTTGCCAGTCTTGCGGCGCATGCTCTGCCGCGGGTGTGCCCTCATGTGGCATCATGGCCGTGATCTTGCCACCGAGGAGCTTCTCATAAAACCTGAAGGCCTCTTCGCATCTTCCATCGAAAGTCAGGTAAGGATTGAGGTGCATGCGGCGCTCTTCTTGGCGTGGAACCCGTAACGGCTCTTACACCGCATTGGCGGCCTTTGTTCCTCGCGGCAAGGGGCGCGGACTCAGGCGTTGCGAAGTCTCGCGCGAAAATCGCGGCCGCCATCGCCGGCCGGCTGATAGCGCAGGCTGAACTCGTGCACCGCTTTGGCGAAGGCCTCAGCATCGGCGCGTTTCTTCACCTCGTAGGCGTTGAAGCCCGCCCGGGCCATAAACAGGAACTGGTCGCGGAGCACGTCGCCGGTCGCCCGGATTTCGCCCTTGAAGCCGTGGCGCTCCCGCAGCCGCCGGGCCTGGGTATAGGCGCGCCCGTCGCGGAAGACCGGGAACTCAAGCGCAATCAAGGCAAGCTGCGAGAGGTAGGGCACAAGCTCATTTTCGGGCCGGTCGTTCGGCCAGGCCACGCCCAAGGGCGCGCTCCGGCTTGCGATCGCATCTGCCTTCGCGGCGAACAGCCAATCGGGCGGCACGATCGCAGGCACATCCGGCGGCACCGGCTCGTCGCCTTCGATATAGACCCATGGATCGGCCACGGCCACGCCGTCTTTAATGTAGCGCATAGAGCGCCTCCTTGAACGGTGTCACGCCCAGCCGCGTTACGGTGCCGATGAAAATCTCGTCCGCGCTGAGGCGCAGATCGAGATAGCGGCTGACGATTCGCTCGATGGTCCCCGCAACCTCCTCATATGGAATGGCGGGCCCTAAGAGCTGGCCGAGCGTAGCGTCCTCGTCGGCCTTGCCGCCGAGCGTGATCTGATAGAACTCCCTGCCGTTCTTCTCCACGCCAAGGATGCCGATATGGCCGATATGGTGATGGCCGCAGGCGTTGATGCAGCCCGAGATGTTGATGTGCAGCGGCCCGATGGACTGCGCCTTTTCGATCGGGGCGAAACGCTGGGCAATCTCCATGGCAACGGGGATCGCGCGTGCATTGGCAAGGCTGCAATAGTCGAGGCCAGGGCAGGAGATAATATCGGTGATGAGGCCGGCATTCGGCGTTGCAACGCCGATCGCATCGAGCTGCTTCCAAAGAGCGGGAAGGTCTTGCTGGCGCACATGCGGCAGGACAAGGTTCTGATCGTGGCCAACGCGGATCTCGCCATAGCTGTAACGGTCGGCGAGGTCGGCAATGGCTTCCATTTGTCCCGAGGTCGCATCGCCGGGCGGCTTGCCGATGGGTTTCAGCGAAAGCGTGACAATCGCATAGCCGGAAATTTTATGCTTCGCCGTTGAGTTGCCGTGCCAAAGCGCGAAGCGCGCATTCGCGCTCAGCGCAGTCTTTAGGACGGCCGGATCGTCCTCCAGCGTTTCATATTCGGGATAGACGAAGCGCGAGCGGATATCGGCAACAAATGCCGGATCGAGCTTCAGATAGCTGTCTTTGATCTGCGCCCATTCTTCCTCAACCTCGGCGGCGAAGCGCTCCGCGCCAAGATCGTGCACCAGGATTTTTATGCGTGCTTTGTAGATGTTATCGCGGCGGCCATGAGCGTTGTAGACGCGCAAGATCGCTTCGAGGTAGCTCAGCAAGTCTTGCTTCGGCAGAAAATCGCGGATGACCTTGGCGATGAAGGGCGAACGCCCGAGCCCGCCGCCCGCGGAAACCTCGAAGCCGGTTTCGCCTTGCTCGTTCTCGATGATGCGAAGGCCGATGTCATGGACCTTCACGGCGGCGCGGTCATCCGGCGTGCCGGTGATCGCGATTTTGAATTTTCTCGGCAGAAACGTGAATTCCGGGTGCATTGTGGACCACTGCCGCAAGATTTCAGCCCAGAACCTAGGATCCTCGATCTCGCCGGGCGCGACCCCGCCCCATTGATCGGTCGTAATATTGCGGATGCAGTTGCCCGAGGTCTGCATGGCATGAACCCCAGCCCCGGCCAGTTCCTCTAGCACCTGCGGCATATCGGAGAGCTTGATCCAATTGAGCTGCAGATTCTGCCGCGTCGTGAAATGGCCGTAGCCGCGATCGAAAACGCGGGCGACATGGGCGAGCTTGCGAAGCTGGCCGGACGAGAGCGTACCGTAAGGGATCGCGATCCGCAGCATATAAGCATGCAGCTGCAAATAGACCCCATTCATGAGGCGCAGCGGCCTGAACTCGTCTTCTGTCAGTTCGCCCGAAAGGCGCCGCGCCACTTGATCGCGGAACTGCGCCGCCCGCTCCGCAATAAAAGTCCGGTCGAATTCATCGTAAGTATACATTGGGCTCCGGATTTGCTTTCGCCTGTTCGGAAACGCTAAGCCGCCACCCTTTGCGGTCCGGCGGAGGGTAGCGCGAAGGTTGGGCCGCCGATGCGGATGAACTCGCGCAGATTTCCGGGCTGGGCTGCGGTCTCGCTGGCATCGATCGGGGCTAAATAGGCACCGACCGCTTCGAGCCCATCCGACTGCGCAGCCTTGAGTGCAGCTTGCGCTTCTTCGGCGGACCACAGAACGGTTGCCGCCCCAAGCTCCTGCGTCCAAAGGCCGGACTTGGCGAGATAAACGACGGCACCGTCCGAAAGCCGGTTGGCTGTAACGACTACGGGGCCGCTAACCCTGATTTTCTGCTGAAGTGGTGATACCATGGCTTTTCGCCCCATCCGCTGAACCGTCCGCGCCGCTAAAAGTTCGGCGAAAGGGAGAAAAATCTCAAGGACAAATCGCATGGGATGAAGAAATAAGTTCGAATTAGCCGCCCAATATCGCATCCAGAAGAAAAAACATTTCCAATAGCCCTCGCCTTAGAAAACCCTCCTGCATTTTTTCAATCCCGCAAAAAAAGGGCTGCCACGTTCCACTCGGCGCCCGCCTCATAACGGGCTATAACGGCACCGCGGCCCAGCCTGGCAGCCGCACGCATGCTATTCGCGCCTACGTTTTCGTGAGTGCCCGGATAAAGGGCAAGTCGCGAATTCTCTTTCTGGTGAGCTTCGCCCATGCGTTCGCGACCGCGGGAGCGATGGGCGGCACGCCAGGCTCACCCACACCCGTGGGGTGCTCCGCAGAGGGCACGATATGCACTTCAACCCGCGGCATCTCATTGATGCGAAGCTGGCGGTAGCTGTCGAAGTTCGATTGCACCACGCGGCCGTCTTTAAGATCGATGGCTCCGAAAAGAGCGGCCGAAAGGCCAAAGCCAACGCCGCCTTCCATTTGCGCTTCGATAATTTGCGGATTTATGGGCTGGCCGCAATCGACCGCCGTGACGACGCGCTCCACCTTCGGAAGTCCGTCAGCCCCGGCGGATACCTCAACGGCATGGGCGACGAAACTGCTGAATGAGGAGTGAACCGCGATCCCCCG
>Ga0326728_10007297_pt1 | contig 28645 bp, 29 predicted proteins | sample MB3enrmetagenome_FD_207602 | JGI IMG/M metagenome (GOLD analysis project Ga0326728, IMG submission 207602) | Lab enriched peat soil microbial communities from McLean, Ithaca, NY, United States - MB31MN | ecosystem: Environmental > Terrestrial > Soil > Wetlands > Peat | place: USA: New York... | reverse complement strand
CGGCAAGTTCAGCGGCGATATCGGACGAGGTGACGGAGCCGAAGAGATGGCCGGCCTCGCTCGACTTGCGGGTGAAGCTGAGCACGAGGGGTTCGAGTTTCACGGCCAGCGCCTCGGCCTGAGCCTTCTCTGTGGCGTTCCGGCGGGCGGCGGCGGCCTTCATCTGCTCAATGACGGCCTTGTTGGCCTGGGTAGCCTGCATCGCCAGCTTGCGGGGCAGCAAAAAGTTGCGGCCGTAGCCTTCCGCCACCTTCACCACGTCTCCGCGATGGCCCAGGTTGGCTACGTCTTCCTTCAGAATGACTTCCATGGCTCACTCTCCAGTGTTGCGGGCGGCGGGGCCGCGGGCGGCCCAGCCTTATCTCAAGCGACGCCAGCGGCAGGCTGCGCCGTGCAGGTTTTCGGGTCGGCATCCGGGCGCTTCCCTTTCGCCATTTCCCCTTCGATCGAGGCCGCTCCCTCTTCAAGAGCGCGAATCGGGGGTGCGAAACGGGCCAAAGCGACGGCCGGAGCGAAGAATCAGTGCCGGGTGGCAAACGGCAGCAGGGCGATGTTCCGGGCCTGCTTGATGGCGCGGGTCAATCGGCGCTGGTGGGTGGTGCAAACGCCGGTGAGCCGCCGGGGCACGATCTTGCCGCGCTCGGCCACAAAGCCTTGCAGCAGCCGCACGTCGCGGTAGGGGATCGCGTCGATCTTTTCGGTGCAGAACTTGCAGACCTTCTTGCGGCGGAAGAACTTTCCGCGGCCGCCGGGTGCGGCGGGAGGCCGGCTCCCAGGTCCGCCCGCAGACCGTCCGCCGGAGCGGGGTCCTGAACCGGAACCGGGGCTAAAGCCGGAATCCGGGCCGGATGGGCCTTGGGTTGCTGCTGCGCCCGTCTCGGGCGCCTTTCCATGAGTCTCTTCAGCCATTGTGCTTCCTCTTCACTCTCTTCCGTCCGGGCAAACGCCTGAGCGGCGCGCCGGAACGCTGACAACTGACACTGGATCGGGCCGCGGCCGGTTGGCCCCAAAAAAGGCGCCTGCCGCGGCAATCTCTAGACAACTTCGCTAGACCGCGGCCTGAGCCGCAGCCGCGACGGCGGGCGCGGCAACCGGAGCCGCGTGAGCTTGAGCTGCCGGACCCGCAAAAGCCGGGGGCGCGCTTCGGCGAACGCCGCGCAAGGCCTTGACCTTGGCCAGACGCTTCTCTTCCTCGTCGATGCGCACGGTGATGAACTTGATCACCGGCTCGGTGACGCGCAGGCGGCGCTCCAGCTCCAGCACCCCCGCGCCGTCGGCCTCGATGGTGAGCAGAACGTAGTTGCCTTCGTTGCACTTGCGCACCGTGTAGGCGAGCTTGCGCCGGCCCATCTTTTCGACCGTTTTGACCACCCCGCCGCCGCCGGTGACGGTAGCGGAGAAGCCGGCGATCAGCTTGTCGGCATCCTCTTCGGCCACATCGGGCCGAACAATGAACATAACCTCATACACACGAGCCATCTTTATTCCTTTTCTGCTGAAGCGCCGGCTCCAGCTAACAGTTCCCAGGTAAAGTCCCCGGTTCAAATTTGGCAATCCCTGCCCCAGTCGCTCATCCTGATCCCTGATCTCTAATCCCTGTCCTTCCGGTTGAACTCGTTCATCGCGGCTGCCGGCCCATCTTCAAGGATGCGCCGCACGGCCTTGGCCACCCGGTCCAGCACCTCGTCCAGCACCGCCAAATCCGCCTTGCGCATCGGCGAGAGCAGATACTCCCTGCCCGGACGTCTGCCGCCCGCCGCAATGGCTTCGGGTGGCAAGTCGAGTCCCACCCCAATGCGAAGGCGCAACCACTCCTCGCTGCCCAGAACGCCGGTCACGCTGCGGGCTCCGTTGTGCCCCGCCGGCGAGCCGCGCTCCCTGATCTTGAAGGTCCCCAGCGTCAGGTCCAGCTCGTCGTGGATGACGAGCAGATCACTGGCTGGGTCCGCCTCAAACTCGCGAACCAAAGCGGCCACTGCCAGCCCGCTCAGGTTCATGAAAGTCTCCGGCTTGGCCAGGACCACTACGCGCCCAGCCATGCGGCAGGTTGCGGTAACGGCCCGGCAGCGCCGGTTCTGGACCACAACTCCCTCTTGCTGGGCGATGCGGTCGATGGCCATGAACCCGGCGTTGTGCGGGGTCCACAGGTACTCCGGGCCGGGGTTGCCTAGCCCGACCACCAGGAAACGGCTGGTGGACGGACTGGGCAAAACAGGGCTGAGCAAAGGAGCAACCCGCCCGCCGGACTCCGTCTCCTCGGCCAAGGCTTACTTCTTCGCCTCGGGCTTCTTGCCGCCAGGCTCGGGCTTTTTGGCTCCCGTCTCGGCCGTCTTGGCGCCAGCCTCGCCCTCGACTTTGCCCTTCTTGGCCACTTCGGGCTCGGCCGCGGCCGTAGCAGCGGCGGCCTCGGCAGCCGCTGCAGCTTCCGCCTCGGCCGGGGTTGGCGCTTCTTCGCGGATCGAGATCACGTGGGCCACGGTCGCATCCTCGGCATTCAGGTACTTGACGGCGTCCGAGTGAGGCAGGTCGCTGATGCGCAGCGTTTGGAACATCTCCAGGTTGCTCACGTCCACCGCGATGTTGGCGGGGATGTCGGCAGGCAGGCACTCGACCTCGACCTCGCGCATGACCTGGTCCAGAATGCCGCCCGAGGTCTTGACGCCCACCGGAATGCCTACCAGCTTGACCCGAACCCTGACGCGGAGGGTCTTGTCCAGTGCGATGCGCTTCAGGTCGATGTGGATCAACTCGTCGTTGATCGGCTCTCGCTGCCAGTCGACGATCATGGCTTTGGCCGCCGGCTGACCGGCAACTTCAACGTCGAAGATGGTGTTGTGGCCGGTCTCGGAGAAGAGTATCCGGGAGATCTGCTTGGGTTCCACCTCGATGGCCACCGGGGCGTGCCCCGGACCATACAGCACGGCGGGAATTTTGCCCGCAACACGCACACGGCGCGCGGCGTTCTTGTTGAACTTGCCCACTCGGGGCTTGGCTGAGACGACTTCAGGCATTCGTTCTCTCGTTTCCTGTTCTCGGGCACGGGCCGGTTGGGCATCCGCTCCCTTTGTTGGAGCCAGAGATCAGGGGTCAGAGATCGGAGATCAGGAATAGCGCACCCTGATCTCCAACAAAGCCCCAGCCTGCTGGCTACGTGTGATTGTTCCGGGCAAAGATCGGTGCCCTGATCTCTGACCCCGATCTCTGATCTCTCAGGAAAACAGCGTACTCACGCTGGTCTCCATGTGGATGCTCTCGATGGCCGCGCCCAGCAGGCCGGCGATGGAAAGCACTTTGATCTTGGGCACCTTTTGCCCCGCCTCGCGCATGGGAATAGTGTTGGTTACAACCACCTGTTCGAGCCTCGAGCCGGCGATGCGGTCGATGGCCGGCCCCGAAAGCACGGCGTGGGTGGCGCAGGCGTACACGGCGACCGCGCCAGCGGCGAGTAGGGCATCCCCGGTCTTCACCAGCGTGCCGCCCGTGTCGATCATGTCGTCCAGGATGAGGCAGGTTCGCCCCTCCACGTCGCCGATCACATGCATGACCTCGGCGACATTCATGTCGGTGCGGCGCTTGTCCACGATGGAGAGCGGCGCCCCAATCTTCTGGGCGAAGAAGCGCGCCCTCTCCACGCCCCCAGGGTCCGGCGAGACCACCATGAGGTTGGGCAGGTTGAGTTCGCGGAAGTAGCTCACCATCACCGGGCTGGCGTAAAGATGATCGACGGGAATGTTGAAGAAGCCCTGAATCTGCGCGGCGTGCAGATCGACAAACAAGGCGCGGTTGGCGCCGGCGACGGTCAGCAGGTCGGCGACCAGCTTGGCGCTGATGGCTACGCGGGGCTTGTCCTTGCGATCCGCGCGCGCATAGCCGTAATACGGCACCACCACCGTGATCCGGGCCGCCGAGGCGCGCTTGAGCGCGTCGATCATCACCAGCAGCTCCATCAGGTGCTGGTCCACCGGATAGCAGGTGGGCTGCACCACAAACACATCCACGCCGCGCACGTTTTCCAGCAGTTGAAAGAAGACCTCGCCGTCGGCAAAGCGCTGGATCTTGGCGTCGCTCACCTTGACGCCGATGTGGCTGCCGATCTCCTCGGCCAGCGGCCGGTTGGCCGTGCCGCTGAAGAGCTTGAACCGTTTGTCCTCGCTCAGGTTGCGGCTCCGCTTGCGCTCGGGCGCCAGTTTGGCCTCCCGGGCCTTGGTCGCCGCCTCGGCGGCCACAAACTGCGCGGCCTCTTTTGCCGCCGCCTGCCCGCCCTCCTCGATTGCGTCTTCCGCTGTCACTGTCAAGGTTTCCGCTTCCATCTCCGTGCACCTCCAAGCTGGTTGGCTTTGGCTGCTTCCCGGGGTTCGCGTTCGAAGTATTGGCTGGGCGACCAGGATTCGAACCTGGACAAATGCCTCCAAAGGGCATTGTCCTACCATTAGACGATCGCCCAACTTTGCAACCGACGGCGAGTCTCTCTCGCTGAACGGCCGCCTGTCAACCTGGCTCTTGCAACAGCATCTCGCGCCAGTACTCCCGGCGCGGCAGGGTGCGGGTCAGTTGGCTCGCCACCCCGGCCGGCCGCAAGCGCTCGCGCGCCGCTTCCGCATCTCCGCGGGTCCGGTACAACCCGTAGAGCGCCGAGCCGGACCCCGACAGCGAGGCATGGAGGGCTGCCTCCGGCGTGCCGGAACCCAAAAGAATGCGCTTGATCTCTGCAAGGGAGGGATGCTGGGGAAAGACGACGCGTTCAAAGTCGTTCTCGAACCAGCTACTGATCCCGGTGCGGACAAGCGCGGACTCTTGCGGTCCGGCGAGGTTCTCTCCAATTGAGAGAACACCGGAGGAGCCATCTCCCTGCCCACCTTCCGGGATCGCTCCCGCAAAGGCGCTGGCATAGGCGCAGCTCAACTTCTCCAGTTTAACCGCGCTGGCCTCCGCGGTCAAACCCTCGTCGGCGCAGAGCGCATCCCAGTCGCGAAAGGCCTGCGGCGTCGAGACGCCGATCTCCGGCGTGGCCACGACGCACCAGACGGGTTCAAGATCCGGCAGAGGATAGACCTGCTGGCCGCGATCCAGGCCCAGCACCGTTCCGCCGATAAGAAATAGCGGCACATCGGAGCCCACTTGGGCGGCGATCTCCATGCGAAGCGAGGACCAATTCTGGGTGCCCCAGGTCTCGCTTTTGAGACCCGGGAAACCGGGAAGCTCGTTCCCGATCCCGAGTTCCGCTTCCAGCCGGGTGCCCCATCCTTCGAGCGTCTTTTGCTCGAAGGGTGGGAGACCGCGAAGTCCATTCCCAGCCCCGAGTTCCGCATCCAACTCCGCTTCCAGGCCCACCAGCGCGGCCACGGCGTTGGCCGAACCTGCGCCCAGGCCGCCCTGCACCGGCAGCCGCTTCTCGATGTGTATCTCCACTTCGGCGGAAAGGCCTAGCGCTTCAAGCGCCAACTCCACCATCCTCCAGGCCGTGTTGCGCCCATCGGCGGGAACGCGGCTGTCATTCGAGGTCAGCCGCAGCGCCGTCGCCTTCGCGGGCCGCGCCGTCACCGTCACCACGTCGTGCAGTTCAAGCGTCTGGTATACGGTCACCAGCGAATGAAAGCCGTCGGGGCGCGGTGCGCCGATGTAGAGACCCAGATTGATCTTGGCGTGCGAACGGACGGCGGTAGGCATACCGGTTCATTGTAGGAGCTTGCTCAGGGCCTAATCTATGTAGAGTGAGAAACTCAAGTTTGCCGCAAGACACCGAGCAGCTTTGCCGCGACGTCAACCGGATCTGCGCCTATCTTGCCCTCGACGACTTCGCCGGGAGCGGTCCGGGGCCGGAGGTTCTCAGCAGCCTTGACGCGATTGCCTTGCTCGGCAACCAGGTGATCGCGACGCTGACCGCGGCTTGCGAGCTGATGCGCCGGTCACCCGCTGCGACCCTGCTGCTCTCCGGCGGCGTGGGCCATTCGACTCCGCTTCTCTATGACAATTTGCGCCTGTCAAGCTACGGAGGGCTTGTGCGCCAGGGGTTGGTCCGGGAGACGATGGCGGAGGCGGATATGTATGCGGCGGTCGCGCAGGCTGCGTTTCAAATTCCGGCGGCCAGGATTCTGATCGAGAATCGGTCCAGGAATTCGGCGGAGAATGCCCGTTACAGCCTAGAAATCTTGAAGCGCACAAACCGGCGGCAGCGGACGATCCTGATTCTCCAGGACCCAACCATGCAGCGCCGATCCATGGTCACCTGGGCGCGCGAGGCGGAGATTGCCGGATCGGAGGCGCGCGCGCTGAGCCATGCGGTCTTTGTTCCGGCCGTGGAGCCGGGTTCTGACGGGAGGCTGCGATTCCCGGCCGGTCAGAACGAGGGAACCTGGACGATGGAGCGATTCCTGGCCCTCATCCTTGGGGAGACCAAGCGGCTGCACGACGACCAGGACGGATATGGCCCGAAGGGACGCGACTTTCTGCCCCATGTGGAGATTCCGGAGCCGGTCAACGAGAGCTACGAACGGGTTGCGGCCAGCCGCCTGAGTGCGGTGACTCCGCGATAGGGCTGGAGACCGAGCTGTCGCGATCCGGTCGCTACAATGGAGCCTGTGCCGGACCGTCCACGGCTTGGGGTGAATCGGGAACCCGGTTCCGAAGACGCGCAAGCCATGCGGAGAGAGCTGAAGGGCGAATTCGGAGGCTTGCCGCGGGAACGATGCTGGAGTATCGGCGACTGGATTGCCGCCGCGAGCTTCTTTCTGGCCACCGCGGGCATCGTGCTTTGGCAGAACGCGCACCTCGCATTCCTCTGGGACTTGAGTTGCACGCTCGACAGCAGCGTCCGCTTCGCCCTGGGGCGAACGCCCTACCGCAGTTTCCCGTGCTGCTCTTCGATCCCGCCACCGACCCTTATTCGCCCGCTCAGCTCTTGGAACTCGTGCGCGCGCGCAACTTTCGCTGGCTGATCGTCAAGCGCGAGTTGCAGATCAAGGAGGACGTGACGCAGGGCAATCGCATGAAGGGGATGAGCCATGAGGATCACCTCGAAGTGTCAGGGCACGACTTCAGTCGTGCCGAAAACGAAGCCGTAAAGACCACATTTGGCCTTCGGTCCGGTTTTCGCAAAGCGAAAACCGGACCGAAGGTGAAAATTTCAATGAAGGACGATCTGCGGCACGGCTGAAGCCGTGCCCTGACACTCCATGTTCCCCCGATCTAACTTCCATGCGATTGCCCTGGGACGTGACGCCGCAACGCGAAGCGACGATGGAGGCTCTACTAAAGGACTTCAGGCTTTACAGCCTTCTCAAGGGCTACGGCGTTTATCGGCGTTAGAGGGCGCCGGCGCTCAGCGCCAGCCCCTTTGCTGCGCGCAATGTGGCAACCGGATCGCCGCTGGGATGGAACTCCATGGCCACCATCCGCCGGTAGTTCAGCTGGGCCAGCCTGCGGAAGATATTGGCGTAATTGATCTCGCCGGTGCCGGGCTCGTGGCGGCCGGGCACGTCGGCCACGTGAATGAGGCCGATCACATCGATGTGCTTGTCCAGTTTTTCGATCAGGTTTCCCTCGGCGATCTGCTCGTGGAAGATGTCGTAGAGGAACTGGACCTGGGGATGATCGACCTGGCGCACCACCTCGATGGCCTCGGCGGCGGAGGTGAGAAAGTAGCGCGAATTCTCCTCGGGGTCGATGCACTCGAGCAGCAGACGCACCGGCTGGCCGTTGATGGTTCGGCCTTCGACCAGGGCCGCGGCGCGCTTGAGCGTCTCCACGCAGGCCCGGTGCTGCGCCCAGCGCGTTAGTCTGGGAACCACGTTGCCGGAGAGCAGAATCATCGCCGGGCAGCCGAGGGTCTCCATGGGAGTGAGCGCCTGGGTAAGCTCGGCCAGCAGCGCCTCGCGGCTGGCGGGGTCGGCGATGCCGTGAGCCAGGCCGGCGGTCGCGTCGAACTCGATGTTGAGGCGCTTGCGCGCGGCGTTGGCGCGGGCGAAGTCGCCGGCGGACCATTTGCTGTACTCGCCCACCAACTCGACGTTGCTGTAGCCGGCCTCGGCCACCTTGGCCAGCCGCTCCTCGAAGGGCAGGTCCGTGAAGACCGTCCAGAGCATGACCGAAAGCGAGAACGGCTGGGCTTTCGGGGAGGATTCGGCGCTCGCGGGCGCAGCCTGGAGCGGAGCAACAACGGCGCTCAAGGCGGCTGTGGCCAGGGTTTGCGTAAAGGTGCGGCGATTCATGCGAGTCTCCTAACGCTGCGCAACACTTGGTGTGGAGTATGCGGGCGGAGCGGTGTCGGCGCGAGTGGCGACGTTCCACACATGGCCGGCCGGATCGACAATCCGCCCGACGCGATCGCCCCAAGACACATCCGTTGCCGGCAACAGAACCCTGGCCCCGGCGGCGACCGCCCGCTCGATGACTGCGTCCACGTCTACCAGATAAATGTAGATCACCACGGACGAACTGCCGTCCGGCTGCGGCGCGCGGCTGGCCAGGTGCGGCGATTCATCGTGGACAAAAAGCAGGGAATCGCCGATGGCCAGCGTGGCATGAACCACGGTTCCGTCCTGGGCCGAGCGGCGCGAGAGTTCCACGGCTCCGAAGGCGGCCTTGCAGAAGCCGATCTCGGCAGCCGCGTCGCGGCACACCAGCATCGGTATCACCATTCTCACGGGGCCGGGCGTCTTGTCTGGCATACCGATTACGGTCTCCTGCCTGGCGGGGTTGGATGGGAAAGCCGCCTCTACGGTTTTGTCTTGGCTTTGCGGGAGCGGCGCAAAGCTTCCCAGTCCTTTTCCGTCTGGTCGGCATAGAGCGAGCCAAACTTGGCGAGCGCCTCGGCAAAGCCGTCTCCGCTGCCCAGGTAGCCGGCGATGACCAGCGGGTCGCCGGAGCGGGCGTGGCCGCGCGCCAGCAGTTCGCCGCAGACCTCGCCGTAGGCCTGGAGGCCGGCGCCGGCCAGGTCCTCGAGTTCGATGGAACCCTTGTGATCGTTGAGCTGGCGCACCAGGTACTGGCGGCCGCCGATGTGCGTCCAGCCCAGGAAGGGATCTGACTGCAACTGCATGGCCCGCTGCCCTTCGGCCACGCGCTGGCCGTTGTGGGGAGCCGGGTGCGCATCGGGCAGATAGGCGGTGTAGGCAGAGGCCGGCTCCTCCTTGATTTGCAGGAAGAGCGGGTCGGCAGGACCGTTGCCCTCAAAGAAGATACAGTAATCGCGCAGGCCCACCGAGCCCGTTCCCACCACCTTGAAGGCCACGTCCACGGGGCGATAAAAGGACAAGAGGTGCTGCCGCTGCGGCTCCAGCATCTCGCGGTAGGGCGCCAGCGAAGCCAGCACGGCGCGGGCCTGTGCGCCGGCGACGCGAGTGAGCGTGGGCTTCATCTCCTTGAAGCGGCGGGGCGCGGCGGGTTTGCCCGCTCCCGATTTCGAAGCGGGTTCGGTGAGCTGTTCCAGTGTGTGCTGCGGCGTGGCCCGCTCGGCTTTGAGCAGCGCGGCGTGTACGGGTTCTACCTGACTTACGCGATGCACCTGAGAGCGCGCAACTTCCAGGCCGGGCATCTTGGCAAAGGCGCGCATCTGGGAGGTGTAGCGCTCGATGCACTTTTCCGCCGCTTGCCGCGCCGACGAGTCCTTGTGGCCGGACTCACGCCCGGCCAGCACCAGCGATGCGGCCATGCGCTTCAGATCCCACTCGAAGGGGCCGCGGATGGTCTCGTCGAAGTCGTTGATATCGAAGACCAGCCGGCCGTCCGGCGCGGCGAATGCGCCCAGGTTGCGCACATGCGCGTCGCCGCAGAGCTGGCTGACGATGCCGGTCGAGGGCAGCACGGAGAGATCGGCGGCCATCACCGGCACCGCGCCGCGAAAGTAGCCGAAGGGCGACTGCGCCATCAGTTCGTACTTGAGCTTGATGAGCGCCGGAACGCGGCCCCGCATCGAGCGCTCCAGCAGTTCGAGTGGGGGCGTCTTCCGCGCCTTGATACTGACTTCGTCATGTGCCTGTCGGCCCACCTGCTTGCGCCGCGCCTGGCCGAGATTACTGCGTTCTTCCGGAGTCGTCCAATGCATAGCCCGGACGATACAACTCTCTGCCTGGGACGCGCAACCGCCGTTCCGGCGCGAACGGGCGCCCTATACAAATGGATTGACGATCCTTACCCCGTCGATCTCCTGGCCATGCTGCATATCTTCAGTGAGAAGAATCCGGCATCCGGTCTGCTTGGCCATGCGAAGAACAAGTGCATCCCAGTAGGAGAAGCCATGAAGCAGATGCATGTCGATGGCGGCGAGAATGTCGCTGACGGCTGGTTCAGCGATGTGAAACTTCGCGAATACCTCGACCCTCTGTTTGGCCAATGCTGCATTCAGCTTCAGTTTTCCCGTGGCCGAAACGAAGTACTCCTGCAATACCTGAAGCGATACGACACCCGTTCTCAGGCGCAGATGCGCCTTGATTAGGTTCAGGGCCATTTGTCGCTTCACTGGGTCTCTGGCATCGTCAGAGTATACGAGGATATTCGTGTCCAGAAAGGTGCGCGGAGTCCGCGCCGCGGGAGAAGCAATCGCAGTCACCTTCTTGCCGGACCTGGTAATGACCACATCTTCGCCTTTTTCCACCAGCTCAATCAAGCGGGAAGGCTTCGTTTTCGGTCCATCCGGTTTCATGTCCGCGGCCACCGCAAGCGCTCTTCATACACATCATCGCGGTTGAACTTCCAGTTGGCCTCGGGCTTTCCTAGACCTGAGGTTTTTTCAAGGAATTCCAGATCGCGCTCAAGATCGTCATCGCCGGCCACGTGCTGGAGGTGCTCGCGAATCTCCTGGTTCAGGCTTTTGCCCATGGGGCGCAGCTTCTCCCGGGCGCGCTCGACCAGTTGCTCGTCAATCGAGAGCGTAATGTTCATGTCCACATAATACGTGCGCACGTATTATGTGTCAATCCTGACCGCGAACATAGAACTGCGCTTTCCGCCTAGCGGGGCCAAAGATGTGGTCTGCCCCCGAGGAAAGCATGAAAACTCAACAGGGGCATTTCGTCCCGTTTGCGGAGATCTCTTTTGAAACAATGCAGAGGTCGCCGCGCCTCTCCCATCCGAGCGCGCTCCAGAAGCTCAGGCCAGCCTCATTCCTGTTGAAGAGGAAGAGATGACATTTATGGATACCCGCATCTTTCAAAGCCGCGAGAGCGGCCTCGGCGAGACGTCGGCCTAACCCCAAGCGGCGGACGGATGGATCGACTGCCAGGTGATGGAGATAGCCTCTACGGCCATCGTGCCCGCAGAGGACCGCGCCCACCAATCTGCCCTCCGACCGGGCGACAAAGCTCATTCCGGGATTGCGCTGCAGGTAAAGCTCGATGTTCGGCCGGGAATCGGCTTCGCTGAGGCCGATTCCCTCCGCACGCTGCCACAAGGCCAGGGCAGCGTCATAGTCGGCGGGTGTGAATGCAAGTATTTCGATGCTCATTTCGGTTGATGACGAGGTACTTGCGGGTCTCTGGGCGGCCGGCTGTAAGAGTGAGTGTTCATAACCCAAGGAGATTAATCCGCGCACATGAATGGGTGGTAAACGGGGTTCTGCGGGAGATCGAAACCTGATGGGATAGCTCGCCCTCCATTCCTTCAAGCGCTGAAGCCCGGGACAATCCTAGATGATTTGCACGCCGGCTGTAGCCCGTTCCGCTCATCGCATGGAGTTGTTTGCTAGCCTTGGGAGGCCGTGCCCCATGTATAGGAATGGAATGCTGGGTTTCAGAGTTGCGGATGTGCCGCTCAAAAGCACTCTATGTGGTCGCAGGCGTTCATCAGCGGAACCTGCAGGGTGGAGTCGTGTTCGGGGCCGGAGTAGATGGTGATGGTGGCCGGCTTGTAGTCCTCGGGCTTGGCGGTCATGATGTTGGGCACGAAGGTCTGCGGATTGCGGTCGTAAAGCGGGAACCAGGTGCTTTGAATTTCGACCATGACGGTGTGGCCGGCTTTGAAGACGTGATCCACATCGTGGAGCGAGAAGCGGTACTCGTGGACGGAGCCGGGCCGCAGGGGCGCCGGCTTGTCGAAGGCTTCGAGGTAGCGGCCACGGAAGATCTCTTCGTTGGTCATCAGCTGATAGCCGCGCATCCTGGGGTCGGAGACGGTCGAGTCGCCGGGGTACTGGTCGATGAGCTTGACGACCAGGTCGGTGTCCGTGCCGGTGGTGGAGGCGAAGATGTCGGCCAGGACCTCGCCGGTAAGGATGAGGTCCTTCTTCAACACGGGAAGCTTCCAGACCGCGACGTCTTTGCGATCGGTGACGAAGCGCTGGTCCTCGGTCATCCAGTTGCGCCACTGCGAGCCTTCGCTGTAAGTGGGCTGAATGGGGCGATGGCGGTAAGGGACGGGGTTGGCTGGGTCGCTGGCATAAGACGTGACAGCTTCAGCGGTCGAGCCGCTCCAACTGAGCAATCCCGCGCCCCCCAGATGCAGGCTGGTGGGCTGGGATTCGGTGGGCGGAAAGTGGGCGTAGCGCTTCCAGGTGTTGGAGCCGGTCTGGAAGCTGGCCGTGTCTTCGAGATCGAAGCCGGAGGGATTCGTGCCCGGCTCGTCCTTCAGGTAGTGGGCGAAGAACCTGGCTTCAATCTGGGCGCGATACTCCTTGCCGATGGGCTCGGTGTAATCCAGGTTGCCGAGATGGCGCGCGGAGGATGACCAGAATCCGTGCCGCCAGGGGCCGAGCACAAGGAAGTTCTGGCGTTTTGCGTCGTGGGGCTCAAGCGATTCGTATTCGATCTGCGGCCCGAACATATCTTCCTGGTCGTAGTAGCCGCCGACGGAGAGGGTGGGAACAGCGACCGCGTTGAGATGGTTTTCAACGGCGCGCGCGGTCCAGACGCCGTCGTAGGCGGGATGCTCGAGGAAGAGCTTCCAGGTGGGCAGGAGTTTGGAACCTGATCTCTTCAGGTCCTCGGCGAAGGAGCCGCGCTCGAGGAAATAGTCGAAGCCGTCGCGGGGCTTGCCGTCCTTGTCCTTGCCGTAATCGACGGTGGCTTGCTCCTTGCTGGACTCCATCTCCAGCACGTAGTCGTAGCCGTAGCTCTGCCGGAAGGCGCCGTTGTGGAAGAAGTCGTCGCCCATCCAGACATCGATCATGGGGGCCTGGGGCGAAATGGCTTTCACGGCAGGGTGGGGGTCGATGCCGGCCATCATGGTGAGAAAGCCGGGGTAGCTCGTGCCAATGAAACCGGCGCGGCCGTTGTTTCCGGAGACGTTCTGAAGCAGCCAGGCGACGGTGTCGTATGCGTCGGTGCTTTCGTCGATGGCCTTGGGGTCACGATGGCCGGCGAGCGGCCGGCTCATGATGAACTCGCCCTCGCTCTTGTAGCGGCCGCGAATATCCTCGGCGACATAGATGTAGCCGGCACGAGCGAGTTCGGGGCGGCTGGCAGACAGCACTGCGCGAGTCATTACGTCCGCGCCATAAGGGGTGCGTTCGATGAGGAATGGGAGCGGGCCGGCAATGTCGGCGGGCTTGAGGATGACGGCGTGCAGCTTGACGCCGTCGCGCATGGGAATCATCACTTCAGTGCGCTGGTAGTCGTGAAAAACGTGATTGACGGGCGGGCCCGTGCGGCGGTAAACGCTCTCCGGCTCGTCGGAAATCGAGAGACTCGCGCCTTGGCCCGATCCATCCATAGTAAAGGCGACAGTCGCCTTCGAATTTGCGTAGCCAAACAGGTTCGCCGAGATGGGCTTCAGTTCGGTGGGAACGCGGCGCTCGCTCTCGAAAAAGAGCTTGCCGTCCTGCGCGTATACGCTGAGCGGGGTGTCGGGCTCGACGGGGTTGGTGTATTCGCCGGAAAGGGTTTCGAGTTGGGCGGCGGCTGGCGCGGCCTGGGCTGGCGCGGCGGCCTGAACCTGGCGCGGCGCCGGCCACGCTGGAGCGGGCGCCGACGCCGGCAGGGCGAGACAGAGAACGGCGAGAGCGAGACGAAGACGGGGCAAGCGGAAGACCTCCTCGGAGCTTGTCAAAAAAGCATCGAGAAATCGACTGAATCAATATCTTACGAGATGGCGCGGAAGAGCCAGTAAAGCACGCCGGAGAGCAGGGCGGCCGCCGGGAGGGTGAAGAACCAGCCCGCCAGGATGTTGCGCACGGTGCAGAGGTGCAGACCGCTGCCGTTGGCCACCATGGTGCCGGCCACGCCGGAGCTGAGGATGTGGGTGGTGGAGACCGGCAGGCCGAAGTTGTCCGCGGCGAAGATGGTGCCCATGGCGACCAGTTCGGCGCTCGCGCCCTGCGCGTAGGAGAGATGCTGCTTGCCGATCTTCTCACCGACGGTCACGACGATGCGCTTCCAACCGACCATGGTGCCCAAACCCAAGGCCAGGGCCACGGCGACCTTGACCCAGTCGGGGATAAACTTGGTGGCCTTGTCCACCTTGCTCTTGTAGTTTGCCAGGGCGGCGTTTTCTTCGGCGGTGAAGGCCGGATTGTGGTTCTTCTGCATCAGGCGAATGGCTTCGCTGGCCACGTACATGTCGTTGCGGACGTTGGTCTGGTCCTGCGCCGGAACCGACTTGAAGACCTTGTAGAGGGCGACCTCGTGGTTGAGGTCCTCGACCAGCTCTCGAAGAGCCAGGATCGTGGCCGGCTGGAGCTGCTTGGTGCGGATGTAGTCGGTGACCTCTTCGCGGGCATCGGGGCCCAGGATGGCGGTCTGATCCACGTGACGGTCGAGGATGTGGCCGGCCTGCTCGGAGGCGGCGATGAAGTCCTGGACTTCCATGGGGCTGACGGCGTGGTTGAGCGCGTAGGCCGTGGGGACGGTGCCGATGAGGATCAGCATGATCAGTCCCATGCCCTTCTGGCCGTCGTTGGAGCCGTGGAAGAAGCTGACGCCGGTACAAGTGACCAGCAGCAGGGCTCGAATGGGCCACGGTGGCGGCTGGTTGTTTTTCGGCGCTTCGTAGAGAGAGGGGTAGCGAACCAGCCATTTGGACAGGAGCATGAGCAGTGCGGCCGCGCCAAAACCCAGGAGGGGCGAGACAAGCAGAACCTTGAGAACCTTGATGGCCTGTTCCCAATCGAGGCCGGAAGTGCCGCTGCGGGCGTTGAGGAACTGGTTGGCGATGCCGACGCCGATGATGGAGCCGACCATGGTATGGGAACTGGAGGCCGGCAACCCCAGCCACCAGGTACCCAGGTTCCAGAGAATGGCGGCGATGAGCAGCGCAAAGACCATGGCGAAGCCGGCGCCGGAGCTGACCTGGAGAATCAGTTCAACCGGGAGCAGCGTGATGACCGCGAAGGCCACCGTGCCGGAGGAGGCCAGCACTCCGGCCAGGTTCCACAGGCCCGACCAGACGACGGCGACGTTCGGCTCCAGCGAATGGGTGTAGATGACCGTGGCGACGGCGTTGGCGGTGTCGTGGAAGCCGTTGACAAACTCGAAGCCGAGAGCGATGAGCAGCGCCAGACCCAGCAGAAGATAGGGCCAGACGCTGGTTATCGTTACCGTATCCAGATCCTTGGAGACATGGAAGCAGATATAGGCAAGGCCGCCCGCGAGCGCGAACAGGAACACCATGAGACCGATGCGGCTTGATGATTCTGTCCGCTTGCGGTCAAGGACCGAAGCGTTCGCGGGAATGACTTCGACCAACGTAGCCAGGTCGGCCATCAGAAATTTCCAAAGCGGCCGGAGAGATTCCGGTGGCGCCTGGGCCTCCTGGGTCGAAACTCAGCAAGGAGCGCACAATGGAAACATAAAGGGGATCGCTGGTGGCGGGAGAGAGAAGAGCCGGATGAATTGGCGTCCATAAAACCCCAACAACCGCATGGGTGCGCAGTTGTTTGCTCGGTGAGCCAGGTGAGTCTGACCCTGCTGGGTTGATTCTACACCACATAGGGGGGGTGGCTGTCCAGCGGGAATCCTCCAGCGGTGGAAATCGGGGGCGAAAGCCGGTCGGCGAATCAGGAATCCGCCAACCGCTGCAAGGTCTCGCTGTACCTTTCCATCACGCGCCTTGCTGCCTCCATCTGTTTCGCGAGGTCGGGGTCGTCTTTGGCCTTTTCCTGGATTTCTGTCCAAGGGGGGCCGTGGTGATCGGCGCGAGGTTTTGCCCTTTCTTCCATTTTGTGAGGTCGCTCCAAGTTGTACTCATTCAGACTCGACCCGGCTTTCAGATGAAACAGGGATTGAACGTATCAATCCCATCCCTTATTCCATTTCCATGCTACCGCCAGTCGTCGAGGGTGTGGGTCAGGCCTTGATTCATCACAGCATCGAAGCCGCTGTGCTTCTTGATGAAGATCTCGCTGAAGGCTCGGTCCTGGCGGAGCAGGACGGCCTGCAGGCGGACCATCTCCAGCAGCGCCAGGAACATGGCCACGAGGGCGCGCTCTGAGCGGGTGTGGCGGAGCAGGCGGCGCAGGGCCACGGGCTTGTCTTCCATGTTCAGGCGGCGGGCCAGGAACTGAATCATCTGGCCGACGGTGACCGAATCCTCCTCGACGTCGAGAACGGGCCGGTTGCGGGCGCGCTCCAGAATGTCGCGGAAGATGCGCACCAGGTCGACGGTGTCGGCGGCGATCTCCGGCTCGGCGGCAGCCTCATCCTCCTGGAACTCGCGGAAGCCGGGGTTGGTCCAGGTGGCGGCCTCGAGCATCTGCTTCTGCTGCAGCATCTGGGCGGCGCTCTTGAAGCGCTCGTGCTCCAGCAGCCGCTCGACCAGCTCGCGGCGGGGATCCTCGGCCGTGTCGTCGGGGCCGGCGGGCGTACGCGGCAGCAGCATCCTGCTCTTGATGTGGATGAGCAGCGAGGCGGTGTAGATGAACTCCCCGGCCACATCCACGTCGCTGGCCCGGAGCTGGTTGACGTAGGCCAGGAACTGGGCCGTGATCTTGGCGATGGGAATGTCGTAGATGTCGATGTCCTGCTTGCGGATCAGGTCCAGCAGCAGGTCGAGAGGGCCGTCATAAACCTGGCCCACGATCACTGAGAAGGGAGACTCCTCGGCGGCATCGTCGAGCTGCTTCTGGCGCGCGGCGGGCTTGGCGGCCCTTTCGCCGGACCGCTGTTCGGAAGCAGGCTGGCCAGTGAGGACGAACGGGAGTGCGGCGTCGGCGCCGGCCAGGACCACCGGCCTGACAGCGTCGGCGTCCGGCATGGAGGAGCGATCCGTCAATGCTTGCCTAGCCTCCGGAGAATCCGCGCTTCTGTCCAATGCCGATCCTCCTCCAACAATACGAGCTTTGCATGACAGGATAACGTCCGATGCCGACTGAATCCCGCCCAAGGCCGCTTTTAGCCTGAAGCATAGTCGGAGCGATACGGCGCAAAAACATCCAGAACCTCTGTCGCCCGGTCGGCGCGGGCCTGGTGCTGGATGCCGCCGGCCACCAGGAAGCTGTCTCCGGCGGAGAGCGTGTGCGTTGCGTCTCCGACCGTGAGCTGGATTGCGCCTGAGACGACGTAAATGAGCTGCTCGTGGGGATGGCTATGCGCGGCGCCGGCCCAGCCCGGCTCGATCTTGTGCCTGACGAGCATGATGCCGTGGCTGTAAGACATCACCTGCCGCCGCAGGCCCGGCTCGGGGTTGGTCATGCCGCTATCGGCGGAGCTGACGACTTCATCGGCGGCTGACATAGTGTTTCTCCTGCAATCCGGCGGGGGTTGGCTCACGCCTTCCATCCGCCGGAATCGGCTCTCCCCTCTTGCGCGGGCTTCGATGGGACGCACCAATCATTCTACTTGTCCGGCCAGTCTATTGGGAGGCAGGCGCAGCCGGGGTCAAGCGCATGGCGGCGCGCACCTCTTGCATGGTCTGCTCGGCGCGGCGGCGGGCGCGGTTGGAACCGTCTTCAAGTATCTCCTTGACCTGCGCCTCGGTGAAGCCGGCGCGGCGAGTCTGGATGGGCTCCAATATCTGGACCAGGGCATTGGCAGCCCAGCTCTTGCATTCGATGCAGCCGATCCCGGCCGAGCGGCAGCCGTCGTAAACTTTGGCGAGCACTTGCGGCGCCGAGAAAACCTTGTGCAGATCGCCCACCGGGCACTTGTCGGGGTCGCCGGCATCGGTGCGGCGGATGCGGGCCGGGTCGGTGACCATGGTCTTGAGCTTCTGGCGGACTACCGGCTCGGGGTCGGTCATCAGGATGGTGTTGCCGTAGCTCTTCGACATCTTGCGGCCGTCGGTGCCGGGCAGCTTGGGCGAGGGGGTCAGCAGCACCCGCGGCTCGGGGAGAACGTACTCCTGATTCAGTGCAATTAACAGATCTTCCGGCGTTACGGGCCGAGTCAATATGCCCCCCCCGCTCGGACTCTTCAACTTGGCGATTTCTTCCCCTTCTTTTGCGACCAGATCCTCGTACTTAACCGACTCAACTCCCCGGCTCATATGCTTTTTCGGGTAGAAGAAATTGAACCGCCGCGCCACCTCGCGGGTCAACTCCACATGCGCCTGCTGGTCCTGGCCCACGGGCACGAAATCGGGTTGGTAGAGCAGAATGTCCGACGCCATAAGCACCGGGTAGCCCAGAAATCCATAGGTGGTCAGATCCTTATTGACGAGGTTTTCCTGCATCTCCTTGTAGCTGGGCACTCGCTCCAGCCACCCAAGCGGCGTAATCATCCCCAGCAGCAGGGGCAGTTGGTAATGCTGCTCCACCCAGCTCTGCACGAAGACGGTGCATCGCTCCCGATCGAGGCCGGCGGCCAGGAAGTCCAGCACTACTTCAAGGGTGTTGGGCGCAATGTTCGACGTATCGGCGTAGTCGGTGGTCAGCGCGTGCAGATCGGCGATGAAGAAGTAGCACTCGTACTGGTCCTGCAGCTTGACCCAGTTGGCCAGGGCGCCCATGTAGTTGCCCAGGTGGAGCTTGCCTGTGGGGCGCATGCCGCTGAGGACGCGGGGACGGGAGGCGAGAAGGTCGGGTTCGGGCATTTTGCTTATCGATTCCGGGGTGGTGCTGGAGATGAGGCCGTCTTTCAAGAGACGCCGAAGCGGCTCATTCCATTGTAGCGGGAACCAACGGAGCTGCGCTCGGGCCGGTTCAGACGTGCGCCAGCACCCAGATCACCAGCCGGAGCGCGGGGGTGACAAATGCCCAGATCACCGTTCCGCCCACGAAGATCATCAGCAGGTAGCTGACCCAGATGGGAATCCGGTCGTAGACCTGCACGGCGTTGTAGGGCAGCATATTGCGCACCAGCCGGCTGCCGTCGAGCGGGGGAATGGGAAACAAGTTGAAAACGCAGAGCGAGAGGTTGATCACAATGGTCAGCGCGCACAGCAGCACCAGCGGCCGCGGGGTGACGCCCTCCAGCGGCACAAGAGCGGCAATAAAGGAATCGAGAACCACTCTGTTCCCGTTGGGAACCATCTTGACGTTGACGACCAGGATGAGCAGGGCGGCCAGCGCGAGCAGCAGATTCGAGGCCGGACCGGCCAGGGTGGTCAAGTTGTCGTCGCGCACGATCCTGCGGAAGTTGCGGGTGATGACCGGAGTGGGTTTGGCCCAGCCCACCAGCATGCCGCCGAACCAGCTGAGACCGATGAAGGGACCGAAGATCATCAGCGCGGGAAAGAGCAGGGTGCCGACGGGGTCCACATGGTACATCGGATTCAGCGTGATGCGGCCTTCCAGGCGCGCGGTCTGGTCGCCCAGGCGGGAGGCCATCCAGGCGTGGGCGCACTCATGGACGCAGAGCGAAAAGATGAGCAAAACGAACTTGAAGACGGCAATGATCAGATCGGACTGTTGCAAACTCGCTCTCCACGGGCCGGAAGACTCAGGTTAGCATGGAGAGTCGATAGGAAACGATCGGGAAGCGGGAACAAAGCGGCGGGCGGCGCTGTCTAAGGAATGGAGCCTTCCGGTTTTCAGTGCGAGAAAGGGGAACGGCGTGCGGCAATGGATTGCGGGGATCTGCTTTTGCATGGCGGTTGCGGGCCTGGCGGCGGGCTGGGCGCGGGCGCAGGAAGATGAAGCGGCCAGGGCGAACGCCCTTTACACCGCGGGCAAACGGGTGGACGCCTTGCCCCTTTATGACGATCTGGCCAAGGCTCATCCCAATGAGTGGATGTACCAGGAGCGGCTGGCAGGCTGCCTGGGAGCCAAAGCCACCCAGCTCAGCGATCCGGCGGAGGTGAAGGCGCTGCGCACCCGGGAGCGCGACGCGGCCCGGCGCGCGGTGGAGCTGGGCGATCCGAATTACATTGTTCAGGTGATGGCGAAGACCGATCCGGACGCGCCCCTTCAGATTGCCCCGGCCAGCCCCGGCGGAGCGCTGTTGCAGGAGGGCGAGAAGGCCTTTACCGCCGGAGATTATGCCACCGCCCTGACCAAGTACGCAGCCGCCGCGGATGCCGATCCGCAACTCTATCTGGCTCCGTTGTTTGCCGGCGACACGGCCTACCACCAGAGCGATCTGAAGACCGCGGCCAAGTGGTTCGCGCGGGCGGCCGAGGTCAATCCCAACCGCGAGACGGCCTACCGCTACTGGGGCGATGCGCTGCTGCGGATCGGAAACGATGCCGCGGCGGCCAAGCCCAAGTACATCGACGCCGTGGTGGCCGAGCCGTACAACAAGCTGGCCTGGCAGGGATTGGAGCAATGGGCGCAGCGCCAACAGGCGGTGCTGTTGGCGCCGAAGATCGAACGGCCTGCGGCTCCGGTGGTGGACCCCAAGAAACCCAACAGCATCACCATCAACATTTATCCGGGCAAAACCGACGACAAGCAGCATCCGGGTGCTTCTGCCTGGCTGTGGTATTCGCTTGCTCGCGCCAGCTATCGCGGGGATCGGTTCAAGAAGGAGTTCCCCGGTGAGAAGGAGTACCGGCACACGCTGAAGGAAGAAGACGCGGCTCTGAGCGGGGTCGTCGAAGCTATCGAGAATCAGGGTGTCAAGAAGGGCGCGCTGGACGAGAGCCTGCGCAACCTGGTCGAGCTGAGCGATGCCGGGATGCTGGACTGCTGGATTCTGATCAGCGCGGCCGACAAGGGGATTGCCCAGGATTACGACGCCTACCGCAAGGAACATCGCCAGCTACTGCACGATTATCTTGAGCGCTTCGTGGTGCATGGCGGGGTGAACTAGGAAATCGCAGTTCAAGTTGCGGGGAGGCTGTCTACCGTTTCGCCTTCGCCGACATGCTGGCCGGCGAGCACGATGGCGTGGCTGGCGATGCGGGCTCCGTCGCCGATCACGGTGGGCGCGAGCGTCACCTGGTCGTAGTCTTCCGGGCTGTGGCTGTGGGAATAGATGCGGGCGAAGGAGCCGATGACGGCGCCCTTGCCGATGCGGATGCCGCCGCGGTCGTTCAAAAGGACGCGCTGGCGGATGGTGACCCCGTCGCCGATGGACAGGTTGTAGCCGTAGGTGAGCTCAACGCCGTGATAGATCCTGACCCCCGCGCCGATGTGGGCAAAGATGTGACCGCCCAGCATGCTTCGGAAACGGATGCCCAGCCAGTGGTTGAGGCCCACGGGTGAGCGGTCGAACATCTGCCAGAACCAGAGCAGCGGCTTGCGCTGGCTGTAGCGCTCGCGGTCGGCGTCGGGGAAGTGCTCCGCCTCGAGGGTCGCGTTTTCCGGGTCCAGCGACAGGCTGAGGACGTTGCCCGGCAACTCGGAGGTGAGGGTGAGGTTGAGCTTGCCGCCGTGCGGCCGGCCCAGGTAGAGCTGGTAAAGCTGGTCGCGCACAATCCCCGCGCGCAGCTCCGGGGAGTGGTGCCGGGTGAACTCCTCATCGAGAAACTGAATCCAGCGGCGGTAGACCTCTTCCGCCTCAGCCGCGGGATGCGGAACGCCGCTCGCAGTGGATGCCATACGGATAGGACGATACACCACCGGGGCGGGTTGCATCGAGTGAGACAGGGACTGAGGGACTAGGGACTGAGGGACTAGGGACTGAGGGACTAGGGACTGAGGGACTAGGGACTAAGGGACTAAGGGGCCGGGGACTGCTTTGCTCGAATGGACTTTATCAGTGCGCCGAGAAGCCTGCCTACGCCGTTACAGAGGGATTCGGCAGATTGAAGATTATGAATTGCGCCAAACCCAAGGTTTTTGGCGATCACGATTTGTGTTTCAAGCTCCGAACAGGATCCGCGAGCATGTCCGAGAAACTGCACATACTCGCCCTTTGTTGAGCGGCCATAACCCTCCGCGATGTTGCTCGCGATTGACACGGAAGCTCTGCGCATCTGGTCGGTTAGGCCAAATAGTTCGGATTCGGGAAACTTTGAGGTCAATCTCTAGACATCGGTTGTGAGTTCGATGGATCGTTGCCAAACGGCCAAATCTTTGAATGATTGCCCCATCGTCTTTCTCCTTAGTCCCTTAGTCCCTAATCCCTCAGTCCCTAGTCCCTTAGTCCCTGCATTCTCTTACCGCCGCCCCTGAATGTTCTTCGGGTTGATGCCGGCCTTCTTGGCGGCGCGGCGGGCGGAGATCTCGTGCATCTCCCTGCCCATACTGGATTGATTGATGGCAATCTGGATGACCAGCATGATGACGTTGCCGGTACCCCAATAGAGCGCCAGGCCCGAGGCGTAGTTCAACAGTATGAAGCCGAAGAAGACCGGCATCATGAAGGCCATCATCTTGCGCTGGGCGGGGTCCATGCCCGGCGAGGGGGTGATGTACTGGGTCAGGAACATGGTGATGATGATGAGGATGGGAAGGATGTACGTGGGGTCCGGCGCGGCCAGGTCCTTGAGCCAGAGCCAATGGGCGTGGCGCAGCTCGACCACATTCTGCAGCACCCGGAAGTAGGCGAAGAGCAGCGGCATCTGGAAGAGCATGGGCAGGCAACTGCCGTACATGTTCACGCCCTCGGCCTTGTACAGCTCCATCGTCTCGGCCTGCATCTCGGCCCGCCTGGGATCGGTCGCCTTGAGATTGCCGTAGCGCTGTTTGATGGCCTCGACCTGGGGCTGGATGCGCATCATCTTCAGCGAGGACTTCATCATGATCACGCGCGTGGGGAGCAGGGCCACATTGAAGATGACGGTGAGGATGATGATGGCCCAGCCCCAGTTGTCGACGCCGTGCTCGACCGTGAATCGCAGAGCCAGGTACAGGGGTTTGGCGATGACGGTGAGCCAGCCGAACTGGATGAGCGGCTCGAGCGATTGCCCGGTGGCCTTGCCGTCGGCGGCGGTGGCGTGGATGGAAGCCAGTATGTCCATCGACTTGGGGCCGGCATAGAGGCGCAGGCGGGTGTAGCCGCTGGTGTCGCCCATGGCCAGTCCAAGCACGTGGGCCGGCTTCTTCTTCTGGCTGTTGGGGTTGCTCAGGTCGCTGGGGATGTCGATGGTGTTGTGCAGCGTGACCAGGGTGGCGCGGTCGGGCGCGTCGGGCAGAAAGGCGGAGGCAAAATAGAGATCGGCAACCGCCGCGTAGGAGTAGGGCAGGTCGAAGGTGGCGTCGCCGCTCACCTTGGCCACTGCCATGGAGTCCTGTCTGCCTTCTATGGACCAGGCAAACTGAGACATGGCTGAGGTGGGCACCTGCGCCCGGGTCGAAGAGGAAGGCAGGAACTCCTCCATGTCGCCCAGGCCGGCGGGCCAGGCAATGAGCGCTCGCACCGGCGAGCCGTTCCGTTTGACCTCAGCCTCGACGGTGATCACGTAGCTGGTGTCGAAGCGGACGGTCTTCACCACATCCAGGCCGTTGGCGGCGTAGTGGAAGGTGAGGGCGTTGGTTTCAGGGGCCACGGCGTGGCCGGTGGCCGAGGGCTGAGCGCCTGAGGCCGTGACCTGATATAGCGCCTGATTCAACTGCGCCGTGAGGGCCGGCTCATAGGTAAAGAACGACAGCGGAAAGCCGAACCTCCCGGCGGCCTGGGGCTGGACCATATCCAGCGGCTTGCCGGCCGAGTCGGTGTACTTTTTCAGGATCCACTGCCTGACCTGCGCGCCGCGATTGGTGAAGACGATCTTGTACTGCTCGTTTTCGACCGTGGTTTCGGTCTCCAGCGCGGCGGTGACGGCTGGCGTGGCCACGGGAGCCTGCGCCGCTCCAGCGGCCGGCGGCGCCTGGCTCGAACCGGGCTGCTGTCCGGTTTGTTCAGCCGGTCCGGCTTGGCCGGATTGCCCCGGTTGTGCGCCCGGTTGATTCGCCTGCGATTGGGTCTGGCGAACGGGCTGAGTCGTCTCCTGGTTGGGCTTGAAGAAATAGTTGTAGCCCAGCAGGACGGTGATCATCAGCAGGGCGAAGATCATGGTGGAGCGCATGTCGCCGCCGCTGCCGCCGCCGGAGCCCGGCGACTGAAGATTGGGATTGCGAATCTCGGGCAAGGGATACTTCCTGTCTTGAAGAAGATGCAGACTGTTGGGTTCCCGCTTCTCCTATGGTAACGGTTCTCGCGGAGAAACGGATGGCCGCCGGGATGCGCGCGGAATCCGGGCGGGCACGCTGTCGAGGCCTCCGCGGCCGAATGGGTTGCAGCGCAGGAGCCTCCACGCCGCCAGCGCCGTGCCGCGCAGGGGCCCGTGGGTGGCAATGGCTATGGTGGCATACTCCGAGCAGGTGGGCACATAGCGGCAGCCGCCGCCGGGGTTGAGCGAATGCAGCGCCGGGGAGAGCCAGCGCCGGTAGAAGGCGAGAAAAGCGAGCAGGATGCGCGTCATGGTGCGGGCTTTGCCGGTGCGGTCTGGCGGGCGAACGGCTGAGCGGGCCTGCCCAGAATCCTGGCCGCCTCGGCATTTGCCTGCTCCAGGATACGCACAACCTCCACTTCAAGTTTCGCAAATTCGAGAGTGAGGACGGAGCGGCGGGGATGGAAGATCAGGTCGCAACCCGGCGGCAGCAGGTCCAGGTGGCGTCGCAAGGCCTCTCTCATGCGGCGCTTGATGCGGTTGCGTTCATGGGCCTTGCCCAAAACCTTGCCGGCGGTGAGGCCGATGCGCGGGCCTGACTGGCCGGCAGGCGGACGGTTCGCCTGGCAATCCGCGGGGCCGTCGGCCGCGATTGGCGGTTGCGGGGCCAGGAACCAGCTCATGGAAGCGGATTGCCGTTTGCGGCTGACCGCATAGGCGCGCTCGTAGTCGGCGTGCTTCCGCAGGCGCGCGTCTGTCCAGGATTGAGGTGAGGGCTGGCGCTGGATTGGCCGCCGGACTGGGCGCGCGTCAGGGCTGAGAGGGGTGTTCATGGCGTTGCCGGAGGGCGTTTCAGCCGGAAGGGAGATGACTGCGCAAACCCTTTCCGGCTCCAACCAGGGACGGCGGATCGCCGGGCGGAGATCAATCGCGGAAGCCGGCGGTGACGGTCACGCGCTTGCGGCCGATGGCGCGGCGGCGGCTGAGCACGGCGGCGCCGGCGTTGGTCTTCATGCGGGCGCGGAAACCGTGGGTCTTCACGCGTTTGCGGCGATTGGGTTGAAATGTGCGCTTGGGCATAAGAATACTTCCCTGCTTCCCGATGAAATTCTGCGCCTTGACGGCAGGATTCAAGTGTATCGCAGGCGGGGCCGGGAATCCAGTGTAAACTGACCGCGGGCCGGAGCCGACCCGGACCAAGCCTGCTTCACGCCTTCTCGGGAGTCGCGCAACCAGGGTCCCAAAAGTGTTGGCGGGGCTGTCTTGAAGTGCGGGCCTGGGTGTTCTTTGGGGTGACTCTGGTAACGCTCTTGGGGTGAGTTTCACTGGCAATGGTGCAACTTATCCCAATTGAAAAATCTTATGTGAAAGCATTATTGCAATGTCCCCCAAATGTGGTACTATCGGGACCGTTCAACAAAAGTTTCCCGGCGTCCCACGGAACGGAATTCATCCACGGCCCCAACGGATTTTTCAGGGGCAGATCAGCGGCCAGCAGGCAATCGGTGAGCGGTATCCAGGCGCAAAGCAAGGGCTTTACGCATGCAGGATAGTTGTTGCCCAGAACCCGCGGATGAACCGGACCGGCAGTGCACAGGCGACGCAGGCAAGGATTGGCTTCGATGGGATTCGCGACTTCGCCGGCAACGGTTCTTAACCCCTGGATCCAGATTCTCGCGGCCTTGGAAAAAAAGGTCATTCGCCAGTCTTTCGAGACCTGGCTCAAGCCCACGCGGTACAGCCACGCCGCGGGCCGTACGCTGTATGTCCGCGTTCCCTCGCCAGAGTTCCAGCACATCGGCGAGAAGTACGGAGATCTGATTCAGGAGGCCATCGAAGTGCACGCGATGGACTTCGACGGCGTCAGCTTTGTGACCGCCGAGGAGGATCCGTCGATTCCGCCGGCGCGCAAGGACGGCGGCTTCGGCCCGGTTGCCGCGCGCCCGCCCGCCGCGTCGCACTCCGCCCCGGCGCCGCGCATCCCGGAGCAGGCCCGCTTCGACTGGTCCACCGCCGCGCAGCTCAACCAGCGCTACACATTCGATGCTTTCGTTATCGGCAACGGCAACCAGTTTGCGCGCGCCGCCGCTCTGGCCGTCGCCGAGCGACCCTCCCGCGCCTACAACCCGCTCTTCCTTTACGGCGGTGTGGGCATGGGCAAGACCCATCTGATGCACGCCATCGGCCACGAGGTTAAGCGCCGCCAGCCGATGGTCAACATCTGCTACGTCTCGGCCGAGAAGTTCACCAACGAGATGATCTCCTCGCTGCGCAACGATCGCATGACCAGCTTCCGCGATCGCTTCCGCTCCGTGGATGTGCTGCTCATCGACGACATTCAGTTCATCGCCCAGAAGGAGCGCACCCAGGAGGAGTTCTTCCACACCTTCAACGCGCTGCACGAGAGCATGAAGCAGATCGTGATCGCCTCGGACCGTCCTCCCAAGGAGCTGGCGGAGATCGAGGACCGCCTGCGCTCGCGGTTCGAGTGGGGGCTGATCGCCGACATTCAGCCGCCCGACCTCGAAACCAAAGTGGCCATCCTGCAGAAGAAGGCCGAGAGCGAGCAGGTGCAACTGCCCACCGACGTGGCGCTGTTTGTGGCTTCGAATGTGCGCACCAACGTGCGCGAGCTGGAGGGCGCCCTGGTGCGCCTGATCGCCTGGTGCCAGCTCAACCGCATGGAGATCACGCTGGCCTCGACCCAGCAGTGCCTCAAGCAGTTCATCGACATGCAGGTGCGCAAGATCACCATCGAGGCCATTCAGCGCGCCGTGGCCGAGCAGTTCGGCATGAGGATCAGCGACCTGAAGCAGAAGAACAACTCGCGCAACGTGGTGGTGCCGCGCCAGATCGCCATGTACCTGGCCAAGCAGATGACCGAGGCCAGCTTGCCTGAGATCGGCCGCCAGTTCGGCAACAAGCACCACACCACCGTCATGCACTCGATCGGCAAGATCGACGAGCAGCGCCGGACCGACAAGGACCTGCACCGCACGCTCAACAAGCTGCAGGAGCAGTTGAACGGGTAGCCTCCCGTATGATCCAGTTGAAAAGCGATCCGCCACACTGCGGGAGACCCCGGTGATTCAGCCAAGTCCATCGCTCATGCGCCTGTTCTTTGGGCTGCTCCTGCTAGCTGTCTTCGCGTCCGCCCCGGCTATCGCGATCCATCCATCCGCCCGCTGCGATCCGCGCGCCTATGGAGCCAAGGGCGACGGCGTCGCAAAGGACACAGCCGCGATTCAGGCGGCGATCGATGCCTGCGCGGGCCAGGGCGGCGGCACGGTTCGGCTGGTTGCCGGAACCTATCTGAGCGGTCCGATCGTGCTCAGGAGCAATATCCGCTTGCGGCTCGACAAGGGAGCCACGCTGCTGGGCTCCCCCGATCATGGGGATTATCCGGCCAAGACCGAATTCCGCGCGCCGGGCCTGCAGTCGCTGGTGAGCGCGACCAATGCCGCCAACGTCGCCATCACGGGAGAAGGCGTAATCGACGGCGCGGGCGAGAGCTGGTGGCAGATGGCGCGGAGCGTCAAGAATGCCGGCGTCCTGGGCTCCGACCACCCGCGGCCCAGGCTGATCGTCTTCGACCATTGCAAGCATGTCCTGGTGGAGGGCGTCACGCTGCAAAACTCCCCGATGTGGCAACTGGTTCCCTACTACTCGGACGATGTGACCATTCGGAATATCAAGGTTCTGGCGCCCGCCAACTCGCCCAACACCGACGCCATCGATCCCTTCTCCTCGTCGCGTGTGCGCATCGAGCACGTCTTTGCCGACGTGGGCGACGACGACATCGCCATCAAGTCGGGCGCCATCGGCTCTCCGGGGCCGGATGCGCCGAGCCGCGACATTGCCATCTCCGATTGCACCTTCCTGCACGGGCACGGCCTGTCGGTGGGCAGCGAGATTGCCGGCGGCGCACGGAACATTCTCGCCGAGCGCATTCACTTCATTGGCACCGACAACGGCATTCGCGTGAAGGCAAACCGCGACCGCGGCAGCGATGTGGGTCCTCTAACCTTCCGCCGGATCGAGATGAAGGACGTGAGGAACGCGCTCATCATCAGCGAGTACTATCCCAAGGTTCTGCCGCCCGATGGGGAGACGGCGCAGCCCGTTACGCGGCTGACGCCGCGCTTTCACGACATTACCCTCGAAGACCTTACGGCCGTGGGGAGCACATCGGCGGGCGCCATTGCGGGCCTTCCCGAAGCGCCGATTCAGGGCGTGGTCCTGCGCAATGTGAGGATCGGCGCTCAGCACGGACTGACGATCGGCTTTGCGGAGGTCTCGGGCGAGGGCGTGGCGATCGAAGCCGGCGAGGGGCAGGCCATCATGAAGCAGGCGGGAGCGAAAGTCT
>Ga0326728_10007296_pt1 | contig 28648 bp, 15 predicted proteins | sample MB3enrmetagenome_FD_207602 | JGI IMG/M metagenome (GOLD analysis project Ga0326728, IMG submission 207602) | Lab enriched peat soil microbial communities from McLean, Ithaca, NY, United States - MB31MN | ecosystem: Environmental > Terrestrial > Soil > Wetlands > Peat | place: USA: New York... | reverse complement strand
CTTTGTTAATAACGTTGTCCATGAAGGCATCATAGCATATATCAACGAGCTCGCCAGCGGAAAGTTCGCACTGGGTGTAAAATATCTGTGGAAAACATCTAAAAAAGTCACAAGCTCTGAGCGCAGCACACCGCAACTGCAGAGATCCTCCGTCCCGACAAGTCGGGACTCAGCATGACGGGCCATTCTAATGTTGGGTGACAAATCGACAATCGACATCAGAAATCGACCATCGGCAATCGGAAATGGTTCTACAGGGCCAGCGCCTCGTCGTAGACCTTCAGGGTGGCTTCTGCGACTCGCCGCCAGGAGAATTCCTGAGCCCGCTCCAATCCCTGCTGGATCATCTTCCGGCGCAGCTCAGAATCCTCGACCGCGCGCAGGACTTTATCCGCGATGTCCTGCGGGTCGTGGGGATCAACATAAAGGGCAGCTTCTCCGCCCACCTCAGGAAGCGAAGCCGTTCGGGAGGCTACCACAGGCAAGCCGTTCGCCATGGCTTCCAGCACAGGCAGGCCAAAGCCCTCTTCCCACGAGGGGAAAAGCAGCACGCTGGCCGACTGATACAGAGACCGCAATTCTCCCAAGGCCACATATCCCCGCACTTGCACTCGGGGACCAAGCCCCTGGCGGCGTATATATTCGTGGATAGCTTCGCTCCCGTAACCGTCTCCGCCCACCAGAATCAGCCGATACCGCTGCGGCAGTGTTTCGAGAGCCCGCAGCGCGTTCAGCACATTCTTGCGGGTCTGGAGGACCCCCACGCTCAGAATCATCTTGTTCCCCGCCCCCACCAGCTTCTCCCGAGCCAACAGACGCTCGCCTGGAGACAAAGTCAAAGAGGGCGGATCGACCCCCAACGGGATGATTCGAAGCTTGCTTTGGGAGACCGGAGTGTGCGCCATTAATTGCTCGGCCGTATAACGCGACGAGGTGATAACGCGTGTGGCGCGCTCCACGGCCTCGAGAAGCAAGGCGGAAAACTTACGCCGAAAGTCTGCTGTCGAGTACTCATGACCGGTAATGGGGAAGATGTCAAACACGGTGACGATCTCCCTCTTGAAACGAAACGCGGGAGGGCGCTGCGCCAAGCTATGGAACAATTCCGCTTGCCAGGGCAACCAGAAGGTTAAAGGCTCTTGAAACAGCCTTACGGAGAAATGCGATTCTTGAGAACCCGCCGTTGCGGCAGGACGCAAGAACTCCCGGCGCCGGGCGAACCGCGACAGGCGATAGCAGAGCAGAAACCGGTGCGGAGTCTCGAGCTCGGCGAGGGCTTCGATCAGCTTACGGGAATATACTGCGATGCCCGACGGTTCGGGCTCGACAGTGTAGGTGGCATCCAGTCCGATAGTCGCCATCAGTGACCAACCAGATTATTGAGCTGGTCAGCAGGAAGGTGTTGAGTCCGCCACATCTTCCAGCCCATATTCTTTCAATTTTCTGTAAATGGTTGTCTTTCCAATACCGAGTAATCTTGCGGCGCGGAGTCGATCGCCTTTGGTCGCTTCGAGCGCCTGGAGTATGGCCCGCTGCTCGAGCTCCTGGAGAGTCGCGAGGGCCCGTGGGTCGTGACGCAACTCGCCCACCAAATTGAGGAGGTTCGAGGGTAGGTCCACAACCCGGATTTGAGGCGCACTTCCCAGTGCCAGGGCGCGTTGGATGCAGTTCTCCAGTTCCCGCACGTTGCCCGGCCAATCGTAGCTCATCAGGCGCGCCATGACCTCGTCCGAAACGCCCGTGATGCCGCCCAGGTTAGCTTTGTGCTTTGCGAGAAAGAAACGAACCAAACCGGGAATGTCCTCTCGGCGCTCGCGCAGTGGCGGCAACTTGATACAAACAACATTGAGCCGGAAGTACAGCTCTTTTCGGAAAGTCCCGCGCTTGATGGCAGCCTCGAGGTCGTGGTTGGTGGCGGCGACGATTCGCGCTTTCACGGGTATCCGCTCGTTGCTGCCCAAGGGCTTGATTTCACGCTCTTGGAGGGCGCGCAGGAGTTTCGATTGAAGCTCGACAGGAAGCTCCACAATCTCATCCAGAAACACAGTCCCTTCGCCGGCGGCTGCCAGCAAGCCCTGCCGGCCATGAGTCGCGCCGGTAAAAGCCCCGCGAACGTGGCCGAACATTTCGCTCTCAATCAAGGTCGGCGTCAGCGCACCGCAGTCTATCGGGACGAACGGCCGATCGCACCATGGCCCTTTCGAGTGAATCGCGCGCGCCACCAGTTCTTTTCCGGTTCCGCTTTCCCCGAGGATCAGGACGGGATCGCGCTTCACAGCGACTTTGGCGATGAGGTGGTAAACCTTCTGCATTCGTGCCGAAGCGCCACTGAAACCTGCGTAGTCCCCATGATGTTCATCGGAGTGAACGCGCGATGCTGGCTGTGGAATTCCCATTTGCTCCCTGCTCGCGACTTCCGGGACCGGATTCTCGATAGTAACCGACTAATATACACACCCAGGCGCGAACAGTCAAAAGGGAATGCGCGAAAGCGGCATGGCGCCGTTTGGGGGCTGGCCTGCCCTCGTCACAATATCTTGCCGCACAGTCCTCAGCTCCACGCCGCGCGCAGACTCTTATGGCAGGCAAAAACCTGGGGGAATTATGGAGGGTTTGAGCACCACGAACTTGATGTCTTTTTCCGTTGGCAGGAGGGCGTCTGCGGCGGCGAGGAGCTGATTCGAAGAGGTTTTTTCTTCAACGGGCAAGGTCAATGGGTCGCCTATCTTCCCGACATTGCCCACGGCACGGCGGCCACCGTGGTCGGGGCCGCCCCACTGGCTGAATGTAGTAGTCTCGAGCGGTGCGAATCGGCCTTCAGAATCTCTCAGGCCTTGGAGGGCCAGCCGGATATAGCCCGGACGCGAGTTACCGGCGGCTCTTCGAACAGCCAGACACGCCCCTTCCACTAGCGTGCCGGGGCGTACAGGCACACTTCCCTTTACGGCTTCCGAAGAGACCACGTACCCAGCAAAATGTTGTCCCGGCTCGGCGCTTGCGGAGGTGATGGGCCGGAGAAGTCGGACCGAGATGGCGGTGCCGGGCTGAATCATTTGCCCGGTCTCCCATGGCCCCGACCATAGCATCCTAAGTCCGGGGTAAAAGCAGAGACCGCCAGCCACCAAGGTGATTGTCCAGGCAATCCATCGCCGCATTGATTTTCTACCTCCAAGCACTTATATCGGCCTGCAACCGGCAATTCATAAACCACTCCGAGCACGCCGATTGCCACACGTTCATCCTGCACAGCCCATTGCAAACACAGGGGTTGCACGGTCGAGAGGTGGGGGCACGGGATTAAGCTCCATCTAATACGGAGGAAGGTATGTAAACCCTTCCATGGAACCACATGGATAGAACCGGGGTATTGCGAAAACAGATGAGGAGGAATACGTTGTAATATAGGGCTGGAGGGGAGAACCTGTTGCTGTGGCCAAGAACGCCAAAATCTTGATCGTTGAGGACGACGCCCATGAGCGGCAGGGGCTCGCCGATCTTCTCGCCGTCTGGGGGTACGAAACCGAAACCGCTGGCGACGGCTCAGAAGCCCTCGAGAAGGTTGCCTCTTTCAACCCCGCGGTGGTGATTTCTGATCTTCGCATGCCGCGCATGACGGGCATGGAGTTGTTGCGGCAAGTCCATGAAGTCCATTCCGGTTTGAACTTCATCATGCTGACCGGACAGGGAACGATCGAGGAAGCGGTGGAAGCCACCAAGCTGGGGGCCTTTAATTTCCTCGAGAAGCCGCTGGACACCAAGCGGCTTCAGGTTGAGTTGCGCAATTGCCTGGAACGCCATGAAAGCGAGCGGCAACTGGAGGCCGCCAACCGGCGGCTGCGGGACCTGGGATTCCTAGGCAACATCGTGGGGCGGTCCAAGAAAATGCAGGAAGTGACGTCGCTGGTCTCAATGGTCTCGCCCTCCCGCGCCTCGGTGTTGATCACCGGCGAGAGCGGCACGGGCAAAGAACTGGTGGCCAGAACGATTCACGAGCTGAGCCCGCGCCGTGCCATGCCGTTCGTGGCCGTGAATTGCGCAGCGATACCGGAGACTCTGATGGAGAGTGAAGTTTTCGGCCACGAAAAGGGAGCTTTCACCGGGGCCATCGAGCGCCGGGTGGGTTGCTTCGAGCTGGCCGACGGCGGGACATTGCTCCTCGATGAGATCGGCGAAATGCCTTCTGCCACGCAGGCCAAACTGCTGCGTGTGCTCGAAGATTCCAAGGTGCGCCGCCTGGGAAGCAAGTCGGAAATCTCCGTCGATGTGCGCGTCCTGGCCGCTACCAACAAAGTCCCGGAGGAAGCGGTCGCCAAGGGGCAGTTGCGCCGCGATCTCTACTTCCGCCTCAACGTGGTCCATATCGTTTTGCCTCCTTTGCGCGCCCACCCTGAGGATCTGGAGGAGTTGACGGCGGCCCTGCTCGGCGACCTGAACCGAAAACACAACCGCGCGGTGAAGGATGTGGACAGTGAAGTTCTTCAGGCCTTCCGCCGATACAACTGGCCCGGCAACGTGCGCGAGCTGCGTAATGTTTTGGAGCGCATGCTCGTTACTTGTTCGGGCGAGCATTTGACCGTCAATGAATTGCCTCGCGACTTCGGCCATCCCGGCATTGCAGAAGCGGGAGACGGGCTCAGGCTCCGTCCCGGCATGACGGTTGCCGAGGCGGAACGCCGCCTCATTTTCGAAACCCTGGCCTCCACGCAAAACAATAAGACGCGCGCCGCCGAGCTGCTCGGCATCAGCCTGAAAACTCTCCATAACAAGCTGAAGGAATATGGGGCTCAGCCTGAAGATTAAGCTTACCGCACTCATAACCCTCCTGGTCTTGCTCATGGTCCTGGCCACCTCGACGCTCTACCTCTCTCATCTCACCCGACAGACCCTCAGCGAGGTTGAAAGCAGAGGGGAATATGTGGCCAACGAAATCTATCATCAGGCCAGCACCCTCCTGTCCCAGACGCGAATGCCGGCGGGTTCGGACCCCTTCGATTTCCAGGCGCTGCGTAGCTTCGTGCAAGTCCGATTTGCGGCCGATGCCGGGTTAGGCTCACTGCTGGAATCCGCGGTCGGGTACTCGCCTTCCATTTATTACGCCGCCATCACGGACACCCGGCGGCAGGTTATGGTGCACAACGATCCAGGAGAAATCGGGCAGGTGATGGCGGCGGCTCCGCCCTTCGACGATTTGCTTCATGCCGGATTGTTGAGGCAGCTCCGCGTGATCTACGGCCCCTCCAAGGTGTATGAAGTCGTACTGCCGCTGGAGATTGGAGACAAGCCTTTCGGCGACGTGCGGGTTGGCGTCTCGACCCTCTTCCTCGGCCACCAAATCACCCCTGATTTGCACGCTGCCCTGACCCTTTCGATTGCCATCATTATCTTCACGACTCTTTCCGCCGGTCTGCTCTCCTATCGCCTCTTGCGTCCCCTGGAAACCATTTCGAGAAGTGTTGACCTCCTGGCGCGCGGCCAATACTCCGAACCTGTGCGTCTACAGCGGAGCGACGAATGGGGCGTGCTTTCCTCAAAATTGAACCTCTTAGGCGAGCAGATGCGCGGCGAGAAAGCCGCCTTTGTCCAATTGAAGGAGAACCTTGACCAGCTTTTCTCCAAGCTGAGCGACGGCTTGCTGCTTTTTGAGAGGCAAGACCGGCTGGTCCTGGCAACACCCGCCGCCCCCCGTCTGCTCGGTTGCAAAGCGGAGGCTATCGTTCATCGCCCGGCGCGGGAGGTGTTCTCCGCCCACAACCCTCTTCATGACCTCTTGCGGGAAGCCTTCGCTTCACGGGAATCAACGCCCTGGCGAACCGTTGACCTGGGCGGGGAACCCCCGGCGCGCATTGCTGTGAATGTGCAATTCATCCGCGAACAGGGCGAGGCCATGGGATGCCTGGTCACCTTGCGCGACGCCGGCACACGCGCTCAGATCGAGGACCAGATTGATGTCACGACGAAGCTGGCAGCCCTCGGCCGGCTCACTTCCGGAGTTGCCCACGAAGTGAAGAATCCGCTCAACGCCATGGTTCTTCAGCTCGAAATCCTGAAATCCAAACTGACCGGCCAAAGTGAAACGGTTGGCCCGCATCTGGAGATACTCTCCAGCGAGGTCCGGCGGCTGGATCGAGTGGTGAAAACCTTCCTCGATTTCACCCGCCCTGTCGAACTCCGCCCTATCCCCACCAACGTGGAAGGCCTAGTCCGCGAAGTCTTTCTGCTGGCCGAGCCGGAAGCCCTTCAGAATAACGTTCGGCTGGTCTTTGAGCGCCAAGGCGCCCTTCCGACTATTAACGTTGACCGCGACCTCATGAAACAGGCGCTCCTGAACCTGGTTCTGAACGGCTGCCAAGCCATGCCCACAGGAGGACAACTTAAGGTTAAACCCCAAACAGACGGTCATTATATGAATCTCGAAGTTTCCGACCAGGGCGTAGGTATTCCGCCGGAGGCGCGTCAGAAAATCTTTTCTCTCTTCTACACTACGAAGCCCGGCGGCACCGGAATTGGACTCGCTATGGCTTTCCGAGTCCTTCAGCTCCACAACGGATTCATCGATTTCACAAGCGAAGCCCACCAGGGCACGACGTTTCGTGTTTCCATTCCCCTGCCCTGACACGGCTCGGCAAGAGTGCCCTCCACCCGTGCGCCTGGGGACAAACGAAGCGCACCATCTCAGCGCTCCCCTGCTACCAATTCGACTTCGAAAATCTTCAAGCGGAGGCGTCTTAGGTGTTAGACTTTGAATCTTCGACTTTTGACTTTCGCTTTTCGGTTCTCGACTTTTCGCTTTTCGATTTTCGATTTCTGACTTTCGGCTTCTGCCTTTTGACCTTTGAATTTTGACTTTTGACTTCTGATGAACGGCCAGCTCCCACCCCTGACGCCCATTTCGGATGCCCCCATCACGGGCCGCAGCACAAACGCGGCAATTTCGCCGGCGGCCGCGATTTCCTGGGCACTCGACGATACCCTCCGGCTTTTGTTTCGGCCTTTTGATGCTTGGAGGTGGACCAAGCTCAGTCTGCTGTGCCTCTTCCTGGGAGGCGGCGCACCCACAGCAGCGCTCCAGTGGAGCCTGAGCGCTCTGCCCAGTGATTTTCGACTGACGGATCTGGTCGCCGGCGCGCGGCAATACGTCGCGCAACACCCTTCCCTCATCTTCCTGGTCATCGTGCTCGCTCTCGCACTGGGGCTCGGTTTCCTTTACCTTCGCTCGGTATTTCGCTTTGTTCTGGTGGATTCACTGGTCAAGAAAGAGGTGTCTCTAAGGAGTGCGTGGTCCGCCCTCCGTCCCCTGGGACAATCCTATTTCTGGTGGCTGGTGGGCGTGCTGGTGGCGCTCGCTGCCACGTTCTCACTCGTGGTCATTGTCGCCTTTCCCGGCCTCCAGGCCGCTTCCGCCTCAGGCGCAGGCAAGCTTTTCGCCACGGCGTCTCTGGCGCTGATCCTTTCCTTGATAGTCCTCCTCGGATTGGCTGTAGCCCTCCTGATTACGCTCACCGATGATCTGGTGGTTCCCCTGATGTACGCCGACCGTTTGCCATTGCCTTCTGCGTGGAGAGAGCTTTGGCGGAAAATGCGCCATGACCCAACCTCATTCGCAGTTTATATCTTGTTGCGCTTTGTGCTTTCCGTAGGGGTCAGCGTCGCAGTGCTCCTCTTTCTAGTCCCGTTACTCGTGGGTGTATTTTCCAGTGCGATAATCGTAGCGGCTACCGTGGTCCTGGCGCTTCACCTGGTGGGGCTCGCATGGGTATGGAACCTGCCCACCATCAGCCTGGCGCTTGCCGCGCTGGTGTTGCTGTGCGCAGTGTTGGTGATCCTATTTAGCGCGGTCGGAATGCCGGGCCAGGTCTACCTCCAGGACTTCGGCCTGCGCTTCATCGCGGCGCGCTCTCCATCCCTTAAAACCCTTTGCTCCGTGTCCGGCAGGCGGGGAAGGCCCCAATGAATCCTGGTCCGGAAATTGGTAGGTGCCGCCTCTGAGCGCTGTCATGCTGAGCCTGTTCGCTGTGATCGTGAGCCCTTCGCCTGTCATTCTGATCCCGCCCTGCGGGACAAGAATCTCCGCAGTTCGCTCAGGGTAAACTCCGCGAAACATCTCAGCAGTTCGTCGCCGCCTGCTGAGCGGAAAAAGCAACTGCCGAGATCCTTCGTCCCGACAAGTCTGGACTCAGGACGACATACGGCGTCAACCTACGAATTCGGAATGAATCCAGGTCCGGAAGGGCCAAAAAACCCAAAAATGACGCAAAAACCTGCCTCGCTGTGGAAACAACTCACAGGATATTAGTGGCTGGTCCTCCTGCATGTGGCTACTGCCCTTCCTGCGATTCTTCTCCAACGGGTTTTTCAGCGGGTTTCCGGTTTACTTTCCGGAAATCTTCCCCACCGCATCCGAGCCACAGGAGCCGGATTCTGCTTTAACGCCGGCCGCATCTTTAGCCAGAGACGCTGACGGGTTGGCGGGTGTACCGAACTGTCCGGGGATGAAAGTTTGCATTAAGGCAGGATCCAAAATATGTACCCCCGACTTTGCGAAGGGGAGGAAGTCATGCTCCTCTCTTGGTCGGCCCCCACCCTTCGATTGACAACTCAGGGTCTCCGCAGAAGCTTCTGGACAGTCACGTGCGGGACAGTGTGTCTAGCCGGTTTGTGTTGAGAGGCAGGCGCCTGAGCCTCGGGGGGTTTCGCGGATGGAGCGGCTTTCGAACCGGTAAGGCGGGCCTTTGAGCGAGAGCCAGTTTCGTACGGCAGAGGTGAAGGCTCGGGAACAGAGGTAAGATCGATCACGGCGATACCATCGCCGTTGGCGCCCGTAATCGCCACCAGGACGTTGTCCGTTCCATCGGAAACGAGCGCGTCATAGTTCGGCGAGAGCGTTACGGGGAGTGCGATTCGCTCCAACAGGATTCCTAATCTGGCATCCAGCACATCGATGCCGTCCGTAGTCGGTTGGAACAGCATGGTGCCGTCCGGACTTAGCTTTTCTCCGTAGAGATAGGAAATATTCATCATTTCCCGAAGATTGAGTCCTACATACGACTCGGCATTGAGATCGGAATCGTAGAAATATCCTGTCGCCGCGAACGCGGTCTGATTACTGGACAAGGACAGGTCGTAATCGCCGTAGCAGCAGCCTGGATCCACCTTGGCATAGGTGACGCTGTCGGTGCCAGTATCAACGCTAAAAACGCCGCCGTCGTCGTTGCCGTAGACCGTGCTGTTATCAGCGCTGAGAATTGTTCGCAGGTAATTATCGGTCGCCGGCGAGTTGCTACCAATGCCGTAGTCTGTCACTTGACCGGAGTTGGTGTCGAGTTTGAAGAACACGCCATAGCCGGTGCCCCCGGGGGTTGAGGCCGTGAAATAGACTATCCCTGCGTCGCTGATAGCCACGCCCACGGGGTTCCTGCCCGCGCCGGTCAGGGGCTGAGGAACCGGAAATTTCTGAACCGCCACTGGGCTTTCCGGATTGAGAAAATAGATGGCGTCGCCAGCCCCATCTGCGACGGCGAGCTTGCTTCCGTTCGGCGAAAGCGCGATGCCCCACAAACGCTGGGGGGCGTCAGCAGCAGGAATGCCGATGGGATTCATCCAGGCCCCTGCCGTTCTCGAAAAGACCTGGATCTTTGTTGCGTCTGTAAAATAGTAAACATCCTGTTGAGAATCGTAAACCCCCTGGGCGAGGGCGGACCCGCTAAGGGGATACTGCTGAACGGCCGGAAGGTAGGCGATCCCGCTATGGACCGTCACTGAACCGGAACTGGTAGATACCATGACATCCGCGGATGAGCCGGCCGCGCCCGCCGGAATCGTGTAAGTGAAGCCCTCCAGGGGGAACGGCGGAGTCGTGATTTCATAAGCATTGCCTGTGAAAAGAGTGACGGTTGCGGGTGTGCCGCCAACCGTCACTTGCAGGTTGGATGGTACGGTGGTTGCGGACGTTGGGCCGAAGCCGTAACCCATAATCGCACCCGGGCCACCCCCAGCAGCAGCGGCGTTCGGCGTGATTTCCAGGACGGTGGGCCCGTAGCTAAAGCCTTCAGGCAGGAGTTGCACACCACCATCTGAGGCTAGCGCATAGACGTCAGCTCGCCCAGGAGCGCCGGGAGGGGTAGTAACTGAAATCGTCTCCGACGCGTTCACCGTACCCGGCGACACAGAGGCCGAGCCGGCATTTTGGCCTCCGAAGTACACGTCAATTGTGGAGTCTGAGGCCAAGAGCTTTCTAAGAGAGGACTTGCTCACCGGCAGGGCATGCGCACGATCGGAGTTCGGTTCTACTGCGACCTCCCCATCATAGTCGGTCCAACCCGTCGACGTGCCGCCTGCGGTGGGCCCCGTGGCAGGACTCAAATATCCGTTCAGAAACTGCGTGCCGACCGTCCCAGCACGTATCGCAGTGGTGTCGAGAAACCCGACGCCTTCCTGGATTGGCCCGACGAGTAGACCCGTACCGTCCATCGCCTGGAATTGAGGTCCATAAATAGGGCCCCGCACACCCGCCGGTCCGCTACTGGAAAAGAATGGCACAACGATGTTGGGGAACCACCCGACCTGCTGCCCTGAGCTAAGATTGTATGCGTAAACATCGCTGTCGGAAGAAACGTAGAGTGTCTGCGAGTCGGGCCCGACGAAGAATTCGCCCGCGGACGAGGTATCGCCAGCTACATCAAATTTCGCGACCTGAGCGAGAGTGCCGGCGTCATAAACAAACGCTTGCCCGAACGACGGCAGGACAATCCACTTCCCGTCTGGCGAAATGGCAACCTGCCAAATGAATTCCACTCCGGAAGCTACGGAAGTGGCGGCCCCGATGGCTTCGTCGATTTCGCACAGTGTGCCGTCGCTATCAATGCTGGCAAGAACCACCTTCGTGCGGTCGGGCGTGCGCGTAAACACACCTGTGCTGCCCATGTTACTAGAACTCGAGGTATCACAGGACGCCGGAGTATAAGTGGAAATGGAGTTGTCAGTCGGGCTCCAGATTGCAACTTCCCCGTAGCCGTCAACACTTGGTATACCCCCCTGTCCGCCCAATAAGGCTAGACGCCCATCCGCCATCACGCGGACAGAATACGCGCCAAAACCGTTTGGCCCGATCTGGCCGGCCGGATACCTATTGGTTACCGTCATGCTTACAGGGTCGATCTCGTAAACATCCCCGATCTGCGTGCCCGCGTATAGGGTCCTATGATCCGGAGTGTCGTCAATGCCGAAAGCGCCCGGAACGTTGATGGTTGCCACCACGGCCTCGGTGCTCGCATCGAGAACGAAAACGCGATTTGAACCAGGTTCGGTAACGAAGAATCGGGAAGTTGGGGGATTGTAGACAATCCAGCTTGAATTCATCCACAAGTTGTAGGGAGTGGCCGCGTCCGTGCGCACATAACGCATTCGGAACGGAGGCGTGTTCGAGGTAATAGGAGCGATAACGGAGAGCGCCAAACTCGTACTGTGGTTTAGCGAACCTGAGATGCCGGTAAGGGTCACGGTGGCATTCCCCGGCACTGCCGACGAGCTTGCTGAAAACGTCAGGGTCTGCGGCTGCCCAGGGGTGACCGTCAAAGTCGAAGGCGACGTCGTGACGCCTTGGGGCAGGCCGCTGGCCTGCACGGTAATCTGTGAGGAAAAGCCACTGGTGCAGGTCGCCGAAACGGATGCGGATGCCGATTCTCCCTGCTGAATTGAAACACTCGTCGGCGTGACGGACAAGCTGAAGTCCGGACTCGGGGGCGAAGGTGAACTCTGCTGGGTGCCACCTCCACCGCAGGCCACGAAGCCGAAAACAATGATAGCCGGAAGCAGGTACCACAGCCGCACGGAGTAAGCGAGCCAATCTAAAGATTGCCTCTTCAGGCTTAGTACCATCTCGATTTCACCTCATCCGTTGGCGATAAGTATAATGAGCAGGGCGTAACCAGTCAACGGCTGCTTCCACGGTGCAATTCAGTGGCCTGGGTATACACCGGTTCACTTCCCACCCCAATCTTGAAGCGCAGTTTTTCTCTCTGGAATGGCCATGGAGGCCTTCAACAGCAAGCGTAGCGCGGACCTGTTTTAGAAGGTCCGCGGCTTTTCATGCCCGCCAGCACTCGTTGGTCGGATGACTATTGCCTCCGCACCGCATTGCGCGTAGATTGATCGCATGTCAAAGTTGCGGCACCCGTTCCTTTATGACCGGTACATCTTCGTGACCGTCAATTTACTGAGATCGAGACGCAAGCTGGAGGAATCCGATCTCGCAATGATGCACGGGTAGGGTTCCCGCGAGAGGCACCAATGGCCCCTTCCGTGGCTCGTGGGAGCACGTTGCAATGCAAACCCGACTGACAATTGCGTTCAGCGGTGGTCAGGAGTATGTTACAGGTCGGGCCAGAGGTCGATAATGGGAATTCCGGTTAGGAACTCAGTTGCTGTAGTCCTGATTGGAGTCGCGTTCGTGTTTGTGGAGCGAGCGCCTCCACAAGACCCAGAATCAGCCCTCAGCAAAGACCATCCGCTGTTGGAAGTGGACCTGCGCAACCTCGGGTACAAAACATTTGAAGGTGAGAAACACTTACTGACGTTTGTTGACTTTACTGACATCAACCGTCTTGCGGTGGCATGGCTGACGCTCGACGCCCCCGCTGTGGCCAAGAAGACCGGCCCACGTACCCCCGAGCCTGCACATCTCCATGTCTTTGTTCTTGACGCAAAAACGGGTCAGAAGCAAGGCTCGCAGGAGTGGTCTACCCCTTCCTATCCAGTTGGCTTTCTAGGCGTGTATGACGGAAAGTTTCTAGTCTGCACGGGAAACGTACTCCGTTTGTTCTCGGCCAGCTTTGAATCTATTCGAGAACGACATCTGCCAAATGACCACGATTGTCGAAGCATTTCTCCGAACAGACAATTGCTGCTCCTTTCCTCCTATGCTTCCGGCACGAGTCATCAAAATACGCTTTTGGATGTCGGGACGTTTGCTGCTGTTACTGAATGGACCGAAAAAGAACGCACATACGACATCTCAAGCCATTGGCTGTTGGGGGGTTGCGGTAAACCGTTAAAGATTTGCATTCGGGGGATTGACCAGTCCTGGCGCCCATTTCAACGTGTTGGAATGGACCAGCAATTCGAGGACTTCAGGAATAAGTCTGCGTTCTTCGTGAATGATGGAACAATTGTTGTTGAAGCCTGGCACGAAATGGCCGTGGCGACGGTCGACGGCGCTCTATTGTTCCGAGTGATTTTGAAACATCGGTCATTTGGCTGGACTCTGGCGTCGGGCGGAGGCGAGAGGTTCGCGGTCATAGAGAATAGGCAAAGAGGCATAACGTGGCCAGGGTTGGACATGTACGCGTTTCCGTCAAACGACCGGGTAGTCGTGTACAGCGTACCGGACCGGCGGGCGATTTACGCGGTGAAAGTCAAAGGCACCTCACCGTGGTCCCCCTGGGAAAGTCATGTGAACCAATTGGCACTCTCTCCGGACGGGACCCTTCTGGCCGTGGTTTCTGACGAGGTTTTGAAAGTTTATAGGCTTCCAGGAAGTAACATTGCGCCCGCGTTGACGAGACATGACGCGCCAGGGCAGCCTTAACGCGCTACAGCACACGCGAAGTCCACTCGAACGAGTTTGGCATTCTTGCGAGGCTGAGCTGGGCGACTTGTTATTGGACACTACTGATTCACAATTCATAATTGCTCTTGCCCTTCACCCCCTCCTCAATGATTCAATGACCCAATGAATCAATGAGTCAATCGAAAAAGTCCTGGGCTACGCGTGTGAACATATTTCTCTTGACAACGCTCCCTCCCTGTGGTAGCCTATCTTCGTGAGAACCTCAATTCTCGGGGAAGTCCTTTCCCCGCTATCCCAACATTCCGTTCCAGGAGGAACTATGTCTCTACGCAAATCACCTCAACTTACGCCCCAGTTGCTCGCCGCCGCGCGCTCGAATGCCCAGCATTCCACCGGACCGCGCAGCCCCGCCGCCAAGCAGAATTCCAAGCTCAATCCCGCCCTGGCGGGACGGCGCCTACGTCAGTGACGAAAACCAGCGCCAAGCCGTGCTCGCGCTGGGCGAAGATCCGCAAGAATTCGAAAACTTGAAGCAGGAACTCAAGAGCGCCTTCGGTCCCGGCGATGGCGGGAGGATGGAGAACATGGGAGGGGTTCCCGAAGGCGACATTATGTCGTACACCTCGCAGCGTGTTGAAGCGGGGGAAACCTTAAAAATGACGGAACGAAGCGGGAATGTCGTTGAAAGTAAAGGTAGGTGGTAGGTGGGGGAATTGTGAATGGTGAATGGTGAATTATGAATTGCTCTCCTTCTTGTTGGCGCCGCTTGCCGCCTGCTGCTTGCCCGCTGGTCCGTTTGAGAATAGCCGGAGCTGGCAGGACTCTTTACGCAGACGGGTGCAAGGGACAACACGTCGTTCGCGTCAGGGAAAGAGGGGCCGTGGTAATCTCAAAAAATGAGCGAACGAAGCGGGAATGTCTATGAAAACAAAGGATCGGGTTTCCACAGGCAGGAACAATCCGGTAATGTTGTAGAAAACAAAGGCAGTTACGCGCTTAAACCGGGTATATTGCTGATAACAAAGGAGGTAGATAGTATGCCGTAGGTGGTAGGCGGGGGAAAGAACAGGATTCAGGATTCAGGGTTCGGGATTCAGGAGTCAGGAGTCAGAATGGGGAGCATCTGCTCTCTGCCGACTGCCTCCCGCAGTGGTAGGTGGCGGGTGGCGCCGGCATCCGGCCTTGCGGGACCGTTAAGAAGCCAGGACAGGACGCGGTGACGGGGATGTTGCGCGTGCTCGTGGGGCGCATGCATCAGGGTCGCGTCAAAGCCCCGGAAGGCAACGTACCAAAGCGGCTCTGCCGCGACCCTGGCGCATGCATGAAAGGCAATCGCATATCACCTAAGGCGTCGGTTATAATGCTCACCTCCGGATCAGACGCCGGCCGTCAGGCCGAAACCGCTGGAAGCGCTGGCGGAAACGGAGGAGCACTTCCCGTTCGCAAACGGCAAATTGGCTATGGGCCACAAATCACCATGGGAGTTCGGCACAAGCCCTGAAGAGGAGCGTCAAAGGTGCGAATCAGAAAGGCGGTCATCACAGCAGCGGGTGGGAATCAGCGGGCGCTCCCGCTACAGACCCTCATCCACGACGGAGCGGAAAAATCCGTTCTGAGCATCCTGATCGAACAGGCCCTCACCGCGAATATTGGCGAGATCTGCGTGGTGGTCTGGCCGGGCGACGAGGACCGCTACGCGCAGGCCGCCGGCAATCTGGCCGGAGCGGTGCGGTTCGTGCCCCAGCAGCAGCCACCGCGGGGATACGGCCACGCCATTTACTGTGCGCGCGAATTCGTGGCCGATGAGCCCTTCCTGCACATGGTGGGCGATCACTTGTACGTGAGTGCGGCGAAGCCCGGTGTGCAGCGACTGGTGGAGTTGGCTGAAAACGAGTCGTGCTCCACCTCCGGGGTCCAGCCCACCCGCGAAAGCCAGCTCTCCCGGTTTGGCGCTGTGGCGGGACGCCGAATGTCCGGCCGAGCCGGCGTCTATCGCGTGGAAACGGTCATCGAAAAACCTACGCCCACGGAAGCCGAACAGCGCCTCATGGTGCCGGGAATCCGCGCCGGCTACTACCTCTGTTTCTTTGGAATTCACGTTTTCACTCCCACCGTGATGGAGGTCCTGGGGCGGATGCTGGAGAGTGCGCCAAGCGGCGCCCTCACGCTTTCCGCTGCTCTCGCCGAACTCGCCCGGCAGGAGCAGTACCTGGCGCTGGAAGACACTGGCCGGCGTTATGATCTCGGCGCTCGCTACGGATTGCTCACCGCGCAATTGGCCATGGCACTGAACGGCCGTGACCGCGATGAGGTGCTTACGCACCTGCTGGAACTACTGGCGGAGCGCGAGATGAGCGCTCCGTCTGAGGGGGGCAAGAGGTGAGCCTGCTCACCGATGTCATAACCGCTCGCGATGCGGAGACTCGCAATCGCTCGCTAGACGCGCTGTGTCGAGCTGCGACACTGGAAGACCTGCGGCTCGAATGCGAGGCGCTCGACCGCTTCCGGCGCAGTAGCGACAATCTCTACGAGCGCGTACGAGCCCTGTTTCTCCTCTATGCCATACATCGCTTTCACATCTCCACACGCAAGTTAGCGGCTTCACACGCGCTGATTCCTTTCGCGGGTTACACCAACCTCCTCAAGCGCAGGTTCGAAGAAGCTCTTGATATCTTCCTGGCCGCGCAGGCCGCCGCCGGACCGAGCGCTGCCCTTTCCAGCGCGCTGGCCGCAGGCTACCGCTCGCTGGGTTTTCAGACTCTCGCCGACCAAGTGCGGCGCAGCGTGCGCTCCGTCCGCGGCAATCAGTGGATGTTCCGCGCCGCTCACCCTGAAGACGCGCCCCTGCGGATTCGCCCCGAGCTGCTGAAGCGCGAGACCCCCGACCATCTCTTCCCCATCCAGCGCGAGGCCACGCCGGTACGCATGGACCTGAGCCATAGCGGGTGGAGCGATATCTTCTTTCTGGGGATGGATTTCCCCGAAGGCGCCCGTGTGCTCAACATTTCCATCGACCTGAGCGTGCGCGGCGCCGGCGCCCCAAAGCCTCCCGTTGAAGCATGGTTCCGCGTCATCGATCAGCCGGTGCTACGCCTGGTCAGCGTTGACCTTCAGTGCAGCGCTGAAATCAACTCAATTGCTGAGGTTTTCGATTTCGCGCACGACTACCTGGGCTTGCTCAAGGCCGCGGTTATTGCCTCGGGCATCGTACCACCGGGCATGGAAGGCGCCACACAGCCCCTCACCGACGTACTGACCCATTTGACAGGCCGGCCCGGCCACGGCATCGAAATCGTCAGTAAGGTGAACGATATTCCGCGCGGCTCACGCTTGGCGGTATCCACCACCCTTCTGGCCTGCCTCATTTCCTTGTGCATGCGCGCCACAAACCAGATCCGCACGCTCACCGGCGGCCTTTCCGAGGATGACCGCCGCTTGGTGGCCGCGCGCGCCATTCTGGGCGAATGGCTGGGGGGCTCGGGAGGCGGCTGGCAGGATTCCGGCGGGGTGTGGCCGGGAATCAAGCTGATTCACGGGGTCTCAGCCCGGGAGGGTGATCCGGAATTCGGCATCAGCCGCGGCCGGTTGTTGCCCAACCACCAGATTCTTGGCCCCCAGGAGGTGTCACCGGAAACGCGCCGGCAACTTCAGCAAAGCCTGGTGCTCGTCCACGGCGGCATGGCGCAGGATGTTGGCCCCATTTTGGAGATGGTGACGGAGAAATACCTGCTTCGTTCAGAAAGTGAGTGGCACAGCCGGGGCGAAGCCGCGCTCATCCTGGATGACCTCATTGCACGCTTGAAGAGCGGGGACGTTCGCGCCCTTGGCGCCTTAACTGAGCGGAATTTTAGCGGCCCCATTCAGACCATTATTCCCTGGGCCGGAAATCTCTACACCGACACGCTGATACACCACGTGCGCGAGGAGATGGGCGACGACTTCTGGGGCTTCTGGATGCTGGGGGGAATGGCGGGCGGAGGCATGGGTTTTCTTTTTGCTCCGCATTCGAAAGCGCTGGCAGAGGAGCGCTTGCAGGCCATCATGAGCGCCGCCAAACGGGAGATGGAACATGCGGTGCCCTTCGCCATGGAACCCGTGGTCTACGATTTCGCGGTCAACGAACATGGCACCCAGGCCACGCTCCTCGAAGGCGACTCTGCGCTGATGCCGGCGGGCTACTACCCAATGGCTGTGCCCTCGCTTCTTCGCATGGAATCCCGCCTGCTTTCGCCCCTGCGCCGTGTTGAACTCGAACGCTTCACCGTCGCCTGCCACACCGTGCCGGAATTCCAAGGGATGGTGCAGCGCGTCTTCGAGCATCTCATCCCGCAGAGCCCGCAAAAAGCCGACCGCTCCCAAAGCCTCGAGGCGCTGCTCGAAGCACATGGATTTGATCGCGTCGAGCATGAGCAGATCCAGGCGGACTTGCGCGCCGGCCGCGTGGGGGTGGCGCAGAATCGCCTTCCCATCAGCAGCCTGATCACCGACGTTGGCGCCGAAGATCTCTTTGACGCCACCGAAGGTGTCTCACCCCAATACCACGAAATCGGCAAGGATGCCCTGGCGGCGGGAATGGTGGCGGTGGTTTCGTTTGCCGGCGGCGCGGGCAGCCGTTGGACGAAAGGCGCGGGCGTCGTCAAGGCGCTTAATCCCTTTTGCCGATTATGCGGCAAGCACCGCAGCTTCATCGAAGTACACTTGGCCCGCAGCCGCCGCACGGGCCGCCTCTGCGGCACGCCTCTGCCACACGTCATCACCACCAGCTACCTGACGCACGATGCGATCCAGGCGCACCTCCGCACCCAGCGCAACTACGACTACCCCGGCCCCTTACTGATTTCGCCCGGGCGCTCCATCGGGCTGCGGTTTGTGCCCATGGAAAGGGACTTGCGATTTGCCTGGGAAGAATTGCCGCAGCAAATGCTCGACGAGCAGGCCCAAAAGGTTCGCGACAGCCTGCGCGCCACGCTCATCGCGTGGGCCCGGCAGATGGGCGAAGGCGCCAGCTATACCGATAACGTGCCGATGCAATGCTTGCACCCGGTCGGCCACTGGTACGAAGTGCCCAACATGATTCGAAACGGCACGCTCCTGCGGTTGTTGGAGGAAAGGCCCCGTTTGAAATGCCTGATGGTTCACAACATCGATACCACGGGGGCTGACGTAGACCCGGGGTTGCTTGGTTACCACATCGCAGAGGGGGCAGCACTTACCACCGAGGTTATTGCGCGGCAGGTGGAAGACCGTGGCGGCGGCTTGGCCCGCGTCGACGGCCGCCTGCGCCTGATCGAAGGTCTCGCGCTTCCCAGTGAAGAGATCGAATCACTCCTCTCCTGGTACAACAGTGCGACCTATTGGATCGATATCAACCGACTCCTCACCATGTTCGGACTGACCCGCGATGATCTTACGCACACGGAACGGGTGAACAACGCGGTGCGAACGCTGGCCGCCCGCATGCCTACCTATATCACGCTGAAGGACGTCAAGAAACGTTGGGGGAAAGGTCAGGAAGACGTCTTGCCGGTGGCCCAATTTGAAAAGCTGTGGGGCGACATGACTAGCCTAGCAGAATTTCCCTGCCGCTTTGTGGCCGTGCCCCGTAGGCGTGGACAACAGCTCAAAGAACCGGCGCAGCTCGACGGTTGGGTGCGCGATGGGTCGGCGGCCTTCGTCGAGTCTCTGTGCGACTGGGGCCCTTGACTCCCGCCGTGGCGGATGGGCCACGCAGGCATTTCTTCTCACTCCTGCCCCGATCCGTGACCGTAGCCCATTTCATCACCGGCATCTCCAGAGCAATTGGCGCCGGGCAGCGCGGACGCCGATCCACTCCCGTACCAGTTACAAGTGAGGTCGAGGCGTCCCGGAAGGTCCCGCCGCAGGCATGACGATCTCTACCTCGACCCGCAAGAATTCGTCGCCACGGAGCGCCAAAGTGTGGATTTGGCTTGGGCTATCAAAGACCAGCCTAGCGTTCAAGAACACGTCATATTCCTTCCCTTCCACGCCGTCCACTACCGCCAACCACTTCTTGCCGCTGATTGCTACATAAGCCACGCGTTTGCTGTCCGGGCTGAAAACGAGACCGAACGCCAGAATCTTGTCATATTCCTTCCCCTCCACGCCATCCACTAGGACCAACTGCTTGTCGCCACGCCCTGCCGCATAAGCCACGCGTTTGCTGTCCGGGCTGAAAACGGGAGTGCCCTTCGCAATCCCCTCATATTCCTTCCCTTCCACCCCATCTACAACGGCCAACCACTTACCGCCAAGCTTTGCCGCATAAGCCACGCGCTTCCCGTCCGGGCTGAAAACGGAAGTGCCCTCCCCAATCTGGTCATATCCCTTCCCTTCCACGCCATCCACTACGACCCACCACTTGCCGCCACGCCATGCCCCATAAGCCACGCGCTTCCCGTCCGGGCTGAAAACGAGAGTGGCCGTCCCTATCCCGTCATATTCCTTCCCTTCCACGCCATCCAGTACGACCCACATCTTGCCGCCACGCCCTGCCCCATAAGCCACGCGTTTGCTGTCCGCGCTGAAAACGGGAATGGCCGTAATCCCGTCATATTCCTTCCCTTCCACGCCATCCACTATCGCCAACCACTTGCCGCCACGCTGTGCTACATAGGCCACGCGTTTGCTGCCCGGGCTAAAAACGGGAGTGCCCCCAATCGCGTCATATTCCTTCCCTTCCACCGCATCTACTACGACCAACCACTTGCCGCCATGCCCTGCTCCATACGCCACGCGATTGCTGTCCGGGCTGAAAACGGGAATGGCCGTAATCCCGTCATATTCCTTCCCTTCCACGCCATCCACAACCACCAACCACTTGCCGCCACGCTGTGCTCCATATGCCACGCGTTTGCTGTCCGAGCTGAAAACGAGAGTGCGCGTCCCAATCCCGTCATATTCCTTCCCTTCCACGCCATCCACAACCACCAACCGCTTGCCGCCACGCTTTGCCGTATAAGCCACGCGTTTGCTGTCTGGGCTGAAAACGAGATTCGCCGCCCCGTCATATTCCTTGCCCCCCACTCCATCCACTACCACCAACTGCTTGCCGCCACGGTTTGTCACATATGCTACGTGTCTGATGTCCGGGCTCACAGTGAGAGTGTCAGGGACTAGGCCGGGGAGGAACATCCCCAATGAAATTTCTCTGGTCGCCAACGTGACTCCCGCAGCGCTTGCCACCCGGAAACCGCCAACCAGGCAGAGCGCCAGCGCCCCCGCTCCGCACACCAAACCCACGACAACTCGCACCTTGCTGCTCCGCATGTCGCCCTCCACTCACAAAGCCGTCCCTCGCTGGCGGCAAAGATGGCACCTATCAAACATCGTGTCAAGCTGATTGCCATTGCCATGTTGCATTCCCGCTCGTTAGCAGCTTAGACTTACAGCTTATCCGGATGCAGGTGAACACTATGCCTCGATACTTCTTCATCTTGTTCCTCCTCTGTTCCTGCTCCCTTTGCGCGCCGGCCCGCTGCGCAGCGGTTTCGCTGGACGGGGATTGGCATTTCCTGGCGGACCCCAGCGGCGCCTTGGATGTTCAGAAACTTTCGGCAGCGGAGAATGTGCGCCCGACGCGCATCCCATCTTCGTGGCAGTCCCAGTTCGCGGACCTGCGGGACTACGCCGGGGTAGCCTGGTACTGGCGCTCCGTGAACGTCCAATCTCCCTCAGCGGACCAGGTCGCCCTGTTGCGCTTTGGCGCTGTCGATTATCTTGCCGATGTCTACGTCAACGGGCAGAAGGTCGGGACGCACGAAGGCGGCTATACCCCCTTCGAGTTTGACATCACTTCCCTGCTCCGGGCGGGCGAAAACCAGATTGCGGTGCGGGTGGTGGACCCGGGATCGAAGCCCGATATCGTGGAGGGCGTCAACTACGCCGAGATTCCCCACGGGAAACAGAGTTGGTACGTCCAGACCAGCGGGCTCTGGCAGAGCGTCGAAATCCAGATTCGACCGCGCGTTTACCTGGGCGCCGTCCACGTCCTAGGCGCCGCGAATGGAGACTTCAAGATCACCGTCCCCGTCGTGAAGGCGGCCTCGCAAGCGCAACCCGGCGGCCCCACCAACGTCAGCGTGGAAATCCGAGACTCCGCCGGCAAGGTCGTCTGGCAGGCATCCCGAGAGCTCAGCGGCCCACAGGCGAATGCGGAGTTCCCGGGAAATCTCGTCAACCCGCGGGTGTGGAGCCCTGCTGATCCGGCGCTTTACACGCTTCGCGCCAGCCTCAGCTCCGGCGACTCGCGCGACTATCCCTTCGGTTTCCGCACCTTCGAGACGCGGAATGGAAAGTTCTATCTGAACGGCCAGCCTATTTATCTGCGCGGGGCACTTGACCAGGATTTTTATCCCGAGACAATCTACACGCCTCCTTCGCTCGATTACCTCAAGGACGAAATGCAAAAGGCCAGAGCCTTGGGGCTGAACCTGCTGCGCTGCCACATCAAGGCCCCGGACCCGCGTTACCTCCAGGCAGCGGATGAAGCGGGAATCCTCGTCTGGTACGAAATCCCCAACTGGGACAAGCTCACGGAAAACTCGAAGCGCCGCGGCATGGAGACGCTGCGCGGTATGGCGGAGCGCGACTGGAATCATCCCTGCCTCGTTATCGTCAGCCTCATCAACGAAAGCTGGGGAGTGAACCTGAAGGAAGTTGCGGGCCGCCAGTGGCTGAAGCAGGCCTACGAGGAAGCGAAGAAGATCGTACCCGGCTGGCTGGTGGATGATAACAGCGCCTGTTATGACAATTTTCATGTTTCCACTGACGTGGCCGACTACCACACCTATTCCGCCATCCCCGACTTCGCCGCCAGCTTTGACCGCTTCGTGGAAGATCTGGCGCGGCGGCCGGGCTGGCTCTTCAGTCCTTATGGTGACGCCTCCCCCAGGGGTGACGAGCCGCTGGTGCTCTCCGAATTCGGCAACTGGGGATTGCCTCGCATTCCCCAGGACAAGCCCTGGTGGTTCTCCCGCCATAGTGGGGGCAGCGAGATTACGAAACCCGAGGGGATCGAGCGGAGGTACGCTGACTATGGATACTCTTCTCTCTTCCCCAGTCTCGACGATCTGACGGAGGCCACCGAATGGCACGAATATGCCTCCCTGAAATACGAGATCGAATCCATCCGGTCACATCCGGAAATCCAAGGCTACGTCATCACCGAGTTCACTGACGTAAACTGGGAATCGAATGGCTTGCTGGATATGTGGCGAAGCCCGAAGGCATTCGCCGAGTCGTTGGGCAAGCTCCAGCGCGACGACCTGGTGGCGCTCCGCACCGAGAAGCGGGACTACTCTGCGGGTGAGGCAGTGACGGTCATGGTCTCGCTCTCCCACTACAGTCAGGAAGCTCTGCACGGCGCCAGCATCGACTGGAAAGTCGAGGGGACATCGCTGGCAGGGACGCTCTCGCTCCCCAGCCTCCCTGCCGCCTCTGTCGCACCCGTCGGCAAGATCGAATTCGCGGCCCCGTCTGTGCCCGCTGCCGCCAAAAAGGAATTGAAAGTGGAGATGCTTTCGGAAGGGAAAAGCCTGGCGGAGAACTCGTTGGCGTTCTACGTCTATCCGGCTCAACAACCTGAATTGCCGCCTCCGGTTTCGTTCTATGATCCGGCCGGAAAGCTGCGGCGGCTGGTGAATGAAATGCGGGCTCGCAACTACCTTGCCCCGACCGGGTCGGAGGCGCTGCCCGTCCTGATTGCCTCAACCTTCGACGCGGAGGTCAAGAAGAACTTGGCGGCCGGTGGCCGAGTCATCCTGCTCGCCGGCGACCGCCAGACCCTGGCGCCGGGAATTGAGATTGTTCCTCGCGCCGGCAGCGATTACGAGGGAAACTGGATTGCTGATTTCCTCTGGGTCCGCAACACCCGTCCGCCTTTCACCGCGATTGGATTTGATACCTTGGCAGGATTCGAGGCCCAGGAGGTCACCCCCGCCACCGTCGTGCAAGGGATTGCTCCGGCGGACTTCTCCGATGTGCTGGCGGGAATGTTTTACGGCTGGATCCAATCGAACGTCGGTGTGTTGGTTCAGGCAAAATGCGGGAAGGGCACGCTCCTCATCTGCACGTTCTCGCTTGCCACAACCTACGGAACCGATCCCTATGCCACAGACTTGCTGGATGCCTTGGTAAACTACCTCGTCTCGGGGTTCAACCCGAAGCTTGAGATTCCGATCTGACTATTTGCTGCACATCGCAAAGGTCGCCGATCCCGTCAGCAACTGCCGGTAAATGGCTGCGTCGCGCAAGACCGACTCCACATAGACGCGCGTGGCGTGAATCGGGATAGCCTCAAGAAACTCCGAGGAGTCTCGGAAGGAATTGCTTTTCAACCAGTCCCTGACGCGAAAGTCGCCGGCGTTGTAAGCAGCCAGCGCCATCTCCGGCTTGCCGTCGAAATCCTCCAACAGAATTCGCAAATAGGTACAACCAAACCGGACGTTATAGGTGGGGTTATAAAGCCGCGCGCCGGTGGAACGAATCCTGGACGGGCGCTTGCTGCGGCTGGCAGTCTTCGGCATGACCTGCATCAGGCCGCGGGCGCCGGCGGACGACGTGGCGCGGGCATTGAAAGCTGACTCTTGGCGTATCAAACCCATGACCAGATACGGGTCAAGCCGGTTGGCGCGCGCTTGACGTTGCACGAGCGCCCAGTAGGTTTGCGGAAAGAGGAGGCTCCACATTTCTCTCGGCAACTCCGAGAATTCGTAAAAGGGATAGTCAGGAACACTCTTGATTGCGTCGAAGAGCGCAGCGCTCACATTGCCCTGCCCCGCTTCAAGCTGGCTGAGTAAGAACTGCTGTTCGGGCTGCGCCGACTGCGCGCCGAGCGACGCCTTAAGATACTGCTCGCCCAGGCCATCCAAGCTCAGGGCCTGAAGCGCCAGCACTGGCTGCAATGACTCGGCGGGCACATTCGATGGGCAGGAAGGAATGGGTGAGGGGTCACGCGGAGGGATCTCTTGAGCCACCTCCGAAGCGGTTGACGTTGGCGATGGCACTTCGGCAGTGCGGTCGGCAGAAAGTTTACGCTCGCGAAAGCTCGCCTGCTCCGCGTAAAAGCTATGCGCGAACCGATTCTCGAGGAGCGAGTAAAGCGCTTGGGCATCGCTGATGTTACCTTGCTCCTCCTCCAGCCTCCCCAGCCAGTACAGCGCCGCAGGGGTGTGGGCTGACCGATTGTAATGTGTTAAATAGTCCCGAAAGGCTTGGTGAGCCTGGTCGTGGGCCCCCGTTAGGTAATAACACCAGATCAGCCGCCAACCCGCATCTTGAGTGTGGCCCCCTTGCGGGAAAGACTCCACCAGAGTCTGGTATTGGCGGCCTGCGTTTTGCCAGTCGCCACGCCAGAAGAAGAGATTCCCTACTGAATAAAGCGCCGACTCGTACGACGAAGAATGCGCGTCGATGGCCTGAATCTGAGAAAGAGCCGTTAGGGCAGCGGCGGAGTTGTCCTCTCGCGCGCAAACCTCCACCCACAGGGCCAGCCGCTCCGCGTTCAGAGCAGGGCTGGCAAGGCTGACAGAGAGCGCTTGGAACGCTTCATGGTCACGCCGCAAATGGACCAGGCAGCGCGCCCGTCCCAACGTCCAGTCACCCGCACGGGCGCTGTCCGGCCGGGACGAGAGCAAGGCTTCATAACCCTCAAGGGCCTCCTTAAACAAGGAAGCAGTGAAAAGCAATTCCACCCGGGCGGCTTCGATCTCCTCCGTGGTTTGGGGGAAATCGGCGCCCAGGCGGGAACGGAGACTCTCGAGAGCCTCGCCCGCCTCCTTCGCCTGGGGGGACGCGGGATACGCAAAATATACCTCTTGGAATGCCCGCGCCGCCTGTTGGAGGTCACCCGCTTCCTCATAGGCCTTGGCCAACAGAAAGCACAGGGTTGCGTGCCGGCGAACACCGGGCTCTCCCGTCAGGACCTGCACTGCCTCTTGTGGCTTCTGGGAATCAATTAGGGCCTGGGCGAGCAACTCCCGCGCCTGTAAGCGGAAAGGACTCGCAGGAAAATTGGATGAGAAGTCCCGAACAGCCTCAGCCGTTTGGACTGGATTGTTGGCCTTGAGAGCAGCGGCGGCGGAGTAATAGGTGGCGCAATCAGCCAGGGAGAACTGGGGCGCAGCCGACTGCCGCAAGTCCTTCGCAGCCTCGAGGTACTCACCCGCCTCGTATTCCCGGTAACCTAAGGCGAAGTAGGCCAGAGCACGCTGTTCAGGCGCTTTCTGGGACTCCGCGTAACGGCGCAACTGTGGCCAGGCGGATCGCTCCGCCGCGCGAGCCACCAGCTCGCGAAGGCGTACGGGAACGGACTCAACCGCTGGACGCGCCGCAACCAGAATTTGGACGGCGAGCAGCGCCCAACAGACTTCAGCCAGGATTTTGAAATGGAATCTCACGAGGACGGACCAGGATAATCCGGGCCGAGGAGCGATGGGTCATTATCTGCCAGGATCCTTACCAGCTCCTCGTGGAAATAGTTGAACTGCTTACCACTCGACATCTCTTTGATTATGGTGCAAGGCCCCTCATCGGCGCAACGTCTTTGTGCCACGAGAGAGCTTTCAGCAGCAATTTCAAAGCAGGCGTGCTACGGAAAGGCGAACCGCTTGCGAGAAGAGTAAGAAGGCCCCAGTGTGGAGGAATGGGCGCGCGCTTTGGCGGCGCTTTATGCCTGCGGCGCCGGCGTGGACTCGGCCAAGGCGCTGTGGGCGGAGGCGACGTCCGGGTAATCCCCCACAAGGCGATTGAGATGAGTTAGCTCGAGCGACTGTTGCACATAGCCGGTAGCGCCGGACACAGCCAATTTCCCGCCCTCTCGCTCCATAAGGCCGAACCACATGGCCAGCACGCCGATTCCCGCGCTGTCCATGAAGTTCAGGCCGCTGAAATCCAGCACCAGCTTCCTGGATCCCTGCTTGATCATGTCCCGGATAGCGTGCTCGACCTCGCTCAGCCGGTTGCCCAGGACGAGGCGTCCCGTGAAGCTGACCGCGGTGATGCCGGGTGAAAGCTCGCGACTTGCTATATCGACGATCATAGCTGAATGTTCTCCTTTCTCAGAAGCCTTCCAGCATCCACACGTTGCTGTTGTAAACCATGCCCATTATGGCGAGGTAGCGGCCGTCCGGTGAAGGGACGCTCCAAACTACACCCACCGGTCCCTTCTTTTCCCACAGCGGCTTGGCATTCCCCTTCAGATCCACGTAGAGCAGGGTGGTAGCTTGGGGCGACCTGGAGGTCAGGTAAAGCCCCTTGCCGTCAGGGGACCACTCAAGCTCACCGGCGAGGTTCGGCCAACCCTTCACCGCAATCTCGCTTTCGGACCCACCGGAGAGCGAAAGCAAGCGAATGTGAATCTCGGCCTCGCCCTCCCTTGAAAGCGCAAAAGTTGACCCATCGGGAGACAAAGCCGAAGCGTAGTAGTGCGAGGGGTCTTTCCCAATGGTGGTGAGGACTTTCCCTCTGCCTTTCAGCGGGTCGAAGGCCGAAAGCGTGAGCAGCTTATCGTCCGGGCTCTCCTCGAGGACCACGCAGAGGCTTGCGGGAGCACGCGCGCAGTCAAAGTGTTGCAGACCCCGCGACTCCAGCACAAGCTGAGGCACTCCGCCGCTGACAGGGATGCGCATGAGCGGAGTCGGAGTAGAGGGGCCAACGGTTTTCGGCCACTCGCGGTAGAGTATCCAAGCGTCATCGGGGCTGAGCCGCGCTCCGCCGGTGTTGTGCTGTGATCCTGCAACCACCGGCTCCATGGTGTCCTGGCCGATTGCCTGCTTGTAGATACCCCATCCGCCGTTGCGATCGGATCTAATCAATAGCGTTTTGCTGTCCGCTGTCCATGCGGTGGGAAAGTCGTTAGCCTCGTCATTGGTCAGCCGGCGAGGAGGATTCAGGTGCGTGCCGCCGGCGGTGAGTTCGCCCAAGTAAACCTGCGTCTGGAACGTCTTTTTTAGGAGCACCAGCCGCTTTCCGTCCGCGCTGGCGCTGAATCCCCAAATCCCCGTTCCCGCCCACTGGGTGACCCGTTGCGGCTTGCCGGTGGGCATACCGCGACTATCAATGGCGACCTGCCAAAGGTTGCAGTCAGGCGAGAACTGCGTTTCCCGCCGGGAGTAGACGATGCGCCCGCCGGGAAGCCAGCAAAAATCCATTAACGAAACGTCCGCTTCCGACACCACGACCCTACGGTCCCTCCCCGTCAGATCGCAGGTTTCGATGAACGTCTGCTCCTTCTCGGGAGTGCGCTCCACCCTGATGTAGGCCAGCCGCTGCCCGTCCGGCGACCAGAATATGTTAGCGTTGTCGCTGTTGATCCATTCCTTTTCTCCCAGCGCCAGGACCCTTTGCGGGTTGTCTCCCTGGCTGCCCATCACCCAGAGCTCACGATCCTCGGCCGTGCCCCCCGGTTGTGGAATGAAGGCGATACGCGTCCCGTCCGGCGAGACCGCCATACCTGCTGCGCCCTCGCGAAGCTCACGTGCCGACTGCCCCAGCACCGAGACCGTCCACATGCTTGCGCGCCTGCCGCCCTGTTCGTAGGTGAAGGCGAGCAACTGCGTGCCGTTGGGAAACCACGATTGAACACCCCAGTAGGCGGTGGCGGGGACGCCGGCAGGCCTTGGGATCACGCGCTCCTCGCCACTCGAAAGCAGCTTGACGTGAATTCCGGCCGTGTCGAAGTAAGCGAGATACTGGCCATCGGGAGAAAGCACGCCGCCTTCGACCGGGTTCTCGCTGGAATTGAACGTCAGGCGCTGCTGCGTTGGTTCGGCAGCAGGCCGGGGAGGACGGTGAGCCAGGAACCAAGCCGCCGCCAGTCCCGCCACGACCACCGCCAGCAAGACCATCGTCGCGAGCACACCCTTTTTGTGCCGCTTGATGAGGCTGGCGATGATCACGGAATCCGACGTCGGTTCCTGAGCGGGCTCACGCGGTAGCGCGGGCGTCCCGCCGGCTGTGCCGCCGGCATCCTGCCCGCGGCTTGCCTGCTCGGCGCGGGAGCGGGACGCTCCCGCGACAGCGGCCGAGACGGCCGCGCTACGCCCCGATTCCGTGTCGCGCTTGAGA
>Ga0326728_10007295_pt1 | contig 28649 bp, 20 predicted proteins | sample MB3enrmetagenome_FD_207602 | JGI IMG/M metagenome (GOLD analysis project Ga0326728, IMG submission 207602) | Lab enriched peat soil microbial communities from McLean, Ithaca, NY, United States - MB31MN | ecosystem: Environmental > Terrestrial > Soil > Wetlands > Peat | place: USA: New York... | reverse complement strand
AGCGGCATGTCGAGGCGTGTGGCCACTTCCTGACAGGAAAGCCCCTCGTAATACCGCAGCAGTATCACCTGACGATGGTTTTCGGGCAGGACAGCAATGGCTTCTTCGAGCGGATAATCCTCGTTCTGGCCGGCGGCGCCCATCATCATGGTCTCCGCGGCTTCGCGATCTTGCCGGCGATGAAGTTCGGAGCGGAATTGTTCCCTGGCCACCCGTCCCGCGATGCCCAGCAGCCAGGAGTAAAACGACTCCGGCTTGCGAAGCTTCTTCAAGGACAGGAAGGCTCTCACGAACGATTCCTGCGCCGCCTCCTCGGCTTGCAGGAAGTTTCCAACCCGCCAGGCAAGATACGAGAACAGCGGTTTCTGGTAGCGATCCACCAGCAGACCGAAGGCCTCTGGATGGCCGTCGCGACAGCGCTCCACGTGTTCTTTGTCAGTCAAGTCCATGCAGTGTCCTGCTTAAACCAATTCGCATCGTCACTGATTAGTGACGCGCCGGGGCGATTTGCGACATCAGAGCCAAACTATAAGTGGTGTTGACCTTTAATATTCGCTTTCTTGATACATTGTTTCAGCCCAGGGAATGCGGCACCACGTCCGGAGGGCCGACTTTTCGCATATAATCCAGGATCAGATCCACCGCCGCCTGCGGGTCATCCGTGACGGTGAACAGTTGCAAATCGCCCGGGCTGATCAGCTTGTCTTTTTCGAGCGTTGTCTTCATCCAGCGGAGCAGCCCGTTCCAGTACTCATGGCCGAAAAGAACCAGCGGAAAGCCGGGAATGCGCTGCGTTTGCATGAGGGTGGCCACCTCAAAAAACTCGTCCAAAGTGCCGAAACCGCCCGGCATGAAGACAAAGCCAACGCTATATTTGACAAAACAAACCTTGCGCGAGAAAAAGTAATGGAAACTCATCGGCACGTTGGCAAAGCGGTTTCCTTTTTGCTCGGAGGGCAGTTCAATGTTCAGGCCGATGGATTTTCCGCCGGCCTCAACCGCACCCCGGTTGGCCGCTTCCATGATGCCCGGCCCGCCGCCAGTGATGACGGCCAGATTATTCCTGGCCAGGCCTTTGGCGAGGGTCATGGCGGCCTTGTAGTAAGGATCGCCCGGAGGCTTGCGGGCCGAGCCAAAAATGGTCACAGACGGCCCGATCTTTGAAAAGATTTCAAAGGCATCGACAAATTCCGCCATGATGCGAAAGATGCGCCACGGGTCCTCCTTTATAAATGTTGTCGCCTGGTTGTTCATGGGATTGATGATGACTAATGTCTCATGGCCGGGAGACTATACCGGGGCAGACCGAGTTCAAAGCGCAAAGTATTCGGGGGAAGGCAGCGAGGCGGCACCCTGCGCCGCGAGGCCATCAACCGGTGGTTTGTCAGCTTGCAAAAACCCGGAATCAGGCCACAATCATCCGCAGATTCTGGCACAGACCCAAAATACAATATGAAAACAAACTCCGTTAAAATCAATTGGCTGTCCGGCCTGGCGCTGGGCGCGTTGCTCTTTCTCAGCTTTCAACCCGCCACCGCCGCTGACAAGCTCAAGGCCCTAATCGTCGATGGCCAGAATAATCACGACTGGAGGGCCACGACTCCGATTCTCCAAGCCGCTCTCGAAAGCTCCGGACGCTTCACCGTGGAGGTCGCAACCAGTCCGGCGGGGCAAGGCCAAAGCATGGAGAATTTCAAGCCGGACTTCTCCAAATACAGTGTCATAATCCTCAACTACAACGGCGCCGAGTGGCCTGCTGCGACCAAGACTGCGTTCGAGGATTACGTCAAGAACGGCGGTGGCGTCGTCAGCGTTCACGCGGCGGATAACTCCTTCCCGCAGTGGGTGGAATACAACAAGATGATCGGTGTCGGTGGCTGGGGCGGCCGCAACCAGAATTCCGGCCCCATGATCCGCTGGCGCGACGGCAAACAGGTTCTGGAGGTTGGCGGTCCCGGCGGCAGGGGAACGCACGGCGGTTTCTTTTCATGGGACGTTGAGGTTCGCAATCCAGAACATCCCATCACCAAGGGCCTGCCGCCGAAGTGGCTGCATACCCGCGATGAACTTTACTCGATGCTGGCCGGCCCTGCCGAGAACGTCACCGTCCTTGCCACCGCCAACTCGGACACCACCCGCCAGAACGAACCAATTCTGATGACCATCCGCTATGGCAAAGGCCGCGTATTCCATACCACGATGGGGCATAACGCGGAATCCATGAAGGACGTAGGATTCGTGACCACGCTCAATCGTGGCGCCGAGTGGGCCTCCACTGGTCAGGTGACGATCCCCGTTCCTGCCGACTTCCCGACCGGGGACAAAGTCAGTATTTGGACTCCGCCGTCAAAGTAGCCTTGCGCTTTCCTCTTAACACCCACGCCAACAGGCTTGTGTGTAAACGAGACCCTAAAGGAGTCACCCATTAGGGCGTTGGCAGAGCTTCACCGTAAAGGCGATGGAAGAGGCGGCGTTTGCGTTCGGTTTCCGTCAGGTCGGGGGGCAGCGAGGCCAGCACCATGCGCCGCGCGGCGTCGAACATTTGCGCGCCCATGCGGAAACGTTCCGCGCCGGACAACGCCATCAGCCGGACCCGGACCATCTCGGCGACTTCGGGCGATGTATCGGTCATGGTTTGCATTCCTGCCACAGCATAAGCAGTCCCAGTTCGTTCGTCCAGCGCTCGATGTAGTCCGTGTCGCAACCGGTGCTGGCGAGGTTTTTGACGTCGCGCAATTGCAGTTCGGAATGGGAATCCCTGGCCCACCAGAGCTTGGAAATGATGAGGTCTTCCTTGCTCGCAATCCAGATGGAGAAATCTTCGATGGTGATGCGCTGGCGGCGCTCAAACTCGACGCGGCCATACGGGTTGTTCTTGCGGACAATGCAATCCACTTTAATGACGCTTTCCTGGTGAATGAGGTTAAAGAGGGATTCGTGCGCGATGGATTGGCTCACGACATCGCGGGAAACGTAGTAGTCGGGCGTAAAAAGGCGCACGACGGTATCCGTGTCCTGCGGCGCAACCGCGACCACGAAGTCAATGTCGCGCGTCATGCGGGGCAGGGCGTAATAATTCATCGCCATTGAACCGGTGAGCATGTAGGCGAAGCCGCCCTGCTCCAGCCGGGCTGAAACGTCACGAACGATGTCGATCTCGTTTTGCATGGGATATTTTGGCTGCGCTGCGACGCGACCCTGCCATTATTCGATTACGCCAGCGCGCACATCAAGGCATTTTGAAACATATTCTGATGCAAAAAATCAAACCTGCCTCATGGACAAGACAGGTTGCATTCTTTACTCTTCCGAACCGAAATCATTAAAGAATTGCCGGAACAATCCATATTGCCTTCTTTGCCGCGCGGCCCTGGCCGGGCTTTCGGGCGGCTTGCTTTGGGCGCATTGGTTATCTTCGCGCTCGTCCTCGTGGCCTACCGTCCGATTCTGCCGGGAAGCTTTTTGTTGGATGACCGGCGGTTGGTCCAAGCGGACAATCCACTGGTGAACGGGGAGTTTGGGCCGTTCTCGATTTGGTTTCAAAAGGAGTGGGCGCTGTCCTGGTTTGTTTTTTGGGCGCAGTGGCTGGCTTGGGGACCCCATCCCGGTTGGTATCATGCCGTGAACATGCTCCTGCACGCCGCGAGCGCGGTGTTGTTGTGGCGTTTGTTGGCCGGGTTGAAAATTCCGGGCGCGTGGGTGGCGGCGGCGATTTTTGCGGTTCATCCCGTATGCGTCAATTCGGTCGCTCGAATTGCCGAGATGAAGAACACGCTTTCCCTGCCATTCTTTCTCCTGAGCTTCTTGCTGTACCTTCCTAATCTTAATCCTAATCTTAATCCCAATCCCGAACGACATGCCTTGCCCGCCCTGCGCTACGGTCTTTCGCTGGTGGCGTTCGTCCTGGCGCTGCTGAGCAAAACTTCGACCATCATGCTGCCCCTGGTGTTGCTCGCTTGCGCGGCCTGGCAACGCGGGCGGATCACCCGCCGGGATTTGCTGCGAACCAGCCCTTTTTTCGTCCTCGCGCTGGCTTTCGGGCTGATGTCCTCCTGGTTTCAAAAGCATCAACAATTGGTTGGCATGACGCTTCAACCTGAAAGTTTCTGGGAACGGTTGGCCCTGGCCGGACGCGTTTTCTGGTTCTATCTCGGCAAGGCGCTTCTGCCCTTGAACCTGAACCTGGTCTATCCGGAGTGGAAAGCGGATGCGGCTGCGCCGGCGTCTTACATTCCGGATCTTCTGTTCTGCGCCGCTGTCCTGGTCTGCTGGCGGTTCCGCCGCGGTTGGGGACGGCATGTCCTGCTGGGACTGGGGATTTTTGCCGTCACTTTGTTTCCGGTGCTCGGTTTCTTTGATTCGCAATTTTTGACCAGATGGCGGGTCTCGGACCATCTTCAATACCTGCCATTAATCGCGCCGGTAACGCTTGCCGTTGCCGGGATGGCCTTCCTGCTCCCGGTCGCGGCTTTCAGATGCATGGCCGCCACCCTGATTGGGCTTCTGTCGCTTTTAACGTTCCAACGCGCGCACGTGTTCGCGTCGGAGGAAAGCTTGTTCCGGGACACCCTTGCGAAAAATCCGGCGGCTTGGGGCATACAAAATGATCTCGGCGTGATCCTGGCGGCCGGGAAAAATTACCCCGAAGCCGTGGAGTATTTTGTCGCTTCGCTCCGATCCAATCCGGACAATCCAGAGGCGCAATCGAACCTCGGCCAGGCCCTGGCTGTTCAGGGGAAACTCGACGAGGCGGAGCCGCATTACGTGGCGGCGCTCAAGAGCAAGCCCAACGACCCGGAAACGCACAGGCGGTTCGCAACAGCTTTGATGCGGCAGGGACGAAACCGGGAGGCGCTCTACCACCAGCGCATGGCCCTGACCTTTTCCTTGAAGCCGGACATCCGAATGCGTTTGGACTACGCAATCCTGCTGCATCAGACCGGCGATCTGCGTCAGTCGGTGGCCCAGCTTCGCAAGGTGCTTTTGCTCCAGCCCGATTCAGTGGAAGCCCTCAACAATCTGGCCTGGATGCTGGCCACTGCTTCGGACGACACATTGCGTGACGGAGCCGAAGCGGTGCGGTTGGCGGAACGAGCCGCCCGTCTGCCGCCGATCAAGGAGATGTGCGTGCCCGGCACGCTGGCCGCGGCTTACGCCGAAGCGGGACGGTTCCCGGAGGCAATTGCGACTGCCGAGAAGGCGGTGGAAACGGAAACCGCTGCCGGTGAAACGCGTTTTGCGGCCATCAACCGTCAACTTTTAATACTCTACCGTGCGGGCAAACCCTTTCATGAACCGCCGCCAGACGGCGGAAACCAGTAGCTCCCTGGCTATATTGCAACACTTAAAGGTTTCATGGCAAAAAAACCGGCTGATTTCTATTGACAACTCGGCGGGGGTGTGGCGTGATGGACGACTATATCGGGCTAACGTGCATGGCTAAAAATTCGCGAAGAAGCGGCGCCGCAGCAAGTTCGGGCAACACGACCAAGTATGATGCTCATCATAGCGTGTTGGCCAAAGCCTACGGCGCTCAGGCCGATTTGCGCCGGGAATTGGCCGATTCAAAGGCCGCCGTGGCGGAGCGGGCGGAAATCCTCAATATTTTTGCCGACTGCGGCGATCCGCAGCGCGCCTGGCTGCTGCTGGAGGATTATTTCGAGAAGCTCTCCCTCTCGCGCAAGGATTTCACCAGCCACGATTGGTGGACCAAAGTCGTCACGGCCCAGGGCAAGAAGCGGCTGGAAGAAACGGCCATTCTTTTTCTCCGGGCCAACCGGCCCCTGCCCGCCGAATTGCAGCCCCACGCCAATTTGCGGCGCTTTGCCGAAATCGAGCACGTCGAAAAGGAGCAGCACCTTGTCCGGCAGCTCGAACACTGGCTTTTCCCTTCGGCACCGACCCATCTGGACGCGCCGCGGGCCAGTCTGCGGGTGGTTTGCGAACCAAAGCCGATCGGCGAGGATTCGGCGCTGCATGGATTGTCGGTCGGCTTTCATCTCTCGCGCCACCGCACCGGGGAGAAGGCCAAGACGCCGGCTGAAATTGTCGATCTGACGACACGCGCGGCGCATGAGCAGGAACTGTTTTCATTTGCGGATTGGGAATTCATCCAATGGCTGGCCGAAACCCACGCGGACCCTGAAGGGCTTTGGGATTCATTGGTTTTGACCGGCTTGGAACTGTTGCAATGGCTGGTGCGCTGGGGCGACAAGGGCCGGTTGCAAATCGCCGGAAGCCAGCAACCCGTCGTTTTCCACGGGCATCTGGCCGAATTGGAACCGCGCCTGGAAACGGTCAACGGCGAATTGTTCTTTACTCATCAAATGGCCCTGCCCGGCGGCGAAAAACATCCCTTCGGCGGCGTCACATTTTTCGCGGGCCGGCCCTCGATTGTCCTGGTCGGCCATGCCTTCTACCTGCTGCGAAGCGCGCCGCCGGACGACTTGCTCAACTCCTGGGCGCGGCAGAAATCGCTGCCGGTCAGCAAATTGAGCCACAGGCTGTTGACCAAGTTGCGCAAGACCCAATCGTGCCATGGAATGGATTGGGAACAACTCTGCGTCGTGCATCGGGCCTTGCCCCGCTTCACTTTCGAGTTGGTGGAGGATGCCGTGCGCCTGCGTCTGTTGGCGCGGAGCGATGGAGAACAGCGCCCGTGGCATTGGAACGGTTCGGAATGGGAATGCGATGTGCCGCGGGTCCAGACCGATGGGAAACCAGTCATTCTGGATGATCCGCGTCTGGACAAAGCCACCCAATGGCTGCGGCGCCTGGATTGGTTCACGCCAGAACCGGGCCTTTGGGTGGGCGACGCCAACGATGATTTTCTTGGCGCCCTTGCCGCGGCCTGGCCGGAACGGCCGGAGGAGGCCGAGTATTTGGGCAATCCGGCCTTTCACCGCTTGTTCCTCGCCTCCCGGCCTTTGCGGCCCCGCCTCGCCGTCAAGGGCAGCGGCATTGATTGGTTTTCCATTTCCGCGGAGTGGGAGGCCGAAGGCGTCAAACTCACCGCGGCGGACTTGCAGCGGCTCCAATCGGCCACCGGTCGCTTTGTCAAATTGCCCGACGCCGGCTGGCTCGAACTGGACACGGCCGCGGTTCAAGCCGCGCAGGAAGCGTTCGCGGATCTCGGCGTGGAGGGGCTGGTTCCTGTGCCGCAACGATTGGGATTGGAACAGGCGGCGCATCTGGATGCCGCCGGCTTGCGGCGTTTTGGCGATTCGGCCATGGCCCAGGCGTTGCGCAAAAGTCTGGCGGCATTCAGCGGCATTCCTTCCATGCCTCTTCCCGAAAAGATCAACGCGGAGTTGCGGCCCTACCAGCGGTCCGGCTTCGATTTCCTTTGCCATCTCAGCCGTCACAAGCTGGGGGGAATCCTGGCCGACGACATGGGCTTGGGCAAAACGCTGCAAACCCTTGTGTGGCTTTGCTGGCTCAAAGCGAACAACCGCCCCAACCGGCCCGCGCTGGTGATTTGTCCCGCCTCGGTCGTCCACAATTGGCGGCGGGAGGCCAACCGGTTCACCCCGTCGCTCTCCGTCCTCATCCTGGAAAGCGGGTCGGCCCGGCACAATTTGCGCCGGCAGATTCCCGAACACGATTTAATCGTGACCAATTACGCCCTGTTGCGGCGCGACTTGGAAGCGTTGCAAAAATTTTCCTTCCGCGTCGTCATTTTGGACGAAGCCCAATTCATCAAGAATCCCGACGCCCAAATCACCCAGTCGGCCAAACAATTGCGGGCTGATCAACATCTGGCCCTGACCGGGACGCCTTTGGAGAACCGGTTGCTGGACCTTTGGAGCATCGTTGATTTCATCCAGCCGGGCTACCTTGGCAACGAACAGAAGTTTCGCGAGAAATACGAGCCGCGCGGCGAAAACGCGGCGGACGAGCAGCAGATTGCGCGGCGGCGGCTCTCGGCCAGGTTGCGCCCGCTGCTCTTGCGCCGCATGAAGCGGGAAGTGGCCCGCGATTTGCCGGACCGCATTGAACAGCGGCGCGATTGCGAACTGGGCGAGGCGCAACGGAAGCTTTACCTGGCCGAATTGCGCCGCAGCCGCGAACAGGTCATGAATACCGTGGCCGAACGCGGCTTGGGCAGAAGCACCATTCATGTCCTGGCGGCTTTGACCCGGTTGCGCCAGATCTGCTGTCATCCGCAGTTGGTGGGCAACGATGCCGCCTCCGGCAAAACAGAAACCCTTTTTGAATTGCTCGAACCGCTCATGGCGGAGGGCCAGAAGGTCCTGCTCTTCAGCCAATTCGTCCAAATGCTCAGAATCCTCGAAAAGGACTGCGCCGCCCGCCAGATCCCCACCCGCATCCTCACCGGCGAAACCAAGGACCGCCAGCAAGTCACCCAAGCCTTTCAAAACGATCCCAATGGCGCGGTTTTTCTCCTCAGCCTCCGCGCCGCCGGAACCGGCTTGAATCTGACCACCGCCAGTTATGTCATTCTCTATGATCCCTGGTGGAACCCGGCGGTGGAAGCCCAGGCCATTGACCGTTCCCACCGCATTGGCCAGACCGACACCGTCAACGCCTACCGCTTGATCGCTCCCGGCACCGTTGAAGAGAAAATATGGGAATTGCAGCAGCGCAAGGCCCAGACCATCGCCGACGTTCTGGGCGAGCAAGGCTTCGCCAGCAACCTCTCCCAGACCGACTTGGAATACCTGTTCGCCGAGGACTGATTTCTTGCTTTATGAAGAACTTATCAATGACCCCAAGCCCAAAAAGCAATCCTCTCCACAACCGCCTGGTGGGTGACATGCCCACCGTCGGCATCCGTCCCGCGATTGATGGCCGGCTCAAGGGCGTTCGCGAATCGTTGGAGAAGACCACGATGAACATGGCCAAAGGGGTTGCCAAACTCATCGAATCCACGTTGCGCCATTCCAACGGGCTGCCCGTCAAATGTGTCATTGCCGACCGCTGTATTGGCGGTGTGACGGAGGCCGCGATGGCGGCGGAGAAGTTCCGCCGTGAAGGCGTGGGCGTTTCGCTGACGGTGACGCCATGCTGGTGTTACGGTTCGGAGACGATGGACGTGGATGCCGGTATTCCGAAAGCCATTTGGGGGTTTAACGGCACGGAGCGGCCGGGGGCGGTCTATCTCGCGGCGGTGAGCGCCGCGCACACGCAAAAAGGGTTGCCGGCTTTCACCATTTATGGGCGCGATGTGCAGGACATCGGTGACACGGTGATTCCCCAGGACGTGTGCGGCAGGATTCGCAGCTTTGTCAAAGCCGGTCTTGCAGTCGCGACAATGCGCGGCAAATCCTATCTCTCGATCGGCGCCGTCTCCATGGGGATTGCCGGCTCGATTGTGGATCAGGATTTCTTTGAGGACTGGCTGGGCATGCGCGTCGAGTCCGTGGACATGACCGAACTGGTGCGCCGCATCGAGGAGAAGATTTACGACCCGGAGGAGTTCAAGCGCGCTTTGGCGTGGGTGAAGAAGAATTGCATCGAGGGCAGGGACTGCAACAAGGTGCCGCACACCCGCAAGCGCAAGGACTGGGAATGGGAATTTGTTGTCAAGTCCGCCATGATCGTTCGCGACCTCATGATCGGCAACCCGCGTCTCGCTAGGCTCGGCTTCGGCGAGGAAGCCCTCGGACACAACGCCATTCTTGCCGGCTTCCAGGGCCAAAGGCACTGGACCGATCATTATCCGAACGGGGATTTTCTGGAGGCAATGTTGAATTCGTCCTTCGATTGGAACGGCATCCGCGAGCCGTTGCTCGTGGCGACGGAGAATGACAGCCTCAACGGCCTTGGCATGTTGCTGGGACATCTCTTGACCAACAGCGCCCAAATTTTTGCCGACGTGCGCACCTATTGGAGTCCAAACGCTGTCAGGCGCGTGACAGGCCAAAACTTGGCGGGCGCGGCGGCCAACGGGTTGTTGCACCTGATCAACTCCGGCGCCGCGGCACTGGATGGTTGCGGCAAACAGACACGCAACGGCCAAGCGGTGATGAAACCCTTCTGGGAAATTACACCGGAAGAGGCGCAGGCCTGTCTTGAAGCGACGGCGTGGCCGCCCGCGATTTATGAGTATTTTCGCGGCGGCGGATTTTCCAGCGCCTATGCCACGCGCGCACAGGTGCCGGCGACCCTGTTCCGCATCAACCTTGTCAAGGGACTTGGGCCGGCCTTGCAAATTGCGGAAGGTCAGTTCGTGGATTTGCCGAAGGACATCTATTCAGTGCTGGAGGCGCGGACGAATCCGACCTGGCCTTCACATTGGTTCGCGCCAAATCTGACGGGCAGGGGAGTCTTCCGCGACGTCTATTCCGTGATGAATGCGTGGGGCGCCAACCACGCCGCCATCAGTTGCGGCCACATCGGCGCGGATTTAATCACGCTGGCCGCCATGCTGCGCATCCCGGTTTGCATGCACAACGTGGGTGAGGAAAAAGTGTTCCGTCCGGGCGCATGGACAGCCTTCGGCACGGCCGATTTGGAAGGCGCGGATTTCCGTGCCTGCGCGAATTTCGGGGCGTTGTATCGAAAAGCATAGACACAATCCCTGCGCGTGAAAGAATTGAAATGAAACCGCCGGAAGTGACCAAAGCCCTCGCCTGCGCCGTGCGGGCCGCGCGCCAGGCCGGAAGCCTGATGCGCCGCAACCAAACCTCGGTTAAAAAAATCAACCGGCAGTCCCGGCACGACATCAAACTGGAATTGGATGTCCGTTGCCAGAAGCTGATTGAAAAGACCCTGCTGTCCGCTTTTCCGCATTCGGCGGTTTTGGGCGAGGAAGGCGTGGCCGACGTGGCCGGCGCCGACTGGCGTTGGGTGGTGGATCCCATCGATGGTACGGTCAACTTCACTTACGGCGTTCCACACGCCTGCGTCTCAATCGCTTTGCAACGGCGCGCCGGGGCTTCGGACGATTTCTCAACGGTCCTTGGCGTCGTTTACGACCCCTTTTGCGACGAGCTTTGGACGGCGGCGCGCGGCGGTCCGGCGCTGTTGAATGGCCGGCGCATTCACGCCAGCCGCAGAAAAGATTTGGCCGAGGCCATCGTGGCCATTGGCTTTTCCAAAGACACCGCCAGCTTGCGCGAAAACCTTCCGGTCTTCAACGCCCTGGTCGGGAAAGTTCGCAAGATGCGGATGATGGGCGCCGCCGCCCTCTCCCTGTCCTACGTGGCTGCCGGCAGATTCGACGCTTACATAGAATCCGGCGTTCACTTGTGGGACATTGCGGCGGCCGGCTTGATTTTGGAATGCGCGGGCGGCGAGTTTTGGCGCCGGCCCATTGCCGGCAGTGATGCGTATCGTATGCTGGCCAACAACGGTCTGCTGCGCCGCAAGCTGGAACGCATCGCCCGCGCCGCTAGGAAGGGCAGGGGGAATTGCCGCTCCTAATCTTAATTCACCTTAAATCCTCCATCTTTGCTGGAGGATTTATGGTCAATTAAGGGAATTATATACGTCGCGCACACGCGTTTAAATTGCCTGGATTATCCCGGCTTTACGCCAATTCCGCAAAATAGTTCTTGCAGATGCGCAAGCGGTTGTGCATATTAGCACCAGATGAAAGAGAAATTGAATCGCGCAGCCCAAGCACTTGGCAGACTCGGCGGAAAAGCCGGGACTGGCAAGGCCAAAGCCCGCACAAGCAATCAAGCCCGCGCCGCTGCGTTGGCTCGTTGGAACAACCCCGGAGCGCGGAAAGCCGCGCCAAATGTGAAGGAATCAGACGTATGACAACAGAACAAAGCGACCCTAAAGCAATGGCCGCAAAGTTGTTACTGCTCTCAAAGGAGGATGTGTCCGCCAAATGCAGAGAGCTAAATATTACGCCGAATGGCAACAAACTGAAAATGATAGACCAGATAATCGTGAGTGTCTTTGGTCTTGATGCGTGCAAGAAAGCTTTTGCCCGCCGCTCTTGATATGAAGCAACCCACACAGGTTTTAGTAAATTCAGCATTTAGCCTTTCTTCACCTACTCCTCTTCGGAAATAAAAATATGCGCTTGTGCAGGAACCGTTTATATTTTGAGCGCCAATCTGTGAGAAACGAGGTACACTTCCCGCCGTGCCCGACGTTTTCACAAAGGCAAAACGCAGCCAGGTGATGGCCGCCATCGGCTCGCGTGGCAATAAAGCCACCGAGCTAAGACTGGCGACCATCCTGCGCACCGCCGGCATCACCGGCTGGCGTAGGCACCAGCCGCTCCCAGGCCGCCCCGACTTCATCTTCCCGCGCCAGCGCCTCGCCGTCTTTGTGGACGGCTGCTTCTGGCACGGCTGCCGCTGGCACTGCCGCATGCCCCATGGTAACCGCGAATATTGGAAACACAAAATCTCCGGCAACCGGGCGCGCGACCGTCGCATTACCCGCCTTCTTCGCATCCGGGGGTGGCGGGTTCTCCGCATTTGGGGCCATGCGCTCGCATCTCCGGATATCGTCACCGCCCGCATCACTTCCGAGTTGAACACCGCCCCCAGAAGGTGCAACCATACCACCAGGTAAAAATGAACGCACAAGACAAGACCGTGGCCGAGTTTTTTGCTGGTATCGGCCTCATGCGTATCGGCCTCGAAAACGCAGGTTGGCGCATCGCCCTTGCCAACGACATCGACCATGACAAGTGGCAGATGTATAAGGACCACTTCGGTGACACCGGTGAATACATCGTCGAGGACATCCACAAATTAAAGTCCTCACAAATTCCGACTATCAGTCTCGCCACAGCGTCTTTCCCGTGCAATGATCTATCTTTGGCCGGTGCACGCCACGGCTTGGCTGGAGCGCAGTCCTCTGCCTTTTGGGGCTTCATTGACATCCTTACAGGGATGAAGCGTGAGCGCCGCTTGCCCCCGCTGGTTCTGCTCGAAAACGTCACCGGCTTTCTCAATTCGCACAACGGCCGCGATTTCGAGGACGCTCTTCTCGCTCTTAACGAGCTCGGCTATGTGGTTGATGCTTTCATAATAGATGCCGTACGCTTTGTCCCCCAGAGCCGCCAACGCCTTTTTGTAATGGCGATCAAAACCCGCGAAACTTACGTGCTCAATGAGACACGCGGGTTCTACGAGAGCGAAATAAGGCCCCCGGCTCTCGCCAGTTTTATCCTGATGCATCCCGATATTGCCTGGCGCATTCGCGAACTGCCACCCTTGCCACAATGTTCCAAACGCCTCGATGACATCCTTGAAGACCTGCCCCTAAACCACCAGATGTGGTGGAGCCGCCAGCGTTGCGATTACATGCTAAATCAAATGAGCCCCAAGCACCGCGCCCAAGCCGACGCCATGATCCGAGGAGAAACGATCCGCTACGGCACAGTCTTTCGCCGCGTGCGCAATGGCAAATCCATGGCCGAGCTTCGCACCGACGGCATTGCTGGGTGCCTTCGCACCCCGCGCGGCGGCAGCGGCCGCCAAATACTCCTGGTCGCCGGCAAGGGTCGATTTTCTGTTCGCCTCCTTACGCCAAGAGAATGCGGCCGCCTTATGGGGGCCGACGCTTTTGTGTTGAAGGTTTCCCTGAATCAGGCACTTTTCGGTTTCGGTGATGCTGTATGTGTCCCTGTTATCGAGTGGATTGCTCGTAATTATCTTACTCCTATCTGGTCCGAAGAGTATGCCACAGAAAAACCCCTAAAACTCGCTGCGACTCCTGTCAACTACCGCAGACCAGCTCGCCGCTGAGATAGGACACCCCCACCATGAGAATCCCCACGAGAACGACAGCTTTCCAGGACTTCTTGCAGACGCACATGAAGAAGGGGGATCGTTTCGTTCCGGCCCGGCTCCAAGCCGCGTTGGCCCTATTGGAGAGACTGCGAGACTTCCCTTCGCTTGCCCTAAATGAACATCTATCCCAATCTGGAAGCGCCGGCATCCAAGGCCACGAAAGTTTCGGCGATAGGGCTCTTGAGCGGCTTAATCTGCGGCCTATAAATAAAAATCATGGCCGACGATCCTCCAATCTTCCGGGTTGGGGCCAGGAGCTTCTTGACGCGTTTGCAGCATTGGGTTTTGCCAACGCCACGCCTGAAGTTCGTAACCAAGTAATCAATGAAGCGCAGGAAATCTTTGCAGTTCCGCTTCGAACCATCATCGATGAAAACCCACTCGAGGTCCACTTGCGGGGTCGGACTGCGGAAACGGTGGTTAGCGAACTGCTCCTGGCCGCAGAGGAAAAGGGCAAATCAGGTGACGTGGGCCAGTATCTTGTCGGCGCAAAGCTCGCGCTGCGATTTAACCGAGAAATTCCGGTTTATCCAGCCAATAAAAGCGACCGCACTTCTTACGTCGACCTTGCTCCTCGCCTTGGAGATTTTGAAATCGAGAACACGGTCATCGAAGTGGCGGTGGGCTTGCCAGACGATAAACACCTCCAGCAAATTGCAGACATCCAGGAAAAATCCGACGCTGAAGTGTGGCTTCTCACCCGGGCCGATCGCGTTGAAACCTGGCATAGGGAGCTTAAAAGAGTAGAAGGCTTGGAACCCAGGCGGGTGGTTGTCACATCGGTCGAGGCGTTTGTTGGCCAAAATATCACTGAGCTCGGCGATTTTTCGGCCAAAGGCAAAGCCGACCGACTCAGAGCCCTCTTCGAACTTTACAACACGCGCTGGGTAGCAAAGGTCGGCACGCCTGGAATCCGGATCCAGGCAAAATAGACTAAAAGTTAACATAAAAGGGGTTCCGCCTAGTCGCCTACCATCGTTTCCCTTCCGTATCGCGCAGCAGGCTCGCCAAAGAACCCGCAGCACCCAGGTTCAATCGTTCGGCAATCCAGTTCAACGTCATGGTCGTTTCCTGGCGCAACCGGCGCGCCACCGCCACTTTATCTTGAGCCAGGCCCGCCCGCTCTGTCCGCCAACAAATGCGCCTTCGCTTCAGAGGCTGCGGCGCGACAAGTCCGGTCGGCAGGCAGTATAAAATCTTTCACGGGCTGAACCGTTCTCCCTTTTCCATTCCAAAATCGTGTAAATCTTGTTAATCCTGTCAAAAATCTTTGCGTCTTATGCCCTTTGCGTTATTCTTAAGCCCTTCCCCTTCAAGCAGTTGCACATGTGAGGCGAAGGTTACAAAAATATTTGAAAATAATTTGCAAATAATGGGTGTTTTGATGAATATGTATGCTATAGTGTAGTTTGATGAATGGCTCAATGAGGCCATGCCGAAAAACTGAAATAGTGAAACAACAACTAAACCGATCAAAATTATGAACGCCCGCAATGGCAAAATCGCCCGCCTGCCCCGCTCTGTCCGCAACGAATTGAATGAACGCCTCGAACGCTCCGAGCCAGGCCCCCAACTGCTCGTCTGGCTCAACGCACTGCCCGAAGCGCGGAAAATCGTGCAAAGCGACTTCGCTGGCGTTCCCATCAGCAAGCAGAACCTGAGCGAGTGGCGCCAGGGCGGCTTCGAGGAGTGGCTGGCCCGGCGCAATTTGTGCGAAGACGCCCGGGAGGTGACGCAGTTGGCGGAGGAGATGGACGACGAGGATTCGCAAATGGTGCTGGCTGACGACGTGGCCCAGGTGCTGGCCACCCGGTTTGGCAGCCTGATTGCCAATTGGAACGGCGAGGTGGACGGGAAGTTCGAAGCCAAGTCGCGGGTCTTGAACCGGCTGTGCCGCAGTGTCGTGCAGTTGCAGCGCGGCATGCATCGGTCCATCCGCGAGAATTTCGACATGGAATGCCTGATGGAGGAAAAAGACAAACGCGACCAGGAAGAGGACAAGCGAAAATTACTGGCGCCCTTATGGAGCAAGATCAAGGAGTATCCGCTGGCCCAGATATTCGGCGGCGGCGAAGCTGGCAAGAAAATCGCCCAATTCATCCTGGCCGTTAAAAACGACAGGGAACCCGAATCCGACTTGTTGCCCACCGACAAATTCGCGCACGAAAAGGCGTCTCCAAAGGAAGCAAAGCCCGTCAAACCGGCCCGAAAGCGGCGGACTGCCAAACAAGCCAGGAAAACCAGGGCCAAAAAAGCGGCTAACCCGTTGGAGGAGAAGGAGATGGAGGGTGAGAAGAAAGAGGAATCCAGCCAGGACCAGTCAAAGTCAATCAAAGTGAATCAAAGTGATTTGGCGCAGCCAGATGGCTCGGGTTCTATCGGTCCCATCGGTCCTATTCCTCCCATAACTCCCATTTCCCCGGAAGAGGATTCCGATGCCCGGGAGTTGCAACGGGTGACGGATTTGGCGCAAAATGGGCCTGAGTGATAAATTGCTTGGTTGCGGGCGGGCGCATCCCTATAATTCAAACGTATGGTCCATGTCGGTATCGGTTATGACGTGCATCCGCTGGTCGCGGGCCGCAGGCTCGTGCTGGGCGGCGTGGAAATTCCCCACCCCAAAGGGCTGGACGGGCATTCCGATGCCGATGTTCTGATGCATGCCGTCTGTGACGCCATCCTGGGCGCGCTGGGCGAAGGGGATATTGGCGAGTTCTTTCCCAATTCCGATCCGCGATGGCGCGGGGTGGAGAGCAAAGTTTTTTTGCAGGAGGCGGCCCGTCAGGTTATATTTCGCAACGGCAGGATTATAAATGTCGATGCCACCATTGTCGCCCAGCAACCCAAGGTGATGCCGCACGCGCCAACAATGAAAATGAATATCGCGCAGGCCTTGGGGATTCAGTTGAAACGAATCGGCATCAAAGCGACGACCAACGAGCGGCTGGGCTTTATCGGGCGTGAAGAAGGCATCGCGGCGATGGCGGTGGCGGGCGTTGATTTAACGGAAGGAGATTGATGCCGAAAGCAGAAATCAGTTGGAAACGCACGACGCCGGAGGGGAAAATCGTCCAGTGCTACGCCCGGCATGTCGGCAAAGAGTGGATTTTCTACCGGCGTCAAAAGCGGTTCGATCCATGGGCGGAAGTCCAATGCCCTCCTTTGGAGGATTGGCTGGCATTGCTCGATTCGGTGCAGCGGCGCATCAACCGCCAGTTGCTCCGCCCCGAATCGGAAGCGCGCCTGCGGAAAATCATTTTGGAACAATTTCCGGGGACAGAGAAGGGAAGACTTGAACAAAGGCGGCAGCCGGGTTAACCACACGGCGGCTGAATTATGAAACGAAGCCCGGTCATCTTGGTCACCCCCAGCACGGAACGTCAAGGCGCGGAGTTCGCCGACTGGTCCGTCAGCCTGTCCAATTGTTATACGGACGCCGTCATCGCGGGCGGCGGCCTGCCCCAGATTTTTCCCGCGACCCGTTCGCGCGCCGTCATTGCCGAGGCGGTGCGACGGTGCGATGGAGTCCTGATGACCGGGGGCGATGATATCGATCCAAAACTGTATGCCGGGGACCTGCCCGACGAACTGGCCAAAACCGTCGGCCCGCTGGAACCGGCACGGGACGGATGGGAAAAGGAAGTGATTGCGGAAGTGTTTGCGCAGTTCAAGCCGCTCTTTGGCATTTGCCGCGGCCACCAGATGCTCAACGTGGCGTTGGGCGGGACGCTGATGGTCGATATCGCCACCCAACTGCCCAACCCGTTGAACCACCAGCGCATGGACCGCAAAAACGAACCCGTCCACGACGTCAAAGTCGTCCCGGATACGCTCCTGGCCAAACTCTCCGGGCAGCAGAGTTTTGGGGTCAACAGCACGCACCACCAAGCCATCGGCGAACTGGCGCCACCATTGCGGGCGGTGGCGCAAAGTGCGGATGGGGTGATCGAAGCGGTCGAACTAAAGGACGCCGGGCGGGGTCCGTTTCTTCTGGGGGTGCAATTTCACCCGGAACGTTTAATTGGCAAAAGCGCGGTTTTCCGGCAATTATTCAGTGGATTTGTTGAAGCCTGCGCCCGCTGGCGCGAGAAAAAATTATGAAAGCTAAGATCATGGTCGTGGATGACGAAAAAGGGTTGCGAGATTTGGTCGAAACCTATCTGCAACGCGCCGGTTATGAGGCAATGCTGAAAGCCAACGCCGCCGAGCTGCTGGCCTCTTTCACCGAAGCGCAGCCGGATGTCGTATTGCTGGATCTGGCATTGCCGCCGGATGGCGATGGCATGGTCTTGCTGCCGCAAATCAAGAAGCAATGGCCGGACACCGAAGTCATCATTCTGACCGGAAACCCGACGTATGACAAGGCGGTGGAAGCGATGAAGCTGGGCGCCTATCATTTTCAAGAGAAACCGTTCGATCAAAAGGTACTGCTGCTGGTGGAGCTCGCCCTGGACCATCGGCGCTCGAATCAGGAAGCCAGTTCGTTGCGCAAGGCGGTGGTGACATTGTGCGGGGGCGAATCGCCGATTTTTCAGAGCCTCTCCATGAAAGCGGTCGTGCGCACCGTCGAACGGGTCGCCCCGAGCGATGTTTCCATTCTCATCACCGGGGAAAGCGGCACGGGCAAGGAAGTCATCGCGGATTTGATCCACAACTTAAGCCCGCACAGCAAAGGGCCGCTGATAAAAATCAATTGCGCGGCGCTGCCCCGCGAGTTGATCGAAAGCGAATTGTTCGGCTCCGTCAAAGGCGCGTTCACCGGCGCGACGGCCGATCGTGAAGGATTGTTCCGCCTGGCCGAAGAGGGCACGCTTTTGCTGGATGAGATTTCCGAAATGCCGGTTGACACTCAAAGCAAACTGCTGCGCGTCCTGCAGGAAAAGGAAGTGCGGCCGGTGGGCGGAAGAACCAGTTACAAGACCAATTGCCGCCTCATCGCGGCCACCAACCGGCCAACCGACGATGCCATCAAGGCGGGCAAATTGCGCGAGGATCTCTTTTATCGCATCAGCGCCATCACAGTCCACCTTCCGCCGTTGCGCGACAGGCGGGAAGATATTATGCCGCTGGCCACGGCCTTTTTAAAACGGTTCGACGCCCAGGCGGGCCGGAATATCAGCGGGTTTTCAGACGCGGCCGGCGAAGCATTGCGGGCCTATGACTGGCCGGGCAACGTCCGGCAATTGCAGAACGAAATTCAACGCGCCGTCCTGATGTGCGAAGGCAACAGGGTCGAGGAGAAGGATTTGTCCATCACGTCAACGCCGAATGCGAAGGAAAACCCGGATCTGACGCTGATGGAAGCGATGGAACGAAACACCATTTTGCAAATGCTCAAAGAAACCAACGGCAACAAGCTGGAAACGGCCAAGCGATTGGGCATCGGGCGTCAGACCTTGTATAACAAGATCAAAATGTACGGCATCGAGACGTAGTCCCGGGTATGGTTTTTAATTTTCCCAATAGAAATCCGCCCCGAAAAAAATCGTGAAAATTTCCGCTTTTTATGCGCTAAACAGTCATAACCAGTTGTCAGCAAGGTATTTACGAGCGCAAACGATTGGTGAGATCGATTTGGTGGAGGCGATTACAAACAAAAATATGATTAGCCAGATGAATTTGATTGACTAATCCATGAAAAGCTTTAATCTCCCCGTCACAGACGTAAATTCAACGAAGCCCTTGATGGTCAGGTTCAGCGCTTTTTTGGACCAGCCCGGGTTCGGCGGAATCAACAAATAAAGACCAGGATTGATATGAAGGTTTTACGTTGCGTCAAAAACGTGATGTTTGCGACAGTCTTTTTGGTGGCATCACAATGTGCTAGGGCACAGATACCTCCCTCAATTACGACCCAACCTCAAAGCCAAGTGGCGGATTATGGGGCCGATGTCGCGTTTGGCGTGAGCGCCACTGGCACGGAACCGTTGAGCTATCAATGGTGGGATGGCTATCAGAGAATGGAAGATTACGGCAATGTGGCAGGGTCTCATACCGCTACGCTTTATTTGGTCGGCGTGGGGCAGACGGACGCTCGAAGTAACAGTTACTACGTTGTCATCACTAATGCAGCAGGTGCGGTCACCAGTTCTTGGGCCAGCTTGACCGTGGGACCCAAGCTGGTTTTGCGGGATGATTTTGAGAATGGTCTTGGTCAATGGACTCCGCTGCTGAACGCGGAGCCGATGGGAACCGATAATTCCCACAATCACACGCCGAACGGAGCCTTCTCCGCTGTGATCACAAATTCAGCGCAAAAAATGTATTATCGGCTGGATTTAAAAGCTCGGCTGGATCCAAGGCAGGGACATGGGGTTCGAATGACAATGTGGATATTCGATGCGGGGGGCGCCCAGACCGCTTACGGCGAATTGCGCGGCTACACCGGCGCAACCGGGTATGCAAGATATGTCTGGCCTTTTTATGGTTGGTGGCAGTGTTTTGCCGCCGGTATTTACACCTTGGATTTCGGGACGAATAAAACGGGCAGTTTGGCGGGCGAAACCCTGGATCCGACAAAATACCAGGGGAGGGTGATGGCCGGAGCCAACGCCGGCTGGTTCAATCTCGATGCTCCAGGGGCGCCTGGCCGGTCACCCGGCTGGCACAAGTTTCAGATTGATCGCTCCACGTCTGGCACGACCGTCGATTTTTATGTGGATGATGTTCTCGCGCGGGAAATTCTCGATGTCAAACAGGCGGCATTGGATACGGTCACGATAGGCTCAACGGGGCGGGGCGAGACCAGCGTCGGCATGACGGGGCTAGGCGAGAGCAACCAGTGGCCGGTGGTCCCAGTCAGCGCGTGGTTTGACGATGTGACCGTTGAAGCTTACCAAAATAACTACGATCATCAGAGCCTGGCCTCGCACGGCCCCATTCCTGCGGTGATGCAACTGCGTGAAACCGGCACCAACGCGGTTGTGGTGGATGTCTCGCCGACGACGATGTGCGAATTGAGCGGGGCGGCAACGAACAATGGAATCGGTTCTTGGGTGGCGACGAACTCGGAGATTGTGGCACAAGATGTCCGCGGGTATTTGGAGTACACGGTCAACGCACCGTCCGATAACGCTTACCGGATCGAGGTGGAGGGACGGGAGAACGATTATAAATGGCCTCAAGTGGACCTGAAACTCATAATCTCGCTGGACGACGAAGAGTTGGGGCGGGTCGATCTGCCCTACGGACCTTCGTCCAACGGGCTGGCTCATTGCTTCACCCCGTTCATTCGGGCGGGTGCGCACAAGTTGGAGATCTATTGGGACAATGCACACCCTCATTACGAACTGGCGCTCCATGCCGTTCGTTTGCAGACTCTGATTGGAGGGGCCTCGACCAATAATGGAATACCCATGTGGGTGGCCAATCGCCTGCTGGCTCAATGCGGAATGGATTCTCCGCCAGCCGCCAGCCTGGTCTCGCCGGTGTGCCTCGAAGGGCGGGGATCGTATCTCAGCATGATGAGCTTGGTTTCCGGGACGAATTACCCTCTTTCCCCGGTCACCGTTCATCACGGAGCCGGCAATCGTTGGTATGCAAACGTCCCGTTGTCGCCGACCGATCAGACGCATGTGGAAATTTCCTATCAAAATGGCGGCCTGACAGAAAGCAACGACATCGCATGGCAAGTGACAGACTTATTGGATGCCACCAATGCCGTCATTCGCAAGGGAGATTCGCTCCTGTTTACCGCGCTTCCGGAAGGGGCGACCAACGGAGCAGTTAGTATTCAAGTCGAAGGGCAGGAGCCCATGAATACCGATGCGAGTACTCCGGTGCCATATCAATTCAATGCCGCCGGCACGTACACCGTCACGGGGCTCTACGATCCGACAGGGGCGAGCGCGAGCATCACTGTCACCGTCGTTGACGCTTCTCTCAACGGCCCATGCCCGGCGAGCCTGCCGGAGTGGTGGTCGTGGTGGACATATTGGGACTGCACCAATTTGCCGTCGGGTGTTGTTCTGGACAGCGATCCGCGACTGGACATCTGGGGAGTTTCCGTAGCGGAGCGTGCTGAACGGCTGACCAACGCGCCGTCCCTTGGGGTGAATGGACAGGAATTCAAGGTTGCGCCCCGTTCAACGGAGACCCGTTATGTTCTGGCTCGATTGGGAAGCAAAGGACCAATCCTGGCTGACACGGCCGTTCTCGGCTTCCAGCTTTTGGCTCCGCCCAATTCATCTCTGCGGCTGGTGTCAACCCAAAACGACGGCAGCCAGGTGATCGAGGGAACGTATGTGTTAAGCCCGCGGGTTGCTCCTGTCGGACTGAAGATAAGTGTTGTAACGGGAGGAGTGACTTTCGACGACGGCACATTGACGAAAACCCTGACGACGGCTGATTTCGATGAACTCGGTGTTTGCAAGGTTGATTTTATTCGCGCCGCCGGCTTGGAGGGAAGCGTTTGCATGCTGCTGGACCTGAAGCGGGGAGCCCCATAATCGTATGAACACGAATAAATCTGTTGTCACATCACTGGCGCTGGTTGCCATTTTGTCCAATGGCGCTAACATCCTCTGGGCGGAGTCTTCCAACATAACGACAGCCGTTTCGGCGCCATTTCTGTCGATAGAGAATCGGCCCGTCGTTCCGATGGACATGCCCGCACCACCACCCACTGCCCGGACGCCGTTTCTCTTGAAGCTGATTCTCAACCCAACAGAGGGCATCCGGGACCGGTTGGAGGCGGCTCGAGAGCTTGATGATAATCTGGATCCCGGCCAGATTGATGCCCTCTATTCTTTCCTGAAAAGCCATCCAGATTCGCGGGAAACAAACCCGGCGGGGCTTCGCACATTGAAAAACAACGTGTTAAACGCCTTAAGGAACCAGATTCCCCCGCCCGCCGGGTTGACCGCGACACTGATCGACATATTCCACGACCACGCTCAAGACTTTGTCACCCGAGACTATGCTGTTCAACATTTGACGTCGTGGTACAGCCGTAGTACGGGCGATTCGCCTGACGCCAAAGAGCGGATTCAAACCACACTGAAAGAAGCGGTGCGGGAGAACACGAGCATCTCCGGAACAGCCTTGCTCGGAATGCATCGTCTGTCCTCGGCGGATGGGAGTTTCAATCGCAGGGAAATCGACCGAAGCGCGCTTGGAATGGCAATATCTTCGGACACACCATTGGCGGCTCGCATCACAGCCATTCAGATTTGCGCGGAGAGGGGTCTGGGGCAGGCCCTTCCCGAAATCGAACGTTATGCCGGGACGCGCGGCCAGACCGCCCTGCAAATCTCCGCCATCGCCGCTTTGGGAAAGTTGGGTGGGGCGGAGGACGCGTTGTTGCTGGAAAAATTGGAAAGTGAGGGCGACATCGCGTTGCGCCCCGCTATCGCTGCGGCGCTCAAGCGGTTGCCACGGACGCTGGCCAGTCGAGAAACCTATTAATCCAAAGGACGCATGAAAAGAACCATTGGCGCAGTCGCTGTAATCCTGCTGCTGAGTGCTGCAGTGCAGGCGGAGAATAACAATAACAGTTGTATAATTGAGAGCATCACCAACTGCACGACGACGGCAACAGGCGCGCCATTGACGATTTCCGGCAGTGGCTGGCCGTATGGCTGTGTGGGAGAACCGATATCTGTAACCGCGACGCCGACATTGGGGCTGGTAGGCTTATTGAGGATCACGAGCACCAATCAAGAATGTGTCATCACCTATACTACCAACGCATTGACGAACACTGCGATCGTTTCCAATTGGTGGATGGCCAGCGGCGTCCCCTATACCGGTTCTGGCAATGGTTCAAACGCGGTGTTTACGCCAACCAATTGTGGCACTGGCACTGTTGCCTTTTACCTGACTTACACGGAGGCAACGAACTGTGGCGGAGCGACTACAAATGTGTCGCTGACCAACTCCTATACGGTTGTCAGCGTGGCGTCTCTTGCGCCGACGGGCAACACCAACTGCACCCTGGTGAGCAGCAACAGCGCAACCTTGCAGACGTGGAGCATTCCCATCTCGACGAATGCAAGCGTTACCAACCTGGAAATCGTGGCTACTTCCTGCCCCAGTCTTCCCGCAAACGAACTTCCTGCCTGCTGGTCACTCAACGGTGTGTTAACAACGAATACATATGTCGGCATTACCAATCCCGGCATTTACACGGTGGTTTGCACTGCGGACACATCGGCCATGACGAACATTATTTGGGTCACGGCTCCCGGCGGGGATGTTGAGGGGGGTTGTTCCACGAATAGGCCGGATCTTTTGGGTTACTGGAGCTTTAACAATTCCCCGCCTTGGGTCGGCAAAAACGGCCAGAAGCCCATCGCGGATTATGGCCTGCAAAATCCAGCCAGCCCTTGGGGCAATGCCTTGCAGGTTGACACCAACACACTGGCCAATCTGAGCTACAACTACGCAGAAAGTAATGGCTTGGAGAACATCCACTGCATCAACGGCGCAGTGAGCTTTTGGTTCAAACCGGATTGGAATGGCGGCGCGGCTTTGGGCAATAGCGGAGATGCGCCAGGTCAGCTCATTGGATTGGGCAATTCTTTTTCATCGGGATGGTCGCTATACGTAGATCCGCAAACGTCTTTTTTATCGTTTCAATCAGAGTCGAACGGTGATTGGATGGCATACTTTAGCTATTCGATTACCAATTGGTCATCCAATGACTGGTATCAAGTGGTTCTGGACTATTCTACGAATGAAACCAGCCTGTATGTCAATGGCGTGCTGGCTGAGACGGGACCGGGAATGACAAATTACCCGGATATCACCACCCGTATGGCGTATGGCTTCAGTATTGGAAGTGCTTGCAACGGCAGGAGTCAAATCCGCGGAACTATTGACGAAGTTTACACCTTTGATTGTTCCCTCACTGCGCAGGGAGTCGCCGACGGCTTCACCGGATATGGTGGCTACCCAGGAACAAATTATGAGAGTGCCGCTCCTTCCATTCTCACCCAACCTGTGAGTCAGACGATAGTCGTTGGAAGCAATGCAACTTTCAGCGTGCTGGCCATTGGCGCTCCACCACTGAACTACCAATGGCAGTTTAATAATGCCAATATCACGGGAGCAACCAGCTGTAGTTATACGGTTGCCAATGCTCAGACGACTAATTTTGGAGTATATTCCGTGATCGTTACGAATTCTGCTGGAAGCATAACAAGTATCGGTGCGACTCTGACAAACCTGCCGTTCATCCTCACTCAGCCTTCCAACCAAGTGGTTACACTTGGTGGCAGTACGGGTTTCTCCGTCACTGCGACCGGCACGGGGCTGACTTACCAATGGCAGTTTAATGGAGGCAATATCGCGGGAGCAACCAATAGTAGTTATGCGATTCCGAGCGCTCAGATGACAAATGTTGGAACCTATTCTGTGGCCGTTACGAATTCTGCCGGAAACGCCACGAACTTAAGCATGGCCCTCACAATCGTGCCGTCTTTTGTGGCGGTTGAGAGCGGCGGCACCAACGCGGCCTATAGCTACGATGGCATCACGTGGGCCGCCAGTCCCATGGGGATGACTTATTCGGAAAGTTGGAGCAGTGTGGCTTATGGCAACGGTACGTTCGCGGCGGTTTGTGGCTACAATGTGCAAGGGACCCCTACCGCCTATAGTTCCGATGGCATCAACTGGACAACCACTTGGCCGCCGATGTCCGGTCAAGAAAGTTGGTGTAGCGTGGCTTATGGCAACGGGATGTTCGTGGCGATTGCGGCCGATTCCCAGGACGAGATGTACAGTACTGACGGCGGCAGGGGCTGGTCAGTGAGCACCGGGGCGCTGACTATGCCGGTCCCTTGGTTTAGCGTGGCTTATGGAAATGGCAAGTTTGTCGCGCTTGCGCCCTATGACACGGCTTGTAGTACCGATGGCATTTACTGGACGGCCGGCTCCCCACTGCCAGATGCGCACCAGTGGGTTACCCTGATTTATGGAAACGGTATGTTCGTGGCGATTGCCGGGGACTACGATAATACAGCGGCCTATAGTGTCGATGGCATCAACTGGACTGCGACTACACTGCCTTCTTACGGTGGCTGGAGTGGCTTGGCTTATGGAAACAATATGTTTGTGGCGGTCGGCGGTTCCGTAGCGTTTAGTCCAGATGGCGTCAATTGGGGACGCACCTCACTTCCAAGCTCGAGTTATCCGTGGAGCGAGGCTTTTGGAAATGGGACCTTCGTGGCGGCAGCGCCAGGCCAAAAGGCGATCTATCTTAAGGATGGCCTCAACTGGACAGTCAGCCCGGGAGGCATGCCTGCCGAGGGCAATTGGATAGTAGCTGCAAGAACGGTGCCGCCCGTTAGCGCTCCGTCTGCCAACCAGACAGTTTTTGTTGCGCTTGGGGCGACTCAGGGTGGCAGTGGCCCCTATCCCATCACGGGCCAGGTTGGCAACAACACCGAACTCCAATCCACCGCGGCCTATAGTACTGACGGCGCCAACTGGACCGCGACTATCCCGCCCCCGCTCGATAATTGGAGCAGCGTGGCTTATGGAAACTATCTCTTCGTGGCGATTTCGGACGGCGACAATAATTCAGTCTATAGTATGGATGGTATCAACTGGATAGTCAGCCCCTGCGGGCTGCCATTTCCTGACAATTGGAATAGCGTGGCTTATGGAGACGGTGTCTTCGTGGCGATTGCGACGGCTGACACTAATGCCGCTTATAGTACCGATGGCATCTATTGGAGTGCCACTACACTGCCCTCTTGGGGCTACTGGGATGGCGTGGCTTTCGGAAACGGCACCTTCGTGGCGATTGCAATGGCCGACACTAATGCCGCTTATAGTACCGATGGCATCCACTGGAATTCGACTACATTGCCCTTTTCGCGCAATTGGGATGGCGTGGCCTATGGAGACGGTGCATTCGCGGCTATTTCGTCTGGCGATGAAAACGCTGCGTATAGTACCGATGGCATCCACTGGAGCGCGGCTACCTTGCCCTCTTCGCACAACTGGCATGGCGTGGCCTATGGAAACGCCACATTTGCCGCGATTGCGTCAAGCGACACTAACGCAGCCTATAGCTCTAATGGCATCACCTGGACGCCCAGCACTAATGGGCTACCCATTGTGGATTCCTGGCTGGGCCCGGCTTATGGAAACGGCATCTTTGTGGCGGTATCGTCCAGCGACAATAATGCGGCCTATAGTGCCGATGGTGTTAGTTGGACCGCAACAACAATGCCATCTTCGGGCGGCTGGTATTATTGCGTGGGCGGCAGAGGAGGGCTGCCGGGCAGCGTCTCGATCACTGCCTCCAGCCCGGTGGCGTCTGAGTTTTCGCCAGGTGCTTTTACGATCACCTACAACGGTGGAGATTTTGTAAATACAAACCCTATAACGGTTGCGCTTGCCGTTTCAGGCACCGGTAGCGCCGCACCATTTCCCTATCCCACCAATGTGAATATTTGCATGCAGACCGGCTGGGATTATATGATAGGGGGGTTTGATTCCATAGGGAGTTGCGCAGGCGGAGATACACTTGGTGTGCTTCTCACCCCTGGTGAAAGCAAGAACATTGGCGTTTCTGACAATTTTACTCGTTTTTGTGATGCGCCCGACCAGGTGGCAACTCTCACGATTACGGGCATCTGTGGCGGCGATGGTGTTACTGTCGGACAAAGTAGCGCCTCGGTGCTGGTTAAGCCCTATACCTTTTGCGGCGTCTTCCCTTCGGACGCCAGTGGCCTTATTCAAACCTTTCCTATTAATTACAGCGACCCTTATGAATGCGAAATTGTTGCCGGATCACAATGGATTTTTTATATGGTCAGGTCGTGCGCCTGCGGGACGGGAGAGATGAGTCCGCTCTATTTCTTGATTCGTGGCACAGCAAGATATGGCGTTGATTACGTGTTTGATGAAAGTAGCGACGTTCAGATGGATCCGCGGGTTGGAATGCCCACGTTTGAATTCTTGATCAACCAGTTTTACGCCATTGCAATTATTGACACGTGTAATTGTGAGCCGGCGGGCGAGCCGGATAAAACAATGATCCTGACGGGCTATGACTTTTCTGATTGTCCGGTAACCTGCACTATCTTGAACACGAACGTGCCGGCACCAGATTGGGGTTGGTGGAAGCTTAATGAAAAAACTGGCACGATCGCCGCCGATTCCAACTCCCATGCTAATAATTTGTTCCTCCAAAATGGCCCTACCTGGGTCACAGGCGATTCTGGAGCCGGTGTTGCGCTCTCTTTTAATGGCTTAGACCAATGGGGCCAAGATATCACTAATGTCACCGGCATCAACATTCAGGTCAACACCGCCTGGTCAGTCACTGCCTGGATCAACACCACAAACATTAGTTACACGGGTGGTGGTTCCATATTCTCGATGCAGGCTTCGAATATCTTTTTTAGTGGCATGATCTTTGGGGAGGATAACGGAGGCCTGGACTTGTATATAGAGGAGAACTACCTAGGCCTTTTCTGGTGGTTGGGCGACAATGGATTTCCTGTGGACGATGGCGACTGGCATTTCGTCGTCGCTTGCTACGATGGGTCAGGAACCACGGCCGGATTGATATTTTATGTGGACGGAGCTCCTCACACTCCTGACGAAGCAGATGACGAAGGTAATGTGGGCACTTTGGCGAACACGTCAATATTGATTGGTGCGGCAGACACAGAAGGCAACAACCTTTTCAATGGATCCATCGAAGATGTACGCCTCTACGGTTACACCCTGACAGCGTCCGAGGTCATAAACCTTTTCAATGCGGGACCGGAATGACGGATGATGGTTCAGCTTTCCTTAAAGTTAAAACAGTCGGCAACCAAAAGCATGGCTTATGCCACCTATTTTTAATGGTGCCAAACGAGTTTCACGTTACTTGCCTGCCCTGCCACAATGGAGAGGAGCTTTCACTTATCCTCTTTCGCCAAGGCTACGGGCGGACAGGTCATTCCAAACGTCTCAACA
>Ga0326728_10007294_pt1 | contig 28649 bp, 25 predicted proteins | sample MB3enrmetagenome_FD_207602 | JGI IMG/M metagenome (GOLD analysis project Ga0326728, IMG submission 207602) | Lab enriched peat soil microbial communities from McLean, Ithaca, NY, United States - MB31MN | ecosystem: Environmental > Terrestrial > Soil > Wetlands > Peat | place: USA: New York... | reverse complement strand
CTGCTGCCACCCAGGAAATGCAGCCGCCTCCGCCGGTTGCCGAAGAGCAGTCCGTCGCGCCTGCTCACGAAGAGAAGTCCGATGTGATGGACTTTGCCTCGGCGCTGGAAGCTTATTCGAATCCGGAACCGGAGACCGCGCCCGGCGAGGACCGCGTCCTCCGAGGCACGGTGCTCAAAGTCACCGCCACCCAAGTGGTCGTCGATATCGGCCAGAAGTCGGAAGGCATGGTGCCGATCGCCGAGGTGATGGGTCCGGACGGCAATCCCACGGTCAAGCCCGGCGACGAAATCGACGTCATGCAGGAAAAGGGCCAGACCGAGGAAGGCTACGTCAATCTGAGCCATCAGAAGGCGCAACGCCTGCGGGCCTGGGACGAAATCGACCATGCCTACGGCGAAAAGCTGCCGATCAAGGCTACGGCGATCGAGCGCATTAAAGGCGGCCTGACGGTCGACATTCTGGGCGCACGCGCCTTCCTGCCCGGTTCGCAGGTCGATGTCCGGCCGGTGCGCAACCTGGAGGCCTTGCGAGGCCAGACTTTCGATGTCCGCATCATTAAGCTGAATAAGAAGCGCGGCAACATCGTGGTTTCGCGCAAGCAGCTCCTGGAAGAGGAGGTTTCCGAGAAGCGCACGCATACCCTCGAGCAACTGCACGAGGAGGCGATTTTGACGGGCGTGGTGAAGAACCTCACCGATTACGGCGCGTTCGTGGATCTGGGTGGTATCGACGGCCTGCTGCACATCACCGACATGAGCTGGGGCCGGTTGACGCATCCGCGCGACCTGGTGCAGGTGGGCGACCACATTCAGGTGAAAGTGCTGAAGTTCGACAAGGAGAAGCAGCGGGTTTCGCTGGGCTTCAAGCAGCTCACGCCCGATCCGTGGCTGGACGCCGCCGAGCGCTATCCCATCGGCGCCCACGTCAAAGGCCGGGTCATCAGCGTGACCGATTACGGCGCGTTCATCGAATTGGAACAGGGGATCGAAGGCTTGGTGCACGTCAGCGAAATGACGTGGTCCAAGCGCATGAAGCACCCCTCCAAGCTGGTCGGCGTAGGGGACCAGGTGGAGGCGGTGGTGCTTAACGTGAATCCTCAGGAGCGCCGCATTTCCCTGGGCCTTAAGCAGCTCGAGACGAACCCCTGGGAAAGCCTGCACGAAAAATATCCCCTGGGCAGCGTAGTGGAAGGCCGGGTCCGCAACCTGACCGACTTCGGCGCGTTCATCGAGATCGAAGACGGTATCGATGGCCTGGTTCACGTCAGCAATCTGAGCTGGACTAAGCGCGTGAAGCATCCTTCCGAGGTCCTGAAAAAGGGCGATCGCGTGAAGGCGCAGGTGCTGGCGATTGAGCCGGATAACCGCCGCCTGTCTCTGGGCATCAAGCAGCTCGAACCGGACGTCTGGGAGACCTTCTTCCAGAACCACCGCATCAACGATGTGGTGCACGGCAAGGTGCTGCGCGTGGCCAGCTTTGGCGCCTTTATCGAAATTTCCGATGGCGTGGAAGGCCTTTGCCATAATTCCGAGGCTGCCGACGACAACGGGCAACCGCTGAAACTCGAACCGGGCGCGGAATTCGACTTCAAGATCATCAAAATGAACCCGGAAGAGAAGAAAGTGGGACTCTCCATTCGGGCCGTGGGCGAAGAAGCCAGCCGCACTGAAGTTGAAAGCTATAAGCATGCCGGCGACGGTTCCAGCGCTACCCTGGGCGAATTGATGTCCTGGAAGCGCGGCGATCACTAAACCGCATTGTTCTCAACGACGAAGGCCGCCAGCATTGGCGGCCTTCGCCATAGCTTTTTCCAAGGCCAATTCTATGGCCTGTTTTGGGTGGTGAAACCAGGGCCGCATTTTCTTTCAGCTGCTGGAGGGACTTTCGGTTTTTCATTACGGTCGTAACTTGACCGATTCCTAGGCTAGCCGATAGTTGACTATGACTGGGAATCCGTTGGATACTCAGGGCGTTAAGTGGGCCCGGTCGTCAAACGTTTTGCAGCCGCATGGCTTCTAACATGGGAGAGGTGGTTTTCGCAAACGTCCAAATGCCCAATCTTTTTGGGGCGATGCGAGAAACAGCTTTGAAACGGAGCGCTAGTTCTATCCGACTATGCTTAAGACCATCTTAGATTCTACCGGCCTCAATACCAAGGTGTGTGCGGACCTCCTTGGACTCGATCACAAGCTCTTCCGTTGCTGGGTAGAGGGGCAACGGCCGATACCCGGTTATATCATTTCAGAGCTTTGCAGTGTGCTTGGTGTTTCAAGTGCAGCGATTACCTCGACAACGCCGGGGGGATCTTCTGCGGTTGAAGACGCGCCGGCAATTTGGTTCAGGTTCCGGTCGGGAGAAAAACTGACCGACGCAGATCGAGAGCTTGTCGTTGTTATTCGTAAGTTGGGGCACCATATGGACGAACTGGAGGAACTGACGGGTTCCCGTGGTGTCTTATGGAGCTTAGTTTTTGAGGGAATTCGAAAAGAAGTAAATAAACATGCGTCCTTCGTAGATCAGGGCAAGGCTGCGGGGAAATATTTTCGACAGGCTCGACAACTTGGGTTTCCGATGGTAACGAGAGACGGCGTCAAAGGGAACGGCGATGTGCTCAGGGACAATTTGCGGAATATGGGCCTAAGGGTTGTCGAGTCGCCAATGCCTTTGTCCAGTCTTGAAGGCTGTAGCTTCTACGTGGGCTCGCCAGGCGCCGAGAAACCCTGTTTATTTGCAAACACATACAAGCAGACGTGGTTTCGGCGCAACATGGTGCTACTGCATGAGTTGGCTCATGCGATTTTCGACATCGAAACCACCGCAGCTTCTTTGGATTTTCTTGGACATCCCGATCAGCGGCAGATAGAAGAACTGCGCGCAGATGCATTCGCGCAAGAAGTGCTGGCCCCGCAGGAATTGCTTCACCATATAGCTGAAACCAATGGTCTCCGCTGGGACAGGCTAGACTCGAAATCGTTGGCGCTCCTCGTTGCTCACACCCAAGTTGAGCAGCGGATGGTCGTTAAAGCCGCACTCGATGCAAAATTTATCACTGAGGAACTGGCTGGGCATTACCGCTCCTTTGAAATTCACGATGACCTGCGTGCGTTGAGCGAGCGTGCTCTAAGCACTGAGGAATATATTGAGACAAAACGGCTCTCGCAGTTTGCTGTAATCTCTCCCGAGGTAAGAACTACCACCGTTCCCGCCCGGGCGCTGCGATTGCCGCTGCCGTATGTGATCAAGGTAGTGGAGCTGGCGAAGAGCAATGACATTAGCTATGGAAAAGCTGCCCAAATGCTGATGATCGACAAGGAAACACTTCTGCAGCGCTTCGGGCCCATGCTGGAGGAGGGCATGGCGTAAGGTGAGCACCTCGCCGCCTTCGCTGCCACACGAATCGACACAGCAACTGCCCAATCCGGTTCTCATTCTTATTGATACGGACTCGCTGCTACAAGTTCTCATTGCGGAAGAAACTCGACTACTTCGATTCGTGAAACGCACATATAGAATTCAGCCAGCAATAACTGAAGCGGTTGAGGTTGAAACTCGCGGTAAATTGAGGGTGCGCGCCAGATTCCAGAAGGATCTGGATAAGATTCTCTCAGAGGAGTCTCTAGTTGTACTCGATACGCGCACTCTTCCGGCATACGTGACAACAGACGCTCATGCGGTCTACAACTCCATGCAGGCTGTAGGGTTTGACTATGCGCGGAATGGGTTGGACTACGGCGAGGCCTACACATATGCCGCAGCGATTGTGCTGAAGGCACCGGTTATCAGCAACGATTTGAATGCCGTCAAAACGGCACGAAAGAAGGCGCTCCAGTTGCCGATCTCGATAGCAAGGACATTCGACCTTGTGGCTCTCTGCCATCAAGGTGGTTATCTCCAGGAGAGAGATTGCGATGCGATCAGGCAGGTCCTTTTTCGTGAGAGAGAGTTTTTGCCAGCCGCCTTTCAACACAGCTCATTTGCCAAAGGACTTGATCACTTTTACTTGCGATTTGTAGATTGCTCAACGGCGATCACAGGTGCGAGTGATCCCATTACCGAGTTGGATGTTAGGATTGTGCTGTCTCGCAGCCCTTGAGCAGGTGAACCCGCGGCGGCATCTATCCTCCTCGCCGGCTGCTACAATGCCCGCGTGCGCAATAATCGCCCCAAGTCGGAACCTCATTCCCATCGCGCCCGCCGTGCGGAAACGCTCGGGGCCATTCTGATCGCCATTTTTATCTTTCTGTTCACGCTGGCGCGTTTCGCCAAGTCTATCCACTGGAGTACGCACTGACGTGGGCGAGCCTTTGCTGGTCGTCATCACCGGTCCCACCGCCAGCGGCAAGACCGCGCTTTCGCTTGCACTGGCCGGGCGTTTCGGCGGCGAGATCGTTAATTGTGACTCCGTAGCCGTGTATCGCGAGTTCGAGATCGGCACGGCCAAGCCCACCGCGACCGAGCGCGCCCAAGCCCCGCATCACCTGCTGGATATCGTCACCCCCACCGAACTGATGACCGCGGGAGAATACGCCCGGCGCGCCCGCCAGGTTTTGCGGGAGATCGCGGCCCGCGGGCGGATGCCCATCGTCGCCGGCGGGACGGGGCTGTATTTGCACGCCCTGCTGGACGGACTGGCCGAGGGACCGCAGCGTTCCGACCCGCTGCGCGACCGGTTGCGCGACGTGGCGCGGAAACGGGGCGTGGCCTGGCTGCACCGGATGTTATGCCGCTTCGATCCGGCGGCGGCCGGACGGATCCACCCGAACGACGTGCCCAAGTTGATCCGCGCCCTGGAAATCTGCATTACCGCGCGCCAGCCGATGACCGCCGTATGGGAGCGGGGACGCGAGCCGTTGCTGGGATTTCAGATCCTGCGCTTGGGATTGGAGCCGGACCGTAACGCGCTGTACACGCGCATCAACCAGCGGGCCGAAGCGATGTTTGCCGCCGGCATCATCGAGGAGACGGCGCGTTTGTTCGAGCAGTACGGCGAAGCAGCGCGTCCGTTGCAAGCTACTGGGTATAAACAGGTTATGCAGTTTCTACAAGGCACATCCAATCGCAAAACCGCGCTCTGGGCCGCCGCCCAGGCCCACCGCAATTACGCCAAACGCCAGATGACCTGGTTCCGGCACGACTCCGGCGTGCACTGGCTCAAAGGCTTTGGCGACGACCCGGCAGTGCAGGCGGAAGCAATTGCGTTGGTCGAAAAGACATTTACCGCAGAGGACGCGGAGGTCGCAGAGGGAAACAAGTGAAGAAAACCTTAGCCCTTTCAGCCGCTGATTAACGCAGATAACCGCGGTTCAGAACCGAGCAAAAGGAATTTTGATACTGGCCCTTGTCTTCATCACCGTTAATCTGCGTTGATCTGCGGCTACTGGTTTTGTTTCCTCCGCGCCCTCTGCGTCCTCTGCGGTGAATCCTTGAAAACTTGTCCGCTTCAATGTTGCCCGCCGCTCAGCGCTTTCCATTCGAACTGCAAAACCTCGGCAAAATGCGCGGCGACATAGGTCCAGTCGTGGCCGCCGGGGTAGATATGGAATTCGTGAGGGATCGCTTTTTCCGTCAGGATGCGATCCAGACTGCGCGCGCCGGAGTCGAAACCATAGTCGTCCTGGTCGCCGCAATCGAAGTAGATTTGCAGGTGATGGAGACGGGCGGCATTGGCGCGCGCCAGCGTAAGCGGGCTGTTTTGCCGCCAGAAGGCTTCACTGGGAATGGCGCCAAACGCGGAGACTCCGGTGACCCTGTGGCCGTGGACCACGGCGCCGGTCAGCATGGGAGGCAGCCGGTCAAACAGGGCCGGCATTTGCGCGGCGACGGCGGCAAACATCGCCGGATGCTGGAAGGCCAGGCGCAAGGCGCCATAACCGCCCATGGAAACACCCGTAATGCCGCGGCTGGCCCGGGATCCGGCCGCGCGATACCGGTGTTCGATGGCAGGCACAAACTCGCGGAGAAAGAAATCCTCGTAATTGACCTTGCCGTCCTGCGAGTTGATGTAAAAACTGCTGCCTCCGTCCGGAGCCACTATCAGCATGTCGCCGATCCCGCCGCTCTCCCGCAGGTGTTCCTCGATTTCCCATGCGCCGGAAGTGGCCAGCTCCTTCTCGTCACCGCCCAGGCCGTGCAGGAAATAGAGCACCGGATAGCGCCGGGCTTTTTGGGTTGCGTAGCCGGGCGGCAGGATTACGCAATAGCGCACCGGATGCCGCAGGATGGCACTGGCGACCGCGTCGCATTCCACGCGGCCTTGGGCGAAGGCGATGCTCCCGGCCGAAATGCAGAACAACAGGAGCCCGAGGGTACGCAGGGTTTGCATGAAGGATCTTCCCTTGCGGCGCTTCCACCACGAAGAGCTATGTCCAAATATCTATAAGGACACCACACCAGACTAATTTACCTTCCATATTAAGGCCACCGCCGGCAGCGCCTTTGTACCGCGCGAAGGGGGAACCGCAATCACGAAGAGCTTGCCCGCCGCGTCCCGGATCGCTGGTCCACGGCCATGTGCTTCTCCATCTCCAGCAGTTGCCGCTTTCGCGACAAGTTCCAACGGTACCCGCCCAGCGCGCCGCCCTGGCGAATGACGCGATGGCAGGGGATCAGCAGGGCAATCTTGTTCCTGGCGCACGCACTGGCCACCGCCCGATGCGCGCGCGGCTTTCCGATGGCGGCGGCCACTTGCGCATAGGTGCGCGTCTCGCCGGCGGGAATGGATTGCAGGTACTTCCATACCTTCATTTGGAATGCCGTCGCCGCTCTAACATCCAGCGGAAGCCGCGGGGCCGGCTCCAATCCCGACAAATGCCGGTTCAGCGCCGTCATCCACGCCGTGAATCCGGCGGCGTACGGCTTCCGCATCGGCGTGATTTGGGCGGATGGAAATTCTTCCTGTAAGGCATGAAGCAGCATATCGCCACTCTCTCCGAAATGCACCAGGCAGATTCCCCGATCGGTGGCGGCAATCAGCAGAAGTCCGAGCCTGGTTTCGGTCACGGCATAACTGATTGCGACACCAGCGCCTCCGTCCCGGTATTCCCCGGGGGTCATGCCCAGCCGCGCATCACTGTGCTCGTACACTCGGCTCGCGGAACCGTAACCGGCTTCGTAGAGCGCCGTAGTCACGTTGCCGGCACGGCGAAGCCCCGATTTGAAGCGGCGGAGGCGGCAAGCCTCCGCGTATTTCTTGGGTGACACGCCAACGATCCGTTTGAACGTTCGCTGCAGGTGGTAGGGACTCAAACCGGCAATTCTGGCCAGGGTGGCCAGGGACACGTTCTCTCCTTGTTGCTTCTCGATCTCCGCACAGACCATCTGCATGGCTCGCGCTTCCGGACGGCCGTTTCCGGTTCCGTTTTCCTCCTGCGGATGGCAGCGGAGGCAGGGGCGAAACCCGGCTTTCTCGGCCGCTTGCGGCGTGTCATAGAAACGGACATTTTTGGGCTGCGGGCGGCGGGAGCAGCAGGAAGGACGGCAATATACGCCGGTGGTCAGCACGCCATACACAAACTTGCCGTCGGCGCTCTGGTCGCGGTTCTGAACCGCTGCCCAACAATCTTCCAGACTCAGCATGCTGATAGATTCTCGCGCCCCGGCGACCCTGTCCATCCGGTTCTTGCGCTCATATTGCTCATATTTAAGAAAGACGCCCTAAGGCAGTCCCACCTATATCGGAAGCGAATCGGCTGGTACGGTCACGCGCTTTGTCCCGCCCCGGCAAGCTACAGATTAGAAACGGATTGCCTTTCGGTGACCAGTGTAAAAAGTGTACCTCCGGCCTCTAAAGCTATTCCCGATCTGGGTCGATAGTCTGTTAGTGAGTGTTAATGCGCCGTCGAGGGGAGTCTGGGAATGCCCAGTTTCTTATTTGCCGATCTGAAGATCTCAACGAAACTATTCGTCGCCTGTGGCATGATTATTGTCCTGGCTGCGATCATAAGCCTGTTCTCGGCTTCCCAAATCTCCGCTTTGAGCGCCAGTTCCAAGCACCTCGCCGCTCACGATTTACCCACCGTGCTGAAACTGGCTGACATCCGGATGACGGCCGCAAATCTCCGGCGCCTGGAATATCGCCACATGATCGTCGATCGCTCCGGCTTCCCCGCCCTGCACAAAGAGATCAACGATATGCGCGATCAGGCGCGCGCTGCTCAGGGCGCATTCGAGCCGCTGATCGAAACGGAAGATGAACGCTCCCGCTACGATAAGTTCAAGAGCGCATGGAACAACTTCTCGGCCGATCTGGACCAGTTGATGTCGCTCGCCGATCAGGGCCAGATTGAAGAGGCCAACAAACTGGTGCTGGGAAAAAGTCTGGACGATTTCAACGGTTGCCAGGATGGGTTGAAGGACCTTGACGATTTCATTGCAAAGCAAGCCACCGACAAGGTAAACGAAGGCCAGACCCGAGCGGCCTCGATCTACACCTGGGCGATAGGACTTCTGGTGGTCATGGTCACGGTGGGAATAGGTCTCACTCTGATCAATGCCCGGATGATCGCCAAACCACTGCGCGAAGCCGCGGAAACCATCCGCCAGGCCGAGAGCAGCGACGATCTCACCGTGCAGATTCCCATCGATTCCCACGATGAAGTGGGAGAGATTTGCAAGAGCTTCAACAGCTTTGCCGCCAAGCTCCATGCGGCCATGTCCAAGGTTGCGGTCGCGGCCGAGCAAGTCGCCAGTGCCACCGAAGAGATCTCCGCCGCCGCCAGTGAAAGCGCGGAAGGCTCGCGCACGCAGAGCGATCAGACCACGCAGGTGGCCACCGCCGTACAGGAATTGGCTTCGTCGGTACTGCAGATTTCCGACAACTGCCATCGGGCTGCCAGTGCCGCCCAAACCGCCGCCGGAAGCGCCAAACAGGGCGGCAAAATCGTGCACGAATCCTTGAGCAGCATGCGGTCGATTTCCGATTCCGTAGGCGCCACCGCCAAACGGATTGAGGAATTGGGCAAGCGTTCCGATCACATCGGCAAAATCGTTGCCGTCATTGACGACATTGCCGACCAGACCAACCTGTTGGCCCTGAATGCCGCCATTGAGGCGGCCCGCGCCGGCGAGCAAGGCCGCGGATTCGCCGTGGTTGCCGACGAAGTGCGCAAACTGGCCGAACGCACCACCAAAGCGACCAAGGAAATCGCCCAGATGATCGAAGGCGTCCAGAACGAAACCAAGACCGCGGTCGCGAACATGGAGGCCGGCACCAAGCAGGTGGAAAAGGGCGTCGACACCACCACTCAGGCGGGCTCATCGATCGAAGAAATCATTCAGGCGGCCGAGCAGGTCGGAGATATGGTCACGCAGATTGCCACCGCAGCCACCCAGCAGTCCAGCACCACCGACCAGATCAAGGACAATCTCGAAGCCATTGCCAGAATCACGCACGAATCCTCCACCGGCGCCCAGCAGTCGGCCAAGGCATGCCAGGATCTCTCCAACCTTGCATTCGATCTGGAGCAACTGGTGAGCCGCTTCCGTCTGGGCGACCAGGATAGCCGGCGCAGCAAGCCTTCGCCGGCACGCCAATCTTCGTCCTTCGCTCCGCCCGCCAACAAGCCAAATGGCCATGGCGAGGTTGAACACTTCGATTACGGAAGCTTCGGCAGAGTGCAGTAGGAACAGAATTTAGAAGTTGGGAGTTAGAAGTTGGAAGGTCTTCTAACTCCTGACTTCTGACTTCCATCATGTCACCCTCACCATCGCCAATCCGTAAGGCGTTCCCTCACCCGTGGTAAAGACGTGCAGGTTCATTCCGGCCGCGGTCTGCAACGCTCCGCAGATAAAGTCGCTGGCCGGCGGGGCTATCGCCAGATGCGCCTCGGGAAGCGGCCACAGCGATGGGTTTCCTCCCAGTTGATGGGAAATGATCGATGTAGTACGGCAGGGGATATTTCTTCTATTGTCGGTTGACAGCCACATCCATTGTCATTGCACGATGAATCGGCAGGTGTTACTTTTAGGAATTCAATCTCTCATGGTCAAATATGAGACGAGTCGTAGGTGCCGCGACAATTGCCCCGAGGCTCTTTGATGCCCGCAAAACCTGATGTCGAAGCTTCGCGGCAAGCAACCGAGTCAACGTCAGCGCGGCTGACAAAACCGACGCGCACCCGTATCGGGATGTTGCTTTTGGTTCTGATGGCCACAACGGTCAATTACGTGGGCCGTTCAAATCTCTCGATTGTGGCCAAGCCTGTGTCGTCTGAATTTCACCTCAACCCGGTTCAGATGGGCCATCTGTTTTCGGCGTTCGCCTGGAGCTATGCGCTGGCAACGATTGCGGGAGGATTTCTCGTGGACCGGCTGGGGGCGCGGCTGGTGTACGGCCTGGCGCAATTCTCCTGGTCAGCTGCGACGTTTGCACTGGCCTTCGCCGGAGGTTTTTCGTCCCTGTTTGGGCTACGTCTGCTGGTGGGGCTGACCGAGTCGCCGGCATTCCCCGCCAACAACCGCGTCGTGACCTTGTGGTTTCCGCAGCGTGAGCGCGGCAAGGCTACGGGAACTTACGTCATGGGGCAATACATCGGAACGGCATTGCTAACGCCCCTGCTGGCGTGGATGGCGGTGAGGTTCGGCTGGCGATCGGTCTTCCTGATCATTGGAGCCGTGGGAATCCTCGGTTCGCTGGTCTGGCTGCTTTTTTATCGCGACCCGCTGGCATGCAAGTGGATGAACCAGGCGGAACTGGACAAGATCACCAACGGCGGGGCTTTGGTGCACGGGACGGCGCGCGAAAAAGTGCAGTGGTCACAAGTGAGACAGCTCTGCCTGGAGCGTCAGATCTGGGCGATTTGTATTGGCAAATTTGCCATCATGTCCGCGCTGTATTTTCTGCTCACGTGGTTTCCCGCTTATCTTCAGGACCAGCGGCATATGACGGTGTTCAATGCCAGCTTTGCCACGACGCTGCCGTACCTGGCGGCGACGATTGGCGTGTTCATCGGCGGATCGTGGTCCGACTGGTTGCTGCGACGTGGCATGCAAATCTCTCCGGCACGGAAAATCCCAATTGTGAGCGGCTTCCTTGGCGCCACCAGCATGGTGCTTGCCAACCGCACTTCTTCCAATTCGTTGGCTCTGGCAATTTTTACGGTCGCGTTTTTTGCTCAGGGGATATCTTCGACCTCATGGGCAATCATCGCCGAGGTGGCGCCGCGCAAGCTCGTTGGCTTGACCGGCGGCATTTGCAATTTTGCGGGCAATCTTGCCGGCATTGTCACGCCCACGGTGATCGGACACATTCTCCAGGCCACAGGCTCCTTCGCGCGGGTTTTGGTCTTCGTCGCGTGCACCGGAGTCGTCGGCGCTTTGTCGTACACTGTTCTCATCGGACGTATTCACCGCATTGAACTGAACGAAACTGGAAAACCTATATGATCTATGACTTTACCGTCGTTGGTGGCGGCATTGTGGGACTTTCCACAGCAATGACTTTGACGCAACGATTTTCCGATGCCCACATTCTCGTGCTGGAAAAGGAATCGCGCTGGGCGTTCCACCAGAGCGGGCACAACAGCGGCGTGATTCATTCCGGCATCTATTGCAAGCCGGGAAGCTATAAGGCCAAGTTCAGCCGTGCTGGACATGATTCGCTGATTCACTTTTGCGATGAGAACGGCATTCCATACAAGATATGCGGCAAGCTTGTCATCGCGCGCAACGCCGAGGAAGCGCCGCGCCTGGAGTTCTCGCTGCAACGTGGGCTGGCCAATGGTTTGAATCTTCGCCGGATCGGTCCGGAAGAAATCAGGGAAATCGAGCCGCACGTCCACGCCCCGGCCGCCATCCATGTGCCCGAAGCCGGCATCGTCGACTACCGGCAAGTGTGCCAGCGATTTGTTCAGATCATCGCCGATCACGGCGGCGATCTGCGCTTGAACACAAAAGTCGAGCGCCTCCGCCAAAACGGCTCGGCCTTGATCGTTCACACGAACAACGGAGAGTTTGAAACCCGCTTCCTGATCGCGTGTGCCGGGCTTTACGCCGACCGGTTACAGCAAATGGAAAGGTTCGAGGAAAAGGTTCGCACGCTTCCTTTTCGCGGCGATTATTACGATCTCAAGCCGCAGCGCAGTTTTTTGGTCAAAAGCCTGATCTATCCCTTGCCCCATCCCATCTTCCCGTTTCTCGGCGTACATTTGGTGCGCTCGCTGAACGATCACGTCCACGCGGGGCCCAACGCGGTGCTGAATCCGTCCCGGGAAGGGTATGACGGCCAGTTCAACGTGAGAGAATTTGGAGAAGCGGTTTTTTCCCCGGGAATCTGGCGTTTTGCCAGAAAATACTGGCGCGAAGGCGCGGCAGAAATGTGGCGCTCGCTCAACAAAACCGCGTTCCTCCGGGCCGTGCAGCAACTGGTTCCCGAGATTCAGGATGCCGATCTGGAGGCGAGTCCTTCCGGAATTCGCGCCCAGACGTTCAGCTCCGACGGCAACATGATGGACGACTTCGTCTTCGTGGATGGGGCGCATAGCATCCACGTGCTCAATGCGCCCTCGCCAGCGGCGACGTGTTGCATCGAAATCGGTAGAGCCGTCGTCGACAAAGTCGCGTCACGGTATGACGGATCGATTGCTTTGAATCAAGGTTGACCATGAAAATCATCATTCCCGAACTGATGCACGAAGGCGCTGTGCAGTCGCTGCAACGGCAGTTCGATACGCTGTATGATCCGACGCTGGTGGACCAACCGCAGCGGTTCCTGCAGTTGGTGCACGACGTCGAGGCACTGATCGTCCGCAAAGGAACGCGGGTTGATGTGCGCCTGCTGGATGCGTCGCCAAGGCTCCGCGTCGTGGCGCGACTGGGCGTCGGGCTGGATAACATCGACGTCGCGGCCTGCCAGGCGCGCGGCATCGCTGTCTTCGCCGCGACGAACGCCAATACGCAGTCTGTGGCCGAGCATGTAATCACGGCCGCGATGCTGCTGCTTCGCCCGTCTTTCTTGAGCAGTCCGGAAACCATCGCTGGCCGATGGCCCCGCGCGCCACGCTTCAAGGACCGCGAATTGGCGGGCAAGGTCCTGGGATTGATCGGATTTGGCAACATCGGCCGGCAGACGGCACGGCTGGCGGGATGCCTGGGTATGCAGGTGATCGCCCACGATCCGATGGTCCCCGGCACGGATCCCGTCTGGCGTGAGTTCAACGTGACGGCGCGCTCCTTTGAACAAACTCTGGCCGAGGCCGATGTGATATCGATCCATGTGCCTCTCAATCCGTCGACCCGCAACCTGCTGAACGAACGGCAAATCGCCCGGATGAAGCGAGGCGCCATGCTGATCAACGCCTCCCGCGGGGGCATCATCAACGAACGGGCTCTCGCCGCGGCGTTAAGATCCGGCCACTTGGGCGGCGCGCATCTGGACGTTTTCGAATCTGAGCCGCTGCTGTCTTCCATCTTTGAAGGCGTGCCGAACCTGCTGTTGACGCCCCACACCGCCGGAATCACCGAAGAAGCGGAAATGCGCACCGGCGAAATGATCGCCGCGAAAGTTACAAGCTTTTTCGAGCAAGCGGACGAACACGGCGAGGCAAAAGAACATAGCCCCGCCGGTTCCGCCATGTAAAATACTACTGGTTGGAATCCTATGCCCAAGACCCCTGATCAACTTCGCAGCTTTCGCTGGCTTGGACCCGACGATCTGCGTTCCTTCGGCCATCGCTCGCGGCTCAAACAAATGGGCTACAGCGGCGAGGATTACGCCGGCAAGCCGGTGATTGGCATCCTCAGCACGTGGAACGAATTGAATCCGTGTCACACGCACTTTCCTCAGCGCGTGCAGGAAATCAAGCGCGGCGTCTGGCAGGCGGGCGGCTTTCCCGTCGAGATTCCGGTGATGAGCATGGGCGAGACGTTCATGAAACCTTCAGCCATGTACTATCGGAATCTTCTGGCGCTGGAGACGGAAGAAACGTTGCGCTGCTACCCGATCGATGGGGCGGTGTTGCTGGGTGGATGCGACAAGACCACGCCCGGCCTGATCATGGGTGCGACGACGATGAATCTGCCGGCGATTTACGTTCCGGCCGGCCCGATGCTCAAAGGAAATTGGGAAGGCACGACACTGGGCAGCGGTACCGACGCCTGGAAATACTGGGCCGAACGCAGCGCCGGGAATCTCGACGAATGCGCCTGGCGCGGGATCGAGGATGGCATCGCCCGCTCCGCCGGCCATTGCATGACCATGGGCACAGCCTCCACCATGGTCTCCATCGCTGAAACGCTCGGCCTGACGCTGCCAGGCGCGTCTTCCATTCCCGCGACCCACTCCGCTCACTCGCGTATGGCTGAAGCCAGCGGCCGGCGCATCGTCGAAATGGTCTTTGCCGACCTCAAACCCAGCGACATCCTTACCCCTCGAGCTTTCGACAACGCCATTACGGTGGACATGGCGATTGGCGGTTCGACCAACGCGATCATTCACCTGATTGCCATGGCCGGACGCGCCGGCATCAAGCTGCCGCTGAACCACTTCGACGAGATTTCCCAGCGCACGCCGGTCATTGCCAATCTCCGTCCCAACGGCGAGTTTCTGATGGAGGATTTCTACGAGGCCGGCGGATTGCTCGCCTTGCTCAATCGCATCCGCGAACGCCTGAACCTGGATTGCCGGACCGTCAATGGAAAAACCCTGGGCGAGAACATCGAAGGCAAACGCGTTTGCAACGACAGAGTCATTCTGCCCCTGAACCAGCCCTTGTCGACCGCCGGGGCAACCTTCGTCCTGCGCGGCAACCTCGCACCTGATGGCTGTGTGATCAAGCCCACGGCCGCCGAACCCAGATTGCTCAAACACACCGGCCCGGCGATTGTTTTCAAGAATTACGCCGACCTCAAGGCGCGGATTGACGATGAAAACCTCGACGTGACGTCGGATTCCGTCCTGGTTCTGCAAAGCGCCGGGCCGCTGGGAGCACCGGGCATGCCCGAATGGGGCATGCTGCCCCTGCCGCGCAAACTCCTTCGCCAAGGAGTGCGCGACATGGTGCGCATTTCCGATGCCCGAATGAGCGGCACCAGCTACGGCACATGCGTGCTGCACGTGTCGCCCGAATCGGCGATTGGCGGTCCGCTGGCACTGGTGCGCGACGGCGATTTGATCGAACTGGACGTGCCGGCCCGGCGAATTCATTTGCGCGTCTCCGACACGGAAATGGAGAGGCGGCGCAAAGACTGGCGGCCTCCGCAAGGCCGTTCTCAACGCGGCTACGGCTGGCTCTTTGCCCAGCAATGCACGCAGGCCAATGAAGGGTGCGATTTCAAATTCCTCCATGCCGGCGAAGCCCCCGCCGAGCCGGATATTTATTAAGAGTTACTGACCCTCTTGGTTATGATGGCTTGTCAAAATAGGCACAGGCAAAGGAGGCCAGCGCAATGAATGCCGATTTTATACGCGGTGTTGTCACCCCGCTCATCACTCCGGTGGATGACGGGGAGCGGGTATATGAAACCGGCCTGCGCAACCAAATCGAGCATGTGCTACGCGGAGGCGTGCATGGGGTTTTCGTTGTCGGCAGCACCGGCGAGTTCTATGGCCTGGACTACGAGGAGAAAAAACGTGCAACCGAAATTACCGTGGACCAGGTCAAGGAACGGGTCCCGGTTTATGTCGGGGCCAGCGCCATTACCACCCGGGAGTGCATCAAACTTTCGAAAATGGCGGAAGCGGCGGGCGCACAGGCGGTCACGATTCTTACGCCGATGTTTATCAGCCCTTCGGAAGAGGAATTGTACAATCATTTTCGGACCATAGCCGAATCAACCGCCTTGCCGGTCCTGGTGTACAACAACCCGGAACGGACAGGCGTCAACATGTCGGCAAACCTTGTCGAGCGGCTGGCCGAAATCCCGAACCTCGTCGGAGCGAAGGACAGCAGTGGAGATTTGACGCTTACTTCGGAATATATCCGCCGCACCCGAAACAAGGATTTCAAAATCCTGGCTGGGCGGGACACCATGATACTTGCCACGCTGGTGTATGGAGGCACCGGCTGTGTCGCTGCTACGTCCAACGTGGCGCCAGCACTGGTCGTGGAAATCTACAACAAGTTCAAAGCCGGAGATATTCCGGGAGCGTTGGCGGCGCAATATAAACTCGCTCCGTTGCGCATCGCGTTTGGATTGGGCAGCTTTCCGGTGGTCATGAAGGACTCGTTGAATCTGATGGGGATAAACGTCGGTGATCCGATCAAGCCGATTGGTCATTGCACCGACGCCAACCTGGCGAAACTCAAAGAGGTGTTGGTCAAAATGGGATTAATTCGCTAGGCCACGATGCGCGTCGCGCTGTTCCCTTAGGTAAAGCCTCCGCCTTACGGACGTCCTGGAATGGCGACCCCCGAAGCCGGCATGGTTGTTCACGCTGGTAGCCCGTGTGATAACCTTCATTCATTGTCATGATCCGCTGTTTCACGATCCTATTGCTCCTAGCCACGGCCCCGCTATGCCATCCCCTGGCCGCTCAAATCGCCATCGGTGAGTTGACCGCCAGCGATGCCAGCGTGAAGGGCGCGGTGGCGATGGAGGAGGGACGCACCCGGGTGCTCAGCGGTTCCAGCGTGACCGCCGGGGAGGCTACGGCGTCGGTGCGGCTGGTGCGCGGCGGGGAAGTGCGCGTTTGTCCGCGCTCCTCGGTATCGTTAACTGCCTCCCAGAACGGCCACAGCCTGATGTTGGCTGTGGGCAATGGCTCCATCGAAACCCACTACACGCTGGCCAGTTCGGCCGACACGATTCTGACCCCGGATTTTCGGCTGTTGCTGGCCGGTCCCGGCTCGTTTCACTTCGCCATTGCCAGCGATAGCCGTGGCAACACCTGCGTGCGTTCGTTGCCCTCGGATACCGCCTCGATCATCGTGAACGAAACCATGGGCGATGGCATGTATCAGGTGCTTCCGGGAGGACAGGTCCTGTTTCACAACGGCACGGTAAAGGACGCCTCCGGCGAGGTTCCGCTCGATTGTGGCTGCCCCGTGCCGCCAGACACTTCGCGCCCCGCCACCGATTTGGCGGCGGCCACCGGCCAGGCGTCTGCCGCGCTCCCGCCGTCGCCGATACCCGCCAGTCCCGAGAGCTTGAGCACGCCTCCGCCGGCCCCCGCGCCCAACGACGTACATATTTCGGTGGACGCGCCATTTGTTTTCCGCGCCCGGCAACCGGTGATTCCGCCGTCCCCCGCGGTCACCCGGCTAAGGCTCCAAACCGTTCCCGCGGTTCTGTTTACGCCGCCAGTGCAGCCGCCGCAACCTCCGCCGCCGGTCGCCGAAAGCAAGACCAATCGCACGCTGAAACCGATCAGGAAGGTGCTCGGACACGTGCGTTCTTTCTTCGGATCGCTGTTCCACTGAAGACCACGATGCAAATTCCAGTTTTTTAGCAGCCTTATTCGACGCAGGTACATCCCTTAAAGTGCTGGCGCTTTTCACCAAAGCGGCTTGAATTCGGAAACTTTGACCGGTTCGCCGGGTTATACTTTTTAGATAGATGTCAACCGCAGTCACGCAACCCGCCAAGGTGTCTCCGCCACCTGACATTCTGCCCACCCTGTTCGGCGTAGGGTACGGCAATTACCAGGTGCAGAGGTCCAGTTTTGTCCTCTCGGTCCTGATACATACCCTTGGCCTCATCCTGATTCTCACCGGTAGCATCTATCTGGCTGCCCACCACGAAGAGATCCAGCAACAGGTGATGGAAATCTTTCCCGCGGACGAGTCAATTCCCCTGCCGGCCGCCAAAGATCGGGCGGGCGGCGGTGGCGGTGGTGGAGACCGGGATAAGTTGGCCGCTCCCAAAGGTTCCCCCCCGCGATTCGCGGCGGAACAACTGGCGCCTCCGGCGATTGTGATTCGCAATCCCGCCCCCAAGCTGCCGGTGGAGCCTACCGTTCTTGGTCCAACGCAGATCAGACTGCCGCAACTCGGCCAGTTGGGCGATCCCCTGGCCAAGGTGCTGGGTCCGGACAGTAACGGCACCGGCAGCGGAAGTGGCATCGGCAGCGGTTCGGGAACGGGAGTCGGGTCGGGACGTGGAGCGGGAGTAGGACCGGGCTGGGGTGGCGGCATCGGGGGTGGCGCTTATCACGTGGGAGGCGGGGTCAGCGCTCCCAAATTGATTTATGACCCGGATCCCGAGTTCTCCGACGAGGCGCGTAAGGCCAAATACCAAGGAGTGGTTGTCCTGACCGTCATTGTGGGCGCCGACGGACGGGTTCATGACATGCGTGTGAGCCGTTCCCTGGGCATGGGGCTGGACGAGAAAGCCATGGAGGCCGTAAAGAATTGGAAGTTCGAACCCTCAATGGCAGATGGCCATCCGGTCCCCGTGGAAGTCAACGTCGAAGTTAATTTCCGGCTCTACTAGAGACTGCCGGCATTAAATCAAATCCTCCGGCGGATCACTTTCCCCAAGGGAGCTACTTTATCCTTGGCCGTGCTGGCCCACTCGGCGCCCTTATCGATCACCTCGGAGGCCTGGTCGCCCAAATCTTCGATCACATCTCGGGCGTCTTCGTATCTTCGCCGCAGCGTACGCCGCAACTGCTTGCCGCTTTTGGGGGCAAACAGCAATCCCAGCAGCGCGCCCGCACCCAACCCGATCAACAGAAACGTCATGGCAAAGCCCACCGGGCTGCGATCCGATTGCTGGTAATCTCCGCTACGCTCGTAATCCGTCATGGTCACACCTTCCTTTCGCCCTTCCGCGGGCTGCCCTTGCCGCTCGTACCGGCGCCCATATTGTATGCGATGCCACAAGAAGCATACGCGCCAACAAAGAATTTCATAACGGCTGCCGTCGGTTGTCGGCCCTCGGCCGTCGGCCAGCAAACCCCGCTATTGGCAACTGCGTTTTTGGTTCTTCTGGCCGACGGCCGAGGGCCGACAGCCGACGGCGCAACTAACCCTTATCGGTTTAAAGGCAGTAGGTTACAATCGTACGTTAAGCCAATTTCCCGCGTTTTGGGCCGTGGGTGGGGAGCCAGCCTCGCCTCCATGTGTCCGGAGGGCCGCGCGGAACCAGAATTCAGTAAGGAGACACGTTCGTCATGGCAATTCCAGCAACACAAATGCGCCCGGGAATGGTGATCAAGCACAACAACGAGTTATGCTCGGTGTTCAGCGTCGAACACCGCACTCCCGGCAACCTGCGCGCTTTTATCCAGGCCAAACTGCGCAATTTGCGCACCGGCGCCATGTTTGAGCACCGGTTCCGCTCCGGCGACGCCATCGAGAAGATCACCGTCGATGAAGTGAAAATGGAATACTTGTATAGTGAAGGCGAGCATTACACCTTCATGGACATGCAGAACTACGAACAGACCGCCCTGGGCAAGGACGTTCTGGGTGACGCCGTCGATTACCTGATCCCGAATCTGCAGATCACGGTGGAGTTTTTCGACGGCAAGGCGGTCGGCATCGAGCTTCCGCAGACCGTGGAACTGACGGTGGTGGAAACCGAACCGGGGCTGAAGAGCGCCACCGCTTCCAGCGTCGCCAAGCCCGCCAAAACCGAGACCGGCTTGGTGGTGTACGTGCCGCCGTTCATCAATGAAGGTGACAAGATCCGCGTGGATACCAGCGAGGGCGCTTACCTGTCGCGAGCGTAAATCGCAATGGCAGAAGAATCCATGATGACGCGGCGTTACGTGGTGCAGGGCCGGGTGCAGGGCGTCGGCTTTCGCTGGTTCGTGGAACGCGAGGCGCAGATGCTGGGCATTATCGGCTGGGTCCGCAACAATTACGACGGCAGCGTGGAAGTGCTGGCTACCGGTTCGCGCGAGCAGTTGGCGCAACTTCGCGAACGCCTGCAAATCGGTCCCCGCGCTGCCCGCGTGGATCAAGTGGGTGAATCTGAGGCTCCGCCCGTCAAGGGCTTGAAAACCTTTCGCATCGAAGGAGCGTGGTAATGGCCAAACCTCTTCCGGATTGCAACTCCCTGAAGTCCCTGATCCGTGGCGTTCCCGATTTTCCCAAGCCCGGAATTCTCTTTTATGACATCACGACGCTGCTGAAGGACAAGCTGGGCTTGGCGCGGCTGGTCGATTCATTGTCCGAGTACTACCTGAACCAGAAGGTGGACATCGTGATGGGTATCGAGGCGCGCGGGTTCATCTTTGGGCCGGCGTTGGCCTACCGGCTCAATGCCGGATTTGTGCCTATCCGCAAACCCAAAAAGCTGCCGGCCGAAACCATTCGCTCAACCTACGATCTGGAATACGGCAGCGACACGCTCGAGATCCATAAGGACGCGATTCGCCCCGGACAGCGGGTGGTGATTGTCGACGACTTATTGGCCACCGGCGGCACCGCCTGTGCCAGCATGAAACTGGCGCAAGCCCTGGGCGGAGAAATCGTCGGCTTCGCGTTTGTCATCGAACTCGACAAACTCGGCGGCCGCAGCAAGCTCGTTCCCCACGACGTGTTGTCGTTGATTCATTACGAAGAATAGTAGCTAGTAGTTGGTAACTGGCCCCAGGCTCGCGGCTGGGGCCAGTCTTTCGCTTGTCCGCTTCATGGGCTCTTGGCATCGCCACCCAGATTCGGACACAAATAAAACTAGCAGCCAGGAACCCCTGGCTATTAGCTGCCAACCACTAACTACTACGCAGTTCTCTTCTTGGCCGCCCGGAGCCGTTTCTCCAACTCATCGACCTGGTGTTTCAAAGCTTCCGGCAGGCGGTCGCCGAATTTCGCGAAATGTTCGCGGATCAGCGGAACCTCAGCCGTCCAGCCGTTGAGATCGACGGTGAGCAACTCGTCCAGATCGGCCGGCGAAATGTCGAGCCCTTTCAGGTCGAGATCGGCGGGCACCGGCAAGCGGCCGATGGGCGTTTCGTTGGCGTGCGCCGTACCGTCGCAACGCTCGAATACCCACTTCAGCACGCGGCCATTCTCGCCGTAGCCCGGCCACAGGAATCGGCCTTTTTCGTCGACGCGGAACCAGTTCACGTAGAAAATCTTCGGCAACTTGGCGGCTTCGGTGGCTTGACCCACCTTGAGCCAATGGGCAAAGTAATCGCCCATGTGGTAGCCGCAGAAGGGCAGCATGGCCATGGGATCGCGGCGCAGTTGGCCTTCCTTGGCCATGTTGGCGAAGGTGGTCTCGCTGCTGGCGGTGGCGCCCAGGAAAGTGCCATGTTGCCAGTCGAACGATTCGGTCACCAGCGGCACCACCGAACCCCGGCGTCCGCCGAAGAGAATCGCATCAATCGGCACCCCCTTCGGATCTTCCCACTCGGGAGCAATCACCGGACATTGCCTGGCGGGCACGGTAAAACGGGCGTTGGGATGCGCGGCCTTGCGCCCACACTGCGGCGTCCAGGGACGGCGCAGCCAGTCCATCAGCTCCGCCGGCTTCTGATCGGTCATGCTCTCCCACCACACGTCGCCTTCCGGCGTGAGCGCGCAGTTGGTAAAGATGGTGTTCCTGGTAACCGTGCGCATGGCGCTGGGATTCGACTGCATGCTGGTGCCCGGAGCCACCCCAAAAAATCCGGCTTCCGGATTGATGGCATATAAGCGGCCATCGGGACCGAACTTCATCCAAGCGATGTCGTCGCCAACGGTTTCCACCTTCCATCCCGGGACGGTGGGAACCAGCATGGCCAGGTTGGTCTTGCCGCAGGCCGAAGGAAAGGCTCCGGTGAGGTACTTCACTCTGCCTTCCGGGTTGGTGAGCTTCAGGATCAGCATGTGCTCGGCCAGCCAGCCCTCGTCGCGGGCTTGCACCGAAGCAATGCGCAACGCGTGACATTTCTTGCCCAGCAGGGCGTTCCCGCCGTAGCCCGAGCCGTACGACCAGATTTCACGGGTCTCCGGGAAATGGCAGATGTACTTATGTTGCGCGTTGCAGGGCCAGGTGGAATCCTGCTCCAGCGGGGCCAACGGCGCGCCGATCGAGTGCAGTCCTTTTACAAACGGGCCATCGGCGCCCAGCACCTCGAGAACCTTGGCGCCCACACGCGTCATGGTGTGCATGTTGGCCACTACATACGGCGAATCGGTGATTTCCACGCCGATGTTGGCGATGGGCGAACCAATCGGGCCCATACTGTAGGGGATGACGTACATGGTACGGCCGACCATGGACCCTTTGTAGAGGTCGTTCAATTGCCGCCTCATCTTGACGGGATCTTCCCAGTTATTGGTAGGGCCTGCTTGGTCCTTCTGCTGCCAGCAGATGAAGGTGCGGTCCTCAACCCGCGCCACATCGGCGGGATTGGAACGCACAAGAATACTGTTGGGACGCTTCTCCGGATTCAGCGGAGTCGCTGTGCCCGTCTGTATCATCAGGCGCAGCATGAGCTGATACTCGGCTTCCGAGCCATCGCACACATGCACTTGGTCCGGCGTACACATTTCCGCAACCGTCTTGATCCATTGGGCCAGTTGTTTGTGTTTAATCTGATTGGCGATTAGAAATTCCGGCCCCGTTGCTGGCGTCGGACTGGACATCGTCATTCTCCTCAGTAAGTTTCAACTTTTGAAACCGGTCGGCCTCCCGGTAGCGGGCCAAACACACATCCGGGCCGGTTTTGCACACCTATCGCCCTTTGGGAAAGGACCCTGGAGCCAATAGGAGATGGAAAGCCCGGAGGAACAACCGTCATCTCTAGGTTCTCATGGACTCTGGAAACGCGCTAGGGGGTATGTCCCGCATTTTCCCGTTGCAGGGTAGCGGTTTTTTGCACCGTCTCGAGCCATTCCGGGAGGCCTTCCAGCGAGCCAAGTACTTTAAAAACTATTGCTTAGCCGCGCGCTCATTGGCCGCCAACTGCTCCAAATGCCGCAGCACGTCGGCTATGGTCAAAGTATGCATTTCGCGCCCGCCGTTTTCGCCTGTTTCCACCACAGACTTCAAGTAATGTCCGGCGATCTGCACGGCCATAGGATCAGAGATGAGTTTCCCGGTCCGCCGGTTGTATTCATCCCAGGCGGGATGCGGCAGAGCCAGCCATACCGGCTGGCCGTCTACCAGAAACTTGATATCGACCGCGTCGGCATGGCGGGTGGCAATGGCCAGAATGAAGGCCTGATAAAGGCAGTGGATGCGTTTCCCCGTCCGGCGATCGGTGGCGTAAAAGTCTTCGTACATAGAAGAAAAAACTATATCCGGTTCGAGCACACATGCGCAATCAGGGTTTCCGTTGCCCGCCTACCCCCGTCTCGCCGCAATCATCTCGACCCGCCTCTCCAACTCCCTCTGATAGGCATCGATCTCCACCGGTTCTTGCGCCACGCCGCTGTCCATCGCCGCTTTGGCCACGGCCATCGATATCCGCGGCAGCACGCGCGGATCGAATGGCGAAGGCACAATATACTCCCGGCCGAACTCCATCGACTCCACTTCATAGGCGGCGCACACTTCGGCGGGCACCGGCTCTTTGGCCAGTTTTGCCAGCGCCAGTGCGGCCGCCACTTTCATCTCTTCGTTGATGGAAGTGGCGCGCACATCGAGCGCTCCACGGAAGATCGAGGGGAAGCCCAGAACATTGTTGATCTGGTTGGGATAGTCGGAACGGCCGGTCGCCATGATCACGTTCGGATTCGCGGCCTTTGCCTCTTCCGGCGTAATTTCCGGGTCGGGATTGGCCATGGCAAACACAATGGGGTTCTCCGCCATCGAGCGGATCAGCGCTTGCTGAAACGCGCCCTTTACGGACAATCCCACCAGCACGTCGGCGCCGTTCACCGCTTCTTCCAGGGTGCGCAAGGGGGTATCCAGCGCAAATTTTTTCTTGTACTTGTTCATGTTCGCCGCCCGGTCGCGATAGATGACGCCCTTGGTATCGACCATCACGACGTTCTCCCGCTTCACTCCCATGCGGATGTAAAGCTCGGCACAGGAGAACCCGGCGGCGCCGGCGCCGTTGAACACAACTCTCACTTGATCGATCTTCTTGTTGACCAAATCCAGCGCATTCAGCAGGGCCGCAGCGGATATGATCGCAGTGCCGTGCTGATCGTCGTGGAAAACCGGGATCTTGAGGCTTGCTTTCAGAGTCTCCTCAATCTCGAAGCACTCCGGAGCCTTGATGTCTTCCAGATTGATGCCCCCGAAGGTGGGCTCGATCAACTGGCAAAACTCGATCATCTTTTGCGGGTCTTTGGTATTGACCTCGATGTCGAATACGTCGATATCGGCAAACCGCTTAAACAGAACCGCCTTGCCTTCCATGACCGGTTTGCCGGCCAAGGCACCTATATTGCCCAACCCAAGCACTGCCGTGCCATTCGAGATCACGGCCACCAGATTGCCGCGGGAGGTGTACTTGAAGGCGCAACGCGGGTCCTTCTTGATCTCCAAACAAGGCTCCGCCACTCCCGGGGTATAAGCCAGACTCAAGTCCCGCTGTCCCTGGCAGGGCTTGCTGGGAACCACCTCAATTTTGCCGGGACGGCCGCTGGAATGGTACTCAAGTGCTTCTTCACGAGTAAAAGCCATTGGATTCTCCTAACCGTCCGTTCAACATGCTCACGAAGCGGGCATAAGATTGAGCGGCCCTTTTCCGCAAAGCTCACAGCTCCTGCCGCCGTAATCTGGCTGTAAACTGCAAACTGTCAACTGCTAACCTTTCAGAGCTCCGGCTTCCTCCAGTATCTTTCTCAGCTTGGCCATATTCGCTTCCGAACAGCTCGTATTCGGCTTGATCGGCGCCCCCACCCGGAGGCCAAGCAAATTGGTGGCATCTTTGGTGACCACCGGAAAACTGCCCAGATTGAACGCCACCCGCAGGGGCGCCAGCCGGAATTGGGCTTCCCGCGCGCCTTGCAGATCGCCCGCCATGAATTTCTCGTAGATTTCCACCACCAGCGCCGGAACCACATTGGCGGTGGCGGCCACACAGCCGACGCCGCCATAAACCAGCGTGCCCAGGATCATCAGGTCGCGTCCGGCCATCACCTTGAATCCCTTGTCCCGCGTGCGGCGAATGAATTCCGCGGTCAGGCTCAGATCGCCGCTGCTGTCTTTGATGCCAACGATATTGGGCACGCCGGCCAGCCGTTCGATCAGGTTGGCCGAGATGTTGACGCACAAACGATCCGGATTGTTATACAGAAGCACCGGCAACTGGGTGGATTCCGCAACCGTCCGGAAATGCCGGTAGAGTTCTTCGTCGTTGGGACTCAGGAACATCGGCGGCAGGATGGTGATGGCCTGTGCCTTTTGCTGCTCCGCCATCCGCGCCAGCTTGGCGCAGGCTTTCGTGGCAATGGCGCCGATGCCCATATAGACCGGGACTCGCCCCCTCGCCTGATCCAGGGTAATGGCCAGTGCCCGCTTCTGCTCTTCCGGCTCGAGCCCGAAGAATTCTCCGCTGCTGCCCAATGAGAGAATGCCATGCACGCCCCCGGCGATCACATGCTCCACCATGCGGCGCAAGCCCTGCTCTTCCACCCGCTCTTCGGCATCGACCGGAGTAATGATCGGCGGGATCACTCCACGAACAAAACTGACATCCATACCTGGTTCCTTTCTCGAAGGCAGCCCTCGGCCCTCGGCCAGAGCACCAAAGCCACAACTGGCAGTTGCGGGGTTTGCTGGCCGACGGCCGAGAGCCGAAGGCCAACGGCAGCTTTATTTCAGCTCCAAACGCTCGATCCGGCCGACTACCAGCAGGTAGATGACAATTGCGGCCATCGCATGCGCTCCGATAAACACCAGAGCGCCATTGAACGCTCCCGTGCCCTTCAGGATATAGCCAATCGCGATGGGCGTGGTAATGGTCGAAATGTTGCCAAACAGGTTGAACAGTCCTCCGCTCAATCCCGCGATTTGCTTGGGCGCGGTATCGGATAGCACCGCCCAGCCCAACGCGCCAATTCCTTTCCCCAGGAAGGCCAGCGCCATGATTACCACCACCGCCCATTCCGCGCGCACATAGTTGCAGGCGATGATGCTGACCGACAACAACATTCCGGCAACGATGGGAAGCTTCCGCGCCAGGGTCAGCGAGCAGCCGGCCCGGACTAAATAGTCCGAAGCCGCGCCGCCAAAAATTCCGCCTCCAAATCCGCAAAGCGCCGGAAACGACGCCATCAGGCCCACTTTGAGGATCGACATACCCCGGGCCTGATACAGATAGATCGGAAACCAGGTCAGGAAAAACGCCGTCACCGTGGCGATGCAGTATTGAGCGAAAAAAATGCCCAGCAACATGCGGCTGCCGAGCAACTGTTCCAGGTGAGACTTTCTGGAACCCGGAACGGCGCTTTCATTTTTCCTGGCCAAATCCATGTCAACCAGGGCGCCGCCGCGTTCGATATAGTCGAGTTCGGCAGGACTGATGCGGGGATCATCCTTGGGACTATAGACCGCCTTGAACCACAGCACCGTTAGCGCCATGCCGGCGGCGCCGGTGTAGAAGAAGACCGATGGCCAACCACATCGGGCGGTAATCCATCCCATGACCGGCAGGAAGAGCACCAGCGCAAAGTACTGCGCGGAATTGAAGACGGCCGACGCCAGTCCGCGCTCGGTAGCGGGGAACCAGGCGGCCACGATGCGGCCATTGGCGGGAAACGCCGGCGATTCCGCCAGCCCCAGCAGAATCCGCAGGACGAACAGCAACACTACGGCCTTGGCGACGCTGAAGTGGGCGGTGAAGCCATGGCAGAAGGTAAGGATCGACCAGAAGAGCAGGCTCAGGCCATAGATCTTTTTGGAGCCAAAGCGATCCAGCAGCCATCCCGCCGGAAGTTGTCCGGCCACATAGGCCCAGCCGAAGGCGGAGAGCAGATATCCCATCGCCACCGCATCCAGGCCGAAGTCCTTCGCAATGGCCGGTCCGGCAATCGACAATGTTGCCCGGTGCGCATAATTGACCGTGGTCACCACGAACAGCATGAGCAGGATCAAATAGCGGACGCGCGTGCTGCCGGATCCTGTTTTCACCGCAGAGGGCGCGGAGGACGCGGAGGAAGTCTGGGAACTGGTTTCGGAGGAGTCTTTAGACGCAAGCACTTTGGAAACCTTCCTGATCTTTTCCGTTCCTCTGCGCACTCTGCGGTGAATGGCTCTTAAGAACCGGTACTACCAAACCCTTTGCTGTCCCGCGCACTCGAAGACAATTCCTCAACCTCGCGAAATTCGGCCTCGAAGCGGCGCACAATGCGTAGTTGCGCGATGCGGTCGCCTTTATTTAATGCGATGGATTGCCGGCCGAGGTTAGCCAGAACCACCCGGACCTCGCCGCGATAGCCCGTATCGATCACGCCGCCCAGCGTAGTAAGTCCCTTGGAGGCCAGTCCCGAGCGGTCTTCCACCAATGCGCCGAAGCCGGCCGGCAACTCCATGGCCAGTCCGGTGCCCACCTGGGCAACGTCTCCAGGAGCAAACTCCCGGGCTTCGACGGCGTACAGATCGGCGGCCAGATCGCCCGCCGCTCCGTCATGCGAATACTTGGGCAACACGGCTTCCGGGTGAAGTCGTTTGACGCGGATGACCAGATCCATTGCTGAATGCTCCAGGGTAGTTTGGTGTTGCCTTTGAGCATACACGGGTCGGAAGCGATCCCGCTCGATTACTTGGGCATCTGAAACAGCACTTTATAGCCGCGCTGGAAGGCGCGTAAATGGTTGCGCATCGCCTTGCGCGCCTGCCCGGGATCGCGTTGCCGCAGCGCCTCCAGAATTTCCCGGTGCTGGGTATAGGCCAGCTCCATTCCGGCGGATAGCAGCAGGCTCTTGGTGATCAGTTCCCGCAGCCCCTCCCGGATATGCTTCAGCAATTCGGTCAGCACATAATTCTTGCTGCCGGCGGCAATGGCCAGGTGAAAGCCCAGGTCCAGTTGCCGGAAGCGGGCGCCGTCCTTCTCTTTCGCCACTTTCATCTCGTCGACGAGATGGCCGATCGTCTGCAGATCCTGTTCAGTGGCCCGCTGGGCGCACAACCCAACCAGTTCCGCCTCCAGAAACAAGCGCGCCTCGGAAAGATCGTTTATATCTTTCTCGGTTTTGAGCACGCCTTTGGCGAACAGCGGACCGTCCATGTATTTCGAGCTCTGGTCCGCCACATAGCTGCCGCCGCCGGCCCGCATGCGGATCAGCCCGATGAAGGACAGCGATTTCAGGGCCTCCCGCAAGGTAGACCGCCCCACCTTGAACACCCGGCAAAGTTCGGCCTCCGAGGGCAGCTTTTCCCCGGCCTTCCAGCGCTTGGCGGCCAATTCCGCCCCCAGTTGCATGGCCACCTGCTCGCTGAGCGTGGTGCGGGAAACCGGCGAAAAGGCGATCAGGGCTTTATTCATAGGGGACCCGGACTCCGCCCGCAGTTTAGCAGATTGTCGGACAGATACCAGAGGTTTCGAAAAAATCTGTCAGACAAGCTGCTTAGCGGATTGACTTATGAATGGAATTGGGTTACATACGTGCTCTATATGCGGGCGTGAACGTCGCTCCCGGGGGAGGAAGCGCCGGCTGCAAAGGCGCGGCCAGGACGTCCGCATCGATCGCCGATTCCGCTCGGCAGGAACGGCGCCACACCGGAGGGTCCCTTATGGATACGCTCTATCAGGCGTTCAAGACGCGCGCGGAAGCCGTCAGCGCCGAAGTGCATCGCTTCGCCACCCGCGACGAAGCCCTCGGTTTCATCACCGGATTCCTGCAAGCCGAAGGCATCAACCAAACTTCTCCCAACCACGC
>Ga0326728_10007293_pt1 | contig 28655 bp, 23 predicted proteins | sample MB3enrmetagenome_FD_207602 | JGI IMG/M metagenome (GOLD analysis project Ga0326728, IMG submission 207602) | Lab enriched peat soil microbial communities from McLean, Ithaca, NY, United States - MB31MN | ecosystem: Environmental > Terrestrial > Soil > Wetlands > Peat | place: USA: New York... | reverse complement strand
AGAAAGGCAAGCCGCTCTTTGCGGGCAAGGAGTATGCGGGCTTGAGCCAGATGGCCCTCTACTACATCGGGGGCATCCTCAAGCACGCCAAGCCGCTGTGCGCGCTGTGCAGTCCGACGACCAACTCTTACAAGCGGCTGGTGCCCGGTTACGAGGCGCCGGTCAACCTGGCTTACAGCGCGCGCAACCGCAGCGCGGCCATCCGCATCCCGACCTACAGCGAGAATCCCAAGACCAAGCGGATCGAGTATCGCCCCCCGGACCCGGCGGCCAACCCGTATTTGTGTTTCACGGCGCTGTTGATGGCGGGCCTGGACGGGGTGCTCAACAAGATAGATCCGGGCGAGCCGATGGACAAGAACATGTATGAATTGCCGCCGGAGGAACTGGCCAAGGTGCCCCAGGTGCCCGCCAGCCTGGGGGAGGCGCTGGATTGGCTGGAGAAGGACCATGAGTTTCTGCTCAAAGGGGACGTTTTCACGACGGACTTTCTGGAGATGTGGGTCAGTCACAAGCGCAAGGAGGCCGACGCCCTGCGCCTGCGTCCCCACCCCTACGAATTCCATCTGTATTACGACGTGTAGAGCGCAAGTCAAATACACCCAATTATCTTGCCGCACAAGGCCGCCAGCCGGCCTGACGCCAGTTACTGGAGTGGCGCGTCTTCAATGGCTTTGATCAGGCCAGGGATGGTGTGTTCCCTGGCCTCAAGGCCGGGCGTGAGGCCAAGGGCGAGGATGCCTTTGGTGGTCTCGGGGCCGATGGAGGCCAGCCGGGTTTGCGGATGGCGCGCCAGCAATTGCCGCAAATCAATGCGGGCGTTTAAATTCTCCACCGTCGAACGGCTTGTGAACGTGATCCAGTCGGCGCCCGTTTCCGCCAGCCGCGCGGCGGCGCCGTTGCGGTCGTCGGTTTCGGGCACCGTCTTGTAACAGGCGATGTCATCCACAATGGCACCCATTTCCTCCAGTGTTTTGGGCAGTTCGCGCTCGGCCGCTTCGGCGCGCAAGAGGAGAATCTTCAGGTTCTCAAGGCTGCCCAACTGCGCCATTGCTCCGGCCACCTTGGCGGCGAGGAATTCCTTGGGGACCGCATCCACTTTGAGGTGCAAGGCGCGCAGTGAATCGGCGGTGGCCGGGCCGACGGCGGCAATGCGCACGCCGCCAATGTCGCGCAAATCGTCGAATGCCTTGAAAAACAACTCAAAAAAGGAGTGGACGCCGTTGGGGCTGGTGAAAACGAGCCAGTCGTAGGCATTGAGTTCCAAAAGCGCGTCGGCAATCGCCTCCCGTTCAGTGGGCGGAACGATGCGGATGGTGGGAATTTCCAGCACGTCGGCGCCCCGTTCCAGCAGCAGCCGCGCCAACTGGCCCGCCTGGGCCCGCGCGCGCGTGACAACGATGCGCCGCCCAAACAGGGGACGTTTCTCAAACCAATTGAGCTTCTCGCGCAGCCGCACGACCTCGCCGATGACCGTCAGGCCGGGAGGCTTGAAGCCGGCCTTCCCGGCCACTTCGGCGATGGTGCGCAAGGTGCCGGCGACCGATTGCTGACGGCCGGTGGTGGCCCAGCGGATCATCGCCACAGGGGTCGTTTCGGGCATGCCGTGGGCGATGAGGGCCTCGGAAATGGTCTTGACGCGAGTCACGCCCATCAGGACGACCTTGGTGCCGGGCGCCTGGGCCACGCGGGCCCAATCCACCTCCTCCTCTTCCTTGTCCGCGTCCTGGTGGCCGGTGACGACGGTGAAGCTGGAACAATAATCGCGATGAGTCAGCGGGATGCCGGCGTAGGCCGGCCCGGCCACGACGGAGGAAACGCCGGGCACGACTTCAAAGGGGATTTTCGCCGCCGCCAATTGCCCGGCCTCCTCGCCGCCGCGGCCAAAGACATAAGGATCGCCGCCCTTGAGGCGGATGACGCACAGGCCGGCGCCGGCTTTTTGCGCCAGCAGTTCATTGAGTTGGTCCTGTGGGATGGCATGGTCGCTGGAGCGTTTTCCGGCGTAGATCAATTCCGCCCCCTCGGGGGCCAAACCTAGCAAATCTTTGTTGACGAGAGCGTCATAGACCACCACCTCGGCCCGGCCCAGCAATTCCGCCCCGCGCACGGTCAGCAAACCGGCGTCGCCGGGGCCGGCGCCGACCAGATAAACGATGCCTTTGGATTTCATCGGCGGCAGTTTAGTCGGCAAAGGCCTCCGGCGCAATCAAGCGCAATGGAAGAGGAGGCGGCGTTTGGCGGGGATTTGGAATGGGAGCCCGAATCATTAGCGACATGCTCGATGGCTCACCAAAAAAGTGGGGCGGGGCGGAGTTTTAAGAAGATACCCACCTTCCCCCCTCAAAACAGCCGTTGCTCCGTTGCAAGCGTTGATAATAAAGGACTTAAGCCGTTGCATGACTCGTTGCAACCCGTTGCTCAAAGCCGTCGCAACGCCGAAGTCGTCAAGGATTGGGGTGGGAGCTGCTTGCTTCGTTTGGCTTGCAATCACGCAAGTATCGTGTACTCCTTTTGAATCAGGCAGCTTGGTCAGAAGCGTATTTGTCCAAAGACGTCTTTAAAAAATGAAAACAACAAGTCACACTCAAGCCGGCATCCAACAGACATCCCTTCTGTGGTTTTTCTCCGCCGCCCTGGCCCTGGGTCTGGCGGCGATCCAAGCGCACGCGCAAATCCTGGTTCAGCCGGAGAGCCAGACGGTGCCGGCCTCATTCACGGCGTCCTTTGGCGTGGCCGGCTCGGGCATCACGAGCTACCAATGGTACTTTGGCGGTCTGAAGATCGCCGGAGCGACCGCTCCCATCTTGAACGTGATCAATGCCCAGCAGACCAATGCCGGCACCTATTCGGTGGAGATTTCCGATGCGTTTGGAAGCGGCAGCAGCAGCAATGTGACACTGAGCGTGACCAACATCCCCTTCCTGGCTCCCAGTATGCAGTTGACAACCCTGGCCTCCCTGGGATACTCCCTTGACGGCGCGGCTCCGGAGATCGGCGTCATCCAAGGCAGCGACGGCTGCCTGTATGGCAGCACCAGCACGGGTGGCACCAATGATGCCGCCAGCAGCACCAACGGCACGGTTTTCAAGATGAGCACCAACGGCGGCCTCATCTGGGTTTTTGCCTTTAATAACACCAACGGGTCCGACCCGGTGGGCGGCGTCGTCCAGGCGGGCGACGGGAACCTCTATGGGACGACGGCCAACGGCGGACTCGACGGTTACGGAACGGTCTTCCGGATGACGACCAACGGCGTCATCAGCAACCTCTACTCTTTTGAGAACCTGTCCACAGACGGCGCCGAACCGCAAGCGGCTCCGTGTGTGGGGAGCGACGGCTATTTGTATGGGACAACCTCGATCAACGGCGGGACAGGCTCCGGGGGCACCCTTTTCAAGATGAGCACCAACGGCGGCGCGCCTGTTTGGTCCTATCCGCTGACCAGCAGTGGCGGATATGTGCCGCTGGCTGGATTGGTGCAGGGGGCTGACGGCGGTCTTTACGGCACGACCTATGCCGGCGGCAGAAGCAACTATGGGACTGTCTTCAGGATCAGCACCAACGCCGTTTTCTCAAGCCTTTATTCCTTTACCAACGTCACCTATGGCGTCGCTCCGGCAGCCGGATTGGTGCAAGGGACCGACGGCCAGCTCTACGGGACGACTTCGGCGGGAGGAAATACAAATCTGGGCGGTGGCGCCGGGTATGGCACCGTTTTCAAAATCACCACCAACGGCGCCTTCACGTTGCTGGCCACCTTTGACGGCACCAACGGCGGCGCGCCGGCGGCCGGATTGGTCCAGGCCGGCGACGGCAATTTCTACGGCACGACCACGGGCGGGGGCGCGGAGTATCCGCTGGCCTTTGACACCAATTATATCGCCGCTTATGAACCGCTTGTGGGCAGTCCCTTCGGCTATGGCACCATCTTTCAAATCACCCCGGCCGGCAAGTTGACAACGCTCTTTTCCTTCGACGGCAATTACGACGGAGATGCCCCTCATTCCACACTCTGGCAGGGGCGCGACGGCGGATTCTACGGGACCACCTCGCAGGGGGGGACCAACGGCCTTTCCGTCGCCGGCCTGGCCTTCGGTGATGGCACGGTGTTCCGTTTGGGCGTCGTTGCGCCCACCATCGCTCCGGCGGCGGTGAGCAGCCACACGTTCTCCTTCACTTGGAACGCCATGCCCGGCGCGCCCTACCAGGCGCAATACAAAGACGCCCTCAATCAGCCGCAATGGCTCGATCTTGGCGGCACGGTCATTGGCACCAATGGCGTCGCCGGCCAGTCGGACTCCATCACCGCGACCAACAAAGCGCGGTACTATCGCGTCTCCCTCCCATTCTGACGCGCCCGCGGCCGGTTCCGCCATAGAGGCATGGAATTGATGCGTACGGCGCCACAATGACGAGGTGATGCATGAGCCATCTATTGACATCACACAGAAAATGAAGCATCGTTTCACCATGAGAACGACGCTGACTTTGGACGATGACATTCTTGAACTGGCAGCCCGCCAGGCGAAGCTGCGGGGCGCTTCGCTCAGCAAGACGGTGTCGGACCTATTGCGCCGGGGTCTGAGCGCCCCCACTCCATGCCAGGACAAAGGCGGGATCGTGGTTTTCCAGTTGCCCGCCGATTCACCGCCCGTGACGACCGAGGAGGTGCGGCGAATCGAAGCTGAGGGCGCATGAAGGGCTACCTGCTTGACACCAACCTGCTGATCGCGCTGTTTTGGCCAAGCCACGAACGGCACGACTTGGCCGTGAAGTGGTTCACCCGCCACCGCGGCAAGGGCTGGGCCACATGCCCGATCACTGAGGCTGGTTTCGTCCGTATTGTGTCCAATCCCGCCTTTTCCCGCGATGCCGTCCGGCCGCGCGAAGCGATTCACGTTCTCTCTGCGAACACCGCCGCCAAAGATCATCAGTTCTGGCCGGACGAACTGCCTTTGGCCGGGGCGGCCGCCTTTGCCGGAGTGCGGTTGATGGGACATCAGCAGGTGACCGACGCCTACCTGCTGGGCCTGGCGATCAGCCGGGGTGGCAAGCTGGCCACGTTGGACAAGCAGATTGTCGCGCTCACTGAGCCCAACTCGGCGGAGCGCATGGCGCTGGAGACTGTGGATTGAGGGCGGTTGGGCCGCCGCGCCGGTCTTGGGGGCCGGTCTTAGGTCTCAATCAGTTTCAATGCCTGGCGCAGGCGGGCGCGTTCCTGGGCGGTGGGAATGAGCAGCGGGCGGCGCGGGGGGCCGACCGGGTGGCCGGCCAGGCCGCAGGCGGCTTTGACGAACTGGGTGTATTTGCCGGCGCCCTCCATCAACTCGAGCAGAGGGAGCATTTGGAAGAAGAGTTTTTGAGCCGCCGCGTAATTCTTCTTGACACTCATCAATTCATAGAGCTTTGCATGAGACTCGGGCAGCACGTTGGCAACGCCCCCGATCCAGCCGATGGCGCCCACCATCAGGCTTTCCAGGGCAATCGTGTCGCATCCGCAGAAGATTCCCAGCCGGCCGCCGCATCGGCGCAGCAACTCCGTGATGCGCGCCATTTCGCCGGTGCTTTCCTTGACGTAGCGGAGGTTTTTCAACCCGGCCAGCCGCTCGATAAACTGCGGCTCCATGTCCACGCCCGCGCGGCCCGGGTAATTGTAAAGGATGATGGGTATCCCGATGGAATTGTTGACAGCGCGGAAATGAGCGAACAACTCCTCCGGCCGCGGCAGCGAGTAATAGGGCGCCGCCAGCATCACCCCCTGGCAGCCCAGTTGCTCGGCCTCGCGCGCATAAGCGATGACCTCGCGGGTGGAGCCGGCGTTGGCGCCCGCCACCACAGGGACCCGGCCGGCGACGACTTCAATTGTCTCCCGGAGCACGCGCTGGCGCTCGTCGGCGGAGAGGGCGTAATACTCGCCGGTGCTGCCCAGGGGAACAAGGCCGTAAACACCCTTTTTGACCAGGTAATCGGTGAAAGCAGCCAAGCGGGGAAAATCAATTTCCTCGTCGGCCTTCATGGGCGTGACCACCGCGGCAAAGATGCCCCGGAAGGCGCCGCAGTTTGTTTTCGGAGCGATCGTTTTCATTTGGAGATTGTCATTGTTGAATCGCTTATGCCAATTGCATCCAGATGGTCTTCAACTCGGTGTACTGGTAATGCGCAAAAACGGATTTGTCCCGTCCGAAAAACCCCGATTGCTTGAAGCCGCCAAAAGGCGTCGTGGCGTCGCCTTCCGAAAAACAGTTGACCGAGACGGTCCCGGCGCGCAGGGCGCGGGCCACGCGATGGGCGCGGCTGACGTTCTCCGTATAAACCGAGGCGGTCAGGCCGTAGGAGGTGTCGTTGGCCAAAGCGATGGCCTCCTCTTCGGTGTTGAAGGAGAGCACCGAGAGGACTGGGCCGAAAATCTCCTCCCGCGCGATGCGCATGGAGGGCTTGACCTGGTCGAAGATGGTGGGTTCGACGAAAAAGCCGCCGGAATCGAGCAAAGTGCGTTTGCCGCCCAGGGCCAGGCGCGCGCCTTCGTCCTTTCCGCTCTGGATGTAATCGAGCACCTTTTTGAGATGAATTTCCTCAATCATCGGGCCGATTTTTGTGGCCGGGTCCAGCGGGTCACCCACAATCCATTCCTTGCTGACCTCAAGCATCCTGGCCAGCAGCTTGTCTTTGAGTTTGCGGTGGACGATGAGCCGTGAGCCGGAGCTGCAGTTCTCGCCCATGTTCCAGAAAACGCAGTTGACAGCTTGCCGCGCGACATAATCAAGATCTCCGGCGTCTTCGAGGACGACCTGCGGATTCTTGCCGCCCAGTTCGAGCACGATCCGCTTGAGATTGGATTCCGCCGCGTAGTTCAGGAGCTGGCGCCCCACGTCGGTCGAGCCGGTGAACGCGACGGCGTCCACCTGCGGATGCCTGCAAAGGGCGGCGCCGGCAACTCCGCCGCTGCCGGGCACGACGTTGAGGACGCCTTCGGGGATGCCGGCTTGGGCGGCGATTTCCGCCAGGCGCAGCGCGCTCAAGGAGGTCTGGCGGGCCGGCTTGACGACGACGCTGTTGCCCGTGGCCAGGATGGGGCCGAGCTTCCAAGCAGCCATCTGGATGGGGAAATTCCAGGGCAGGATGGCTCCCACCACGCCCAGCGGTTCGCGGACAATCATGGCCACGTTGCCCGGCCCGGTGGGGGCGACCTTCTCATATTCCTTGTCGGCCGCCTCGGCGTGCCAGCGGAAACAATTCACGGTGTCGGGCACGTCCATCGTCAGGCAGTCGGCGATGGGTTTGCCGGCATCCAGGCAGTCCAGCAGGGCCAGTTCGCCGAGGTTCTCCTCGAGCAGGTTTGCGAAATGAAGGAGCACCTGCTTTCGTTCCGCCGGGGAGCGTTTGGCCCAGACCCCTTTCTCGAAGGAGCGGCGGGCGGCCTTGACGGCGTTGTCAACGTCCGCGCCGTCGCAGGAGGCGATTTTGGCCAGCGGCTTGCCGGTGGCCGGGTTGATGGAGAGGTAAGTCTGGCCGGAGGCGGCGTTGACGAATTGGCCGTCAATGAAGGCCTGGGTGCGGAACTTGAGTTTGGCCGCGGCGGCTTTGATGGCTTTGAGTTCGAGTTTAAGGCTCATATTTGTAATGTCTAAATTGGCGTGAAACTCCGCGATCTCCGCGAAAAATGGCCGAAAATACGCCCTTTTGTCAATCTTGTACTGGCATGGGCTGAATCACCGGCGGCCGGGTTCATTCCGGGTTTTTCGAGGCGGCGACCCCAACGATTGATCATTTTTTTGGTTCAATTAAGCGCAATTAACTTCGATCGGCCTCATCCAGCCCACCCCTACAGGCGACCCGGCCCCGGCCCGGAAAGGCAAAAAGATGGGGGCAAAAAGATAGGAACAGGACATTCTTCTGCCTCCATTTTTTTGCCTGTCGCCTTTCCGGCTCATCGCGAGTGGCAGGTGGGCTTGCATTGAAGATGCTCGAATTTTTTTTGGTTATATTCACTTGTACTGACTTGTACTGGCTTGTACCAACCGCTACCGGGGTGGGCTGAATTGCAGTTTCTGACGCACGCGCGCCAGTGCCGCTTTCCGGCGGGCTGTCCGAGAGCGGAACTGTCATACCGTGTTCCAAAACGCTTGGCGCGCAAGGCGGGGCGGCCTTTCACCGCCGTCCATCCTGCGGATCCCTGGTTCCGGCCTGTCATTTCGACATTCACGCGCCGATTATGGCACATCCCGGAACGGACAAAAAACCTACGGTAGGATTTTAGGTATGATTTTTTTTGGAGGGATCGGATTGCCGCTTGTCGTTGGAAGGCAATGGCTTGCAACGGAAAAAAATCCCGAAAAAGCGGAAAAACGCGAAAAAAGTGCAAAATAATTTCCGTGGGACCCCGGTTTTTCTGCAATGACCCTCTTTTTCGGCCAAAAACAGCCCTTGATAAGAGGCATAATCTGTAAGTTGCTGCCGTTGTTCAGCTTATCCTGCTGCTTTTTTCGTGCAACTGCGGGCGGCGCGGGGTACAAAGTCCAGCGTGAACCACAAGGCATGGGGTGGTGAACGATGGCAATCCATCAACTGAAAATGAACTATGATTGAAGAACTGGCATTGGAAAACTTCCGGGGCTTCCGCTCCCTTGACCTGAGAGGATTGAAGCCTGTCAATCTGATCGTTGGCCACAATAATACGGGCAAGACCTCTCTCTTGGAAGGGATTCTGTTGTCGTGTCAGGCGGGTCGAGGCATGGAATTACCCGGTATGTTTCGAGCCAATCAAGGAGCGCCTCATTTGCGCTACTTCCCGTGGTTGATTCGCGATGGCGCGCACAATGGCACAGCGACTTTGAAGTGTAAGGAAGGAGCGTTTGAAAACTCTCTTGCCTTGACGGACCGCAATGCGGCGCAAGGAGGTGCGCCTGCTGGATTCATCGGGCCTGCCGGCAGCTTTGGTACTCTTTTTTTGTGGCGCTACGCGAACTGGCGAGGACGGGATTTTATTTGCCGGTTTGTGTCAGTTCAACATCGTGATCCTAATTCGCTGGTTTCGCTTATCGGCAAGGCCTATCGCAAGCGCGGCGGGGAAGAGACATTCCAAAAGCTCCTGGCGACAATTGACTCGCGGATAAAGAAGGTGCGGATTGACCCGGGAGACGATGGGAATCAAGTCGTCGTGGACATTGGTTTGAGCGAGTTGTTGCCCTTGGCGCAAATTGGCCAGGGGGTCTATCGTTTGGCGGCAATCGTGGCGGACATCATCGGCGAACAACCTGCTGTCCTTTTGATTGATGAAATTGAAAACGGGCTGCACCACTCCGTGCAGAAACAAGTATGGACAGGACTGGCAGCAGCGGCCAAGGAGTTAAATGTGCAGATTTTCGCCACGACCCATAGCGGCGAATGTCTTCAGGCCGCCCATAAGGCGTTTCTGGAACGCCATCCTTACGATTTGGGGGTGATACAACTGTTCCGCACCGAGGAGGGCGTTCAAGGGCGGCTGCTGGATAAAGAACACATAGAAGCAGCCATTAAAGCCGACATCGAACTGCGCTAAGACAATATGGCAAAGGAACGCAACATTGACGACTACGACCGAATTCTCGTCGTCGAGGGGTACAGCGATTTATTATTTTACGCCGAAGTATTGGAGGAGTTGGGTGCGCACGAAAGGGTTTTCATCAAGGAACTTGGTGGGAAAGATGGAATGAAGGCGAAGCTGGAAACGCTGGTAAGCCCGGGTTTGCTTGACTCCAAATCAGCCATCGCATTTATTTTTGATGCGGACACGGCACCCGAAGCCACCCGAAACTCGCTGCAAACGCTCTTGTCGGAAATCACTCACAAGCCGGTTGTTGACGGCCAATGGTCCGGCGGAAGGCCCAATATCGGATTGTTGATTGTCCCTGGTGGAGATCAAGCCGGGGAAATTGAGACGTTGGTATGGAATTCCTGGGCGAGCGACGCGGCAAACGAAGCGGAGAAGCGATGCGTTGAGGGTTACATTTCCTGCATGCAAACCGCCGGCGCCGTTGCGCATAGCCCCGCAAAAGGACTGATTGGCACTCTTTTGGCGGTCAAATATGACGAAGACCCGCGACTCGGTCCGGGTGCCCGTCGAAACGTCTTCAATTTGAAGCGCCCCGAATTACAGAAGTTGCGAGATTTTCTTTCCGTCTTCGAATAATTTCGCAGGCAGGCAGAAAATCATCGTGTCAAGCAAAAGCAGTTTTGCCTCAAAAACAGCGGCGGGACGCCGCTGCGACATTGGAAGCCAGGCGGCGAGGGCGCCTACTGGGACACGCGAGGCGCGTGTGTCACCCGGCATGTTTCGCGCCCACCTTGGGCCAGGATTTGAACCGGCTCCATCCGCTTGACCTGAAAGGCTCGGTTGCTCATCATCAGAGCGATGCGCTATGAATAAAAAAACAAACAGAAATCCGGTCAGATTCGCCTGTGTAGCGGCGGCGCTGGCGCTGGCTCAACTTCAAGCGACGGCGGCGGAACTGGAAATTGTTCCGGGAAAATTCTCCGGCACGATGGAGTCGCTGACCAATTACGCCTGCCCGAAGTGGTTTCGCGACGCCAAGTTCGGCATCTGGGCGCATTGGGGGCCGCAGGCGGTGCCGATGGAGGGGGACTGGTACGCGCGCCAGATGTATCAGCAAGGCTCGGCGGATTACAAGGATCACCTGGCCCGCTGGGGCCATCCTTCGACCAACGGCTGGAAGGACATCATTCCGCTTTGGAAAGCGGAGAGGTGGGACCCGGAGAAGCTGATGGCGCTCTATAAGAAGGCGGGCGCGCGGTATTTCGTGAGCATGGGGTCGCATCACGATGATTTTTTCCTCTGGAATTCGGCGCTGCACAAATGGAATGCGGTCAACTACGGGCCGCACCGGGACGTGGTGGGCGAATGGCAGCGGGCGGCGAAGAAACAAGGTTTGAGATTCGGGGTTTCCGAACATCTGGGCGCCAGTTTCACCTGGTTTCAGGATGCGCACAAAGCCGACAAGACCGGCCCGTTGGCGGGAGTGCCTTATGACGGGGCCAATTCCAATTACTGGGACCTCTACCACTTTCCGGCCGAGGCGGGCGACACGGACTGGTACAGCAAGGACCCGCGCTGGCAGCGGCAATGGTATGAGGAAATCAAGGAATTGGCGGACAACTATCATCCCGATTTGCTTTACAGCGATGGCGGCGTGGCTTTCGGGAACGAAGTGGGCTTGAGCCAGATTGCCAATTTCTATAATGGGAACATGCGGCGGCATCACGGCAAACTGACGGCCGTCTATAATTGCAAGCAACCTTCCGATGGGCGCTGGGTGCAGGATTACGAACGGGGTGTCAACGGGGGCATTGATCCGTATCCGTGGCAGACCGACACGTCCATCGGCGACTGGTTTTACAATCGGCACTGGAAATACCAGCCGGTGAGCTGGGTGGTGCATACACTGGTGGATATCACCAGCAAGAACGGCAACCTGCTGCTCAACGTGGTGCTGCGCCCGGATGGTTCGCTGGACCCGGAAGTCGAGACGATGTTGCACCAGTTGGCCGACTGGACGGCCGTCAACGGCCAGGCCATCCACGGCACGCGCCCGTGGCTGGTTTATGGCGAAGGAGAAGTGAAGGCCAAAGGCGGCGCGTTCAACGAGAACTTTAAATACACGGCCAGGGACATCCGCTTCACGACCAAAGGCAAGACCCTTTACGCCATCGCGCTGGGCTGGCCCGATGGTGGGAAGATCGTCATCCGGTCACTCGCCAAGACGGAGGACGCGGGCGTGAACAAAATCAAGCGGGTCCAACTGCTGGGCTACAAGGGCAGGTTGAAGTTCACTTCGACGCCGGAAGGATTGGCGGTTGAATTGCCGGCGCAAAAAGTCAGCGGCCTGACATGTGCGTTGAAGATCACCGGCAGCAATTTGAAACCGGTTGGGCGGTAAGCCAAAGGATTAGTCCTCGCTTTTGACACTTTCTGCGCCCTGGTCAGCTTCGCTGGTCATCCGTGCGGACGCAGGTTAGCCTTAATCGGCAAGATGGATTTGAGGAAAAAAGCGGAAGCCACAGACGGACACAGATGAACACAGATTTCCCGGAAAAGCGTCATTCACCCGTTGGGTGACTGTTGCTTTTTCGCAACTCCTTCTGATCTGTGTCCATCTGTGTTCATCTGTGGCCTTAACTGCTTTCCCAAGGTTTAGAGCGTGTCTGAGAATTCAGAGCCGGCGGCGGGACGCCGCCAGAACTCGCAGGCGAGACGCCCGCGCTACGATTGATGGGCGACGATCGAGGGGAATTTTCAGACACGCTTTTAGTGGAAGAGGAGGGGGGCGAAGGCGGCGAGATTGCGGCGCCAGACCCGCCAGTTGTGCTCGCCCGGGACTTCCGTCCAGGTGGAGTGCAACCCCTTGGTCTCCAGCCAATGGACGAACTGGCGATTGGACTCGACCAACCGGTCATCCTTCCCGCAAGAAATCCAGAGCAGGCGCAGGCGTTGATTGGCCGCGGCGTCCAGAGCGGGGAAGGCGGCGGAAAAGTTGGTGTCGAGGCCCCCGGAACTGAAAGCGCCAATCCAGGCGAAGCGGTCCAAGTGATTCAAACCGACGGTCAAAGATTCCGCGCCGCCCATGGACAGACCGGCGATGGCCCGCGCCTCGCGTTCCTTGGAAACGTCGTAGGCGGATTCGACTTGCGGGAGCACTTCCTCCAGCAAGGCGGCGCCGAATCGGCTCACGTTGCTCTGCCAGAGGTCCGGTTGGCGCACGCGCGCCCAGCCGCGAAGAACGATCTCCATCGTTCCGTAGCCCAGAGGCATCACGACCACCATCGGTTTGGCCTCTCCGCGCGCGATCAAGTTGTCCAGAATGATATTGGCCTGCCCGACCGACCACCACGCGGTGGCGTCGTCGCTGTAGCCGTGAAGGAGATAGAGGACGGGATAAGGCGCGCCGGCGGAGGGTTTGTAGTTTGGGGGAGTATAGACAAAATAGGCGCGATCATCGCCCGCGGCGGCGGAGTGGTAGAAATGCCGGTGGATGACGCCGTGGGGGACGTCGTTGACCTCCCAAGGCAAGGAAGCCGGGCCGGGGACATGGACCTGGCTCTCGGTGGAGAGCAGATTGTATTTGAGCAACGGGTTGTCGAGGTCAATGGCGCGCACACCGTCAACAACAAAGGAGTAGCCGTAGTAATCCGGTTCCAACGGCGCGGTGGTGAAGGACCAGAGACCCTGGTCGTCCTTGACCATGCCGGCGGCGGGGAGGCTTTCGCAACGGACCTGGACTTGGCGGGCATCGGGCGCCTTGAGGCGGAAAGTGACGCGGCGATCCGGGAGCACCTGGGGCGAGGGGACGCTTTGGGAGAAGGCGGGGGTGACGAGGGCCAGCGCCAGAAGGAATGATTTCATGCCGGGCAAAATAGCGCCAACTCTGCGGCAGTCAACCTTTAGTAACTGTTCAGCACGCTCCGTGGCTCATTTCACATTTTGGGTAAGTCCTGTCAGCGAAGGGACCTGAAACTCCTTGATTGAGAGTTGATCATTGCAAATCTGTTATTGGTCATGGGAACTGGCCAGCCACGTGCCGGCTGACGCGGGTGTCCGACCGGTTATACTTGCCCCAAGGCGGAGAGGACGGGGGGGATGGCGTGGGAGGTGTCGCGCAAAAAGGCCCGCAAAAGAGGCAGGGCGCTCTTCCAAGTCACGCCAAGAGGCGGCAGCAAGGCGTCCTCCAGCGAGGGCGGCTCCGGCAGGCGGTTTTCAACGGCCAAGGCGCGGCCCAGCGGTTCGACCGCCTCCAATAACGCCGCGCGCGCCTCTTCCGCCAAATCGGCGCCGGCCAGGGCGGAGGCCATGCGCAACTTGCGCGCCGCCAGGGCGCGATGGGCTGCGGCTTTTTCCCGCTCGGCTGGCGACAATGGGGGCGGGGCAACGGCCAGGTCCGGCGGCCAGAGCGGCCGGGTGGCGCGGGTCGTCGGGGCGAACAAGCCCGCCTGGATCAACCGTTGCAGGGCGTCGTCGGTGGCGCGGTCCACGACTTCCAGCCGCACGGCAGAGAGGGGATCGGATTGGCCGGGGCCAAAATAGTCTTGATGCAGAGCGCCCAGTTGTTCGCGGTACAGGGCGGCGTCGCGCTCGACGACGACGTACAAGACCGAGTGGGCGCCGTCCTCTGGATAACGCTCCTCGCAACGGCAGAGGACGCCGTCTATGCGCTGGCGGGCCGCCTGGGCGAATCCCAACGGACGGTCCGCCGGCAACGGCGGGGCCAGGGGTTTGGGCTTGGCGGCATCGGTGGAGAGGATTTGTTGGAGCTTGGACAAGAGGGCCTGCCGCCCGCTGCGCAGCTTGATTTCCTTGAGGTCGCCCTTCAGATCCAGGACGCCCTCGGAAAGGGCGCGCTTCTGGGAGAGGGTGTCCAACATGCGGTGCTCGATGGTGTTTTCGGAGATCAAATTGACGACGGTGACTGGGCGGGACTGGTTTTTGCGCCAGGCGCGGGCGATGCGCTGCTCCAGTTTGGCCGGATTCCAGGGCAGGTCGCAATTGACGACGACGCTGGCGTTCTGCAAGTTAAGCCCCGCCGCGCCGGAGTCGGTGCTCAGGAAGACGCGGCAGCGGGGGTCGGACTTGAAAAGAAGAATTTCGCCGCGGCGTCGCCGTTGGGGGACGGAGCCAGTGTGCCAGGCAAAGCCCAGTTCGAGCCGCCGGCACAAGTCGCGGACCAGTTCGAGCATCCGCTCCCATTCCGAGAAGACAAGGAGTTTGACGTCGGGGTTGTCGCGGCATTCCTCCAGGATTTTCTCCAGTTCGGCCAGCTTGGGGCAGGCGCAGTGGTCCGGGTTGAGGATGTGATCGGTGTCGCAGACCATGCGCATCATGGCCAGGTGGCGCAGCAATTTGTCCTGCTCCGGTTGGGAGAGGGGGCGGCGTTGGGCGATGGCGGCCAACTGGGCGACGACGCCCTCGTGGCCGTCGTATTCGCCCTGCTGCTCCTGGCTCAGGGGGACGAAGTGATTGCGGTCGGTGCGCTCGGGCAATTCCGTTTCGACCTCCGCCTTGCGGCGGCGCAACATGCGAGGCTTGATCAGGGCGTGGAGTTTGTCCAGGTTGCGGTAGGCGGCGGGCCGGCCGCGCTCGTCCAACTGATAGTATTCGCGGTTGAAGCGGAAGAGGGGGCCCAGGAGCGAGGGGTCCAGGAAATCCATCAGCGAATAGAGTTCGTCGAGGCGGTTTTCAATCGGCGTGCCTGTCAAGATGAAGGCATAGCGGCTGCGCAGGCGCTTGACGGCCTGGGTGGTTTTGGCGCTCCAATTCTTGATCCGCTGCGCCTCGTCCAGCACGACGACGTCGGGCCGCAGGCGGGCGTTGACCTCCAGGGCGTCGGCGAGCATTTGTTCGTAGTTGACGATGGTGAAAAAGGGCGCGCCTTCGTAGGCGGAGAGGCGGGAGGCGCGTGCGCCGAAGACCAGTTGGTAGGGCAAATGGGTGAAGCGTTGAATCTGCTCCTCCCACTCCGTTTTGAGGGAGGTGGGAGTGACGACCAGGACGCGGGCGGCGTTGTCGAGGCGGTGGAGCAGGGCGCAGGCGGCGATGGCCTGGATGGTTTTGCCCAGGCCCATTTCATCGGCCAGCAAGGCCCGTTCGGCAAAGGCCAGGTGCAACATGCCTTCGCGCTGGTATGGAAAGAGGGGCACTGTGGTTTCCTGGATGGGCCATTGGCCGCTCTGGACTTTCAATTCGTACTCGCGCCGGAGCCGTTTGCGCTCCTCTTCCCGGCGGCGGGCTTCCAGCCACGGGGCCAGTTCCTGCGAGACGCGCAAGTCGGGCAGGTGCGTCGCCGCCAGCCGTTGCAAGTCTGCCACCGCCGTCTCGGGCGGTCCTACCTTGAGCAAGCCGTCCTCGCCGAACCATCGCCGCAAAGGCGCCGGCATCGGCCCGTGTCCATTCATCAGGCGGAGACTGTTGCGCGCGGGGTCGGGCAGGACCTCCAGCCGGCCCGCGCCGTTGGCGGCGGCTTTTTGGAAGAGGCGCTTGAAACGGGCTTCAAGGAAAAGCAAGACCGCCTCGACATGTTTGCAGGTGCCCAGGCCGTTGATGCGGAAGTCCACGCAATCGCAGGCGAACTGGCGCAGCCGCAGGTCGCGCACTTCGACCGAGTAGGTCAAGCCGCTGCCGGATTTGACGATGAAATTGGAGAAAATGGGGTGGGCGGGATCGCAATTGCGGATTTGAAACGGCTCGGTGCGGGCGCGCAGGCGGCGGCGGGCGATTTCATCTTCATCAGTTGTCCGCCAATCGTGGGCCGGCGGCAGTTGAAGCGCGGGCTTTTGAATGGTCAAAATTGACATGGGGGAGAGCATTTCCCCCCCGCGCGTCAAAACAAGGCGGAGTTGTTAAAAGTTTTCCACCGGTTATTCACAGTGAGGTGGCGCGGCCATTATTCTTCGAGAGCCGGCACGGTAACGGGCGCGTTGGTGGAGCCCCGGTGCTTGGCGGCTTCTTTTTTGGCTTTCTCGGCGCGCCTGGCGGCGTCTTTGGCCAACTCGGCCTCAATCTGAGCGTTGCGCTCCTCTTCTTCATGGCGAATGTCCAATTCGGCTTGCTTGACGCCGGAGAGTTTGTTCCGTTCCTGGCGGGCCACGACGGCGGCGATGGCCGGGTTGGTCAAGACCGTCGGCCGCATGAGCATGACCAACTCAGTGCGGAGATTCTGAACGGAGCTGCTTCTGAAAAGATTGCCCAGCAAGGGAATGTCCTTCAATCCGGGCACGCCGGAGTCGGAGGTCGAGCGGCTGTCGCTAATGAATCCGCCCAAAAGGATGGTCTCGCCGTCGCGCACGGCGACTTTGGCGCCGGCCTGGCGCTTGGTGGTGGTGGGAACCTGTCCGGCGCCGCTGATGGTGACGTAAGGCCCCAGTTGCTCGACGTCGGCCTGGATGTCCATGACGACCAATCCGTCGGGATTGATCAGAGGCAGGACCTGGAGGTGAATGCCGACCTCCAACTGGGTGTATTGGGAGCTGGGGCCGCCGCCGTAGTAACTGTAGGTGCCGGTGACGTAGGGAACGGTGTTGCCGATGAACAGGTCGGCGGGCACGGCGTGGGAGGTCTGGATGCGGGGACGGGAGAGGACATTGATCCGGCTGTCACCAGCGACGGCTTCCATGACGACGTTGAGGTCGTTGCCGAATTTGGAGAAGTAACTGAAGCCGCCGGGCAGGTTGGCCAGGGTGGAACCGCTGGCGGCGGTGGTGTTGGTGACGCCGCCGGTGACTGAGGAGGCGGTGCCGGTCAAAAAGCCCGAGGCGGCGGAACTCAAATTCTGGACGCCGCCCGCGCCGGTGAAATAATGGTTGCCCTCCCGCTGGGAGATGTAGCTGATGCCGGAGCTTCGCGTGCCGGTCAAATTGATTTCCATGACGATGGCGTCAATGAGCACCTGGGCCAGCACGACGTCCAGCTTGTTGATGATGTCTTTGATCATCTTCATGTCCTCGTCGTTGGCGAAGACCAGCAGCGAGTTGGTCCGCTCGTCGGCGATGATCTTGGTCTGGCCGAAGAGCTGGAACTGGCCGGCGCTGGCGGCATTTTGCACGATGCGGTTGAGATTGTTTTGGAAGGAACTGCGGGCTCCCGTGGCCTGCGAATTAAGCCCGCTGCTGGTTGTCCCCATGCCCGAATACTGACCGCCGGTGTTGCCGAAGCCGCTGTTGCCCATCCCGCCGATGCCGCCCATGCCGCTGGTGCCAATGCCGTTGCCGCCAAAGCTGGAGCGGCCGCCGAGGGAGGAGGAGGAGCCCGTTGTGCTTCGACCGACGGAGGTGCCGCCGCTGGCGCCCAAGGCGCTGAGAGCCGAGGCGATGTCGCTGGCCAGGGCGTATTTGATATTGATGACTTCCGGTTTGATGAGCAAGGGAGAGGCGACGTCAATTTTCCGGACCATTTCCATCATCCTGTCCACGTTTTCGGCGTAGTCCCGCAAGATGAGGGTCTGGGTGCTGGGAAGGGCGATGATGCTGCCGTTTTGCATTTTGGAGAAGGGCTTGAGCACCTCGGTCAGGTCTTTGATGTCGGTGTATTTGATTTGAACGATCTGCGTGATCATCTTGCCCGCTTCGGGCATGTTATTGGTATTGGTGGAAATGAGGCCGCCCGCCGTTCCTGCCGCGGCCTCCGAGACGACCTTGGCGAACTTGTCGCCGATGGGGACAATGGTGATGCCGTTCATGCCCAGGATGGTTTCCAGCGCGATAACCGCCTCCGAGTGGGTGAGGGGGCTTTCGGTATTGATGTTGACGATGGCGTCTTTTGGCACGGCCGACGGCCCGCTCGTGGTGTAGAGAAGGGTCCGCCCGACCAAAGTCTGATAAATCTCCAGCAATTGGGGCACCGGGATGCCCCCCGGGAAAGCATAACTGATGTCGGCCGGTTCGCCGGACTTGGCGGTTGAAGCGGGGTTCGGCGCGGCTGGCGCCGAGGTTGGAGGAGGCGGGGCCGGCGCGGGCAGTGCGCCTGGCGCTGGAGGGCCTGCAGCTTTCGGCCTAGTTGGGAGGGACGGAAAGGCCGGACGCGGCGCTGGAACGTTGCTCGCTGCGGCAGGGATAGCCGCTGGAACACTGGTTGGCGCAGCAGGGAGGGCTGCCGGAATGTTGGTTGCTGTGGCAGGGAGGGCTGCCGGAAGGTTGGTCGCTGCGGCAGGGACGGCTGCGGGAACATTGGTTGTTGTGGCAGGGATAGCCGCCGGAACGTTGGTTGTTGTGGCAGGGGCGGCTGCCGGAGCGTTGGTCGCTGAGGCAGGAGCGGTTGCCGGGACATTCGTTGTTGCGGCAGGGGTGGCCGCCAATGGAGTTTTGGGCACGGAGGAGTTGGTCCGGGGCGGTATTTGAACCTGGGCGACCTGCCAGCCACCGGCGAGATTTGGCTCGGATTGGGCGCTCAAGACCGTCGCGAGCGACAGAAGCAGAGGCATTAAACGTTTTAGATTCATATTATGTTAGCTGGCGGTTCGTCCATTGCCCGTGGCGGGTGGAGAATTTGGCACCGGTCTGCGAGCCGGCCCGGTTCCGGGTGGCGGCCCGGGCACGCGTCCGGCTCCTGGTTGGGAGCCTGGGCCTGGCGCCACTTTGCGGCCACGGGGCGGCATCGGACCAGCGGGCGGCGCGGGCGCACCGGGCTGCTTGGGGCCGGGTGGCGGTTTGGCGGTGGCGGCGGCCGGCTTGGCTTTTGAAGCGGCGGGCTTGGCGCCAGCGACGGCGGGCTTGGGCGCAGTGGCCGGGGCTGCGACCGCTTTGCGGGAGTAACTAGCCGTCAGCGTGATGTCGCCGCGCAAGCGATAGCGGTTTTGGTCGGCCGGCTTGAGGTGCAATTTGTTCACGCGGATCATGGCCGGATCGTTGCCCATGTTGACCAGGAAGCTGATCAATGGCGGTTCCTGGCTCTCGAAGGTGATGCCCGTGGAATGTTCCTCGAAGAACTCATCATTGGTCTTGACGGAACCGGAACTGTAACTTTCGACGTTGACGCCTGTTTTGCGTGCCTGGACCATGATGACGTTTTGCAATTGGACCTGGGGATCCACGGGCTGATCGGGGACGCTGCCGCCCTCTTTTTGGGCGTATTTGGCCACCAGCTTGCGCCAGCCATTGGTCGGGTTGGCGTCCTGCAAGATGAGGCGGTTACGGGTGGTCATGGTGCGCCGCATCTCCTCCAGTTGCTTGTTGATGGCGCCCCACTCGCCAAAGCGGGGCCAGACGAACAAGTAATTGAGCACAATGATCACGACAGCGAAGATGACCATCACGGTGCGACGCTCCTGCACCGTCAAATTCAACTGGCTCAGAAGATCATTCACTGGTGGTCTCCTTGAGCGTGCATTTAAATGCCCACGTTGTCGTGGCCGCCGGGGAGTTCATCGTGGGCGGGCTGACCTCCGAAAACATCGTCTGGTCGCTCCGGTTGGGGTTGGGGACATGGCGCATCAGGTCGTTGAAAGCCGTCACCTCGGCGATGTCGTCGGTTGGCACGGTGCCCTTCAATTCAAATTTGCCGCGCTCGAAGTAGATGTCATCGAGGGTGATGCTTTCGGGAAGGTTCTCGGCCACCGCCTTCCAGCAATCCAGGGCGGCGAATTTGAGGTCCGCGCGGTCCTTGAGAATATGGAATTGTTCGGAGTCCTTGATGGCGTTGGTGTAATCCACGCCTTGGACGGCCAACTCCTGTTTGACGTGGTTGTACTTGAGCTTGAGCGCGTAGAGCATGCCAAAGTAGATCAACACGGCGATGACGTAGGCGCTTAAGAGGGCGAAGAAGCCGCGCATCCAAAGGCCGTCCACGAATTGCTGGCGGTAGCGGGTGGCGAATTCCGGCGGCAACAGGTTGGTGGAGGGGTTGCCCGCGCAGCGTTGGGCGGCGCGGGCCGCCAACTCCTTGCCGGACATGGGTGCGACGATGTCAATTTGCTCGCCGGCGTCCTTGAAAACCGGCTCCCAGAAGCCGGCCTCCGTTTGGCCGGCGACCAAATGGATTTTGGGCGTTCCGGGCAGCCAGCCTTCCAATTCACCGGCCCAGGCGATCTGCTCGATCTGGGTGCGAAGTTGCAGGCCCCGTTCCGGGCCGGGAGGCAGGGAGACCAAGGTCAGGTTCTGCACCGTGCCCCCGTACCACCACGCCACCAGCGCCGGTTCGCCCGGAGCGCCGACGATAATCCAGACCCCTTCCTCGCGCAGGTCCACTGCCAGCAATTGATCCAGCCCCGGCGCCTCCAGGCGGTCGGCCAGATAGCCATCAGCTTCCAATTGTCCCAAAAACTCCTCCGCCGCGGCGCGCGCGGCAATGATGACAACGACCGTCTGCAAAGCGTCGGACTTGTCGGGCGGACGGGGCAGCGGGTGCATGCTCCAGACGATGTGGGTGACGGGCAGGGGGGAAAGCTTTTCCATTTGCAGCTCAACCATTTGCGCCAGCTCGGCGGGGTCCCCGGCAGGCAGATGGACGGCGCGGAGGAAAACCTTGTCGGGCGGCAGCCAGGCGATGTTGAGTTTGCCCCGGAAGAGCGTCCGCCAATCCTTGGAGATCGCGCCGGAGGGCAGGTGATCGTTCAACAGGAGCGCCTTTTCGGTCTGGACGGCAAAGTGGTCGCCGGTGGCTGAAAGCTGCCAGAAGCGCCGTCCGGCGGGGCTGGAGTGAAGGAGGTTGGCGGTTTGCCAGCGGGCCATCAGGAGCCTTTCACCCAGCCGGGTTGCTTGGAAGAATCTTCGACCAAGGCGGCCAGATGTTCTTCGGTTTGCGTGACGCGGAGGACTTCCTCGATGGTGGTCTTGGCGGCTTTGACTTTTTTCCAGCCGTCATTGCGCAAGGTGCGCATGCCGTTTTCCATGGCCTTGGCCGCGATGGCGGCAGAGTTGGCGCGGGTCATGATGAGGGAGCGGATGTCCTCACCCATGAAGAGCAATTCGTAGATGCCCATGCGCCCCTGGTAGCCCAGTTGGCGGCAGTCCTCGCAGCCGGCCCCTTTGCAGAACTTGGTTGTGTCAATCTCGTTTTCGGGGAATCCGATCCGTTTCAAGTAGGCCCGCTCGACTTTTTGCTCGGCAATGCACTTGGGACAGATGGTGCGCACCAGCCGTTGCGCCAGCACCGCCTCCACCGAGGAGGCGACCAGGAAAGGCTCGATCCCCATGTCAATCAACCGGGTGAAGGCGCTGGGAGCGTCGTTGGTATGCAGGGTGCTGAAGACCAGGTGGCCCGTCAGGGCGGCGCGAACGGCGATTTCGGCCGTCTCCAAGTCGCGGATTTCCCCCACCATGATCACGTTGGGGTCCTGGCGCAGGATGTGGCGCAGGCCCATGCCGAAGGTCAGCCCGATGTCCGATCGCACGGCGATCTGGTTGATCCCCTTCAACTCGTACTCCACCGGCTCCTCAATGGTGATGATGCGCTTGGTCACCGAGTTGATCGTGCTTAAGAACGCGTAGAGCGAGGTGGATTTGCCCGAACCGGTCGGCCCGGTGACCAGGAAAATGCCGTGCGGCTTGACGATGATCTCGCGGATGCGCGATTCCTCCGCCGGGTCAAACCCCAGCTTGTCCAGGCTCAGGAAGATCTTGCCCCGCGTCAGCAACCGCAGCGAGACGCTCTCGCCATAGACCGTCGGCACCGTCGAGACCCGGATGTCAATTTCCTCGCCCTTGATGCGCACGTTGATGCGGCCGTCCTGGGGCAGGCGCTTTTCGGCGATGTTCATGCCGGACATGACCTTGATGCGGGAGATCAAGGAGGCCTGGTAGCGTTTCAATTGCGGGGGCATGGGCGTCTGGTGCAGGATGCCGTCAATGCGGTAGCGAATTCGCAACTCGTCCTCCGCCGGCTCGAAATGGATGTCCGTCGCCCGGTCTTTGTAGGCCTCCCAGATGATCTGATTGACGAACTTGATCACGCTGGCCTCCTGGTCCCCCTCGGTGATCTCCTTGTCCTCCACCAGCAACTCCAGGGGCTCGTCGTCCTTGGCAATCTCATCCAGCGTCTCGGCCCCAACCCCGTAAAACTTCTTGAGCGACTTCTCGATCTCCGTCCGCGGGGTCAGGGCGAATTGCACCGGCACGCGGGCGTCGAATTGCACGGCGCTGAGCATGGCCGTGTCGAAGGGGTTGCTCACGGCGACCTGGAGGCGCCCTTTGTCGAACTCGATGGGCAGGACGAAGTATTGGAAGGCGACTTTGGTGGAGATTCTCTTGCGGGCCTCCTGCGAGACCTCCGTCTTGGCCAGGTCAATGAAGGGCCAGCCCAGGGCCGTGGCCAACTGCTGCAGGAAGACTTCCTCGGTGGCGCCCTTTTCCCGGGCGATGAACACGAGCAAGGTTTCCTGCGAGCCGCTCTCCACAGCCAGGCGCCAGGCATTGTTCCACTCCTCAAACTGGCGGGGCGTGGCCAGGTTGTGCTTTTCCAGCAGCGTCTTGATTGATGCGATAGCCATGACTCAGTATTCCAGAGATTGAAACAAAGCACGATATAAAAAGTTTCGCCAAGGTCAAAGGAAATCCCCAATCTTAGCCCAAGGCGCGGCAGGCACGAAACACCCCCGGCATAGGCGCCCGCGCGTGAGCCAGTCGGCGCCCTCGCCGGTTGGTTTTATGGTGAATTGAACCCCGATTCCGCCCCCGGGATTCTGGAACAAGAAATGTGCCGTTTTTCCCAATTCCGGGATAGCTTTTCCGGCGGCTTCAGGCAAACTGGTCTGGATTCCGATTTGGAGTACACGTATGTCAAAATCCATTCAGCAGCAGCCCAATCACGACGATATCGCCCGTTCGGCCTATCATCTCTGGGAGCAGAGCGGCAAACCCGCCGGCCGGGAGGTTGAATTCTGGCTGGCCGCCGAGGCTCTTCTGCGCTCACCGGCCAGGAGGGTGCAAAGCCGGCGGCCGGCTCGCAGCGCGCCCCGGAGCGCGCCGGCGGCGCCATCGGCCCGCGCGCCTGTTTCCAAAGAGGTCAAGGCATCCGCCGGTTTTGGAACCGTTGGCGAAAGCCCGAAGCGGTGAGGCATTGATTGGCGGCGAGGGCTTGGTGGAGCTTGGCAATTCGCTGGAGAGGCGGGGCTATCCTTTGTTGGTTCGCGGCAGGAAAGGACACGCAAAGCCCGCCTCTGCGGCCCCGGGTCGCCTGGCCGGCGGGCGACCCGCGCCCAAGCGCCGGCAGAACAATAAAAATATGAACACGACATTTGGCCTGGATCGCTGTTTTTCCTTTATCAATTGCCACCTCCAAACCCCCAAACCCGTTCACGGCCAGCAAGCTGCAAACGTCAAGTGCATCACCATTTCGCGCCAATCGGGCTGCGGCGCCCATGTTTTTGCCGAGGAACTGGCGGCTTTCCTCCAGGCCCGCACGCCGCCGGGCACAAGACCGTGGACGGTTTTTGACCGCACGCTGATGGAGGCGGTGTTGCAGGACCACCACTTGCCCGCCCGTCTGGCCGCGTTCATGCCGGAGGACCGGGTTTCGCGGCTCAATGACATCATACAGGAATTATTCAGCCTTCATCCTCCGACCGAGACGATGGTGCGGCAGACAGCCGAGACGATTTTACGCCTGGCTGAATTGGGCAATGTCATCATTTTGGGCCGCGGCGCCAACATCATCACCGCGCCGATGCCGCAGGTTTTGCACGTGCGGCTGCTGGGTTCGGTCCAACAGCGCGTCGCCCACATGCTGCAATTCGACAAACTCAACAGAAAAGACGCCCTCAAACGCATTGAGCGGGAGGACGGAGGGCGGCGCCGTTATCTCAAGAAGTACTTCGGCAGGGAGATTGACGACCCGCTGCTCTATCATCTGGTCATCAACACCGACCTGCTCAGTTTGCACGAAGCCGCCGTGATGGTGGGGAAGCTGGCCTTGAAATCGGATCGTTAAAAAAAGACCGAATCGGCCGTTCGCAAGGGCCTTTTTCGCAGCCGTGAAGTCTGATGAGAAGACACTGCCGGAAAGCCCTCGCCTAATGAAGCGGCAACATAAGGCAGCCGAATTGTCGAATGTTGCGATGTGGCTTCCGCGAAGGGCGCCGCCCTCAACGACACTCCGATGGCGGCTCTCGCTGCCGCCACGCTGCCAGCAACTCGCTGGCCTCGGCAAACTGCTCGTCCTTCAGAACCCAAAGCTCAGGATAAAAGGGAGCGCCGGGCATGGCGGGAGACAGGTAATCGTTGCGCATTTCGCATTCAATGCCCGCGGCCTCCAACCGGCTCCGGAGGAGTCCGATTTCTGCGGTGTCCGGTGACGATAACAATCGTTTCATAACGCAGGATTAACGCTGTCGCCAGCTTTTATTATGCGGCGGCTGGTTCGTTTATTGAAACCCGTCTTCCGACCGAATTTCTTCACATTGACCATAATCCATGAATTTCTTCATGATCGCACGATGGTTAGTGCCGTTCCTTTTGGCAAGCCGTTTTGTGTCAAGAGGACAAAATGGCTTTTCAGGGTGGTGTCCTGGGTGTGGCGGGACACCTGGGCGAAGCCACCGAGGGTAAAAACCAGACGACAACGCGGGCCAAGTCAGGTTGTTTTTGCGCTCGAAAGCCGCGCGGCTTGTGACGCTGGCGCAAAACAGGGAAGGCCGTTCAATTCTTCGCGGTTTGGCATGCGGCGAGCGAAAGAAATCTCTCGCTGCAATCGTGACAAACCAATCCCACACTTCCGACAGGAAACAAAAGCAAACCTGTGGCTAGAGCAATCGGAACTCGCCAATAGTTCGATGCACGTCCCCAATCTAGCCGCGTGGCCCGCTTGCCGCACTTGGGACAAGGTGGATACCAGAGGCTCAATGATTTCATAAGTATGATCGTCGTGCTCAACTTTTCGTAAAAAATGGCTGGTCCGTATTTTGAACCTCGCCCTACGGCCGAATCTGAAAGCAGCATGTCGTTTATAATCGCACAATGTATGAAGGATATCCGTTCGGCAAGCGAAAATTTCGCGGCCCGCATCAAGAGGAAATTCTCACTTTTTTTTGACAATGTGAATGACGTCCGCAGGCCGAACCGATTTGCCGGGGGGAGGCTCAGGCCGCGCGACGCACGGCGTCGGCTGTCGCAGTTTGCCCGCTGTGTGGTTTTGCAGGAAGAAGCCAAGGTCAAGGGAACCCCGAAAGCATTCGGGGAGGGAATGGGAAGATTTTTAAATGCCCGCAGCGCAAAGAGCGGACAGGCTCTTGACATGCGGTCAAAAGGCGGGAATGTGACAAGATGATGCCTTCAGAAACCCTGAATGATATCGAAAACGAGTTTAAGCGATTGTCGCCCGAGGCTCAACTCAGCTTGCTGGAACGGCTGCGGCGTTGGGTCCGCGTTTCGGCGCCGGGCCGCCGCGACCCGTGGGAGAAGGAACTATCGGCCATGTCAGCCGACCCACAAGTGCGCCGGGAGATAGACTCTTTCAACGACGATACTCGCATCACGGAGGCCGACGGACTACGGGGCGAGTGATGGCCATCCGCTTGAGGCCGGGCGGAGGGTGACGATGGTCGCGCCGCGGCCGCCGTAGGTGGCGCTGGCGAAGGCATACCGCACCACGTCGGGCCGTCGGGCCAGGATGGCATGGACGGTGCGCTGCAAATTGCCGATGCCCTTGCCGTGAATCAGACGCACTTCCAATATGCCCGCCTGCCGGCATTGATCCAGGTAGGCCGGCACCAAGTCGCCGATTTCCTTTGGACGAAAGGTGTGCAAATCCAGAACGCCATCAATGGGCAGGGCCATGGGCGGCGGCGGCTCCTCGCTCATCGGGGCGAATGGGGTTTGGGTGCGGCGGTGCTGGCGCGAACGATCAAGTCGGCGGCCAGCCGATTGGATTCGGGCCGTTCGCCCCGGTGCAGCCTGCGCATGAGTTCCAGAGCGGCTGCGCCCAGGCGCAGTTTAGGCTCACGCACGGTGGTCAGGGGCGCGCGAAAATGTTCGCTCATCAAAATGTTGCCATAACCGCCGATGGAGAGGTCGGCGGGGATTTTGAACCCCTGGTTTAAAAAGACATTGGCCGCGCCCATGGCCACCAGGTCATTGACGGCCTGGATGGCGGTCATGGGAACGGACTCGTTGAGCAGTTGCAGGGCGGCTTTTTCGCCCTCCTCCAAGGTGGCGCCGGCGGTGAAAATGAGGCGGTCATCCGGCTCGATTTGCGCCTCGCGCAACGCGCGCCGGTAGCCTTCCAGCCGTTCGGTCGCCCAGGGAGCGCCGGGGGCGCCGGCCAGAAAGGCGATTTTTTTGTGGCCCAATTCCAGCAAGTGCCGGGTCATCAGGCTGCTGCCCTCCAAGTCGTTGCTTTCCACGTTGGGGAACTGCGCGCAAAAGGGGGCGCGCTGGCCCAGGATGACGGTGGGCAGGCGCCGCCGCAACAACTCATCATAGATGGCGGCCGCGGGCGCCAGGCGATTGGCGGGGAAAATGAAAAGCCCCTCGACCCGGCGGGCCATCAGCCGCCGGATGCAGGCCTCCTCCCGTTCGGGGATGTTCAAGGAGTGGGCCAGGATCAAATCGTAGCCCCATTGGTGCGCCCCTTCTTCGATGGCCAGGAGGGTGCGGACAAAAACCGGATTGGCCACCGTGGGAAGCACCAACCCCAGCAGTTTGGTCGTCCGGCTGCGCAACCCTTGGGCCATGGAATTGGGCACGTAGCCCATCTGTTGCGCCAGCAGTTTGATGCGCGTGCGCGTGCCGGGGGCGACATCGGGCGCGCCGCGCAGGGCCTTGGAGGCCGTCATGAGCGAGACCCCCGCCCGCGCGGCGATGTCTTTTAATCGAACCATTTGTGTCGTTTTGACTGAATCGGGTCAGTTTTTGTCAGGGCAGAGCGGGCAAATCGCGTTCGAGGGAGCGGCGGGCCATTTCCAGTTCGGGCAGACGGGCGACGCGTTCCAGACGGGTCTTGAGCGCCAGGGCCAACGGCTGCAGGGCCTGCTCCAGGTTGGCCGAGCGCACCTTGACCCTTTTGGGGCGAACGCCCGATTTCTTGATGCAACCGATCCAGGCCTGGCCCGCGGCTTCAGCCATCGTCTGGCGCAAATTTCCGACCTTGCAGTCCAAAATCATCCCGGTGCCCGAGTGGACGACCATCGCGACTTTGGCCCAGTACGGACGGGGCGATTCCGCGATGGCCATCCGGGCATGGAACGATTCCAATTCCCACGTGTCCTCGGCGCCGCGAGGAAGTTGGAGCAGCGCCGCGGCACCGGCCGCCAGCATATCCAAGGGTGGATCCAGGGGCGGAGGCGCAGCCGAGACGTTTTGCCATTCCACCTCTTCGGCCTTCAACGGCGCCGCCGTTCGCGGCGGGAGAAAGGGCAGTTTCTGGCGGGTAATGGTGCTAAAGCGCTCGGGGTCCGTCCGCACCAACTCGGCGTAGAGCAGGGCCTTGTCCAGGTCGTCGAGCACGGCGCGGCCCTCGGCTTCATTGATGTGCCAAGGGACGTATCCGGGCTTGTGGCTGTAAAATTGGGGGAAAAGTTTCGTCCCGGCCGCGACCGGTTGGAAATGGAGTTGCCGCAGGATGGCGCGGTCGGCCGGACGCAACTCGCCGGCCGGGACGAAATCCATGACCAGGGCGTCCTGCAGAAAAGCCATTTCGGGGTTCTCCGGCTCGACTTCGCGGTTGAGCAATCGAAAAAGAACGTGAATGCCCGTGCTGCCGCGATGACTGGCCAGGCCGAAAACCTCGCCCATGCCTCCGAGCACCGAAACGAAGCGCACGCCGTGCTCGTTGTTCACGCCGAAGAGGTGGGTGTCGTCCATCCAGCGCCAGGGAGCCAGGTGCTGGAAGCGGGCCGCTGTGCCGTACAATTGGCGCCAGAGTTCGAGCGGAAGAACTGGCGGCGCGGGCGCTTTGGTCTTAATCACGCCGGGGAGCATTTCGTTTCCTTTGGGCGTTGGCAAGGCTAATTGCCGCCGCCGACGGGCGGGACGGCAATTCACTTTTTTGGGTAATCGTTCCTGATCTTAATCTTAATCTTAATCCTAATCTTAATCCATTCTGATTGCCGGTTGCCGGAAGGAGATTAGATTCTTAATTTTAAAATCTCATTAAAATATCTCTCAGATGTTGGCTTCAGGCGGCCATTAAAGCAATGACGTCATCGAGGGCTTTTTCGACTTTGAGGTAAGCCTTCTCGAAGGGG